>WBZR01000097.1_pt1 | contig 151987 bp, 122 predicted proteins | sample 5204231 | NCBI WGS metagenome assembly WBZR01 (sample SAMN12412403, study PRJNA552823) | activated sludge metagenome | isolation source: activated sludge from anammox sidestream of wastewater treatment plant... | place: USA: Virginia | collected 2017-08
GAGGAATGAGGATTGGTCATTTTGGAAAAACAACCATATTCAAAGTTTCTCAGGAGAGCCCGCCAGCCGTGGTCAGAGGCCGGCATTGAGGCAAGGGAAGAAAGGGGTTACAAGGGGAAAGAAACCGTGGGTTTCGGTCCCCTTGGCGCAGCACGGCAGCGGCGCCTGGAATGAGGCGGGCGCACGCGCGTCAGCCCGCTATCAGGCCGGGATGCGGTTCATCATCACTCCAGAGTTGTCAATCATGGCAGAAGAATTACCGTCTTACCGCGAAGCGGTTTAGTTCATAAACAAATTCTCGCAGAGGCGCGGAGGCCGCAGAGATTTCAGACCGAAAAGGCCTAATTCCTAATGGGTGCGACGAAATGCTCCGAAATCGAAGCACGTCATAGGCAGCGTGCGCGCAGTGGCGGTGCGCGGCATGGAATTGGACACGCCCCGCGGCGCCAGCATGTGGCTGTAGGCGGTCACGTTCCCATTGTTGGCTGAACTGCCGGCGTTCGTGTAGGACCAGCCGTGCTGGGCTGAAAGTCGCTGAAGGGGTCTGCGGCGCGGGCAAGATCTACTAATCTTTCCCGCGCCTTCCACGCTGTTACCGCACGCGTCTCCGGCTGTGCGCCCCCGCGCCCAATCGTTGCCGTAACCCTTCTCGGGCAGTGAATGGCAGAGGAGCCGCATTTGGGACACTCGTCACGGTAGCCGTTGAACCGCCTCGGATCGGGGTAGCGAGAAACGCGTGCAGATCTCCGGTCTTCGTATCGACTGCCTGCCCCACAACGTCACCAGCCTCGGTGATCCAGCTCGCGAAGATCAGGTGGAGGCCGGGACCCCCGGCGGCCAGTTCGTTCAAGTCGATCATCGTCGTGGTGGCCGGGTCCCAGACAAAGGCGCGGCAGTTCATGTCCGGATCGCAGGAGCCGCCGGTGATCTGGCCGCTGTTGTTGATCATAGTAGGGAAGCTGGAGGTGTCGTTCCCCACGGTGCCCAAGTCCAGCATGCCGAGTTCGCTCGTCCAGAGAAAGCCGTGGACCTCATGCTCCGAGACCGGTGATCCGCCGGTGACGTCGCCCCGGTTGTTGATGGAGGCGGCGACGCCGTGACCGAGCGTGGTGGCGGGGCCATTCTTGCGCCACAGCACCGCGCGCGGTCCGAACAAGAGGCCGACGGCGGACACGATGGTGTTGTCGCAGGTACCGGTGGTCCCCACAGCATCGCCCCGGTCATTAATGCCGATGGCAACGCCCACAGTGTCGCCGGCAGGGAGAGGCAACGCTCGTACCGTGGCGGCATGGGCATCCCAGAATGCCGGCAGGAAGCGGAACACCTGCGGCGACGGGCAGGCGCTATCGCGAGTAGTGGTCTCGGAAGCTCCCACCGTTTGGCCGCGCTCATTCATCACCACGCCCGCCGCGTTGTTGCCGCCCAGCGTGGGTAGAGCCGTGAGTTTGCCGTCGTTCCAAATGGCTGCCAGGCAGGTTTGGTGTGTGCCCCAGCCGCAAAAATCCTCGCGGTCCGGATCAGGCTTGGCGGTCTCGGCGATCACTGTAAGTTGGCCAGCTCCGTTGGGATTGGTAGTCGCCGAGTTCAAGCCACCCAGCGTGCCGAGGTCGGTCATCTTACCGTTGCTCCACAAGAAGCCGTGGGAGACCTGACTGGGCAAGTTGGCGGTGCCGGCGATTGCGCCGGAATTGTTCGCCCCATAAGCGATGCTCGCATTGCCGCCGAGCGTGCCGAGATCGGTCACTTTGTACTGCGGCCGCGAGTCGCGAAAGTAGACAAAGCCGTGATTGACGCTATCGCTCTTTTGATAGCGGCCCACGACGTCCCCATTCGACGAGATGGCGTGGCCGGCTGTCAGGGTGGCGCCGGGGAAGTCGAAACCGGTGTAATCACCATCGGTGAGCAGATAACCGTGAAACCTATTCGCGTTGTCCCGATAGCGGCCTACGATCTCACCCGCCGAGTTGATGCCGAACGCGGCGGTCGCGGTAGCCGCTGGAAACTCGATCGGTGAGAACTCGCCGCCGTGGCGCAGGTAGCCACGGGAGACGCCACTTTGATTGAAAATGCCGACGATATCGCCGCGGGCGTTGATGCCGTTGCCAGAACTGCCGGACGAGCCTGGATAGTCGAACACCTCGTACTGATCACCCTTCAGCACGAAGATACGGGTGAGCCCGCCCACGACGCAGAGGCCGGTGATTTCGCCGCTCGGGGTGATGGCGGACGGACCTGAGCTTGACGCGCCTGGGGGATCGATGGTAGAGAACCTGCCGCCCGTCAACAGAAAACCGTGAGTGGCGCCGGCCATGGCGTAAGTTCCAACGATGTCGCCCTGTGCATTGATGCCGTAAGCTTGTGTGTTGGTAGCCCCGGGGAAATCGATTGAGGAGAACTGCCCCCGCTTTAGACGGAAGCCATGAACCGTGGCGTCGGGATTGACGTAGGATCCCACGACCTCGCCATGGGAGTTGATGCCCCATGCCTGTGTGCTACCGGCGCCGGGGAAATCGATTGGTACGAACGACTGCGCCGCGGCTGCTGCGCAAGCGGTCAGGAAGACCAGAAGCTTGTGTGTCATTGAGAGATTGCCTCCTTGTACAGGAAGGTTCTAAGGATTCGCGGGCCCAAGGTTACACACTTTCGATTGGAATCCGCTAGACTGAAGCCTCAATGCAGTCCTGTTCACAATGTGGCGCTAACCTGTGCCGGGATGACCCGGAGGGGCTGTGCCCGGCTTGCCTTGCGCGGGGGCTTCTTACAACGGGCGCCGATGCAGGTGGGTTTGACACCGAGACAGAATTACAGGCTGGGGCGGACTCGGGGAACAGTTTCGGTCCCTATCGAATCGTCCGTCCGCTAGGCGAAGGGGGTATGGGAGCCGTTTACCTGGCGGCCCAGGAGAAGCCAATCCGTCGCAACGTTGCGCTAAAAGTCATTAAGGTGGGGATGGACTCAGCGGGCGTGCTGGCGAGATTCAACAGGGAACGGCAGGCGTTGGCGCTGATGAATCATTCCTCAATCGCGCGGATCCTCGACGCCGGCACGGCAGCGGACGGGCGCCCGTACTTCGTTATGGAGTATGTAGAAGGCGTCGCCATTACCCGCTATTGCGATCTTCAGCGTTATTCCGTATCGAAGAGACTCAATTTATTTCTCTCTGTGTGCCGGGCGCTCCATCACGCACACGAGAAAGGCGTGATCCATCGCGACATCAAGCCGTCGAATGTCCTCGTGGCGGAGCAGGACGGGCAGCCGGTTCCAAAAGTGATCGACTTCGGAATTGCGAAGGCTGCCGGCAGGCTCGAAGATACGCTGCTTACGCAGTTCGGGCAGATGATCGGCACTCCGCAATACGCCAGCCCGGAGCAGGCTGATCTCGCCGGCGGCGAGGTAGGCCCCGCCTCCGATGTGTACTCTTTGGGTGTGCTGCTGTATGAACTGCTTGTGGGTAGTGTGCCGTTCGACCAGGCACGACTCGGCCAAGCCGGGCTGTCGGACATGCTGCGGATTATTCGTGAAGAAGACCCACCCTCGTTGCGGAGCAGGCTAACGGAGCCTGACACGGATACGGGCGCCGTTGCAGCGTCTCGCGATACTGATCCGGCCGCGTTGCGTAAACTCGTGTCGGGGGATCTGGAGCGGGTGACGCGAAAGGCTCTTGAGAAGCCCCCTCTTCGGCGCTACTCTTCTGTAGCCGAATTCGCCACCGACGTCGAGCGATTCCTGGCGGGCCAGTCCGTGCTGGCGTCAGCGCCGGACATCCGTTACCGTACGGCCACATTCTTCCGGCGCCACCGGGTGGGCGCGGCAGTTTGTGCCGCCACTGTTCTGGCATTTACGGCAGGCTGGTTTGGCTTTCATAGGCGTGCGCCGAGCCTGACCGCGCGGGATACGATCGTGCTGGCGGACTTCGGAAACTCGACGGGCGACGCGGCGTTCGACGACACGCTTCGCCTCAGCCTGACGATGCAGCTCGCGCAATCGCCGTTTCTAAGCATCCAGCCCGATGGGCGCATTCGCCAAACGATGCGGCAGATGAAGCAGCCGCCAGACGCCCGGTTGAACCAGGATGTGGCGCGTGAAGTTTGTGAACGTCTCGGCAGCGCTGCCGTTGTCGAGGGGTCGATCGGCAGAATGGGCTCTCAGTATGCTCTGAACCTGTCGATGCGGGCCTGCCAAACGGGCGAACTGCTGGACTCGCGGCAAGGACTGGCAGCCAGAAAGGAGGACGTACTCGCGGTGCTGGCGGGGATGGCGAAAGACCTCCGATCGAAGGCGGGTGAATCGCTGGCGATGGTGGAGAAGCACTCCGCGCCGATTGCCGAGGCAACCACGGCCTCGCTCGATGCCCTCAAGGCCTTTAGCGCCGGCCGCAGGGTCTGGGCGCGGGAAGGTCCGCAGCAGGCCATCCCCCACTATCAGCGGGCCGTCCAAATCGACCCGGGGTTCGCCATGGCGTATGCCGATTTAGGCGTAATGTACGGTGAGTTGGACGAGTTCGAAGCCGCGGCGGCGAATGTTGCGAAGGCTTATGCGTTGCGGGAGCGCGTCACCGATAGCGAGCGGCTGCAACTGGCGCTCCAGTATGAGCGCTCTGTCACAGGCGATCTCGAAAAGGCGCGGCTTGCCGCGGAGCTATGGGCCGAGACCTATCCCCGCGCGCCGCAGCCGCGAGGCTATCTCTCGGGCACGATGACCGCGATCTTCGGCCGGTATGAGGACACGGCGAGCCACGCACGGAAAGCGATCCAGCTCGATCCTGATTTCGGTATCGCCTACTTCCACCTGTCGCGCAGCTACTTGAAGATGGGGAAGTATCGCGAGGCGGAGGAGGTGGTGACGCGGGCATTGCAGCGGGGAATCGACAACCAGGAGATCCTCCTCCAACAGTATGATCTGGCCTTTCTGCGGCGAGACGACGCGGCCATGCAGGCAGTGCTGGCGCGATCCCAGTTGAAACCTGACGCGCGGCAGTTGATCATGCTGCACCACGCGATGACACTCGCCTGCCAAGGGCGGCTTGCAAGCGCGCGGAACAATGTGGATCAGGTGATCTCCGCCGCTCAGCGGGGACGATACCGGCAGCGAGTGGCCGAGGCACGGTCCGTCGAGGCGGTGTGGGAATCGTTCGCCGGAAATGCGGCGGCAGCGCGACGGGCGGCCGCTGCTGCCCTATCACCGTTCTCCGGCCGCGAAGTCCGTTATGGGGCGGCACTAGCGCTCGCCATGGCGGGGGACTCGACCGCAGCCCGGACGCTCACGAATGAGTTGGCGAAAGGTTATCCCGAAGATACATACGTACAGCTCCAATATCTCCCTGTATTGCGCGCGCAATTGGCGCTGGACGCAGGACAGCCGGCCGAGGCGATCGAAGCGCTGGCGAAGGCTCGGCCAACCGAGATGGGAACGGTGCGCGCGGCGGTTGGCGAACTCTACCCAATCTACTTTCGCGGACTCGCCCACATGGCGGCCCACAGAGCCAGGGAAGCGGCACAGGATTTTCAAAGGATCCTCGATCATCCTGCTGCGTTCATCAACGATCCCGTCGGTCCGGCAACTCGGCTTCAGTTAGCCCGGGCCTTGAACGCGGCGGGAGACAAAGCGAGGGCGCGCGCCGCCTATCGGGAACTGATCGAGCTGTGGCGGGACGCCGACGCCGCGATGCCCGTTCTGGTCCAAGCCAAGGCTGAAGCTGGTCGGCTGTAACGTCACGGTCCGCATTCCTTATTGAGAACTGATGCCAATTCATTCGAAATCCGGAAGACGCAACTTTCCGACCACCCACTGGACGCTTGTTCTCACCGCTGCCTGTCCCGGCATGGCGGAAGGGCGAGCGGCGTTGGTCTCGCTGTGCGAGCGCTACTGGTATCCGTTGTACGCATTTGTTCGGCGGCGTGGCTACTCTCGGGAGGAGGCTCGCGATCTGACGCAGGATTTCTTCCTGCGCATTCTGGAAGGCCGTTACCTGGACCGGGCCGACCCAGCGAAGGGCCGATTTCGTTCGTTTCTGCTCACATCTTTCCACTTTTTCCTATCCGACGAGTTCGACCGGGCCCGAGCGCAGAAGCGCGGTGGCACGGCACTCCCCTTCGAGATCAATTCGGGCGAAGAACGGTTCGAACGCGAACCGCGTGATGAAGAGACTCCAGAGCGGATTTATGAGCGGCGGTGGGCTCTTTCGGTTCTTGAACGTGCGATGAACCAGTTACGCCGGGAGTTCGAGGAAGATGGCAGGGCGGAGCATTTCGAAAGACTCAAGGGCTTTCTGATGGGAGGCGCGGAGGGGGCATACGCGGCTTTAGCTCGCGAGCTGGGAACATCGGAGGGGGCGTTGAAGGTGTCCATTCACCGACTGAGAAAGCGTTACCGCGAACTGTTCAGGATGGAGATTGCGAGCACCGTTGCTGATCCGGCTGACGTTGAACCAGAAGTGCGCTTCCTCGTTGCCGCATTGAGCCGCTGATATTGATGTGGATTCCCAGTTCTTTGCTCGCACGGCCTAGACCTCCTGGATCGCGAGATACAGTCCCACAGGCGAATGCCGGGTCTGATCCTCACTGCATCGGCCCTCGCTGACGGCGTACTGTAGACTCGGGTTCGCGTTCCCTCTAACTCGTAACTGATCAGACTCTCCCTTGTGCCCTCTGAACGGCTTTCACATCTTCACATAGGTCAAGTTGTCCAGCGCGTCGTAGGCGTAGTAGGTTGTTCCCGCGCCGTCGGTTACCTGGACCAGCCGGTCCAGCGCATCGTAAACCAGGGTGCGAGTCTTCTGCCGCTGATCGGTCTGCACTTGAACCTCGGAATTGTAGTAGATCTTTGCCACGCCGCTCGATGCCGTATTCGACCCCCACGGACTGGGAGGAGTGCTTCCATCACAAGTCTCGGTCTCGACGACTCTTCCCAGCTTATCCCGTTTGAAGCGCGTCCAGCCGCAGCTGGCGGCTGGTGTGGTCGAGGCATAAGGATTGGATGTGGCCTCGTAGTTGAAGTAGTTGAAGCCGTCGAAGTACCGAGGCTAGCGAGGCTAGCGTGGCGGCTCAGCCTGTGATCACCCGGATGGCCTTCGCGCCCCGCTCCACCACTTGCCCCACTCTCACAGCGGAGGGAAAGCGCTTCTCGAACGCCCTTCCGTCTCCGGGAGGAAGGGCCACTAGCAATCCTCCGGATGTCTGGGGATCGTAGAGAAGCAATTCCAACTCCTCTTGAATCGGATTGCCGAGCGCCACGTCGCAGGAGGCGAACTCGCGGTTGTTCTTCAATCCTCCCGGTATGGCTCCCGCCCGGGCGTAGGATAGGGCTCCCGGCAGGAGCGGGACGCGGTGGGCGTCGATCTCGAGGGTTACGCCGCTCCCGAGGGCCATTTCCCGGGCATGGCCGAGGAAGCCAAAGCCGGTGATATCGGTGCAGGCGTGAACGGACAAACCTTCGAGCGCTTCGGCGGCCTGGCGGTTCAGGGTAAGCATGGAGTCCATGGAATCGGCGAGGTGGATCAGTTCGGCCATTCCGCGCTTCAAGGCTGTGCTGATGATCCCCGTGCCGATGCGTTTGGTGAACCAGAGGGCGTCTCCGGGCAGAGCTCCGGAATTTGTCCAGATGCGGCCGGGATGCGCCACGCCGGTGACGGCGTAGCCGAACTTGACGTCGTCGTCATTGATGCTGTGGCCGCCCACCACCGCGCAGCCGGCCTCGGTCATTTTGGCGGCTCCCCCTTCGAGGATTTGTCCCAGGGTGTCGAGATCGCCCTTGCCGGGGTAGGCGACGATGGACAGGGCGGTAATGGGACGCCCTCCCATGGCGTAGACGTCACTCAGGGCATTGGCTGCGGCAATCGCGCCGAAGGAGAAAGGATCGTCGACAATGGGGGTGAAGAAATCCACCGTCTGGATGAGGGCACACTCCGGGCTCAGCCGGTAAACACCGGCATCGTCGGACGTTTCAAAGCCCACCAGAACGTTCTCGTTGGCCACCTTCGGCAGGCGGCGCAACACCTGGTCCAAAACCTTTGGACTCAATTTAGACGCTCAACCGGCGGCCTTCGCGTGAGCGGTAAGGCGTACCTCCTGCATTTCCTCTCAGTCTAGCAGCCCGACTCAGGCGAACTCCGGTCTAGGCGAAAACAGAACCCTCTGGTATCCTGAGTCAGGAGCGTCACTGCCGGGTTTGTAATTTGTCCCTTAAAAATTGATCCGATACAATTCGTCATGGAGCCCGACTCGTTTAGATACGCCGGTGAGCAAGCTCGGCGGTGAAAGACCCGCGACAGAGAAGCCTGAAGGCGTCCGGAGGGTTCCCCCCTTTTGGTATCCAGGGGTCAATGACGGGGATGGATACGGTTCGGCGGTGCGCTCCTCGATCCCCCTTCAATCCATAGCATGCGTATTCTCTTCATCGGCGACATCTTCGCCTCCGCCGGCCGGAAACTGGTTGCCGATCACTTTTCCTACGTCCTTGAAAGCGAAGGGATAGATCTCGCGATCGCCAATGCGGAAAACGCCGCGGGCGGGTTCGGCCTCACCCCTCCCCTGGCGGGCGAGCTTTTCGAGTTGGGCATCGATGTGCTGACCAGCGGCAACCATATCTGGGACAAGCGGGAGATCTACGATTATCTTTCGAAACAGCCGCGCCTGCTGCGGCCGGCAAATTACGCGTCCGAACTCCCCGGGCAGGGTCTGGTGGTGGTGGAGGCGCGCAACGGCGTACGTTGCGCGGTTCTAAACCTTCAGGGAAGGACCTACATGCCGGCCACGGACTGCCCCTTTCGCAAGGCGGATGAACTGCTGGCCTCACTGGACGCGCCGGTCACGGTGCGCTTTGTCGATTTCCACGCCGAGTTGACGAGTGAAAAAATGGCAATGGGGTGGCACCTGGACGGGCGGGTATCCGCCATGGTGGGAACGCATACGCACGTTCCCACGGCGGACACGCGAATCCTTCCCCGCGGAACGGCCTATCAAACCGATGTAGGGATGACGGGACCGTATGACAGCGTCATCGGGGTGGAAAAAGAACCTGTCTTGCGGAAGTTCCTCACTTCGCTTCCCGTCCGCTTCGAGGCGGCGCGCGGCAACGCCCAACTGCATTCCGTGGTGGTGACTGTGGAGCCGGGCACGGGGCGTGCGACGTCCATTAAACGGCTGGTGATCCGGCAGGACGGAGAAGCCGGGTAATCGAAAAACGTCAAAGAATGAAGGAGACCGGCCAGGAGGCCTGTCCTACTTTGCTCTTATTTTCGCCGGCCCATGATATCGAAGAGCAGGTTGTCGTGAATCTCCTGCACGCTCGATTTCACTTTTGTGACCACGTTGCGGTCGTCGACGCTCACGTCCTGCTCGAGGCCGGTTAGCCGGCGCAGAATCTCCCGCATGCGCATTTCGGCGCGCTTGAAGTGCTTCGGGTTTTTGCTCGGGTTTTTTCCTGTTCCGCGCAGCGTCTGGTCGCACAGCCTGACACCCTCGACGACATCGGCCACTCTGTGACGGAACTGGTCGAACTTCCCATCCTGGTACTGTTTCCGGGCCTCGGTGATCTGTTCGGAAGCATAATCGAGGGCCTTCTCATACCGCTTGTCCGCGCGGGGCTCCGCCCGCACGGCATCCAGGTCGAGAGGCGGCTGCTGAGCAAAAAGCGCGAATCCGGCAAGGAGGAGGAGAAAACACTTCATTGCTTGTTCAGTATCTTATGAATCACCTTGATGCGCTGCCTGGCTTTGAACTCCTCGTCGGGATGCATGTTCCGGCTGAGCGAAAGGAACTTCTCATAGTTGGGCAGCGCCAGTTTGTATTCGTGATTGCGGTCGAGAATGATCGCGCGGAAGTACCAGTAGGCGGGGTTCTCTTCCCCTCCCAAAGCCTGCGCGCGATCGAGCGCCGCCAGCGCCTGCGGGTAATTTTCGAGCAGAATCAGCATGCCGGCCAACTCGTTCCACGCCTCCCGGGAGTCGGATTTCAGTTGGGTGGCCTTGTAGAATTCCCGGGCGGCGGCCTGAAAATTCCGCTGGTCGCGCAGCGCTCTTCCGTAGTACAGGCGCAGGTCCAACTGGTCCGGCTCCGCGGCGACGGCCTGCTCGAGCAGCGGAAGCGCTTTGCCGGACTGTTTGGCGCGCAGATACGCGGTGGCGAGCGCCAGCCGGTTGGCGTTGGTTGGGGATTGCTGATAGGCGCGCTCGAGTTCCGGAATGGCATCCGCCGCTTTCCCGTCCTCGAGCAGCAATTCCCCGAGGCGTTCGCGGGCGGCCGGGTCTTCGGGAAACTCGCGATAGAGCGGGATGGCCTTGCCGGGCTGCTTCGCCTGTTCATAGAGGGCCGCCAGTTCGAGCAGCGCGCGTTTGAATTCGGGCTCCGCGGCAGCCTGGCGGTAGTAGGGGTCAGCGTCGGCAAGACGGTTCAACTTTGCCAGCACGCGCGCCAAACCGACGGCCGCTTGCGGAGATTTCGGCTGCGCCTGGAGGGCTGTGCGGTACAGGGGCTCGGCCTTGGCGAACTCACCCGCCGCCGAAAGGGCTTCAGCGAGATAGAAGGCGGGCCGGTACTCGTTGGGTTTCTGTTGCGCCGCGGCCTCGAGTGGTTTCAGAGCCTCGGCGGGCTGCTTCCGCCCGAGCAGCAGTATGCCGAGATTCAGTTGCGCCTGATAGAGCCCGGGCTGATCCTCGAGCACCTTACGATAGGCTGCAATGGCCTCCTCGTCCCTGTTGAGCATGCTGAGGGAGAGGGCGAGGTGAAAACGCGACGTCCAGTCCTTCGGATCGGCCTCGATAGCTTTGGCGAACTCCCCGGCCGCGACGGAGTAGTTGTTCGCTTCGAGGGCCTTGCGGCCTTCCGCGACGTGGTCTGCTTGTTGCCACCAGAAAAGCAAAAAGAGGGCAGGCGCCAGTGCCATACCCTCAGTGTACGCGAACCATCACAAGCCGGCCGTAAAGCGGCCTACTTCAATTCCATGATCTCTTTTTCCTTAGCCTTCGCCGCTTCGTCCATCTTCTTCATTTCCCCGTCGGTGAGTTTCTGCACTTCATCGAGGGCGCGGCGCTCTTCGTCCTCGCTGATGAGCTTGTCCTTCACGAGCTTTTTCACGGCCTCGTTGGCATCACGCCGGATGTTGCGAACAGCGACGCGGTGATCCTCGGTTACCGTGTGCAGGTGTTTGGCCAGTTCCTTGCGCCGGTCCTGCGTGAGCGGAGGAATGGGAACACGGATCAGTTTCCCGTCATTCATGGGGTTCAGCCCGAGATCGGATGAGCGGATCGCCTTTTCGATGGGCCCGATCTGCGTAGAGTCCCAGGGCTGGAGGGTGATCATGCCCGGTTCGGGGACGTGCAGCGTAGCCAATTGGTTCAGCGGCGTCAGCGTACCGTAATAATCGAGCTTGATGTTATCCAGCAGGCTGACGGAAGCCCGTCCCGTGCGAATGGTGGACATCATGTGGATGAGATCCGCCAGGACCTTCTCCATGCGCGTCTTCGCATTCGCTTCGATCTCTTTCACGCCCGCTGAATTGGTGCTTGGGCCGGATGCGGAATGTCCTTGTTTCATATCTGTTCTCGTCTCGTTCACGAGCGTATGAGCGTTCCCACGGGTTCGCCCATCGCCATTCGCATTATATTGCCGGGAGTAGTTAAATTGAAAACCAGAATCGAAAGCTTGTTTTCCCGGCACATCGCCACGGCGGACGCGTCCATCACGCGCAACCCCTTGGAGAGCACTTCCTGATAGCTTACCTCGCGATAGAGCACGGCGTCGGTAAACTGCATCGGATCCTTGTCGTACACCCCGTCTACACGTGTGGCTTTGGCTACCACCTCCGCCGCGATTTCGAGGGCGCGCAACGTGGCGGCGGTATCGGTGGAGAAGTAGGGGTTGGAAGTGCCGGCGACGAAAATGACGATTCGTCCCTTCTCGAGGTGGCGAATGGCGCGGCGGCGGATGTAGGGCTCGGCGATCTGGTTCATGTGGATGGCCGTCATGACGCGGGTGGCGATGCCCTTCTTCTCGAGCGCATCCTGAAGCGCAATGCCGTTGATGACGGTGGCGAGCATGCCCATGTGATCCGCGGAGACGCGGTCCATGTTCTGCGCGGCCGCCGAAACGCCACGAAAGAAATTGCCGCCCCCGACCACCAGACCGACCTGAATTCCCGTTAGAGCCAGCGCGGCGAGTTCCGTGGCCAGGGACTCGATGCGATCCGGATCGATTCCGAACCGGTTGGCTCCGGCCAGAACCTCACCGCTCAACTTGAGGAGGATGCGTCGGTAGCGAGGCACAGCGGCACCGTCTATTCAGCGGCCTGGGCGTCACCCACCTTGAACCGCACGAAGCGGGCGATGGAGATGTTTTCTCCCAGCTTGGCGATCCTGGTTTTGATGAGATCTTCCACTTTCATGGTGTTCTCTTTGACGAAGGGCTGCTCGAGAAGGCAGATCTCCTCATAGAACTTGGACATGCGGCCTTCGAGGATCTTGTCGATGATCTTCTCCGGCTTGCCTTCGGCGAGGGCGCGGGCGCGCTGGATGTCCTTCTCCTTCTCGATTACTTCGGCGGTGACGTCCTCGCGGCGGATAAATTGCGGATCGGCGGCGGCAATCTGCATGGCGATGTCTTTCACGAGTTCGGCGAAGTCATCGGTGCGGGCGACAAAGTCCGATTCGCAATTCACCTCGACCAGCACGCCCAACTGCGAGCCGGGGTGAATGTAGCTGCCGATCACGCCCTGCCTGGTGGTCCGAGCGGATTTCTTCGAAGCTGAAGCGATACCGCGCTTGCGCAGGACCACTTCCGCCTCCGCCAAGTCTCCGTTGGCCTCTTTCAACGCGGTCTTGCATTCCATCATTCCCGCGCCGGTCCGGTCGCGGAGTTCTTTCACCATCTGGGCGGTTATTTCGGGCATGGTTCTGATTCCTTCGGTTTCCCCAATCATCATTTCGGGACAGCGTTCGCGGATCGGGCGTCAGCCGCGGAACCCGAGTTCGTCCTCAGCTTCGGCGCGGCGGCGTCCTTTGATCGGCAGCGTGGACAGGTCGTCTTCGACGAGGCTTTCCGCCATCAACTGCTGTGAGTATTGCGGATCCAGGTATTGGGTGATGTCCGCGGGTTCACCCGTTCCCTCGTCGGCGGCTTCGGCAGCGGCGGCAACGGCGGGAGCAAAGTCGGCTTCGGACACCCTCTGCCGGCCTTCGATGACGGCGTCGGCAATCTTGTTCGTGAACAGCCGGATGGCGCGCAGGGCGTCGTCGTTTCCGGGGATCACATAATCCACCATGTCCGGATCGCAATTGGTGTCGACCACGGCCACTACGAGGATGCCGAGTTTCTTCGCCTCGGCCACGGCAATGGATTCCTTGTTGGAATCCACCACGAACAGCATGTCGGGCAGGCCGGGCATGTCTTTGATGCCGGCGAGGTTCGACATGAGATGCTTGCGTTCGCGTTCGAGGCGGATGACTTCCTTCTTCGAACGGCCGATCCAGCCGTTTTCGGCGATCTCGTCGAGTTCCTTCAGGCGGTTGATGGACTTTCGCACGGTCACGAAGTTCGTCAACAGTCCACCCAGCCAGCGCTGGTTGACGTAGTACTGGCTGCAGCGCGAGGCTTCTTCGGCCACCGCTTCCTGCGCCTGTCTCTTGGTTCCCACGAAAAGAACCGTCTTGCCGTTGCCCGCCATTTCCTCGACAAACCGCATGGCATCCTTGAACAGCTTCAACGTCTTTTGCAGGTCTATGATGTAGATCCCGTTGCGTTCGCCAAAGATGTATTCCTTCATCTTTGGGTTCCAGCGCTTGGTCTGGTGCCCGAAGTGAACGCCCGCTTCGAGCAATTCTTTCATCGTGATCGACGGCAAAATGCCTCCTTGATGCGCCTTTACGGCGGTGAGAGAACGCGCGGTCCAAAGCGAGATTTGCGCGAACCGGTCAACTCCGCCAAGGCTGCTGTTGGTTTCCTACCCGCGGCGCACCGTTGCGGGATGCGCCGAATATGCAAAGAAGTGGATGCTTCCCAAGCTAGCGCTTGGAGAACTGGAACCGGCGGCGCGCGCCCTTCTGGCCGTACTTCTTCCGTTCGTGCGCGCGCGGGTCGCGCGTGAGGAAGCCCAGGCCTTTCAGTTTGCCGCGCAGTTCGGCATTGAACTCGACCAGGGCGCGGGCGATGCCGAGGCGGACGGCGCCTGCCTGACCCGCCACTCCCCCGCCGCAGGTGAGCACCAATACATCGAACTTGTCCGCCGTCTCGGTGGCGAGCAGCGGCTGCCGCACCGCGGCCCGCGAAGACGGGGTGGTGAAGAAGTCTTCCATCTCACGGCCGTTTACCGTGATCTGTCCCTTGCCGGGACGGAGGAACACGCGCGCGACGGAACTCTTGCGCCGCCCGGTCCCCAAATGTTGAATCAACGTACCTGCCAAAACGCAACCTCGCTAGTGGAACCGCGCCGGCGGCGCGGGTTGAATGTTTGTTCATGCAACCGGATCGCGGGGATTCCGGTGGTGTGGATGGTCGCCATGCAGCCTAGGCGTTCAGCAGCACAGGCTTCTGCGCTTCGTGAGGATGCTTGCCGCCGGCGTAAACTTTCAATTTGCGGAAAAGCTGCTTGCCGAGTTTGGTCTTCGGCAGCATTCCGCGGATTGCCTCTTCCACCATCCTGGTGGGCCGCTCGGCGCGCACTTTCCGCGCCTGCGCTTCCTTCAATCCGCCCGGATAGCCGGAGTGGCTGCGGTAAAACTTCTGCTCTTCCTTGGCGCCGGTGAGGCGAACTTTTTCGGCGTTGATCACGATGACATGATCGCCGGCGTCCAGGAACGGGGTATATCTCGGTTTGTGCTTTCCGATGAGAATCATTGCCGCCTTGCTCGCCAACCGGCCGAGCACGGCGTCATCCGCATCCAGCACAAACCACTCTCTCTCGATTTCCAGCTTGGAAGGAAACTGCGTTTTCATACAGACAGACGATCTCCGTTAGGTCCCTACAAAACCTTCAGTCTAGCGGAGCGTAGAGCCTTCTGTCAAACTTCCTCTTGCCTTTTGAGCAACTTTCAGACCGTCTCCATACTTCGCCACACCGGGAATTGTCACCGGGAGACGGCCCTGAATGGCGATCTCCCCGCGCAAGGCGCCGAGCATGGCCAATTCGGAGGCAGGCACGGTACTGAACGTCGCCAGGTAAACCTTGACCCCGGGAAACGCACGCAGTAGATAGGGATTCCCCATGCCCACAAGTACGAGGGGCTTTCCGCCCGCTTCGAGCAGTTTGAAGAAGCTCATGAAGTTTTCAGAGAGCGCCCCGTTGCCTCGAAAGCCGGCGAAGGCGGCCACCACGGAGACGTCGCAGGACTCCGTCAGCTTCGCCGCTTCTTCGATCTCCGGCATTGGCATCATCGGGTCAAGCAGCGCCCGCTTGGCATCGGGCATCTGCTGCTTCAATGCGGACATGAGCGTCCGCCCCTGCTGTCCATAGCGGCTCTCGCTGAGCGCGAACCAGCAGGCTCTCTCCGGCGCGGCAAGCGGAACGAGCGCCCCCTCGTTCCTCACCAGGGTTACCGCTTCGCCGGCGACGCGCTGCGCCAGCTGGTTGTCTTCCTCGGTCGCCAGTTCATCTCCAATAGCCTCGAGGTCGACCAAGCGCTGGCGATGGAGTCCTAACTGGACCTTCGCCCGAAGGAGCTTCTCGACGCTCTGATCGATGCGTTTCCGCGTGATCCGGCCGCTGCGCACGGCCGCCAGCACCGCCTTCACCGCTGTCTCCGGATGGGGCGGCATCAGGAGCACATCCGCTCCGGCCTCGATGGCGCGCACCGCTGCTTCCCCGCTGGGGAATTGCTTGCGGAGGCCGTCCATGTCCATCGCGTCGGTGGTGATGATTCCGCGAAAATTCAATTCTTTCCGTAACAGTCCGGTAAGCACCGCGGGAGAGACGGTGGCCGGGATTTCCCTGCTCTCGATGGCGGGGACCCACAGATGAGCCGTCATGATGGAGTCGATGCCGTCCGCGATGGCGGCGCGGAAAGGAACCAGTTCCAGTTGTTCGAGGCGCTGCTTGCCGGCGTCAATCCTGCCCAGGCCGGCATGGGTATCCACGTTGGTGTCCCCGTGTCCCGGGAAGTGCTTCACCGTCACCAGGACTTTGTATCGCGGATCGCTCCGCGCCCCTTCGATGAACGCGGTGACGTAGCTGGCCACTTCGTTGGGATTCTCGCTGAAGGCGCGGATATTGATGATCGGATTATCCGGATTGTTATTGACATCGGCGACGGGAGCGAAGACCCACTGAATGCCGATCGCCCGCGATTCGCGGGCCGTTGCGGCTCCCAATTGACGTGTAGCCTCGAGATCCGACGCGGCCGCGAAAGCCATGCTGTGCGGGAACCTGGTGGCTGACAGGACCCGCATGGACGCTCCCCGTTCAAAATCTCCGCCTACAATCAACGGGATGCGCGCCAATTTCTGCATGCGGTTGAGGAATGCCGCGGCGGCCGTGGGCTCGGCGTACTTGACCAAGCCGTTTTCCGAGCGGTTCACGAGAATCATGCCGCCGACGCGGGTCTGCTGCACCTCCGCGGCGAACTTGCGATAGGCTTTGGATCGCGCACTGGGGTTGTCGCCGTAAAAGGGAATGACGATGAGTTGCGCGATGCGGTCGTGCAGGGTGAGAGACTGCATCCAGCCTCTTACCTGGGCCGATTCACTCGTGGCTTTGCCAGGAGTGGCTTTGCCAGGGGCGGTGTTCCTCCTGGCGGGAACCGCGCCTGCACGGGTGGCACGAGTCTGCGGGAACAGAAGCAAAGAAGAAATCAGGAGGGCGAAACCAGCCCGGGGAGCAAACATCGATACTTCTAGGATACGCCTTTGGATTTGGCTTTGAGGGGAGGCGCGGTCCGCACGCTCGATACAGGCTTCCTGGGGGCCTTCTTGCGAAGCAGGCGGGTCACGGCCCTGACCAGGTGCTGCACTTCGTTCGCGCTTTTTTGCACCACCGCGTTCGAGCCGGTGTTTTCTTCGGTCAGCCCAAGGGCCTCCACGAAGCCTGAAATCAGGATCACCGGTATAGCCGCGTTCGTCTCCCGGACTTTGCGGATCAACTGCAACCCGTCCATGCCCGGCATCTTGTAATCCGTGATAATCAGATCGAAAGCTGCTTTGGAGAACTCCGCCAGCGCCCGGACGGGGTCAGTGCAGACCACTACCTCGTACCCGAACTCTTCGAGAATGCACTTGCGCGCCGACAGCCCATGGCAATTATCGTCCACCATCAGAATCCGTACTGGTTTGGGAAGTTGATCTTGAGAGCGGGAAGGCACGTTGTTCAAATCACGTGCAACTTAACAAAGCCCCGCGGGCAGTGTCAACGAATCTGTAATGGACTCAGGAAAGGCAAGATGTTTTTCTTGACAATCGCGAAAGTTGGATTGAGAGAGGCGCGGCTGCGATAATCAAACGGATGCAGCCACAGATTCCCATCGCGTCCATCACGGACGAATTCTCTCCCGATCTTGCCACGGCGCTCGACGCCATGGTGGAAATCGGCATGACCGGCGCGGAGTTGCGCGTGTTGTGGGGGAAGAACATCATGGACCTCGGCAACGAGGAGTTGTCCCGCGCCCGCGATCTGCTGGGCGCGCGGAATCTCGAGGTTGTTTCCATCGCATCCCCCATTCTCAAGTGCGTGCTTCCGGGCGCGCCGCCCGTGGACACGAGGTTCCAGCACGACGTGTTCGCTTCCAAGCATACCTACGACGATCAGCCGCGCCTGGCCGAACAGGCATTCCGCATTGCCGGGTTCTTCGGAGCGAAGATTATTCGCGTCTTCTCCTATTGGCGGAGCGTCGAGCCGGAGAAGTGTTTTGACGGCGTACTCAAAGCGCTGGACATGCTCTGTTCGATGGCTCCGGGCGGGATGATCATCGGCCTCGAGAATGAGCACGCCTGCAACATCGCCACGGCTTCGGAAACGCGGCGGGTGCTGGACGCTTTACCCAACGCCAACCTTCAGGTGGTGTGGGACCCGGCCAACTGCTATATTTCCGGCGAGAATCCGTTTCCTCCAGGCTACCGGGCGCTTCCGGCGGAACGGATCGCTCATGTCCACATCAAAGACTGCAGCCTGGATGGACACAAGCCGGTGTGGGGGCCCGTGGGCACTCGCGACATCGACTGGAAGGGCCAGATGGCGGCGCTCAAAGCGGATGGCTACAAGGGCTATGTCAGCCTCGAGACTCACTGGCCAGGCCCTCAAAACAACAAGTACGAAGCGAGTTGGATCTGCGGCTGGAATCTCCGCGGCCTCGCTTCCCTGTGAGCCTTTCCCGTGGTTCAGCCGGAGACCGTCATGCGGAGATAAGGCGCTCTGCGCATCAGCATCACCAGAACCCAGGTGAGCAAGGTAGTGATTCCAACGACCATCGGGATGCCAAGCACGGGATGCACCGTGAGGCCGTCCAGCCGGTACCGCCCCAATGCGATGAGGACCAGTACGTGCGCCAGATAAATACTATATGCGGCTCCGCTGAGCGAACGAACCGCGGCACCCAGCCACGATACCTTCCGGTAGAGCCGCGCGTACGGGATATCGCGCAGCAGAAGAAAGATGGCCGCTGAGAGAACGACCAGGTTCGGGTTGAGATTGTCCAGGAACTGCAAACTCGTCCGTCCGCCCGCGCGGGCCATGACGATGTGGCTGGCCATCGCGGTAAACGCGAAAGCCGAAAAGAACGCCGCCGCCAGCAGCCATTTCCGGCGGCGATGGACGGCCACGTCCCGCAGGAGATAGCCGAGGACGAAGTAGCCGGCGTAACTGGTGGCCACGTAAGGCTTGATATGAAGATTCACGCCGGCCATCGTCTGGCAGGCATTCATCAGCACCCAGATTCCCCAAATCAGGCAGAAAAAGTACAGGTCAGACCGCGAAGCCCCTCTCACGAATATGCGAAGCACGGGTGTGGCCAGGTAGACTCCGAGGATCATCTGCACAAACCAGAGGTGTCCCGAAACCGGCGTTTCCACCACGCTCCAGAGCATTCCGGATACGGTCAGCGGCTGTTTTCCGGCAAGCTGGTTCAGCGCGAGGTACACGCAGGTCCAAAAGAGGTAGGGGACGAGAACCCGGGAAAAGCGCTTGCGGAGGAACACCGGGACAGGCTCGCTCCTGGCCGGGTCCAACAGCAGCATGCCGCTGAGCATCACGAACAGCGGGACACAGGGGCGCACCAGAACGTGGGCCAGCAGTGTTGTCCACCATTGTCCGGCGGTGACGAAGGATCGCTGCTGGATGGTGGCGACCACATGAGTCGCCACCACCATTACAATGGCGCAGGCACGGATCGCGTCCACCCATAGCAACCTTGGTTGGGGGAGATTGGGGGTGGATACGGGACATTCAAGGGAAGCGGAGGCGGCCACCTTGGGATTGTAGCGGTCCTGACAGCGTTTTCACAATCATTTTGAGGCCCTGAAAATTGAGGCCCTGAAAAATTGTTTGAGAAACCGTGAGAGGAACGGCACGTCCCGGCCACTACCGTTTACTCGCCTAGTTTCGGCGTGGAAGAACACCATGTGGCCCTACCTGGTTGGAATACAACTCTACAATCCCCTTTACCGCCCCCTGCGCGATGCCCAATTGAGCCGGTTGGGCGCGGTTCCCCTCATTGACAACGTCTGGCTTCTGTACGGCGACTACTCCGCTGAGGCACTGAAGATCCTCCTGCGCACGCTGCTGGACGACCTGGACCAATTTTTCGTGGCTTCCGTGGACGAGGATTTCGCCAGCCACAATCTGCCTGTGCGCAAGGTGTGATGGCAAAATCAAACCATGTATCGAACTCTCGTAGGATTGCTGCTGTGCGCGATTGGGGCGAACGGGCAGGCTACTGTTATCGATTTATTCGAGGCAAAACTGCTCCGTCAGATTCAGGACCTCGATGTCCGCACGCCGGGTGTTCTCGGTCTCGCCGCCATCGATCTCACCACACGCCGCACGTTCTCCTACCACGGCGAGACTGTCTTCCCGCAGGCGAGTTCCATCAAGATCCCCATTCTCATTCGTGTGTACGAGGATGTGGAACACGGGAAATTCCGGCTCGAGGATCGCGTCACCCTGCATGAAGAGGACCTGGCAGGCGGCAGCGGAAACCTGCAAAAGGAGTTGAAAAATGGGCCGCTCACGCTCACCATTATGGACATCGTGAAGGCGATGATCGAGTCGAGCGACAACACGGCCACGAATTACCTGATCCGCCGCGTCGGGATGGATACGGTCAACCGCTGGCTTGACCGGAATAGCTTTCCCAACACGAGGCTCCAACGAATCATGATGGACTCCGCTGCGGCCGCGGCGGACCGTGAGAACATATCGACTCCCCGCGAGATGGCCGGCATCGCTGATCTACTATACCGGGGCATGGCGGTGAATCCGGCCGCGTCGAAGAAGATGCTGGACGTCATGCGCCTTGTGAAGGCGCACTTCCGCAAGGCGCTGCCCGCAGGAACCGATATCGCCTCCAAGCCGGGCGGCATTCCCGGAGTCGCCTGTGAAACAGGCATCGTCTTTCTTTCCGGCCGGCCCTTTGTCCTGAGCGTCATGACCACCTTCGCGGCGGAAAAAAGCGAAACGGTGGAGGAAGCCGCGCGGATCGTCTTCCAGCACTTCCAGTCACTCGCCGCCGCCAATCAATACGGACACCGCCTCCGCTAGCCGTACAATGAACGTATGGAACTTCACGGAAAACGCATCGCTATTTTTGTGGACAACATTTACCAGGAGATGGAACTCTGGTACCCGCTCTACCGCTTACAGGAGGCAGGGGCGGAAGTCATCACCGTGGGCGCGCGGGCCGGGCATACCTACACGAGCAAGCTGGGCTATCCGGTCACGGCGCAAAGGTCCTACGAGGAAGTCTCCGCAGCCAACCTGGATGGAGTCATTATTCCCGGCGGTTATGCTCCGGACCACATCCGCCGCTATCCCAAGGCGCTCGATATCGTGAAGCAGGCTAATGATCAGAGCAAGCTGATCGCAGCCATCTGCCATGCGCCATGGGTGCTGTGCTCGGTGCCGGGTTTGTTAAGGGGACGGCGCGCCACCAGTTTCTTCGCCATCCGGGACGATGTGACCAATGCCGGGGCGAGTTGGGAGGATTCCGAAGTGGTGGTGGACGGCAACCTCGTCACGTCCCGCAAACCCGATGACCTGCCCGCCTTCCTGCGAGCCTGCATCGAGGTTCTCCAACACGCTCCGGTCCACGCCTAACCTGTGTCGAACAACCATTCACCGGTCATTGAAGTCCGCGGGCTGCGCAAATCCTACGGGGATCTCGAAGCAGTCCGCGGCATCGATTTTGAAGTCCACTCGGGGGAGGTATTCGGACTGCTTGGTCCGAACGGGGCGGGCAAGACGACCACGGTGGAGATACTCGAGGGGCTTCGGTCGCGCACGCAAGGCCAGGTGCGCGTCCTGGGACTCGACCCGGCAAGCCAGTCCATGGAGATCAAGGACCGGATCGGCGTGTCCCTCCAGGCGACGAATCTGCCGGAGAAGATCACTGTCCTCGAGGCTATCGAACTATTCGCCGCCTTCTACACGCGGAATACGGATCCCCACCAGTTGCTGAAGCGGCTCCAGCTTTGGGAGAAGCGCAGCGCATATTATTCGACCCTTTCCGGCGGCCAGAAGCAGCGTCTGGCGCTCGCGCTGGCGATGGTGAACGATCCGCAACTGGTATTTCTGGATGAACCCACCACGGGGCTCGATCCGCAGGTGCGGCTGGAGATCCATTCCCTCATCCAGGAACTGCGGGATGCGCGCCGCACCATCCTGCTTACCACGCACTACATCGAAGAGGCCGAGCGCCTTTGCGATCGCGTGGCCATTGTGGACCAGGGGCGTATCATCGAGATCGGGACGCCGCGGGAGATCCAGCAGCGCACGCTGGGCCATTCTCTGATCGAATTACGAACGCTCGCGCCTCTGCCGGCCGAAGTCCCGGCATTCGCGGACGCGGAAAAGACGGTAATCTCCGAGGACCGGACACAGCTTCACTCGCATTCGGCGCGTCCGGCGCGAACGCTGGTGGAGATCGTCAAATGGATCGACCAGATGGGCGTTGAACTCGAGGACATTCATCTCAAACACCCCACGCTCGAGGACGTCTTTATCGAACTCACCGGAAAGCGCCTTCGCGATTGACATGAGAACGTATACCGCCTACATCAGAACGACGATGAAGCTCGTCATGCGCGACCGCGTGGTGCTCTTCTTCAACTACTTTCTTCCGCTCGCCTTCTTCATCGTCTTTGCCCAGAGCTTCGGCGCCGCGAAGGGAGGAGCCATCAGCCAGGTGATTACCATGGTGCTCATCCTCGGCGTGCTCGGCAGCGGATTTTTCGGCGCCGGAATGCGCGCCGTACAGGAGCGGGAACTGAACATCCTGCGGCGGTTCAAGGTGGCGCCCATTACACCGCTGCCCATTCTCGCCGCCAGCCTGGTGACGGGCCTGCTCAGCTACCTGCCGAGCGTCTTTGTCATCCTCGCCATCGCCAGTGTGTTTTACGGCATGCCGTGGCCTGAGCATTGGATCGCGCTGATGGTTCTGCTATCCCTCGGGCTGGCGGCCTTCCGGTCCATCGGGCTCATTATCGGGGCGGTGGTGAACTCGATGCAGGAAAGCCAGATCATCATCCAGATTCTGTACTTGCCGATGCTGTTTCTGAGCGGCGCCACATTCCCCATCAACGTGATGCCGTCCTGGCTCCAGGTGGTGGCGCAGTTCCTTCCCGCTTCCTATCTGTACACCGGCCTCCAGGGCATCCTCGTGCAGAACGACACGCTGATGCAAAACCGGGCCGCTATTGTGGCGATGACGATCACCATGATCGTGTCCACTTTCCTTGGGGTGAAGCTGTTCCGCTGGGAAAAAGATGAGAAGATGCCCGGATCGGCGAAACTCTGGGTACTGGCCGTGCTGCTGCCGTTTCTCCTGCTCGGGGGTTATCAGGCCTACAGCCGGGAGAACGTGGGCAAGGCGAAGATTCTCTACCGCGAAATGCGCCGCAACCGCGCGCTGCTCATTCGCGGCGCGCGCATCGTCACCGGAGACGGCAAAGACATCCCCAATGGCGCGGTCCTGCTCAAGAAGGGCAAAATCGAGCGCATCTTTGAAACCCCGCCGGGGGAAAAGGAGGTCAAGGCGGACGTGGTGGAGGCGGCCGGCAAGACGCTGCTGCCCGGCTTGATGGACGCTCATGTACACCTCATGCTGCAAGGCGGCGTGCTGCCCTCGTACAAGGACTTCAAGCCGGAGGAGTCCGTGGAGCGAGAACTCGCGGCGTATCTCTATAGCGGCGTCATTGCCGTGAAGAGCGCAGGCGACCCGCCGTCGCTCCTCGAACGGCCGAAGGCTCTCGTCGCCAAAGGAGAAAAGCTGGGGGCCGAGATCTTCGTCACGGGAAAGACGTTCACCGCCGCGGGCGGCTTCGGCACGGAGTATCTGAAAAGCATTCCCGAAGCGTCGCGAGCCATGGTGGAGGAGCAGACCCTCAACCTGCCCAAGACACCGGAGGAGGCGCGCCGTCAGGTGGCGGAGATCAAGCAGGCTGGGCTCGACGGAGTAACGATCCTCCTCGAAACCGGCCAGTCCGGCGCCCTGTTCAACCGCCTCGACCTCAACATAGTCAAAGCCATTTGCGGCCAGGCGCACGAGGATCATCTTGCGGTGGCCATACGGACCGGCGACGCGCGGGATGTGGCGGACGCCGTGGCGGCCGGAGCCACCGTCATCGAGCACGGCTCGGCGCGTGACGCCATTCCCGACGAAGTGTTTGCCGCCATGGCCAAACAGGGTGTGGCGTATGACCCGATGCTTTCCGGAATCGAAGCAGCGCTCGAGCTAAGCGAGGGGCGCTCGACACTGCTGGACCGCACGCTGGTCCAGCAAGTGGCGCCCGAGGGCCTGATCAAGGCGACCAAGGCGCTGCTCAAGAGCCCGAAGCCCAGCCCGGTTACGCTCGACATGGACATCGCGGCCGGCAATCTGCGGCGCGCCTGGAAGGCCGGCGTCATTCTTGTCACCGGTTCGGATGCGGGTAACTTCCTTCTTGTTCACGGACCCGCCATTCACCGCGAACTCCAGCTTTGGGTGAAGGCGGGGATTCCCGCCGCAACCGCGCTTCAGGCGGCCACGACAAACACAGCCCGCCTGTTCGGCATCGACGAACGCAGCGGCAGAATCCGGCCGGGCTTCGACGCCAGTCTGCTGCTGGTGGACGGCAACCCGCTCGAAGAGATCAACGCCACGGAGCGGATTTCCGCGGTGTTCTTCAAGGGCGAGCGCGTAGACCGCGCGGCGCTGTTCGACAAAGAATAGGCTGGACTCAAGCGAACTCCCAGGGGAGCGGAAACTCGAGCAGTTGGGCGATTTCCGCTGCGCTCACCTGGTAATCGCTGCGCAGGCGCAGGACGCCGCGACGCTCCCCTTCCACTTCGAACCGGAACTCGCGCAGCAGACCGTTGGCGGAATAGCCCTCGAGCCATGCCATCACGAACTTCCGGCACTCCTCCCCGTTGACGAACCGCCGGTTGGCCAATATTGCCCGAATATAGTGCACGAATCGCGATGCCGGCAGGATGTACGGCAACTGCGCATACAGCAATGCGGACGCAGTGGCCGCCGGGTTGTCATACTGCCTGGGCCGGTGGCACGACGGGGCGCGGAAAAACACGGCTTGGTTCCGCCCTTTCCAGGCGGTGAGCGGCACGAATCCCGACGTTGCCAGCGCATGTTCCTGGAGGTCATCCCACGCGCACGCAGGAACGCAATCCACCAGTCCCCCGCCCTCTACTCCTGTGATCGCGGAACACCATCCATAACGGGAAAACGCCCGCGCGATCACCTCAGCCAAGGCGAAACTGCCGTGGACGGCCAACTCCCCCTCTCGAATCGGGGGCGCCACCAGCGCCAGATAGCGCGATTGTGGCTGGTCCCGCACCTCCCGCCACCGCCGCAGGTCTGCCTCTCCGCCCAGTTGGGCGAGTTTGCGATGATTCAGCGCCGCAGCCTCCTCCCACGAGCCGGCGCCGAACATTGCCGGCGCTACTCCGGCCAACAGCGGCGCATGAATGGCCGCGGCCACCTGCGCCAGATCTTCGAGCATCCTCATGTCGTCCGGGCCGAACCCGGCATCCATTAATAACAACCCGAACGGTTCGCACGGGCCGGCGCCGAATACGTCGTCATGCACACGCTTGAACAGGTAACTCTGATCGAAACGCCCCGCACGTTCCAGATCCTTGCGGACCTCCTCCCTGGTTGCGGACAAAACTCGGAACCGGACTCGAGGGCAAGCCTCCATCATTCGCGCCAGACGCGCCTGCCTCGGAATGGAATCCACATCCACGAAGACTCGCGACGAGAACCGGGGCAGGGGCTCAGTTGACTGCCCGGCGAGATCGGTCACTACTCCCACCACAAACGGCAGTTCCCGTTCCTCAATTCCGGCCGCCCCAATGCGAGGATAAGTAATCCGTACTCGCTCCAAGGAACCTCCAGGCCCACCAAGTCTATCAACCAGGGAAAACCACCGCGGATGGGGACAAGCGCTACCGGCCTTCGGACTCGTCCTCGAGAGCCACAAGGACCCAGCGCTTCTGCCGGAAAGCGAATTGCGCCCGGGGCATGAGAGGGCTCAGTACGTCCTTTTGGTCCACGAATCCGGCGTCTCCGCTTCCGGTTTGAACGGGGATGAAGGTGGAAAGGCCCTGGGAGCGGACGGGTTCCCCGATGCGGCGCACAATATCGAAATCGAGCCTGGCGCGTATCTGGGACGTCGCGGATGGGCCTTCCCGCAATGCCACGTTCTCCCGTGCCACCACCAGGTGGGTGCGGCGGTTCAAATGGCGCGGGAAACGCCACACCACGTAGGGAGACAGATACAGGACAGGCTGCTCCCGGACAAAGCCGAGGTGAAGCATATCGGCCAGAGCGGACCACAGCGGCGTTTGCGGGTCATCGGGACGCCAGCGCTCGATGAACCTCCGCCAGCCCTGGTCAGTCTTCTCGGGACCCACCACCACCTCGTCATCCACCAGTCGCCGAAGGGCTTTCCTGCTGTGCGATTCCACGGCCGAGCGGAGTCTGCCGGTGAAGGCCTGAAACGAAGGATCGCGGGAGGTTTCGTCGACGGGATACAGCTTCGGTAACGGCTCCTGAGCCTTCAGTGCCAGGGGGAGCAAAAGGAACGTCCTTCGCAATGGCCGGTAATGGTGACAGCGAGGCAAGGGCGCTGTGTTACTGGATCCGCGACACACGGCCGGTAATGTACTCCAACCGGTCCACCGCCGCGTCCGCCGTCACCATGTCACTCACGCCGAGGACGAGGCGGGGCCTGTGCCCGTGGCGTTCGATCAGCGCATCGATGCTGCGCCGGAATTCATCTTCCGGGGTGCTGTCCGGGCACAGCAGGGTGGATGGGATGCCGCCCCACACGGTGATGCGCCCATCGAAGGCGTCGAGGTATTCATCCAGGCTGAGCCTTGTCATGGGGTGCGGGCATACGGAATCGGCGATGTCGAAGCCGGCTTCGAGGTAGAGCGGAATCAGGCGGCGGTTCTCGCCGTCGGTGTGGGTCATCAGGTACTTGCCCTTGCCGTGCAGGACTTCGGCATAGTCCCGCAGTGCCGGCAGAATATGCTGCCGGAAGAATTGCGGATAGGTGATGGCGTCGTCATAATTTGCGCCGAGGTGGACAATTTCGGCCGGACCGCTGGCTCCGATCTCCTGAATCATTTGGTACAAGGGCTGCATTTGATCGCATAAGCGGAAGATTTTTTCGGGATAGTCCGCCAGGGCGTAATAGAAGGTTTCCACGGTCATCAGTTCCTTGAGGATGTGGTGAATGGGGCAGGCGGTGCCGGCCAGCCAGCCGACAACCACTCCGCGCTCGCCCACCTCTTCGCGCCGGGCGAGGTAGCCTTCCCATTGGGGTTCGACTTCGAGGTTCTCGAAGATATAGCCCGCGGCGTCGAAGTCCTCTGGTTTGCGGATAGGGAGTTCCGTTTGCCAGGACATGGAAGCTCCGCCATCGAGCATTTCTTCCGTGAAGAGAAACGCCGTGCGGAGGGCGCCTTTCGGAGTGTGGTATTCGACTACGGTCTCTCGCCCGGAGCGCGTCACGCGGCGTTCCACGTTGCGGAGGTGAATGCGGTAGGGGAGAGATCGGAGACGGAAGATACCGAGGCCGCGGTCGATCATGTCGTCTTCATCCACGCAGTCTGTGAAGTCGGGGATGGTGGCGTAGCAGCCGAAGCCGAGGCGATCGGCGATCTGGGGCAAAGTGAGCGGCTGTAGTTCGCTGGGGAGCGTTTTCTGGTGCAGCCGGGCTCGATGCCAGAAGTCCATCCGTGGGATCCAGGGAATACGATCCGGAACCTCTCCACGAATCGTTGCGAGCACGCGTTGGCGATCTGTCATGGTATGTAAAACCGTTTAGGTGTAGTATAGCCCTGACCGCCATCGCGAGAACCGCAGTGATACAAGAAAAAAGAACAGCGCTTCCTACGGAGGCCAAAGTCCGAAATCTGGCGTGGTTCGTGATGGCCCTGCTGTTTCTCGGCTCGGTGGCGAACTACCTCGACCGCGCGGTGCTGGGCGTGTTGATGCCGTCCATCCGCCGCGATCTCGGCCTGACGAACACCGGTTATGCAATGGCGGTGAACGCTTTTCTGGTCACCTACACGCTGTCTTATGTCGCCGGCGGACGGGTGGCGGATCTGCTGGGCTGCCGCCGGACGTTCAGCCTGACGCTGCTCGTATGGTCCATAGCGGCTATGCTGCATGCGGCGGCGCGGGGCATCTGGGGCCTGGCCGGATGCCGCGCTCTGCTCGGGATCGGGGAGGGCGGCTACTATCCGGCGGCCATCCGCGGCGCCGCCGAGTGGTTTCCTCCCAAGCAGCGCGCCAAGGCGATCGGGCTGGTGTTGTCGGCCCTGAGCGTGGGCAGCCTCCTCACTCCTCCGGTATCGGCCTGGCTTGCGCTCGCCTACGGGTGGCGGGTGGCATTCCTCGCGACGGGGGCTTTCGGATTGCTGCTGATTCCGCCGTGGATAGCGCTGCATGGCCGGATTCGCCGGGAGTTTGGGAGCGCGGATCCGGCGCCGGCGATTGCCGCGATCACGCAGGGAGAGGAAGGCGGCGGGCTGTCGCTTCAAGCGGCGCTGCGGTCGCGCTCGTATGTGTGCCTGCTGCTGGCGCGCGCCTGTTCGGATTCGGCGTGGTATTTCTACCTGTTCTGGATGCCGGGGTATTTTCAGGATGCGCGCGGGCTTGGATTGGCCGCGGTGGGGCAATGGTTATGGATTCCCTTCCTCGCCGCCGGCGTGGGCGCGATTTTCGGGGCGTGGTCGAGCAGCGAACTGATTGAGCACGGTTGGGGATTGGACCGGAGCAGGAGAAGCGTCCTGGTGGTTTCCGCGGCGGTAAGCGCGGCGGGAGCGGCGACGTGCGTGGTTCCCGGGTTCGCGGCGGCGCTCGGGTTAGTGAGCCTGGCGCTGTTTGCGCACACGTCGTGGTCGTCGAACCTGCATACGGCGATTACGGAAGTGACTCCACCGCGCCATGTGGCGGTGTTGTACGGTGTCACCGGGGCGGCGGGGACTTTGGGCGGCGTCGTCATGCAGTCGGTTGTGGGCCCGCTCGTGGACCGGTTTGGGTATGATGTGCCGTTCCTGCTGACGGGTGGATTGTATCTGACGGCCGCCGGCCTGGTGATTCGGGGGGTCCGCATCCGCATGGGGTAGGCCTCTATGCAGGGGCAGTTGGCGTCTCCAGCCAGCCTGGCAGGACTGGTACCCGGTAGGTGACCTTGCCTTGTCTGGTCCGCAGCACAAGCTTCGGGGCTTCGCCCGTAATCGAGTTGTCATAGACGCGCACGCTGTCGAACTCGCGAAGGATATCCGGAAGGTTCGACAACTACGATCATCCGAGGTCGCATTCGCTCCCCTCCTGCATGTCAGGAGGGAGTTGCGTATCGACCAAGTCGCCTTTTTCGTCAATGATGCCCATCGCCAGCAGGCGCGCCATCTCGTACTGCACCCGCTCCTGGAGTTTCTCATCGTCCCGATCGAGAGCCGCGTCGATGTCCTCGAGATCCTCGGCCACGGATCTCTGCCGAAGTTCCTGATTTGGGAGCGAGGCCATACCACTTTCAGCATATGAAACATCCAACGAAGCGGCAACCGGCCCCGCGAGAGACTAACGGTTGAGGTGGTGATGGCCGTTAGGGAAAGGTCATGTTTTCGACGAAGGCCTCCTGAAATTCAGGGCTGGCGGCGAGTTCGACATGCCGGGTGATATGGAGCAGTCCATCGAGGAGGGACTGGCGGCGGGAGGGGCTGAGCAGGAGCGTGCGAGTGCCGCGGACGGCGCTGTTGCCGATCGGGTGGACGGGCGCGTCCCAGTGAGGGAGGAGTCCGATTCGGTGGGCGCTGTCGACGCGGACATAGTTTCCGAACGCGCCGGCAAGATGCAGGGAAGCGACTTGGGACGGGTCAGTGGCGGCTTCCTGGCGGAGCAGTTCCAGGCCGGCGGCGACAGCACCTTTGGCGAGTTGCAATTCGCGGATGTCGGCTTGGGAAAGGGCGACTGGACCGGCGAGCGGGAGGGACTTCGCGCCATTTGCCAGGCGTCCGGTTGCGGCCAGGGATCCGGTGGTGAGAGAGACGGCGGCAGCGTCGACGAGGCCGCTGCCGCAGATGCCGCGAGGCGCCTCGCCACCGATGACGTGGCAGACGAGGCCGCTGCCGTCCCGCTCGACGCGGTCGATGGCGCCGTCTCCGGCGCGCATGCCCATGCGGATGCGGCCTCCTTCAAAGGCCGGTCCCGCGGCTGTCGAGGTGCAAAGGATTCCCTTGCGGCCGCCGAAGGCGATCTCACCGTTGGTGCCGAGATCCATCAGGGCGATGGGGCGCTCGGACTGGTGCATCCCGCAGGCGATGAGGCCGGCCAGCAGATCGCTGCCGACGAAGCCCCCGGCGCAGGGCAGGAAGGTGACTACCGCGCCATGAGTCTGCTCAGGCCAGCCGAGTTCCTCTGATGTGAAGCACCGCGCGCCGGAGGCCGAAGGACGAAAGGGAACGTGGGAGAGGGGCTCGACGCTTTCGCCGCAGAAGAGGTGGTGCATGACGGTGTTGCCGCAGATGAGCACTTCACGCAGCCTGCGGCCACGGACAAGTTCGGCGAGCATGGCTCCGATGCTTCGTCGAATCAGGCCGGTGAGGACGCCAGGTTCACGCAGATCGAACTCGATGCGGCTCATGACGTCGCTGCCGTAGCGGCCCTGGGGATTCAGGCCGGGAAGGACGCCGAGAACGCTGCCCGTGGCCAAATCCACAAGTTCCACAACAAGCGTGGTGGTTCCCAGGTCGATGACGGCGCCGTAGCCTTCGGACGGCTCCACTTCCACGCGGGATTCATCCGTGAGGATACTGGCGGACCACTGTTCGATGTCGAGCGATACGGGGCCGTCCGTCTCGGCCTGGCAGGCGAGACGCCACCCGGCGGCGAGTTCTTCTTCGCTGAGGGCGTCGCGCATGCCTTCGGTGATGGGAATGGCTCCGGAGACGAGGCGGACGCGGCATCCGCCGCACGCCGAACATCCGCCGCAGGGAAACTCGAGCCCGAGGCCAAAGAGCTGATCGGACAGGGTCTTGCCGGGCTCGGGTTGTAGCAGGACGTATTCGGCCACGCGAAACTCAATTCCGGCTGCGGGCGAAGCGGGTCATCGCCATCACATTTTCGTGTGGCGTGCCGCGGGCGATCTCGCAGCCTGCTCCGACAATATAGCGCGGACCGGCGTCGGCGTAGCACGCTTCGAGCCGCTGGAAGACCGAGTCTGGCGAGCCGTCGCGGAGAGCGCGGACCGGATCCATGTTGCCGAGCAGGACCTGGGATTCGCCCATGGCGGCGCGCCCTTCGGCGAGCGGCGATAGGAAATCGAGGTCGATGATGTCGGCTCCGGTCTGTCCCATGCCCGAGAGGATCTTGCGTGTGTTGCCGCAGATGTGGAGCCGCACGGGTACGCCGATTCCGCGAATGGTCCGGATCAGCTTCTGTTCGTAGGGTTGGACGAACCGGTGGTAGAATTTCGGGCCGATCAGGGATGCGGCGGCGTCACCGATGCCGATGAGGGTGGCCCCGGCGCGCACCTGGGCGCGGGCAAACTCCGTTTCCATGGCGACGACGAACTCGAACAGATCGATGACGAAACCCTCGTCGTCGTAAAGGTCGAGCATGAGGGTGTTGAGGCCGCGCAGATCGGCGGCCATGGCGCATGGCCCTTCCACCCACCCCTCGACGATTTTGCAGGCTCCGGCTTGTTTGGCCAGCAGGCGCACGCCCTCCACCCGGTCCAGCATGCGTCTGCTGTCCGCGATCTCCGGGCGGCGAAGGCCGGCAAGAGAGGTCTTGTCGCGCAACAAAGCTTGGGTTTCGACGATGGCTGGAGGCTGGTTGTCGAACCACTGGATCTTCGCGCCCAGGTCGGAGGCTTCGCGGGCGGGATCGGAAATGACGGAGACGTAGTCGAAGTCGAACTTCGCGGCCGTTTCGAGTTGAGCCTCGGCGAGCACGCGGTGGTCCGTCACGTATTCGAGATAGGGCACACCGATGGTATCCGCGGCGAACATCATGGTGATGGGCATCAGCGGCAGGCTGTCCACGGGCCGGCCCTGGATCCTTGCCTGGACGCGTTCCCTTCCGGTCATACTCCTTTCCTTTCCACCGGCTCGACCCGGATGACGTTGTCGTCATAGCTGGCGGCGAGGCGGGCTCCGGGCGGGACGACGAGGAAGTCCTTCTCCGGCCACTCGCCGTTCACGAGCTGGTGAAAGAGGGTCAACTTGCCCGGGATCTTGCTGAACTCCCAGCCGCGCGTCGAGGCTTCGCGGCGCGCTTCCTCTTCAAAGTGCGCGTCGGGCTCGAGTCCGGATTCGATGTATGTCAAATGGCGATAGTGCTGCTGGTAGCGGGTGAACTCCTCGAAGAGGTAGCGGCCGTTCTCCTCGCCATAGCGCTCGATCAGGTCGTCGAGGGAAGCGCCGTTGGCGGCTCCACCCACCGGCAACTGGTGGAGCGATTTTCCGCGCTCGAGCCAGCCGGTGGAACGGAAGTACGTACCGGGATTGGCTTCGAAGAATTCGGCGTAGCGTTCCTTGCTGCCCATCAGCAGCGCAATGCAATCGTGAGCGCGGGCGATGACAAGGGGCAGCGCGCGAGCCTCCAGGCCATGGAGGCCGTTGCCGCAAAGCGCGTAGCCCATGAGCACGGCGTCATAGGAATCAGCGGAAACGGCGTCGATTTTCTCCTGGAGCGCTTTCCTCATGGCCTTGCCGCCGAGGTCGTGGAGGCCCTTGCTGAGGAACTCGACATCCACCTGATGAGGGGAGCGCGCAATGCTCTGGCACATTTCGCGGTAGAGCACTTCGCAACTGATGAGTTTGAAGCGCATCGTTTAGGCCGTGGCCTGCCGGGTGGCGGACATCAGCCTGCGGGCGAGCGCCACGGCGAGCGTTGCGTTCTCACTGTAGCCGTCCGCGCCGATTTGATCGGCATACTGCTGGGTGACGGGCGCGCCGCCGATGATGACCTTCACCTTCTCACGGAGCCCCACCTCCTTCAATGCTTCGATGGTGTATTTCATGGAAGGCATGGTGACGGTGAGCAGCGCGGAAAGGGCGATGATATCGGCTCCGGTGGATTGGACCGCTTCCACAAACTTCTGCGGAGAGACATCCGAGCCGAGGTCGATCACTTCGAAACCGCCGCCCTCGAGCAGAGAGGAGACGAGGTTCTTGCCGATGTCATGCAGATCGCCTTTCACGGTCCCGATCAGGACTTTGCCCGCGGGCTTTACGCCGCTGGATGCGAGAAGAGGGCGGAGCGGTTCAAGGGCTGCCTTCATGGCGCGGGCTGACAGCAGCAATTCCGGAACGAAGTACTCTTCACACTCGAAGCGCCTTCCCACTTCATCCATCGCCGGGATCATGTAGTCGTGGATCAGCGCCATGGGCTGGGCTCCTTCCGCAATGGCCGTGTTCACGACGGCGGCGGCGGTCCTGGCATTACCGTTAATGATGGCTTCGCGTAGTTGGGCGAGGTCAACCATTTCGTCTCCTCTCATAGCCGGAATTGGTCACTCGTGTGCTTAGCAATTCCAATGCCATGACCTCGAGAGAGCGAGTCCTCACCACCCTGCGTCATTCCCAACCGGACCGGATTCCGATTGATTTCGGAGCTACTTCCGTCACCGGAATGCACGTGAGCTGCGTCGCCGCCTTGCGGGAGTATTACGGCCTGGAGCGGCGGATGGTGAAGATCTTCGAGCCCGGACAGATGCTGGGGTGGATGGATGAGGATTTGAAGCAGGCGCTCGGCATTGACGTGGAGGCGATCTTCCCGCGGAAAGCGAACTACGGGCTGATCCTGGAGGGATGGAAGCCGTGGCGCATGTACGACGGCCTGGAAGTGCTTGTGCCGGGGAACTTCAACGTCACGATCGATTCGAACGGAGACACGCTGCTGCATCCGGACGGCGATACAGGCGTTCCGCCGAGCGGAAGGATGCCGGCAGGCGGGTATTTCTTCGATGCCATCATCCGGCAGCAGCCTCTGGAGGAATCGAAGCTCAACCCGGAGGACAACATCGAGGAGTTCACGCTGCTCAGCGAAGAGGACCTCACCTATCTGGAGCGGGCGGCGGGCGAGGCGGCAAGCACGGGCAGGGCGGTCGTGGGGAAGTTCGGAGCGGGGTTCGGCGATATCGCCATCGTTCCCGGGGTGGGGTTGAAGCACCCCAGGGGAATCCGGGATGTGGCGGAGTGGTACATGTCTATCCGGGCGCGGCCGGAGTACATACAGGAAGTGTTTTCGCGCCAGTGCGACATCCTCATAGAGAATCTGGGCAAGGCGCGGGATCGCATGCACCACCTGATTGATGTGCTGTACCTGTGCGGAACTGACTTCGGAACCCAGCGCTCCACCTTCTGCTCAGCGGATACCTTCCGGAATCTCTGGCTGCCTTACTACAAGCGGGTGAACGACTGGGTCCACCGGAACACACAGTGGAAAACATTCAAGCATTCCTGCGGATCGGTGGTGAAGTTCATTGACCTCTTCCTGGAAGCCGGGTTTGACATCCTGAATCCGGTGCAGGTGTCGGCGGCCGGCATGGATCCGCGGTATCTGAAGTCCACCTTCGGAGACCGCATCGTGTTCTGGGGAGGCGGCGTCGATACGCAGAAGACGCTGGCTTTCGGAACGCCGGACGAGGTGCGGGAACAGGCGCTGCGCCATTGCGAGATCTTTTCCCAAGGCGGCGGCTATGTGTTCAACACCGTGCACAACGTACAGGCGCGAACACCGGTGGAAAACATTGTGGCGATGTTCGACGCGGTTCACGAATTCCAAGGCCGGGCGGCCGTGTCCGTACAATGACGCCCGGGCGCTGGACCATCTGCGCGCTGCTCTTCTTTGCCACCACCGTCAACTACATGGACCGGCAGATCCTGGCCATTCTCGCGCCGTTGCTGGGACGGGAGATCGGGTGGTCGGAATCGGATTACGGGCTGATTGTGACCGCCTTCCAGGCCTCCTATGCGTTGGGGTTGGTCGGCGCCGGACGGCTGATCGACAGGATCGGGACTCGCCGGGGGTATTCGCTTGCCGTGGCGTTCTGGAGCCTTGCGGCAATGGCGCATGCGGCGGCAAACTCGGCGGCTGGATTCGCCTGGGCGCGCGGGGCATTGGGGATGGGCGAAGGCGGCAATTTCCCGGCGGCGGTGAAGGTGGTGGCGGAGTGGTTTCCGAAACACCAGCGGGCGCTGGCGACGGGCGTTTTCAATGGCGGCTCGAACGTGGGGGCGATTATCGCGCCTTTGCTGGTCCCATGGGTCACGCTCCGGTGGGGTTGGCGGTGGGCGTTCCTCGCCACCGGTTCAGTGGGTTTGGTGTGGGTGGTGGTATGGCTGGCGGCATATCGCGAGCCTCCCGTTGCGGCCGAAGGGGGAGGGGGCCGGCACGTTCGGTGGGTATCGCTCCTCTGGAAACGGGAGACTTTGGGGCTGATGGTCTCGCGGTTTCTCACCGATCCGGTGTGGTGGTTTTATCTGTATTGGGCTCCGAAGTTCCTGCACGCCCGGCACGGCGTGACGCTCGATCAGATTGGGCCGCCCCTGGTGATGATCTATCTGGCCGCCGACGGAGGCAGCGTGTTCGGCGGGTGGCTGTCCGGGTGGCTTTTGAAGCGGGGTTGGAGCGTGAACGCGGCACGGAAGAGCGCGATCCTGGTGAGCGCGGCGATGGTGGCTCCCATCGTTTTGGCGCCCTGGGCGTCGCACCTCTGGCAGGTGGTTGTACTGCTCGGCCTGGCAACGGCCGGCCATCAGGCATGGGGAGCCAATATCTTCACCATCGTGTCGGACCTGTATCCCGGCCACGCGGTAAGTTCGGTGGTAGGCATCAGCGGGTTTGCAGGAAGCATCGGCGGCATGCTGGCCGCGACGGCAACGGGTTTTGTCCTTCAGGCGACCGGCAGTTACGTTCCTGTGTTTGCCTGCGCCAGCGGCGCCTACTTTCTGGCTTTGCTCGCGGTACATACCGGATCGCCGAAACTCGCCGCGGTGAACGTGTGAGGTGCGCCACTACACCCACATGGGCCGTATGCCTCAGTCTGGCCGGCGAAGTCAGGCCCTGCCTGTGTGTCGAGGGGGCACTGGAAGGGATGGCCCGCGGAATGCTCGGACGCGACAACTGAGATGAAAACACTTCTGGAAGCCCTTGCCGAACGCCCGCTACTGGGCGATGGAGCGATGGGGACGCAACTCCAGGCGGCCGGACTCGAGCCGGGCGGCTGCGGCGAACGCTGGAACCTCGAGCACCCGGACCGTCTGCTAGAAATCCAACGAAGGTACGTGGAGGCAGGCTCGGACATTCTGCTCACAAATACCTTCTGCGGGTCGCGAATCGCCCTGGCGCGGCACGGATTGGCGGAACATACGGTGGCCATCAACCGCGCGGCGGTGCGGATCGCGCGGCAGGCATTCGGCGGCAGGCCGGGTTATGTGCTGGGGGACATCGGCCCGTTTGGGGGGCTGATGGAGCCGCTCGGGGATACGCCCATCGAAGAGGTGGGGGGCGCCTTTCGCGAACAGGCGATCGCGCTCGCCGAAGCGGGAGTGGACGGCATTATCATCGAAACGCAAACCTCGCTGGAGGAACTCGGACTGGCGATGGAGGCGGCGCGGGCGGCAGGCGCCGCGTGCATTATCGGATCGTTTGCGTTTGACGTGACTCACGGCGGGAAAAACGCGCGCACCATGATGGGCGTGGATCCGGAAAAGGCGGCGCGGTTTCTGCAATCGGCGGGTGCGCACGTGGCGGCGTTGAACTGCGGGACCGGCGTCGATATGGCGTGGGCGGCGCGGATTCTTTCGCGCTATCGCGCCGTGTGCAACTTGCCGCTGATGGCGCAGCCGAATGCGGGATCGCCTATGCTGGAGGACGGCAGGGTAGTGTACAAAGAGACGCCCGAGGAGATGGCCGCCGGAGTGCCGAAACTGCTCGAGGCGGGGGCGCGGGTGATTGGAGCCTGTTGCGGCAGCACGCCCGAGCATATCCGGCGCTTCCGGGAAATTCTGGGGAGGGCGGATTCATGAACCGCAGAACGATGCTGAGCGCGCTTGCGGGCGCAATGCCCGCGGCCCGTTTGTGGGCGGCGGGTGTTTCTCCCGGATTGAAAATTACGCGCGTCGAGACGGTGTACTGGAAGTCGCGGGACGAAGTCCCGTGGTGGCCGCATTGGACGTGGGTGCGTCTCGATACGAATGAAGGCGTGTTCGGCCTGGGGGAGACCTATCCGCGCAACGAAACTGAGGCCACGCTGTTGCATTCGGCGGTGGCGCGCGGATTGTTGGGAAAGCATCCCGGCGACATCGAACGGATCTGGAAAGACCTCTACGTCACCTTCGATTTTCAGATCACCGGGGGCGCGGAGATGCGTGTGTTGAGCGCGATTGACCTGGCGCTGTGGGACCTGCTCGGGAAGGCGCTTCAAACGCCGGTCTATCGATTGATCGGCGGCAAATCGAACCCCCGCGTGCGGCTGTATAACACGTGTTTCCCTTACAAGTACGACTTTCTGCGCGAGCCCGAGAAGATCATGCGGGAGGTGATGGAGCAGCATGGCATCCGTGCAATCAAGGTGTGGCCCTTCGATGGGGCGGCGCGGCGCCATGGAGGCCAGTTCATCACTCCCGAGGAGATCGAAGAAGCATTGACTCCGGTGAGAAAGCTGCGCGACACCTTCGGAGAGAAGATCGAGATCCTCATCGAGTTTCATTCACTATGGAACCTGACCTCGGCCATTCGCATCGCCAAGGCGCTGGAGCCTTACCGCCCGATGTGGCTCGAGGACATGCTGCTGCCCGGCAATTTCGCGCAATACCGGCGGCTGGCGGAATCGACGTCTCTCGGTTTGACTGCCGGCGAACGGATGGCCGGCAAGATGCAGTTCCAGAGCTTTCTGGAATCCCGCACCCCGCGATTCGTGATGTTCGATGTCTGCTGGTGCGGCGGACTGACGGAGGCTCGCAAGATCACGGCGATGGCGGATGCTTACGAGCTACCCTTCGCGCCGCACACGGCGGGAGGGCCGCTTCTGTTTTATGCCTCGACGCACCTCTCGACGGCGATGACAAATTGCTGGATCCAGGAAAGCTGCCAGCGGTTCTACGAGCACGACTGGCCCGCCATGCTGGTGAATCCTCTGATGCCGAAGGAGGGCGCCATCGAAGCTCCGGAGGAGCCGGGCTTCGGGATGACGGTAAAGCCCGAAGTGTGGTCAGACAAGCGCGCGGTTCGCCGGGTAACCGAGTTGTAGAATTCTGGTATCGGAATTGCCAAGGTTTCCGAAAATGGTACATCTGACGCTGCTTCGTCGAAGTTTCCTCTGCCTTCCGGCCGCTTTGCTGGCGCGGAAAGCCGCGGTCTGGAATGTGACCGATCATGGCGCGAGGGGAGATGGGTCCCATCCGGATACGGCGGCGCTGCAATCAGCCATTGACGCCTGCGCCGCCGCCGGAGGGGGCACTGTCCTGTTTCCGGCCGGCCGCTACCTTTCCGGGACACTGGTTCTGAAGAGCAACGTCACGCTGCATCTTGCCGCGGGGGCGGTGCTTCTCGGCAGCCCGAAGCTCGCGGACTACCCGGAGATGCGCTCCGCACTTCGCTCCTACGTGGATAACTACACCCAGCGGAGCCTTCTGTTCGGGGACGGGCTCGAGAACGTCGCCCTGGAGGGCAAGGGGACCATCGACGGGCAAGGCGCGAGCTTTCCGGGACCCTACCTCGTGCGGCCGTTCCTCGTGCGGATTCTGCGGTCCCGCAACGTGCAGGTGTCCGGAATCACACTCCGCGATTCCCCCATGTGGGTGCAGCACTACCTGCATTGCGAGGGCGTCGCGATTCACGGCATCACAGTGGTCAGCAATGTGAACGCCAACAACGACGGCATCGACATCGACAGTTGCGAGCGCGTGCGCATCTCCGATTGCGACATCAACTCCGGAGATGACGCCATCGTGCTCAAGAGCACGACGCCGCGGCGCACGAAGAACGTCACCATCACCAATTGCGTGCTTCGCTCGCACTGCAACGCTTTGAAGCTCGGCACGGAATCGAACGGCGGGTTCGAAAACATCGCCATCAACAACTGCACGATCTACGACACCCGGCTGGCGGGCATCGCGCTGGAAACGGTGGACGGAGGCGCCCTCGATCAGGTGACGGTTTCCGGAATCCAGATGGACGGTGTGGGCGCGCCGATCTTTGTGCGGTTAGGGGATCGCGGACGGCCGCACGAAGCCGGAGCGCCGCGTCCGCCGGCGGGGGTACTGCGCAATGTGATACTGCGGGATATCCAGGCGACGCGCGCAGGACCCACGGGCTGCGCTATTGCCGGGATTCCCGGCCATCCCCTCGAGCACGTCACGCTCGATAACGTTCGCCTGGAATTCGAGAGCCCCGGAAAGCCCCGATACCCGTCCGGCAGTGTGCCCGAGTTTGCGGAAAAGTATCCCGAGCACAGCATGTTCGGCGTCCTGCCCGCGTATGGATTCTATTGCCGTCATGCCCGCGATCTTCGCCTGCGAAACGTTACGGCAGTGGCGGCGAAAGACGAACAACGGCCGGCTCTGATTATGGAAGATGTGGAAGATCCGGACCTCACCGGATCGCAACTGACAAAGGAGACTCCCCAATGAAAGCGAAACCAGGGACGGAGCGCCGCGAATTTATCGGCTCGGCCGCGGCCGGGTTCCTCATTATGAAACCCCAAACCGTGTTTGGGTCGGCCGCCAATTCGACGGTGGAAGTGGGCCTCATCGGCTGCGGAGGCAGGGGGAACTGGATTGCTCCGTTCTTCGTCGAGTTTGCCGGCGCCCGCGTGGTGGCGCTGGCGGATGTCGTCCAGGACCACCTGGATACGACGCGGGCAAAGCTCACGAACGGCTCCGGACGCGTCTACTATGGCCCGGATGCGTATCGCGAACTGGCGCGCTCGTCACTCGATGCGGTGATCATCGAGACCCCGCCCTACTTTCATCCCGAGCATGCCAGGGCGGCTGTCGAGGCGGGCAAGCATGTCTTCCTCGCCAAGCCGGTGGCTGTGGACGTGCCGGGATGCAAGGCAATCCTCGAGGCGGGAGCCAAAGCAAAGCAGAAGAACCTGAGCTTCCTGGTGGATTTCCAGACACGCGCCCAGCCTGTGTTCCAGGAGGCTGCCAAACGTGTGCACAGGGGCGACATCGGGAAGCCTGTCATGGGCCAGGTGTATTATTACGCCGGCCGGCCGTCCCCGGACAAATCCAAGCCCGGCATGGATCCTGGCCAGGGACGCGTGTTCAACTTCTACATGGACCGCGTGCTTGGAGGCGACATCATCGTCGAGCAGAACATTCACGTCATCGATGTGGCGAACTGGTTTCTGCAAAGCCACCCCGAAAAAGCGTCGGGAACCGGCGGGCGCACGGACTGGACCGGCACTCCCTACAACGCGGGCGATGCTTATGACCACTTCGTCATCACCTACTGGTATCCGGGCGGCGTGCACGTGAGTTTCACTTCCCACCAGTTGACGCGGCACTACTCCGATCTCTGCGTGCGCTGCTTCGGCATCGGCGGCGCCGTGGATTCGCACTATGGCGGGCTGGTGCGGATCACAGGACCAAACGCGTGGATGGGCGCGGAAAAGGACGATACCTTCCGCTCGGGAGCCATCAACAATGCGAAAGCGTTCATCGAGAGCATCCGCAATGGAAACCGGCTGAACAATACGGAAACGGCCGTTGAAAGCAACCTCACCGCCATTCTGGGCCGCATGTCCGCTTACGGACAGAAGGTGGTTACGTGGGGGGAGATGATGGGAAGCAAGGAACGGTATGCGGCAGACCTGAAACTCCGGTGGTGAGGCGGGTGAAACGGAGTTTGTGACGTACTTTTTCGTTCTGTTTTACGCTCGATGGACGTCTAATGAGGGTAGGCACGGAGAGTAGTGCTTGCCCACATCAGTTGCAGACCCGATTCAATCCGCCGGCCTGGAGGGTCCTGAGAAGAAGAGTCTCCTCTGGCTGAAGGTTGCCGATCGCCTCCTTGCAGCCGTTCTTCTGGTGTTTGTTCTTCCGGTCCTTCCCATTCTTGCTCTCATGATTCGCATCCTTTCCCGCAGGTCTCCTTTCGTTGCCCACCTGCGCGTGGGGCGCGATGGAGGGCAGCTCTGGATGGTGAAGTTCCGCACCATGTGGCCGCGGACCGCCCCTATGGAAGACTGCCCAATCTGGATCGAGCGAATCGCATCGAGTGAAGTCCCGGCCATCAAAACGACCGCGGATCCGCGGATCACCAGCCGGTTCGGCGCATGGTGCCGCGCCCATTCCGTGGATGAACTCCCGCAGTTATGGCACGCCGCGCGGGGGGAGATGTCGCTTGTGGGTCCGCGGCCCGTAACGGCGAAGGAACTCGAGGAGCACTACGGGGAGCACGCAGCCGAAGTGCTGCGCGTCAAACCCGGCATCACCGGCCTTTGGCAGATATCAGGACGAAACCATCTCAGCTACGGGCAGCGCCTGCGGTTGGATCTCTGTCTGGTCAGACACTATTCCCCGAAGTTGTATTTCCAGATCCTGCTCCGGACGATCCCGCGTGTGCTCAGCGGCGCCGGGGCCGGCTAGAATCACTGCGCCGCTATCGCCATCGTGGTGGTGTCCGGCGATGTAATCCCGCCCACCTGAAACTGAAGCGGCAGCGTGTCGCCGCTCCCCGCGGCTGAGGGAACAATGGCGTTCACCTGGTACACTCCGACAAAATCGGGGGAAATGCCCGCGAAGAGAAACGGCGCGGTCATTCCGTTGACAAGGATCACCGGCGGAGTGATGACATTGCGGAGTTTGTCGCGGGAATTGGTCCCGTTGGCCAGGGGGGAATCGAGCGCGCCCAGGCCGGTGCCGAGAATGATCATGAAATCCCCAGGCTTTGCCGGACGGCTGGTGAAGGGCGGCAGCGCGCCCGGCGGCAGGGCCAGCGTGCCGTCGGGATTGATCGCAATCGCCTTGTTGTTGACGGCATAGATGCCCGGCGAAAACGGCCCGATGGGAACCTGCTTCGGAGCGGAAGAGACGCCATTCGCTGTCACTACCACCGTTGCCGTTCCTTGCGTGACGCCATCCGGAAGAGTATTCCAGGGCAGTTGGGCATTGATGAGATTCGGAGAAACGTAACTCAACGGCGCCGGAATGTTGTTGAACGTCACGGTTACGTTCGCCAGCGAAGTGGATAGGGGGATGGAGTCGGGCTGTGCAATCGTGGAAGCGAGATTGCTCCCGAAGACGGAAACCAGGGAACCTTGCGTAACCACTTGCCCTATCACAAAACTGGCTGAATTCAGCACACCACCATCGGCGACGTCCGGAGTTTGCGCGGAAGCACAAGCCGCGAACAGAAACAAAGAGATTGTTCGGCGAGCCCAGACCATAATGCTCTCATGCTACGGCAGAATACTTCACGCTGCAAGGGGGTACTGCGTTGCACTTAGCGGGCGCCGTTCCCTTTTCGGATCTGCTCCAGCGTCTCCTTCACTTCCGCGTGCTTTCCTCCATCCCGGTCCACGGCCTCTTTTGCCGCGCTCAAGGCCTCGGCATGGCGGCCTGCCGATTCGAGCATGCGGGCCAGCATCCAGCGAGGTTTGAACCAGTTCGGAGCGTATGCAATGGCGGATCGCAAACTTCGCTCGGCGTCGCCAAAGTCGTTCACCTGAGCGTATACGCCCGCGAGATGGTAATAGGAGATTTGCTTTTCCTCCCCGGAGTGCGCCGAGCGAATCCCGGCCTGCACGGCTTCCTGAAAGGCCTTCACCGCGGCCATGAGATTCCGCTGTTTGCGCCCGAGAGCGGACATATTCCGGGAATAGTAGAGATCCGAGGTCACGCCAGGCGGCTGCCAGCGCCGCGAACGGTCGTACAGGCCGGCCGCGCCCATGATGTCGTTTGCTTCGAGGCGTGCCTTCACGCGCGCCAGCAACACGTCTCCCGCGCACAACCGGACGGCAAAGACGGCAAAGAACAGACTCAGCGCAACGCCCCCCAACACAAGCCACCAGCGGGGACCGCGGAGGGAGGGCTCCGCGCGCGGCTCGAACCCGGACGCAAGCAGCATGACGGCTGTGACGAAGCAGAACAACGCCGTCGTCAGCACGAAGGAGTTGAATTGCAGGCTCACCAATCCGCCGAGAAACGCCGCTCCCAGACCGGCATCCTTTCGACGCCCCAGGGCCTTCCATGCCGCAATCGATGTCCACCCGCAAAACCCCATCAGCAGCAACATGGCGCCGGCGCCTTTGCTCACCAGTTCATCGATGAAGATGTTGTGCGGAGACTCGTGATAGAAATCCGGATAGGCGCGAGCGAGTTCGAGAGATTGGAACCGGGCAAATTCCGTTGTGAATGTTTCCGGCCCCCAACCCCGCAACGAACGGTCCCGCGCCATGCGAAGCGAGTCACGCCACAGCAGGAGACGCGCGCCGCCCATCGGATCCTCGACATACCAGCGCGTGCGGCCGCGCAGCTTCAAACCCCAGGGGGAATAGTAGAACCAGCCAAGCCCCACCGCGAGCAGGCCAATCGCGGCAGCGGCGTGCCGCATGCTGGGACGCCGGCGGACGATGAGGAGAATTGCGCCAACCGCAACCCCGAGAATCGCCGAACGAGTTCCGGAAAGCAGCACGGCAAAGCTGCCGGCAGCCGCCGCCAACGCGCCGGCGAGCCGCCACACACGGCTCTGCTCCCTCACAATGAGCGAACCGCCCAGGAACACCACGAAGACCAGATAGCAGCCGAGGTAATCCGCATGTCCGATGGTCCCCGGCGGTCTCACGATAGTCCATACTCCTTCGCCAATGTGGTAAGCGGCCGAGGGCAGCAGCGGGTCCCACCCGAAGTACTGAAGCACGGCATAGGCGGCAATGATCGCGCCGGAAATGGCCACGGCGCGCAGCGTATGCCGGAGGTTGAGGCGCTTTGCCGCCAGTTCCGCCGCAACCAAAAACACTGCCGTGAGCAGTGCGAGTTGCGTCACCAGCCCGAAACGCCTCCAATTGCCGCCGCTGAAGGACAGTGCCGCCATGGGCGAAGCGGCAGTGGCAGTGAGGGTGATCACCGCCTGCGCGGCCAGCAGAAGAGCCAGTATGCGCCCGCGTGGCGAGTTCCAAAGCGCCCGCAGCGCGCGTGAATCGCGGACAGCCGGCAGACAGGCAATCGAGGTGAGCCCCAGCAACGTCACTACTTTCGGCGTGATGTCGAAATAAAAAAACCAAAAAGGAAGTGCTAGGATTGGGATCAGCACGGCAAGTAGAGGGAGCAGGAGTGTCATCTTTACGCACCCAGCGGGAACCGGCGCCGACTTTCGACGCGGTCGAGTATGTCCTCTATCTTCGCAGACGCTACCGCTTCGTGGTCTTGACGTGCGCCATCGCGGCGGCTGCCGCGCTGCTGGGAAGCCTGTTCCTTCCGAAGCGCTACACGTCCATGGCCAGTATTCTCATCGAACCTCCGGCCGGCAGTGATCCGCGCACCTTTACCGCCATCAGTCCGATTTACCTCGAGTCACTCAAGACCTACGAAGTTTTCGCCACCAGCGACAGCCTCTTCCTGCGCGCCCTCGACCGCTTCCATCTGCGTGACCGGGCCACGCCGCTTGAAACGCTCAAGGCGCGGGTTCTCAAGGTGAGCAAACTGCGGGACACCAAGGTGCTACAGATCAGCGTGACGCTGCCGGATCCCAAGCAAGCGCAGGCGATGGCGCAGTTTCTCGCCGAGGAAACCGTGAAGCTGAGTTCCACCGTGACGCGGGAAACGGGACGCGATCTGATGGAGGACGTACAGCGGCAAGTGGAGGCGGCGCGGGCCAAACTCGAGCAGTTGCAGGCGGAGTGGTCCAGGGCGATGACGGACCAACCCGTCGAGGCGCTTCGCACGGAGGTGGATTCCATGGTGGAATTGCAGTACCGCTTACGGCGGAATCTTTCCGAAGCCGAGGCCAGCGCCGCGGAGAACGAATCCAAGGCCAAGCCATCCGGTCACGCCGAATCCAGTTTCGAAAAAGACAACCGGGAATTTGCTCAACGCGAGGGGGCGGCGATGCGGGCGCGTGCGGCGCTACTTTCCGGGCAGATCGCAGACCTGGACCGGGCAGTGGCTGCAAGAAGCAAGCTGCTGGCGGAACGTTCCGCCCTGCTCCAGAAGCTCGAGGCCAACCGCAAGGATGCGCAATCGGACTATGATGCCGCAGTCCGGCGCGGGCAAGACATCCGCTCTTCCGTCGGAAATAGCGGGGAACGGCTGAAGATCATCGACCCCGGTATCGTCCCGGAGAGGCCCAGTGAGCCGCGCATCCTGCTGAATGTGGTTATTGCGTTCGGTCTTGCGCTAACCGGCGCGATTGTCTTCCTGAGCCTGGGCTTCAGTCTACGTCCATGAGGCGCTTCTCTTCCTCCGGCGCCGCCGCAGCGATTGCTTTTTATGCCGCTGGAGTTGCCCTCATACCCAATCCCCTGATTGCCGTGGCTATGGTGACCCCGCTCCTGCTGGCTCCCGCCTGCCTGTTTCTCCTCGCTGGAGCCAACCGCTGGCTGGCCGGCTTCCTGGGCGCGGTGATGCTTCTGCCGCCTCTGCCGGTTGCTCTCGGAAACACGGGACCCCATCCGGCGCTTGCGCTGGCCGCGGCCGGAACTGGAATCGGCGTCCTGAGGATTCGCGAATGGCGTCCGCGGCTCGATTCCCTCAGCGCGTCCCTGCTGTTGCTGTTCCTTCTTCTTCTGGCAAGCGTCGCGCCGGCGGCCATCGATTCCGGCGCCGCCGTGGGCGCCGGGAGCCTGGCCAGGGTGCTCCTGTTCGGCATTTCCGTCTATGTCTACTTCTATTGCGTACACGGCCCGGGAGCGCGCATTCCCATTCGCCCCTCCACCGCCATCCGGTGGCTGACTGCCGCCGCTGTCTTTGCCGCGGCGTTTGCCTGCTTCGATTTCTACTGTCAGCTTCCGGCTCCCGCCGGCTATGGCCCACAATTCATATGGCTCGATAGCGGCGTCTACCGCCGCGCGCAGGGCCTGTTCTATGAAGCAAGCACGCTGGGCAATTTCTGCGCCTACTTCCTCGTGATGATCGCGGTCATCGTCACGGGTCCGCGCGAGTGGCGGTTCCTTCCACGGTCGATACTCCCGCTGGCGGGCGGGGTTCTTTCCGCAGCTCTGGTTTTTTCCTTCTCTCGCGGCTCGATTGTCTGTCTGGCTGCCGCGCTGGCAACTTTGCTCTACCTCCACCGCGGGCGGTATAAAGTTCGCCACTGGCTGCTTGTGATCGGGACTACTCTGGCCATAGGCATCGCCGCTGTATTCTTCTTTTTCCCCTCGTTCGGGGAACTCTACTGGGCGCGGATCCGGGGCTCGCTCGAATTCTTTCTCACCGATCCCAACGGTATCCTCTCAGGGCGTCTTTCCAACTGGCGAGCGCTAGCGGACCTGTTGCGGGACAACCCGTGGTATCTGCTTACCGGCGCGGGTTACAAGACTCTTCCCTACTCGCAGCTTCCCGGCCGCCCTCTGGTGGTGGACAACATGTACTTAAGCCTGCTTGCGGAAACAGGCATCGCCGGACTTGCCGCCTTCCTCGCGATGAATTATCAGATCGTACGCAAAGCCTATCGCATTGCCACTCGAAGCCTCCAGCCGGATGCGGCGTTCTTTGGAACCTGGATCTGCTGCTTCTGGGTTGGCGAATTGGCGCAGATGCTTTCCGGCGATCTCTTCACCTACTGGCGTGTACTTCCCATCTACTTCTGGACGCTCGCCATGGCAGTGCGCCTGGACTCCGCGTATGAACGTACTCTTCGTTGACCAGTTCGGGGAATTGGGAGGGGCCCAGCGATGTTTACTGGATTTGATCCCCGCGGTGCGGGAGCGTGGTTGGCGCGCGAGCGCCGCGGTTCCTTCCGAGGGCGAGTTGGCCCAATGCCTGGGTTCTCTCGGTGTCGAGGTGAGCCTTCTTCCTCCGGCGCGCTATGAATCCGGGCGCAAGCCGCCTGGTGACGCGTTACGATTCGCCCGCGCGCTACCCGTGCTGGCAAGGCAGATATCCGGCCTGTGCTCCCGCTACTCGGCGAATCTGCTGTACGTCAATGGTCCACGGCTTCTGCCCGCGGCTGCCCTCGCGCATTCGAGAATACCGGTTCTCTTCCACGCCCACAGCTATCTCCCGCATGGTCTATCGCGTACTCTGGCGCGCTGGGCTTTGCGCCGCTGCAACGCGACGGTGATCGGGGTCTCGCGCTTCGTGTCCTCGTATGTCGCGGGCGCCGTTGCGGCGGACCGGCTGTTCGTCATCCCCAACGGTGCGGCCCGTCTGCAATGCCCGCGGCGCGCGGCGGATGGCGTTTGCGCGGGAGTGATCGGAAGAATCGCTCCGGAAAAAGGGCAACTCGAATTTGTCCATGCCGCGCGAATCGTGCGGGAGCAGATTCCAGAGTGCCGTTTCCTGATCTGCGGCGCTCCGCTGATTGCTCCGGGAGACTACGCCGCCCGCGTCCAACTCGCAGCGAGAGGCCTACCCATGGATTTCCGCTCCTGGCAGCAGGACATCGGTCCAGTCCTCTCCGAACTCGACTTGCTGGTGGTCCCCTCGACCGGCGCGGAGGGGTTCGGGCGCGTCATTATTGAAGGCTTTTCCGCCGGCGTGCCCGTGCTTGCCTTCCGCTCCGGCGGCATTCCCGAAATCATCGAAGACGGAAAAACCGGCTACCTCGCCGAAAGGAAGACTCCGGAATCACTGGCGCAGTACATGATCGCCATTCTTCGCGATGAGGAGAGCCGCAAGGCGGTGGCGCGAAACGCGTTTTCCCAGTGGCAGGAGCATTACACGCTAGCGCGATATCGCGAGCGAATCACGGCCGTGATGGCTCTTGCAGCAGGCATCGAAACGCCAGGGCAGCCAGCAGAGCCATTGCGGCTGAGGTAAACAGCACGGGCACATAGCCAACCCTCGTGATCACAGCGCCGGCGATGGCCGCCGCGATAGCTTGCGAGCCGGACAGGAATACGAAATTCAGCGCCGACGCTCCGTTGCGCTGCTCCTCCTTGACCCGGCTCATCAGCAGGCTGTAGGCGCCGGGTTCGCTCATGTACTGGAACGATACGTAGAGCGCATAGAACCACCCCGCTACCGCCGGCGCAGCGGATCCGAGCCCCGCCAGCGCCAGTCCTGTGGCCGCCTGCGTCAGGGCTATCCCAGCCACTAATCCGATACGCCGGAACACGAGGGGAGCCAGCAGCACCGCCGCGACTTGCGCCAGTTGCGAGGAGGAAAAGATGAGTCCCATGCGTTCCACGCTGAAGTCCAGGGACTTCGTGAAAAACACATTGAAGAACGGATTGAATGCGCCGGTGGCCAGCCCCCACAACGTAAGCGCGGCAAGAAACCGCGCCAGGAACGGATTCCAACTGTATGCGCGCGCTTTGCTTTCCAGGCGGGCGCCGAGTTCCAGACGGGCCAACGGTACGAGGGCTATTGGCGCCAGCGCGCAGGCCGCGTACAAAGCATTCTCCATCGAGTGCGCAATGGATGGGAGGCGGCCGCCAACCACCCCGGCAACGGCTCCTAATGCGATTCCCAATGAAAACACGAGGCTGAAGGCAAACGGGCGGCTTCGTTCCGTTGTGAGCCGCGCCACAACTGGCGAGAGGCACACTGCCCAGAAGGAAACGAATGCGCCGGCCAGGCTGGCGGTAGCCAGCAGCAGTGCCTTGCCGGTCACGACAACTCGCAGCGCCGAAACCACGGAGGTAGCGCCCACTCCCCACATCAGACAGCGGCGCAGTCCGATTCTCGAAGCAAGCCATCCCGCCGTCAGGCTGCCCGCCATCGTGCCTGCCGTCATCGCTCCGCTCACCGCGCCAATGAAGTCTTCCTGAAATCCGATGCGCAGCAGATGCAGGTTATAAAGCAGGAAGAAAATGAACAAGCCCAGGTTGTACAGAAGTCCCGCCGCAAGAAATCGCCAAAAGGGAGCGGGAAGTTCGCGCTCCTCCATCCACCAGAGAAACGCGCATCCCATGGAAGGCAGCAGCAGCCGCGCATGGTGCGCGAATCTGCGGGCGGCGTGCAGCGCATATCTCCACGTCCGGCGCAGGCGCAGCCGCCGGGTCATTTCCGAGTCCGGAACATGCACCGCGTCCACGGGTCCGGGAGCTTTCATGGGAATCAGCCTGCGGCGGAAAATGGCATGCCGGTCTTTCGTGGAATGGAGCAGGCTCAGATGCAGCCACAACTCATCCTTGTTGGGGTGAAACGGCGCCTCGAGGGGCGAGTGTCCCCACCGCGTGAACCATTTCCCGACCGCAGCGGGCAGCCGCGCGGTTTCCTCCAGCGCCGGCTCGGGCAGCCGGCATCCGAACCAATGCGCGGCCAGGCGGAAACAAATGGCCTCGATGCGGCGCAATTCATCGTCATGCAGCGCTCTCCATTGCGCCCAGAAATCCGCGTCGTGATGCCGGTCCAGGAACCAGGCAATCTCATAGATGCTCGCCGGACGCGCATCGCCGCGGAGCAGGTGCCGCAGGGCGTGCAAGCACGCGTAACCGAGCGAGTCGGCGGAACAGAGGGATGGAAACCTCTGCCCCTCCAGCCGGCGGTATTCGCGCCGCTCCCAGAATGCTTCCAGCCGCTGCGGGCCGAAGCGCTCGGTTTCGTAATCCCAGAACCGGAAATGCAGATCAATGGCCGTCGGAATCTCCGTGTCGAAAAAGTCTCCCCGCCAATGCCATCCGGTCTTGCGGATCATGGAAGGGAGGTGGTCCGTCGGGAGGCCATCCATGCGGCCCAGTGGTTCATACCCCATCGCCAGCACGGCGTCGCGCGCGCCCGGCAGCCATTGCCGAGGACAGTAGAGATCGAGATCGTACTGTGTACGGAGCCTCGCGTCCGCGGTGAACCAGGGCCAATGCGCGAAGCCTTTCAGGACGAGGTGTTCCATACCTTGCTGTTCAAACCGTGCGGCCAGTTCCTGATACAGCGCGATCTGCTTCTCGAAACGCACACAGTTCGCAGCCGCATTGCGCGCCAGCCGTTCACGGATCGCCTGCGGGCATCGCCGCCCATCGAGTCTTCCGGCCCATGCCAGCGTCAACTGGTTGCGGTCGCAATAGCCGAGGGCCTCATTCCAACCATGTTCATCCAACCGCTCGAGACTACTCTCGGAGCCATCGAAGCGAAGCGTTTCGAGAACCGCGGCCGGACCTGGTGGAAGAGAACGCCGCATCGGTTCTACAGGCGGCATCCCTGTTGCAGCAGGGATTCCAGACAGTCCACGGCGGAATCGAGTTCGCCGTAGCAGAGTTCCAGTACAGGCAGGGAAAGCAGCCGCCGCAGAGATTGCCGCTGCTCTTCGCGTGTGGTCTCACGCCCGTAGCAGATCACGCTTTCCATTTGCCGAAAAGCCTCCTCCCTTGAAAATGGGCGAAGGCTCGCCGGCCCCCCGCGTCCGCGGCTGAGGAAAACGACATGCTCCACCGCGGCGCGCGGCGCGATCCTGAACCCGACAGTATCGAGTTCGATCGCCCTCTTTCCGTTCGGCTGCAACCCGCACTGGAGGGCTGGCAACTCCGGAAACAAAGCCGTTGCCGAAGGCCGCAACCGGACGCGGTAGGGATTGCCGGTAATGGTGTGGTCCTCGGAGGCCCTGACCAGAAAGCTGCCGTCGTCGCAGATGAAAGTCCAACCGCGCTTCGCACAGGCATAGGCCAGAGTGGATTTCCCCGCTTCCGATGCCCCGCAAAGCAGCACGCCGTGTCCGTTGTATGCCACGCAAGCGCCGTGAATACCGGTGAAATACCGCTCACACACGAGAGAATAACCGTGACTTTCGAGGAAGAAATAGCGCAGGAAGGAAGGGTCCTCGAGAACGCGGGGAGTGAGCCAGCAATAGCCGAACCCTGCCTCGAAGTCGCACACTCCGAAATGCTGGGCGTCGCTGCTGATGGTCAACAAGTGACGGCGCGACCGGACAACCGGTTCACTGGGAAACGCCGCCGCGCCGCCCGCGATCCCTACGTGCAGTTCGAGTGGCTCTTCCGCGCGCCAGGCGGAAAATCTGCCCCAACTCTCCCCGGCCAATTCCAGAATCCGTTCAGAATTCGTACACACCCGTAACGGGAATCCGTAGGGAAAGTACAATGCCTCATGCGGCATCGGCGCTTCATGCAGCAGCGGATCGCGCGCAAGCAGCGCGGAAATTACCTCTTGGTGTTCCATGGATGGATTTTCACCAGCGCCCCGGAAAGTTGTTGCTCCGATTGTATCACCCGGCCCGCGCTGAGCGTCCTCTGCAATCCTGTTACACTTCTTCGTCATGCGCGCCGCCATCGTTCACTACTGGCTGCTCCAAATGCGCGGAGGCGAAAAAGTGGTGGAGGCGCTGTGCCGGCTGTTGCCGGAAGCCGATCTCTTCACCCTGTTCTATGACCCCGGCAGCGTCTCGCCATTGATTCGCTCGAGACATGTCACTGCGTCCTTTTTGAACCCCTTGCGAAGACACTACCGCTCGCTGCTTCCCCTCATGCCCATGGCTCTCGAGCATCTGGATTTGCGCGCCTATGACCTGGTCATCAGCAGTGAATCCGGCCCCGCCAAAGGAGTCCTCACCCGCTCCTCGGCGCGTCACATCTGTTATTGCCACACTCCCATGCGCTACCTCTGGGATCTGTACCCGGATTACCTGCATGAATGGACCGGGAGCCGGCTGAAGCGCGCGGCGTTTGCCGCATTTTCCAACTATCTCCGCCTTTGGGATCTGGCCTCCGCGGCGCGCGTCGACCAGTTTCTGGCCAACAGCGCCAACGTGCAGCGCCGGATTCTCAAGGCCTACCGCCGCGACTCGACGATCGTCCATCCGCCGGTCGATGTCGACACTTTCTATTGGCGTCCCCATCAGGATTACTACCTGGCCGTCTCGGAACTCGTCCCCTACAAACGCCTTCATCTCGCCATCGCCGTTTGCTCGCGAACCGGACGGCGCCTGCGGATCGCCGGCGTTGGCCCCGAGTACAGGAATCTCAAACGCGCGGCCGGCCCCGGCGTCGAGTTCCTCGGCCGCGTCTCCGACAGCGACCTGCGCGAACTCTATGCGCACAGCCGCGCCCTCGTTCAACCCGGAGAAGAGGATTTCGGTATGGCCGCGGTCGAGTCCCTGGCCAGCGGAAAACCGGTGATCGCTCTCGGCCGCGGCGGGGTGCTCGAAATCGCCACGGCTCCGCTTTCCGGCTTCTTCTTCAGTGAACCCTCAGAGGATGCGCTCGAGGCCGCCTTTCGCCAGTTCGAACTGTCTGAATCATCGATAGCGTCGGGGCCTTTGCAGACCTGCGCCTCACGTTTCTCGCAAGCGGCATTCGCCGCGAACATGACACGCATTCTGCAATCCGGCTGAGGTTCGCTTACTGCCCGCCTTTGTACACCACGCCGTCCTTCATCACAAAAACCACGCGCTTCATTGCCGTGATGTCGTCCGCCGGATTTCCCTCCACCGCGGTTACATCCGCCAGTTTCCCCGCCTCGAGGGATCCCACGCGATCCTGCCAGCCCATGAGTTCGGCCGCGACACTGGTTGCCGAGCGGAGGGCCTCGAGCGGCTTCATTCCATAGCGCACCATGTAGGCGAACTCCTGTCCGGCATTCTCCTGGTGGCCGTCCAGGTCCGTGCCGAAAGCAATCTTGACAGACAGTTTCAAGGCACGCTGAAACGCCTCTCTGTGTTTCGCGGTGGTCCCCTCCATCAGGCGCCGCCGCTCAGGAGACACCGGCGAGCCGTCCAGGAACTGCATGTACGCCATTAAGGTCGGGACCCAATACACTCCCTTCTCCGCCATCATCCGGAACGTCGCATCGTCGAGATAGATTCCGTGTTCGAGGGAAGACACTCCGCCCCGAATCGCCGTCTGCGCCGCGCCGCTGTTGTAGACATGGGCCGCTACCTTCGCGCCCACCTTGCCTGCCTCCTCCACGATCGTCCGGATTTCCTCGAGGGAGAAGGTGGGCCACGCCGTCAACTGATCCGGACTTCCCCCGCCGCGCCGCCGGTGATCGGCGTAGATCTTGATGAGGTCCGCGCCATTGGCCAATTGCTCCCGCACAGCTTTGCGCACTCCGTCCACTCCATCGGCAAGCTGTGCCCCATGCGGGATGTTCACGTCGGGCGAGTATCCGTAAGGCGAGTATCCGCCGGTGATGCTCAGCGCCCGCGTGGCGCACTGCATTCGCGGGCCGATGACCAGACCGTCACGGATGGCGTCGCGGAGCGCGACATCTCCATACCAGGCGCCTTCCGTCTCCAGATCGCGTATCGAGGTGAAACCCGCCAGCAGCGTCTTCCGCGCGGAAACCGTCGCCCAGATCGCGCGGTATTGCAGGGATTTCCTGAGTAGCGCGTCATCATACGGCACACCGTAGAGAAACATGTGCGTATGGCAGTCGATCAGCCCCGGCATGACAGTGGCCCGGCTCAGGTCCACCACCTTCGCTCCCTCGGGAATCGCCACGTTCCTACCCGCCGCCCGGATGCGATTCCCTTCCACCACGACGACGGCGTTCTCCACAAGAGCCAGGTTCTTTCCATCAAAGAGCCTGCCGCAACGGATTGCGGTCACCTGCGGCGATTGCGCCCCGGCGGCGGCGGCCGCCAGCAGCGCCGTCATCCACACCTTCCATCCGCGCATACGTTCTCCTCTCCCCAAACTATCCTCTCATTGCCGCAACTCCGCTAAAATGGCCTTTCTCATGGAACGCAGACACTTTCTCTCGACGCCACTCACCGCCGCCATGATGCAATCGGACCCCGCACTCGAGCGCGAGTACGAATCCGGCGGCACCGGATCCACGGCTTATTCTTCAACGGTCACCATCGAGCGCGCCCAATCCGGCAAGCCACACCGCGGAAAAGTGCTCGCCGCCATTCAACCTCACTGTGATGACGTCCCGATTTTCGCCGGAGGCACTGTTCTCAAACTGCTCGACGAAGGCTACACAGGCTATCTGATCACCATGTCGAATGATTCCATGGCAGGCACGGGCGCATCCATCGGAGACATCGTGCTCAAGAACGAGAACGACACGAAGGAAATGGCCCGCCGCCTCGGGCTGAAGGAAGCCTTTTTCCTCAATTATCCGAACCACAACATGGACGCCTGGCCGCTGGTGGAGATCCGCGCCCGGCTCGTATTTCTGTTCCGGCTACTTAAGGTGGACACCCTGATCGTCTACGACCCTTCGTCGCTTTACGAAAGGAACCCGGACCACTACATCACCGCCCGCGCCGTCGAGTCCGCCGCATGGATGGCCGCTTCCCCATGGGACTATCCGGAACACTTCCGCGCGGGTCTCACCGCCCACGGCCCCTCGGAGCGCTACTACTTCGCGCGCGGGCCGCAAATCGTGAACCGCGTGGTCGACATCACTCCTTATTTCGAGCGCAAGGCGCAGGCCAACCTCGCCAACGTCACCCAGGGTCCTGCCGGGAACAACGGGGCCGAACTCCGCCGCCGCCTCGCGGCCCAGGGTAAGAAACTCCCCATCCTCGGCAATGACGACCAGGCCGCAAACCGCGCCTATACGGAACATTTCGCTCTCTCGCGCGACCGCATCCGCGGCAAAGCTCACAACCTGCAATACGTCGAGTTCTTCCACTACATCGGACCCGATTCCTCGCCCGTGGAATCCTACGTCAGCCGCAACGCTGTTCCGCTATAAACCGCGCCGCCATAATAAAAGAAACGAATGATCCGCAACCACCAATATGTTCGCCACCTGTTGACGCTCTCAACCGGCGCGCCCGCTACTGCTCACGGCTGGGTGAAAACCCGCCGGGACAGCAAGGGAGTCCATTTCATCCAGATCAACGACGGCTCCTGCTTTGCCGATCTGCAAGTCGTGTTCGAGGCGGGCGAGATCGAGGAAGAAGTGATTTCGAAAGTCACCACCGGAGCCTGCGTTCGCGTTTCGGGAACGATGGTGGCATCGCCCGGCAAGGGCCAGTCCGTCGAGTTGCGCGGCCAGTCGCTGGAACTGCTCGGCGCGGCCCCCCCGGAAACCTACCCCCTTCAGAAGAAGAAGCACACCCTCGAGACGCTCCGCGAATTCGGCCACTTCCGCACCCGCAGCAACACCTTCGGCGCCGTCTTCCGCGTCCGCAACGCGCTCTCCTTCGCGATTCACAGGTTTTTCCAGGAGAACGGCTTCCTCTACGTCCACACGCCCATCCTCACCACCTCGGACGCCGAGGGAGCGGGGGCCATGTTCCAGGTGACAACGCTCGATCTCATGAACCTGCCGAGGAAGCCCCAATCAAGCGCCATCGATTTTTCCACGGACTTCTTCTCCAACCCGGCCTATCTCACCGTCAGCGGACAACTGGAAGCCGAGATCTTCGCTCTGGCGTTCACCAACGTCTATACCTTCGGCCCCACCTTCCGCGCTGAAAACTCCAACACGCCGCGCCACCTTGCCGAATTCTGGATGATCGAGCCTGAGATGGCCTTCTGCGACATCGACGGAAACCAGGAACTTGCCGAAGCGTTCTTAAAGTACCTGATCACCTACCTGATGGACCACTGCCGGCAGGACCTCGAATTCTTCAACCTGCGCTATGAACCCAACCTGCTCGCAACCCTCGATAACGTCGCATCGAACGAATTTGCCCGCATCCCCTATTCCGAGGCCGTCCGTATCCTCGAACAATCCGGACGCCCCTGGGAGTTCCCTGTTTACTGGGGCGCCGACCTGCAAAGCGAACATGAGCGCTACCTCACCGAGGTGACCTTCCAAAAGCCGGTGATCGTCACCGACTACCCGAAGACCATCAAAGCCTTTTACATGCGCGCCAACGACGATGGCAGGACGGTGCGCGCCATGGACGTATTAGCTCCAGGCATTGGAGAAATCATCGGCGGGAGCCAGCGCGAAGAGCGGCTCGATGTACTGCGCGAGAAGATCCGCGAGCACAATCTCCCGGAAGAACACTACTGGTGGTACCTCGATCTCCGCCGCCATGGTTCAGCGCCGCACGCCGGATTCGGCCTCGGCTTCGAGCGCCTCATGATGTACGTCACGGGAATGAAGAATATCCGCGACGTGATCCCGTTTCCTCGCACGCCCGGCCATGCGGAATTCTGACGCCAGGCCAGAGCCTTACCCTAGCCCTAAGAAAACTTCTGTTCCGGTACTAAGACCTTTCTGGTTCTCTGGCGCAATTCCTAAGGTTGCTGCAAACTGAGACTTCAGTAAATCTGCCATGTCCTCCACCTCGGGGAGTTCCCCCCGCCAGGAACACGCCCGCACCGGAGCGCTGCATCGTATTGCCACGCTCGCCGGACGGCTGCTGGAAGCGCCCGTCGTCGCCGTGTTCGCCTGCGAACCACCGCGCTTGTTTCTACGGACCAGTTTCGGACCCGTCCCGCGCCTGGAACAGGACCTGCGAGTCCTGGCGTGGGAACTGCACCCCGCGCTGGCGGAGAACGGGGCGAAGTTGATCCCGGACGCGCAGGCGGACGCCCGGCTTGCCGCCAGAGTGACGTCCGTGCGATTTTGCCTGGCCGTCCCCATCGCGGCGCCGGATGACTCATTGGCAGGGATGCTGCTTGCCGTCGACACCCGGCCGCGCACCATTCCTGATTCGCAAATGAGCCACATCCTCGATCTCGCCGCGCTTGCCGGAAACGAATTCGAACTCGGCCGCGGCAACAATCAGGACCAATTGGCCGAACGCCGTAAAACGCAGGAGCAGTTCCTGGAAAAGAGCCTGGAACTTGCCAAATTCAGCGAAGACCTCCGCCAACTTCACCGCCTGAGCACGACGAACTACGAATCCCTGGAAGATTTGTTTGCTGACTATCTGGAGACCGGGCGGGCCATCTTCGGTCTCTCCTACGGCATTGTCAGCCAGGTACGCGGCCGCTATGCCGCCGTGCGCGCCGTTCGAAGCGACTTCCCTTCCCTCCGGCCCGGCATGACTTTCGAATTGAACCGCGTGCATTGCGGAGCCGTCTGCGAGGACCGTGCTACCGTAGCCGCCGCCTCGGTTGGGGACGATGCCCGTCTCGCCGGCCGGCCCCACTACGGTCCCTCGCGGCAGGCCTCCTACATCGGTACGCCGGTTCTGGTGGATGGAGAGATCTTCGGGGTGCTGAGCTTCTCCTCCCCTCACCCTCGCTGGCGTCCCTACACGGCCCATGAAGTCGAAATCATCGAACTGATGGCGAAAAGCATTGGCCGGTCGATTCTCGAAGGCCGCATGCAACAGGCGCGCGAGCGGGCGGAAGTTCTGGAACACGACCGCAGTCACGTCCTGGAACTGGTTGCCAAGGACCAGCCGCTTGAAAACGTTCTTCGCCAGATTGTCCACATGGTCGAGCGCCAGTCGCCAAGCCTTGCCGGAGCCATCCTGCTGGCCCGCGGGGGAAAGCTGTATTGCGAAACCGCGCCTGGAATGCCCGAGTCGTTCCAACGCCGAATGCAGGGTATTCCCATCCCCGCCGCCGGCGGCTGCTGTCTGTCGCCGGCTTACACCCGCCGCACGGCGATCTTCGACCAGGTGGGCCCCGCATGTCCGAAAGATGAGCCCTGGGCATTCGTGCATGAGTTCTGCTGGCAGGCATGCGGAGCCGCTCCCATCCTTTCCGGCTCCGGCGACCTGATGGGGATCCTCACCGTGTACTGGAAAGTCGCCATTCAGCCGCGCCACGTGGATGCCGATTTGCTCGAGATGGCGGCATCACTCGCCGCCATCGCCATCGAGCATCGCAACCTGACGGACCGGCTGGCGTACCATGCCCATCACGATGTCCTCACCGGCCTGCCGAACCGCAATCTGCTCACGCAGGCCCTCGAGGAGAAGATCGCTCGAGCCCGCCAGAGCGGCGGGATCCTCGGCGTTCTCTTCATCGACCTCGACCGCTTCAAGCAGATCAACGATCATCTGGGCCATACAGCCGGGGACAGCGTCCTGCGCGAGGTTGCCGGCCGCATCCGCGCCTGTCTCGGCAACGGAGAGTTCGCCGCCCGCCTCGGCGGGGATGAGTTCGTCGCCGTGCTCTCGCACGACGGGGATCAGTCCGGTATTCTCGACCGCTCGCGCGAGATCCTGGAAGCGCTTCGGGCTCCCATTTCCAGCCCCAGCCATTCGCAGCCAATCTACGTAACAGCCAGCATCGGTCTCAGCATCTTCCCGCACAATGGGGACACCGCCGAAAGCCTCCTCGGCGGGGCCGACCTCGCCATGTACCAGGCCAAGAATACCGGCAGGAACGATGTTTGCAGCTTTGCTCCCGGCCGGGAAGGCGTCCGCGCCGCCCGTCTCGCCATGGAGCATTCCCTTCGCCTCGCCATAGATGAAGGCCAACTCCACCTCAGCTTCCAGCCCATCGTCGACATTCGCGGGGGTGATGGCGTTTCGCTCGATGCTTTCGAAGTGCTGCTTTCGTGGCGCCACCCCACGATGGGCCGCATCTCTCCATCCCAGTTCATCCCGGTGGCGGAAGAGTGCGGCCTCATCGGTCCCATTGGGGCGTGGGTTTTGCGCCACGCCTGCCGCCGCCACTCCGGTCTCCTTCGCGCCGGACTTCCACCCGTGCGCCTCTGCGTGAATGTGTCCGCCATCCAGTTTGCCCGCCCGGATTTTGTCGACACCGTCCTCGCGGCCCTCGAGGAGAGCGGCATGGAGAGCCGGTTCCTGCAACTGGAGCTTACCGAGAGCGCCATCATGGAAAACGTCGAGACCGCCATGCCGAAGCTGGACCGGCTGCGTGAACTCGGCGTCCGGCTCGCTCTGGACGACTTCGGCACAGGCTATTCCTCGCTCAGTTACTTGCGCTGGATCCCCGTGGATTGCCTCAAGATCGATCAGTCCTTCATCGCCGAGATCAGCTCTTCCGCCGGATCGCTCGCCCTGGTGCAGACGATACTCGCCCTGGCCCATAACATGGGGCTAACCGTCGTCGCTGAGGGAGTGGAAAGCGAAAGCCAGCTCGAGTTGTTGCGCGGCATTGCCTGCGACAAAGCCCAAGGCCACCTCTTCGGCGTTTCCCTGCCGGCTGAGGAAATGGAACACTGGCTTACGGAAAACACACCCCCGCCCGCCGGCGCTTCGCCTTCACCATGAAGCGATTCCTCTCCCTTTCCCGTGCGTTACAATAGCGGTTTCCTATGGACCTTGAAATCCGGCAGCGAGAAAAAGACGGCGTGATCCTCCTTGATCTGAAAGGCCGGCTGGTGGTTGGCGACGCGCAGGGGCAACTTCGGGAGAAGATCACCCAGCTCTTCGCCGCCGGATACAAAAACGTGGTGCTCAATCTGGCCGGCGTCGACTACATCGACAGTACGGGTCTGGGAACAATGGTCATCTGTTACACCAGCGCCAAGAAGGCGGGCGGGATGGTGAAACTCCTCAACCTCAGCCGCCGCAACGTGGAACTGCTCGTCCTCACCAAGCTCACCACCGTCTTTGAGGTGTTCGACGATGAGCAGGCCGCCGTGAACAGCTTCTATCCCAACCGCGAAATCAAGCGCTTCGACATCCTCAGCTTCCTGCAGCAGCAGGAGAAATCCGGCGAATAAATGCGCCTGGTGGTGATTGGCGCGGAAGCCGCCGGATTGAGCGCGGCAGCACGGGCGCGCCGCCTGGACCCTTCCCTTGACATCACCGTTCTCGAAAAGACGCCCCATGTGTCCTACGGAGCCTGCGGACTGCCCTACTTCATCGAAGGCCAAGTGCGCTCACTCGAAGAACTTACGGTCTATCCTGTCGAGTACTTCGCGCGCGAACGCAACATCAAGGTGCGGACGAACTGTGAAGTGGTTGCCATCTCGCATCCGCGCCGCGAAGTAACCCTTTCCGGCGGCGAGCGCGTGCGCTACGACAAACTGATTGTGACCACCGGGGCGCGCCGCGATCTCTCCGCTTTGCGCGGAGCCGGCCAGCCTCACGTGTTCACCATGGACACCTGGGCGGCAGCGGAGAAGCTGAAGCAGTTCCTCGCGGACCGCCGCCCGCGCCGCGCCGCCATTCTCGGAGCCGGGTACCTGGGCATGGAAGCCGCCGAAGCGCTCCGCACACAAGGCCTGGAAGTAACGGTCTACCAGAAGAGCGGCGATGTGCTGCGCCGCCAGGACCCGTGGCTGACCAAACTGGTGGCGGCCCACCTCGAACGCTGCCGCGTCCGCCTGCTGCTCAATGCGCCCGCCGGGTCCGTGCCTGAATCCGATCTCGTCATCGTGGCCTGCCTCTACCGCCCCAATACGCTCCTCGCCGCCGAAGCCGGAATCGAAACCGGCCGCACCGGAGCCATTCGTGTTACCGAGCGGATGGAGACCAATCTTCATTCCGTGTATGCCGCCGGCGATTGCGCGGAAGCGAACCACCTGGTAACCGGCAGGCCGGTCTGGATGCCGCTGGGCACCACCGCCAGCAAAATGGGGCGCGTCGCCGGAGCCGGCGCAGCCGGCGCAAGAGAACGCTTCCCCGGAATTACGGGGACTTCCATCGTCCGCGTCTGCGGACTTGGCGTCGGGCTCACCGGACTTTCCGAACACCAGGCGGGAAAAGAAGGCTTCGATGCCGTCTCCGTACAAATCGAGGCCCGCGACAAGGCGCGGTACTTTCGGGGTGTCCCGGTTTCCGTGCAACTCACCGCGGATCGCCGCACAGGCCGCCTGCTCGGCGGCGCTGTCGTTGGCGAACAGGGCGTTGCCGGGCGCACCAACGTCATCTCCGCCGCCCTGACCTCCCGCATGACCGTCGATGAGTTCGAAAACCTCGACCTGGCCTACGCTCCGCCCTTCTCCAAAGTCTGGGACCCGCTCCTCATCGGGGCGCAGCAATTGGCGAAGCTGTTACACTGAAACCTATGGCAGGCAAGCGGGGTCGAGTGATGCTCGGAGCGGGCGCCAAAGCGCCATCCGCGCCGCTCACTGACCTCGAAGGAAACAACGTTCCACTCGAACAACTTACCTCCGGCGGGCCGGTTTTGCTGGTGTTTTTCAAGATCTCCTGCCCGGTCTGCCAGTTCGCGCTTCCCTACCTGGAGCGCATTCGCGAAAACGCAAACATTCGCATCTACGGCATCTCGCAAAACAACGCCGAAGACACCAGGCAGTTTCTGAAGTCCTACCGCCTTCACTTTCCCGTGCTGCTTGACGAGGCCGCCCGAGGCTATCCGGCAAGCAACGGATTCGGCATCTCGCAGGTGCCGTCGCAGTTTCAACTGGCCTCCGACGGCTCCATTACCCACGCCTGGGAGGGTTGGTCCAAGGCGGATATGGAGACCCTTGGAGAACGGGCCGGCATGCCAGTGCTCCGCTCAGGGGAGATCGTTCCGGCCATGCGCCCCGGCTGAGGCTCGAAGAATTGACCTCCCGGGCTGGAGATTGGTGAAAATTCTAAGCTAGAGGAACTATGGCGTCCAAGATTCAGGAAATTCTGGGTTCGGCGGCGGCAATCGCCAAAGGAATGGGGATCACCTTCAAGGAGATGCTCCAGCCCACGATTACCGAGGATTACCCCGACGGTCCCGCGCTGTTTCAGGAGCGCTACCGCGGCGCTCACGAGTTGCAGCGGGATGACAACGGCATGGAAAAGTGCGTCGCCTGCTTCCTTTGCGCGGCCGCCTGCCCGGCCGATTGCATCTATATCGAGGCCGCCGAGAATACGGACAAACTGCGCATCAGCGGCGGGGAACGCTACGCCAGCGTCTACAACATCGACTATAGCCGCTGCATCTTCTGCGGCTACTGCGTCGAAGCTTGCCCCACCGACGCCATCACCCATGGCCACGGCTTCGAAATCGCCAGCTACAATACGTCGACGCTCATCATCCGCAAGGAGCAGATGCTGGTGAAGATCCCCGAAGGCGCCAAGCCGCCCACGATTGCCGCTGCCCCCGTCGCCGCGGGGCATTGACCATCGACCTATCCCACCGGAGAGTCTGGATACCGTCATGGCATGAGATAATCGTGTCTCAAGCGGTAATCTTTCCCCTTCCGGGCGGAGCGCAAAATGGTTCAGCGCATCGGCAGATACGAGGTCCAGGCCGAACTCGGCCGCGGCGGGTTCGGCCGCGTCTACCGCGCATTTGATCCGACGGTCGGCCGGGCCGTGGCCATCAAGACTCTGCATGCCGACGGCGATCCCGAATTGCTGATGCGCTTCCGCAACGAAGCCGCGGCTGCGGGCAAACTGCGCCATCCCAACATCGTCGTCATTCATGACTACGGCGAACAGGACGGTGAGCCGTACATTGTGATGGAACTGCTCGAAGGCGAGGATCTCCAGCACTGCATCAAGGATCACCGGCCATTCAGCATCATGCAGAAGCTGCAAATCATGGCGCAAGTGGCCGAAGGGCTCGATCACGCCCATCGCAACGGCATCGTCCATCGCGACGTCAAGCCCGGCAATATCATGCTGCTGCCGGATCTGATGGTCAAGATCATGGATTTCGGCATCGCTTTGGTCACCCACGCCGCCGAATCCCGCCTCACCAAGTCCGGCACCGTGCCCGGAACGCTCAAATACATGGCTCCCGAGCAGTTCCGCGGGGCCGCCGACAGCAAGCTGAGCGACACCTTCGCCTTCGGCGTGACTTTCTACGAGTTCATCTGCGGTGTGCACCCATTCGAGGGCCCCTCCCAACACGCCGTAATGTTCAATATCGTGCAGGCTGACCCGAGACCTCTTCAGGATCTGTGCCCGGAAAGCCCGGAAGCGCTCAATCAGATCGTCATGACCTGCCTCCAGAAGACTCCCGAGATGCGGTACCCGTCGCTCAAGGACCTGCAACTCGACATGAAGCCGATCCTGATCGAGTTGCAGCAGGAACACGGCCGGAAATTGCTGGTGGATGCCGAGCGCCTCGCCGGCGCCGGGAAGGCGGAGGCGGCTCAGGCGTTGTTGCAGGAGACGCTCGAGATCGACCCCGGCAACCGTGCGGCCCGTGCCCTGCGCGAGAAGGTGCAGCGCATCCTGCGCGCGCAGATGGTGGGACCGAAATTGGATGCTCTGCTCGCCACCGGACGCCACCAACTGGATTCGCGGCAGTTTGACGAAGCCATCCACACTCTCGAGGCGGCGCGAAAGCTGGATGCGTCGAACGAGGATGTCCGCAGCCTGCTCGAACGCGCCCACACCGCGCGCTACCAGACAACCGCCGCCGCTCCTGTTTCCTCGGGCCGGCCGCATGCGGCCGAGCCGGCAAGCCCGCCACGGAGTGCGGAGCAGGAACGCAAGACACGCCTCAGAGCGGAACTCGAGGAGTGCCGCTCCATGCTGGAGCGCGGCGAATTCGGTCCGGCAATCGAGAAACTGGAGCGGCGCCGCGCCGAGGCCCCCGAAGACGATGAAGTCTCGCAACTGCTCGAACACGCCCGCGCACAACAGGCGGCGCAAAAGCGGCAGGCGATCGTCTCCCGGCTGCTGCGTGAGGTCGATACACTTGCCGGCGCGCGCCAATACGAAAGAGCCGTACAAATGCTCGAGACCGGACTTGGCTATTACCCAGGCGAGAAAAGCATCGAAGACCGGCTGTCCACACTCCGCGCGGCGAAAGCGGCTCACCAGCGGGGGGCCGCGATCCAGAGTCCGAAGCCCGCGCCTGTCAGCGGTCCTCCTGACTTGGTGCGCAAGATCACGGCGATTGACCGATTGCTCGAACAATCGCAGCTCTCCGCGGCAATCGCCGCGGCAGACGATGCTCTCGCCCAATATCCGGGAAACCCGGCACTCCAGGCGCTTTTGCGGCGCGCTCAGGAACAGCGGCGGCTACGCCAGCGCGGAGAATCCGTAGACAAAGCGCTCAACCAGGCGGGCGAACTCTTGAAGACGCAACAGTTCGGCCCGGCGTTGAAGCTCGTCGAGGAAGCCCTCCAATCCTTTCCGGATGACGCCCAATTGGTCCGCGCAAAGGAGTCCATTCTCGCCGCGCGTTCCACCTTAGATCGAAAACAGATCCTGGAGCGCGCCGCCTCCGAGACGCGTTCTCTCCTCGACCGCGAACAACTCGAACAGGCGGCCGCCCTCTGTCAGAAGGTACTCGGCCGGTTCCCGAACGAGCCGGCGTTTGTTTCGCTGCTATCGCAGGCGGAAAGCAACATTCAGCAAAGGGAAATCCGCAGGCGTGATCTTGCATCGATAGAGCGGGACGCGGAGGCCCAGATTGAGGCCGGAAACGCGGATGCCGCGCTCGAGATCATTGAACAGAGCCGGCGGCGCTTTCCCGAGGCGCAAACCTTGCTGGATCTGTTCGAGCAGGCGCGGCGGATGAAGCTCCGCGGATAGCCGCTCCGCGCGTTACCATCCCTTCTGCATGCGCAACTCCTCGATATGCGCTGTATGATGCCGGCAGTGCCACGAATACAACGCCACCACGAGATCCCAGCTCATATCCCCGTTCTCCGGGTGGAACATCGTCCGCGAAAAAGCTTGCTCCGGAAGCGAGCGGAACCAGGCAACCCACCTCCGGTGCAACCCCCGCAAAAGTGACAACGATACCTCGACGGGCAGGTGGGTCGCATCCTCAAACTGTGCCCATGCCGCCTCGTCATAGGGCTTGACTGTGAAGTTGTCCTCAGATACGGCGAACTTGCACCGCAGGTAGCTCTGCATGTGGCTGTCGGCGACGTGATGCACCACCTGGCGCACGGTCCAGCCGCCGTCCCGGTACGGTGTGTCGAGCTGCGCCTCGGTCAAACCGGCAACTGCCAGTTCCAGTTTCGCCGGCGCCTGCTCCAACCCGAGCAGACACGCGTTGCGGAACTCCGTGGTATAGGCTTCCGGGCTTATGAATTTCCCAACAGGATATCGGGGGTCACTCATTTCGTAAGGATCGCATAGGCGCGCCGGGCCACCACCAGTTCCTCGTTCGTTCGAAGCGCGAGAACCGCTATGCGTCCGGCCGACACCACCCGGTCGCCGGATCCGCTTTCATTGCGCTCCGCATCCAACTGTACTCCCAGAAACTCCAGCCCGCGGCAACAGGAAGACCTCAGCCGGGCCGAGTTCTCCCCGATCCCTCCCGTGAACGCAATCGCATCCACGCCGCCCATCGCGGCGGCGTAGGCTCCGATCGTTTTGCGAACCTCATAGGTGAATACATCGAGCGCCAGGCTCGCTTCCCGGTTCCCCTGCTCCGCGGCGGCCTCCAGATCGCGGACATCCCCGCCAGCGATGCCGCTCAAGCCCGCCAACCCGCCTGTTTGCGTCAACTCACGGTAGATATCCTCGACCTGCCAGCCGCGCCGGCGCATCATGTACAGCACCGCAAACACGTCCAGATCCCCGTGCCTTGTCGCGTTTTCGAGGCCGGATTGCGGCGAGAATCCCATCGTCGTATCCACTGACCGGCCGCTGCCGATGGCGCATATGGACGAACTTCCGCCCAGATGGCAACTGATGAGCCGCATTCCTGCCCGCTCCACGCCCAGCAGTTCCGGCGCGCGTTCGGAAACGTACTGGTGGGAGGCGCCGTGAAAGCCGTATTTGCGCACTCCGAACTCATCGTGCCAACTTCCCGGCACTCCGTACCGCGCCGCGAACTCCGGCATCGTCGCGTGGAATTCCGTTTCAAACGCTGTCACCAGCGGAACCCCCGGCATTGCTTCACGAAACGCCTTGAGCGCCGTCAGATAGATCGCGTTGTGCGCCGGAGCCGCCGGCAGGAACTCCTCGAGCGCCGCCAGCACTCCCTCGTCCACAAGATACGTACCGCGGTAATGCGGTCCGGCGTGGACAGCCTTGAACGCCACCGCATCAATCGCGGCCCCACCGGTGTCAATGCCACGGATGGCGGCGGCGTAGTCTGAGACACGCTCCTGTTTGCCGCTCCCCAGTACCTTCCCTCCCGGCATTGCCAGAAGCTGGTACTTCAGAGATGTGGTGCCGAGATTCGGGATGAGCAGATTCACCGCAATCCGTATTGCTGCCGGATGACTGTCGCGTTCTTGTTCGCCTGCGCCTGGAAGGGCCCCTTGATGGCGGCGCACTGTACGTTGAACTTCAGCGCTTCCGCCATCAGCTTCTTGTCCGACTTCGGTTGGCCCATCTTATAATTGGCCAGCCCAAGATAGAATAGCGCCTGCCCTTTCAGCGCCTGGTTATCCTCCACCAGCGGGAGGGCCTTGCGCAACAGTTCGTCCGTTTCCTTGAACTTGTTCTGGCCCGCGTATGTTACGCCCGCCATCCAGAAGCCGAGTCCCGTCAACAGGTTCTTGCGCTTGTCCCAATCCGCGTCGCTGACCCCTTCCGGCTTCGGCTTCGCTCCCATGATTTCCGAGAGTTTCATCGAATATTCAATGACTTTTTCCGGATGCGCCTTCTTATTGAGGTAGTTGTCCGCCACCGCCAGCAGCATGTCTTCATTGGACTGGTCCTTCTCGAGCACCTTCTCGGCGAACGCGACCGCTTTGTCGTTCTGGTTGGCCTGCCGCATCGCCAGGAACACCGGACCCGTCATCTGGCCCAGGTACTGGCTTTGGGGATTCTGCGCCACCAGCGCGTCATAGAGCATGATCTTCTTGTCCGGATCAGGAACCGCCAGCGCCATGGCATACATCGAGTATTCCGTGTAAGTGTCCACCTGTTTGGCGTAGTCAACCGCCGATTTCCAGTTCTCGACGTCGCCTTCCTCGGCGGGCTTGGGGGCCGCCGCTGCCTTCCGCGCCGCTTTGCTGGTGATTCCGGCCCACTTCGCCACCAGGTCCGGATCCTTCTTTCCTTCAGCGGCCTTCAGACAGTTGTGCGATGTCACCACGTCGTCCGGATCGGCCGCCAGCAGCTTTTCCCCCGCCTCGATCGCCTTGTCGAACTGGCCGGCCTTCACGTACGCCGGAACCATCTGCTCCATCACCCATCCAGCGCCCTCGTGGGATGGGTGCTTCTGGAGGAATGCCTCCATCAGGACCATTTTCTTCGCGGGGTCGTTCTCCTGGCCGATTCCCTGCAGTTCCTGACCTTCCGGGGTCTCGGCGTTGATGGTCAGCTTATGCCGCTGCCCGCAAAGCGGGGCCGCAACGGCTAGCAAGGCAAACAAGACATGGCACAGTATCACAGGTGGGCCTCCTTTCAGCAAGGAAGGTTATACCAAGCCTGTCCGAAACAGTCAATCCTGAAAATTCAGGGTGTCGCCGCATCTCCTCGCTCTCGACGTTTATAAGTACCTGGCCGCGGCCGCGGCTGAGATGCGCCTGCCCATTACCGTGCCCAACCCAGTCCACACCCAATCTATCTCGCGCGAGTCTAACGACCCACGCGAGGAGACTCGCTACCTGCCGGCTACATGGGCGGCAATTGATGGGTCTGCCGGCCGGTGATATCGTGATCGACCTTCGCTACCGGGCGATTGTAAGAAGGTTGCCCGGCAGCGGCATTCGCCCGGCGCCGTCTGCCGCTTACCCGTGCAGGACGTTCACCAGGCGTATTTCTACCAGGGAGTTTGGCTCCGTGCAGCGTAGTAGTTTTTGTCGAGGCGGGCCTTCACTGAGTCTGGGATCGTGGTGCATTTACCATTAATGCACTTGGGGACGTGCAACCCCGATGGTGGCGTCTCCTCAAGACTCGCCGGGACTTGAAACAGGGACGGATCAGGCTCGCCGAGAGTCAATGCGGAGAGTTCCTGCACTGTAACCCCTGTATCATACTCGAGCCGCATCTGGACTAGCGCGCACCCTACATCCGGAGCATACCAACTCTTCCAGGTTCCATGCCCGTTTACCTCTCCAAACCGTAAGGCGCGATGGCCTCCGACATAATCCATACCCTCCAATGCCATACCAACTCTTGCATCCGCCTCGCTCGAGCAAGACGTGTTCGGATTGCGCCAAACCCGAACGCCCGGGAAATTCTTCGGGTATGTACTCTTCTTCCCGATTAGTTCGTTGATCATAATCCCCTCACCGTTAGGGAAGCCTATCCGTCGCTGGCGGTCAATGCGACTCGAGAATCTCGACATCACCGCACCGTCACTGCGCACAGCGTCGACATACTCGTTCGTATAGCGAAGGTTACCGGCTTTGTCGAAAGCCTTCTCCGTACGGATGACGGTATACACAGGTGAAGCGGCGCGAACCGTGAGCGGCAACACACCTTTGTACACTCGCCAGACGAGACTAACAGCGAGGGCTGCTGCGACCCCCCACAAAACCATACTTGAAATGCTCTTAAGCCCACGATTTGTGATGCCCATTTGTTACCCCCTGGACCAAACACCCTGCGTAGGAGCCGCACCGGTCATTATACATAGGCTGCACAACCAATTCCTCAAGAACATTCAGCAGCGTTTCGCAGCGGTTTCGCGATCTGGACCCCTCTTTCCGTGTGATATCATTTGCCGCATGTTGCCAGCACTCTCCCGTCTGTTTCTGGCCGGCACGATGGCCCTGGGGGCCGCCATCGCCCAGCCCGGCAGGGGCCCCGGCCCTCAAACCGAATGGCAGCGGCGGGCTCAGCCTCTGCTCCGCGAAGGCAAGCTCGAGGAGGCCCTTGTGATTTACCGCGAGGAACTGAAGACCTCGCCGGATTCGTTACAGGCGAACATTTCCGCCGGTACCGTTCTCGACCTGATGGGAAAAGCCGCCGAGGCCCGGCCGTATTTCCAGAAAGCCATCGATGTTGCGCCCGACGCCCGGGCCAAAGCCAACGCCCAGCGCGCCATGGCGATGTCGTTCGCCTTCGATGGTGATTGCCGGAACACCGTGAAGTACGAGCAGATGGTCTCCGGCTACTGGAAGACCCGTGAATCCGCCGAACCCGGCAACGCGTTCTATCAGCAAGGCGAAATGGCCAACGAAGCCGCGCGCGTCTGCATCGAGTCCGGCGATTTCGACGCCGCGGAAAAGTGGTACCGCGCCGGGCGCGAGGCCGGATTGAAAGAACCGGGCATCGCGGCGGGGCGCAAAGCCCTCTGGGAATTCCGCACTGAACATGCGCTCGCCCGCCTGGCCGCCCGGCGCGGCAACAAAGCCGCGGCCGCCAGGCACGTCGCCGCCGCCAAGGCCGCGCTCGAGAGAATCGAAGCCGCCGATCCCAATCTCTACCGCCAGCAATCGCCCTTCTTTCCGTATCTGACCGGTTACGTCGCCTACTACTCCGGCGATTACCATGCCGCGCTGGCCGGCTTCCAGAAAGCCAATACCAACGATCCGTTTATTCAGTGCCTGCTCGGCATGACCTACGAGAAACTCGGGGATAAAGACAAGGCGTTGGAGGAGTACCGCAAAGCCGCCACGGTCACCTCCCACAACCCGGTGGCAGCCTTCGCCAAGCCGTTCACGCGCAAGAAACTCGCTCAGTTGGCCGCGCGTCCTTGACTGTATCGGCGCATGCCGCGCCCGCACACGAGGCTACCCGCGCCAAGTGAGCCCTGCCTGCTAAAATACGAGGTTTGTCTACCGTCACGTCCACTCCAGATCTTGACATCTCATCCGTTCTCCGCCGCGCGGGCGCATGGTTCCTGCAATCCGGCATCCAGGAGCCGCATGGGGGTGTCGCCCGTTATTACCGCATCGATCTCGGACGCAACAACCGCATTTCCACGGAGATCACCGGATACGCCGCAAGCGCCTTCAGCTTCCTGTACCGCCAGTCCGGCGACCCTCTCTATCTCGACGCCGCCTTGGGCGCCGGCCGGTTCCTCGTCCGCAACGCCTGGGACGCCCGTGAGGAGATTTTCCCCTTCGAGTGGCCCCCCACCGCCGAACCTCAAGAAAACCGCGCCTTCTTCTTCGATTGCGGCATCATTACCCGCGGCCTGCTGAACGTCTGGCGTATCTCCGGCGAGAGAGAATTCCTCGATGCCGCCGTCCGCTGCGGGCGCGCCATGGCTCTGCGCTTCGACCACGCCGGCCAGTTCGTCCCAATCCTTCAACTCCCCGGCTGTCATGCGTTGCCCTACGGCAATAGCTGGTCGAACAACCCCGGCTGTTACCAGCTTAAGTCCGCCCTGGGCTGGCTCGAATTATGGGAAGCCGCCGGCGACACATCTTTCCAGACGCTCTACGAAACCGCACTCGAGCGGGCGCTGGCCAACGAGCCTGCCTTCCTTCCCGGCACGGAAGAGCGTCTGCGCGTGATGGACCGCCTGCACGCCTACAGCTACTTCCTCGAAGCTCTGCTTCCCGTGTCCCAAAGACCCGAGTGCGCCGCTGCTCTTCGCAAGGGCATCGGCAAAGCCGCTCATTACCTCCGTGCCATCGCCCCCGAATTCGTCCGTTCCGATGTGTATGCGCAACTGCTCCGAGTTCGCCTGTTCGCCGATCAACTCGGGGCCGCCGCGCTCGATGAGGGAGAAGCGAGGGAAGAGGCGGAAGCCATTCCCTCTTTCCAATTCCCCGATGACGATCCCCGCCTCTTGGGCGGCTTCTGTTTTGGACGCCGGGGTTCCACACTCATTCCTTATGCCAACCCCGTATCCACGGCATTTTGCTTGCAAGCCCTCGCCCTGTGGCAGGCGCGCCGCAACGGAGAACTTCGGGAGACGTGGCGGGATCTCATCTGACCATCAAGCTCGCCTTCGTCTCCTGCAAGGATGCCCTCACGGCGCCTTTCCTCGAGCGCATGAATGCGCTATTCCCGGAACTCCCCCTCTGGGTCGTTTCCGAATTCCCTCCGCCTGCCGGCAAATGGATTCCATTCAAGCCGAACCGCTCCCTCTCCGAAAACCTCGCCCGCATTCGGGCCGCTGCAGGCGGACACACCATCCGCCTCTCCGCCGCTGTCTTCGAGCCGAAGACCCCGTATGGGCCCATGCGCTGGATTGCGTTCCGCCTCGCGCCGCTCCGGTTCCTCGCCTTCAATGAAAACCTCGATCACTTCATGCTCCGGCCACGGTGCGCGGGAACCCTTGCGCGTCATTTCTATTGGCGCTTGAAGAGCTTTCTCCGCTACCAGTTCAACCCCGGTGGCGCCGCTTATACCTGGGCATGGCGTCTGCGGCATCCCGCTTCGTTGAAGCGCCCCGCCGCCTACCGCGCCGCGCTGCTCGCCGGTTGGGGAGCGTCCCTCATACGCCGCATCGCCCCGCCGCGTCCCGATCCGCCTGTTCGCCCGCGCCCTGACGGCATCAGCGTCATCATCCCTTCCCGCAACGGCAAGGATCTGCTGGACCGGCTGCTTCCACGCTTGCTCCACCAGATCGAAACAAACGCCGAAGTGATCGTCGTCGACAACGGCTCCGAGGACGGCACAGCCGATTTCCTCAGCGCCGCCTACCGCCAGGTCCGCGTGGACGTCAGCCCCGAACCGCTCTCCTTCGCCGCCGCGGTCAATCGCGGTATCCGCGCCGCACGCTTCTCCCATGTCTGTCTGCTCAACAACGACATGATTGTCGAGCCGCAATTCCTCCACTCCCTTCGCGCCGCCTTCGAAGCCATCCCGGACCTCTTCTGCGCCACCGCCCAGATCTTCTTCCCCGAAGGCATGCGCCGCCAGGAAACGGGGAAGGCCGTCTGGTGGGGCGCTCAGGACGACCGTCCGGCCGCCGATTTCCCCGTTCGCTGCCTTCTGCCGATCGAGGGCGAGGACCACTCCTATGTCCTTTACGGCAGCGGCGGCTGCTCGATGTACGACTCCTCGAAGCTGCTGCAAATCGGCGCATTTGATGAACTCCTTGCTCCGGCCTACGTCGAAGACCTCGATATCGGCTGGCGCGGCTGGCAGCGCAACTGGCCCACCGTCTACGTGGCCAACGCCAAGGTCACTCACTTCCACCGCGCCACCACCTCCCGGTACTTCAAGCCGGACATGGTGCAGAGCTTCGTCGAATTCAACTTTCTCCGCTTCCTGGCGCGCCGCGTCACGGATCCCGTGGTCTTCCGCAAGCTCTGGCGCGATGCCGTGGTCCGTCTCAATCTGCTGACAATCAGCCAGCCGTGGTTTATCGGGTGGCCCCAGCAGGCTCTTGGGTTCGCCTGGAAAGCGACGCGCCGGTTCCTGCCGCCCCCGCCAAACCGCTGGCCCGAAGACCTCATTCTTGCCATCGGCAGCGGGGCGACGGCATCGTTCCCAGGGCGCGCGCCCACGGGAAAGCCGCGAGTGCTCGTGGCCAGCCCCTACCTTCCCTTCCCCCTCTCCCACGGGGGAGCAGTCCGCATTTTCAACCTCATGAAGGCCGCCGCCGGGGAGTTTGACCAGGTTCTGGTTGCCTTTGTCGATCAATTGGATCCCGTTCCCGTGGAGCTTCTCGCTCTGTGCGTCGAGGTGATTCTCGTCAAACGTTATCCCACTCACCTGCTGCCGGACCACGGCCGTCCGGACGTCGTAGAGGAGTACTGCTCCCCCGCAATGCGCGCCGTGCTGCTCCAGACTGTCCGCAAATGGAAGCCGGCGGCCGCTCAACTCGAGTTCACTCAAATGGCGCAGTACGCGCGGGATTGCGCCCCGGCGCGCACCATCCTCGTGGAGCATGACATCACCTTCGATCTCCAGGAGCAGCTTCTCCGGACCGCCGAAGATTGGGAAACGCGCCGCCAGTACGAGCGCTGGGTTCGCTTCGAAAAACAGGCATGGCGGGATATCGACGCCATTGTCACGATGTCGGATAAGGATTGCCGGATGGTTGCCGCCGAAGTGGGCAAAGAAAAAGCGGTCTGCCTGCCGAATGGGGTCGATCTCCAGCGCTTCCAAGCTACCGGCCGTCCGCCTGACTCGCGCCGCATCCTCTTCATCGGCTCCTTCGCCCACCTGCCGAACGTGCTTGCCCTCGATTTCTTCCTGCGGGAATGTTGGCCTCACCTTGCGGACCTCGACCCCACCCTCCACATCATCGCCGGCTCACGCCCCGAATACTTCCTCGATCGCTACAAGGATACTGTCCGCGTGGACCTGTCGCAGCCAGGGATCGAACTCGAGGCCTTCGTCTCCGATGTCCGTCCCGCTTACGAACGCGCCGCCGTCGTCATCGCCCCCCTCGTCGCCAGCGCGGGAACCAACATCAAGGTGATGGAAGCCATGGCAATGCGCAAGGCCGTGGTCTCGACACCAGCGGGGATCAACGGGCTTTTGCTCACCTCCGGCCGGGACGTCATCGTCACCGGCAGCGGCAAAGAAATGGCCCAGGCCATCCGCTTGCTCTTCGAAGACCCCGCGCGGCGTCAGGCCCTCGAGACCGAAGCCCGCCGCACCGTCGAGCGCGATTTCGATTGGAACTCCATCGCTCACAGGCAAGCCGGGATATACACGAATCTTAGCCTCAAGTGAGCCCGGATCTGGGTTTCTCCGCGCTCTCGGCGCCTCTGCGCGAACCCTGCGCACTCTCCCGCGCCACCTCCGCCGCCAGCAGATCCGAGAGCACGCGGTTCCGCGCGCCCGCCGCAAGCAAGGTGACCCGAGCCCCGCTCTCCACCGTCTTCTGGGTCTCCAGGATTTCGAACAGCGCGTTCGCCACCACCGGTTCGGCCGCGATCTCATGCAGGGCCATGCCGAGTGTATTCGGCCGGATGGCCGCCGCCTTGGCAAACTCGATGGAGGCCTCGCGCTCGGCCGAACTCGTGATCACGCTCACCTGGTTCGCCCCCGCCTGCCTGATCGCCGAAGTCACCTGCCGCAACCGGTTCACCACCTTCTCTTCGATTTGCCGGATCATCCCGATATCCCGGAAATGCACCTTCCGGATGTAAACCGACCCCAACTGATAGCCCCACGACTTGGATTGATCCGACACTTCCGCTCTCACGGTCTGGCTCATTGTATGCCGCGTCCCGAGCATTTCCGCCAGCGGCATGTTGCTCAGGCACCGTACCGTCGCGTTGCTCAGGTTGGCGCGCAGCGAGCCTCGGGGATCGGTGTTCTTGAACAGGTACGCCACCGGGTCACTGATCCACATCTCGTACCAGATGCCGATCCCCATCGGCGCGCCTTCCTCGGAATTCACGGGCTGGCTGCGCAGGTACTCCTGGTCCAGCCTTAAATCGAGCACATGGCACTTGCCGGCAAAATTGACGAGGAACGCCGCCGGGCCCAACTTCAACGGCAGGATATGCAACCCCGGCTCATCCAGGGTCGCGATCACCTTCCCGAACAAAACATAGACACGGCAGGTGCGCTCTTCGACAATGGCGTAGAGCCCGAACAGGCGCGCGGTCGCGAGAATCACGGGAAAGGCGAAAGTCAGCGCCAGGAACGTGACAACGGCTGTAATCAGGATGGACATTACTTTCGCGCCTCCAGATAGATCCAACCCGCCTTCTCGTACAGCTTCAATCGCACGTTGCGCAGATAGGCCTCCAACACCGCCGGGCCCCTCTCATGCAGTGCCGCCAGTTCGGCCGCCAGCAGCTTCAGCGGCTCCACTTCCGCCTGCGCCCGCAGCGTCTCGATCTCCACGGCGCGTTTCGACTGCACGATCTTCTGATCCGCGGCCGCCTGCGCCAGGCTGATGTCGCTCGACACCTGGTTATGCGCGGTGTTGATGGCCGCCAGCGCCGATTCCACTTCCGCCGGCGGATCGATGCCGGTGATCAGGGACGCCTCGAAGACCACTCCATAACGGGCCGGAGTGGACCGGCACTCCTGCTCCATGAAGTCATTCATGTCCCGCAGGTTCTTCCGCAGATCGTTGATGGAAACGCCCGTCATTTCGGCCGGCGCCGCCGGCTGCGCGGTTTGCGCCGCGCCTGGGTCGCCCGGAATGACTACCGGTTTCGATTCGAAGTTGGCGATGCGCTGCCGCAGAACCGAAACGAAATATCCGAGGACGTGCACAATCGGCCGCTTGATCCCGAACAGGTAGGCGTAGAGATTGTTCTCGCTGACGCGGTAACGGATCTGGCCCGTGAGCCCCGTGTTCAACTGGTCCTTCGTCACTGCTTCCAGCCGCGTGCCGGCCTCATTTGCCGACGGGTCCTCCGGGTCGAGCGCCATGTTCACCGTGCTGGTGGCAATGGACACCTTGTGCACCTTTTCCCAAGGCATCTTGAAATACGGCCCGCCCGGCGGGATGACGCGCAGTTGCGGATAGCAGTACCGGGCTCGCTCCTCCTCCCGAAGGTGCGCCGCAATCGGATTGTCGAGCGTCGTTTTTCCGCCCGCCAGGCGCTCGGCGCGGCCAAAGGAAGTCTTCACCGCCCGCTCGTTCTGATCCACTGTGTAGATTCCGAACAGAACTACCCTCACCAGGAACCACAGAAAGGCTCCGAGGAAAAACCCAACCAGTATCTCCATAATCGTGTCGCGGCTCGACCAAGAATACTCGTTTTTTGCGAAGGGCGTCTACCTACCGCGCCGGCAGTTCGAGTTTCTCCGGCCGCGCGAACTCGCCGCGCATGTGGACTGGCAGCCGCCACACCGCGGTCCCCTCTTTGTTGGTGAAGTACAGGCGGCTTTCCGAGGGCCTCAGCGTGTCCCCATCGGCCCAGAGCGCGTAAAAATCCGGCTGCGCGTTTCCGGGCCTCCGGGCGTAGGTGTGATTGAACTTCGCGGCTTCCGTCAGCCGGCGAACCTTCTTCCAATGCGCCCCCTCGTCGCCACTGGTCCACATCACCATGTCCCCGCCGGTCGTATACGGCTGCGGGCCAGGGTCAGTGGGAGCAATGACACGCCACGTTCCGTCACGCTCAACCCACAAACCGCCGTAATCATAGTTGTGATCGGACGTCGTAAAATCCCGGATCTCCCATCGCTTGCCCGTCCACCGCGCCGTGCGCTATTGCCGCGGCCCATCCTTCGGCCCCGATTCATAACCCTCGCTGGTGAGATATAGAATCACCGGATTGCCGTCCCGCCCGAAGACGACATCCCGCAGATACACCAGCAGGTGCTCCGCCTGGTAGTCGTGAACCAATGCCGGGTTCCGCCCGCTGCGGATGGGAACCGCCACTGACCGTCCGTCCACGGTCTTCCATGTCTCTCCCATGTCTCGCGTTTCCACATAGTACAGGTTCGTCCGCGCATTCAGCCCCACTGGTTCCGGGTGCAGGTTGAATACACCCGCCGTGCGGTCTCCCTCATGCGCGGTGATCTGGTAATGGCCCAACCCGGCCCGTGCCAGCAAACGCGGCTTTGCCCAATCCCGCCCAGATTTGCTCGTGGTCCAGTAGAGGCTTCGGCCCTTGTTCTCATACAGCGTATGCAGGAACAAGAAGCCCTTTCCGGGGTGATACCACGGATGGCCGTAGGAAAATTCGTCGTACGGACCAGTTCGAAGTCGCGAATGTCGTAGGGGCGGCGGCTGCGATGGATATAGGACGGCCGTGACGTCCCGCGCGAATTCGAAAAGATCCACAAGTAGCCCTCCGCGTCAATCGACATCACGGGATTGTCGTGCCCGTCACTGGTCTGCTTGTCGAGCAGGAGCGTCGGGCGCGGAACCATTCCGCTACTGTGATCGTAGTACGAGACCATGTGCAGCAGTTCCCGCTTGCCGGGCGTCGTTCCCCCATAGCAAAAAGAAGGTCTTCCGAACCGCGGGGGCGTGGATGGCAATCGGGGACTGCTGTTGCGGATAGGTGGCGAACCCGCCTCTGTACTTGTAGACGTATTCATCGCCGGAAGGCTGGTTGAAATACCAGATGCCCCAGTACCCATCCACCGTCCGCGGCAGTTCCGCGCCAATTGCAGCCGCGCCCGCCGCCAGCAGTAGCACGGCCACGTCATCCGTTACTCCAACACTCCCCGAGCCCGCAGTTCCTCGACAATCTGCACCTGCGATTGAAACTGCACCGCGTCGATCCCCGCCCGGCGCGCCCCTTCCACGTAATCCGCGATGTCATCCGTAAAGAAGCACTCCTCCGCCCTGCACCCGGCGCAGGCAATCGCCGCCTCATAGATCTCCGGAGAAGGCTTCATCGCGCCCACTTTGTAGGAAAGCACATACTCGTCGAACTGCCCGAGCAGCGGATAGTTTTCCACGATCCGCTCAAAGTGCAATGCATTGGTATTGGAGAGCAGCAACAGCCTGTGCCGCTTCTTTATCTTGGCCAGCAGGTCCTCATCAATGAACGTATATGGCGGGAACAGCGAATTCCACAGAAACTGAAACTCCTCCGGCGTTGCCACCAGGCCCAGGTCGGCGCTGATCCGCTCAGTGAATTCCTCCCCGCTCATCCGGCCGGTCTCGAGCAACGGCACTAATCGAGTGGCGGCAATCCGCTTCGGAATCTCTTCCACAGGCACGCCGCATCGCTGGGAGATCCTTCCATAGAGCGTCGGAAAGTCCAGCGGAACAATCACCCCGCCGAGATCAAAAATAACAGTTTGAATCATCCGCCTTCCGATTGTACGACGCGCGCTACAATCCGTAGGCCTCGATGGCTGTCCCGCGCAGGATGCGTTTCTGCTCCTCCCGCCCCAGCCCCCCTATCCATTGCCTCACCAGCCCCGTCCACCCGGCATATGTGCCGGCAAGAGTCAGCACCGGCCAGTCGGTTCCGAACATCAGCCGCTTCGGGCCGAATGTGTCCAGCGCGACGTCGAAATACGGCTTCACGCCGGCGGGCGTCCATCCTTTCCATTCCGCCTCTGTCACCATTCCCGACAACTTGCAGTAGACGTTGGGCCGTCTGGCCAGTTCGCGCAGGTTTTCCTTCCACGGAGACATCGCCTTCTCCCGGATGCGCGGCTTGGCAATATGGTCCAGCACGAAAATCTGGTGGGGGTGCTGGTCCACAAAACGGATCGTCTGCGGAAGGTGACGCTCGTAGATGAGGATGTCGTAGGTTAGCCCGAAGGTCCGCAGGCGCTTGATGCCTTCCTGAAAATCCCTCCGCAGTATGAAATCATCGTCCGGCTCATCCTGGATGACGTGCCGGACGCCGCGCAGTTTCTCATGGACGGCAAAGCGCTCCAGAAACTTCGTAACGTTCCCCTCGAGCAGCGGCACCCAACCCACGACAGCCCGCAGGAAGTCATTCGCCTGGGCCAACCGCAGCAGCCATTCGGTCTCCTCCAGGGTTTGCCGCGCCTGTACCGCAATCGACCCGCCCACCCCCGTCGACTCCATTTCATGTTTCAGGTCCGGCGGCAGGAAGTCCCGCCTCAATTCCGGCATGCCGTCCTGAATCCAGCCATACTCTACCGGATCGTATTTCCACAGGTGTTGATGTGCATCAATCGCCACCACCTCAGGCATTCAAGTTTTCCCCCGAAATAAAAAGACCAGGTCGATCATCAGAATAATCACCACCATCAACTCGAGTACAAACGCCCGCCCCTGGTGGAGTTCATCCATCAGGGACCGGTACAACTCGCCTGCTGCCCGCATCTTCTCGTCCACCAGCCGGCGATAATCGTCTACGCCGATCCGCGCCGATGCCAGCTTGTAAGCGCGTGCATAAAACATATCGCTCAGAAACTTGATCGCATTATCCGCACGCTCGGATAATTCCATTACGTCCAGCCGGTAGGTGTTCAACCGGTGGGCCTCCCGGGCCAGCCCCATCCTCCACAAGGTGCCGGACTTGCGGTCCATAATCGCATAGACGTCGGTGAGCACTCGCGTCAGCACTTCATCGTAATGCCGGAACTCGAGCAGTTGCGTGTTCGCATATTCGAGTAGTTGGATCGTCACCTGCGCGCTCTCAGGGGAAGTGTCATACACAAACGCCGCCGTCCAGCCGGCTACCATCAAATCCGTCGGAGCATAGCTCATCGAGGACGCCAGCACCTCCTGCCGCTCGCTCGCGCTCAGCGGACTCGCTTCGCCCCGGACAATCTGCGCGATCTGCGCGCCGTATTGTTCCACCAGTTGGGAGGCGTTGATCTCCTTGCCGTCCTCACCGGCTGCTTCCCGCACCTCAACCACCGCATAGTCGTCGGTAAGTTGCCGCTCGGAGGGCTTGCGCATGCAGGGCGCGATCCGCTCCGCCTGTTTCCGGATCGCCTCCGCCGCCACGCTTTCCAGAGCCGGCTCGGCGATCCACTGGCTTGCCAGCGCGATCAGGTCGCCCCAGCCTGCCCCCTGGAAGGGAAGTTCCAACTCTATGGACGCCACTCCGTAATCGAAATACCGCACCCGCGCGGCGAAGCTTTCTCCGCTTGGCGCGCTCAGCGGCGGCAAGCGCTCCTCCACCGGCGCTTTCTCGAATCGCACATATCCGGGAGCCTGGCGCCGGAAACCCGGCTCCCGCCCCCCTTTCTCCAGATTCAGCCGCTCCCGTAAGTCCTCCACCACAATCTCTTCGCTGACGTCGAAGAAGTATTGCAGGCGGAACGAACCGCTCAACGCTGCCATTCGAGTATCGCCTCCTCATCGAAAACAGCGTGACGTATCACCCCGCGCCGGTCGGATGTATAGACGATGTGAATCCTGCCGTCAGAAGTCTGCAAGGCGATCGGATAGGCGAAGTCGTTTGCGCCCTCGGCGATATTCCGCCGGTAGGGATACGTCTTGTCCTGATCTGTGGAAATGGCCACGGCCAGCGGCGTGCGCTGTGTCATGCTGTCGTTGAACACCAGCAGCAGATGCCCGTTCCGCAGCTTCAGAAAATCAGCGGCTGCGTTCGGGTTGGGAAACTTCGAATCCTTCCCTTCCGTCCACGTTTTCCCGCCGTCGAATGACTCCGCCCGCACCAGCCACCCATCCGTCGTGGGCCCATAACCGCCGCCGCGGCGGCAGTAAGCGATCAGGTGACCAGGGCTCACTTCCACGGGCGCAGGCTGAATGTTGCCGATTCGGCTTCGGATCGGTTCCGATTCGCTCCATTGACGGGTCTTCGGGTCATAGCGCAGGAACAGCGACGTGCTGTCCGCCCCCACCATCTCCCTGTCTCCACCCGTCTCGTGATACACGGGCAAAAGATACTCGCCCGTGGAAAGCACGATCGGCCGTCCTCGCACCATCATCCCCTCGCGCATGGCAAGCAATGAGGAGTCCGACCACGTGTCTCCGAGATCCTGCGAGACCTTTAAAGCTATCCTGGATTGCGACCAGGTTTCGCCAAAGCGAACCACGTAGAACAGCCACAGCACGCCGTCCGGAGCCTGCCAGATGACACCGTTGCCCACCGAGCGGAACGGGTCCTGCGCAATCACCTTCGGTTCGCTCCACTCTCCCTCGCGCATCCGCGCTCCGAACACCGCCGTGTCCGTGGCGTACTCTCCCTTGCCCCCGTAGTAGACAAGATACAAGTCGCCGTTCTGCAACTCCGTCATGCAGGCGGGATGCTTGTAGGGCCCAGTCGGCGTTTCCGGTCCGAAGATTCTTTCCGTGTGAATCTGCGCCGCGCCGGCGGCCAGAGTCAATAGAACGCAGGAGGCGAGCAGTCGTAGCATAGGGTGGCCCTCCTGATGGTAGCGCAGAGTTCAAGCCCTAGCTCGTAACGGGGATTTTGTGTATTTTCAGTTTTTTGGAGGTGAGGCCGTGTCGCGGGTTGACTGTCTGGAAACGGCGTTTACGCCTCCATCCAATTCCGGCGCTCGATAAACGTTTCCGGCTCGTACGTCTTGCCTTCCGCCAGACGCTTTTCTTCTCTCTGGCTTGTCCAGAGCAATGCCGGTCCAAGTACCTGCGCCAGCACCTTGGCGAGCACGCCGAATTCGCGTCCCATATCCTTGCGCAACTCACGAATCTGCCGGCTCATCGTCTCGTTGCTCCGCCTCAGTTGCCGCTCCATCGCCCATAGCAATCCGCCGTATGCGGTTTTCAGCGAGCGGATTTCCCACTCGAAGCGTTCCCGGACCCGGGGATCGAGATCATTCCGATAACGCTTCCACCCTTGCAAGGTGGTACGGCAGATGCGATACAAACTCGGGCCGTTGCGTTCGAAGTCGCGCAGAAAAGCCGAGTTCAAGAAACGATTGGAATCATCCCGCGAAATGGCGGGGTGTACAAAGTTGAACTTGTGCTGGCCGTGGATGTCGGCCAGATCCACATCCAGCAGCAGACCCTTTTCCCGCATTTCCCGGTGCAGTGGTGTTCCCGGGACGGGAGTGTACAGCATGAATTGATGGAAATCGGTCTCATGGGAAACGGCATGCTCGATCTCGTCTGTTATGTTCTCCGGCGTATGGTGCTCGAGGCCCACGATTGTCGACCCCAGCAGTTTGATCCCGTGCTCGCGCAACTCTCTGGTAAGAGCCACGGTATCGTGCCCCTTCAGCTTGGCGTAACCCGAGTGCGGCGATTCCAGCCCCATCCAGATCCAGGAAATTCCGAGTTCCACCAACTCCCTCATGGTGTACTTGCTGATGGCATTGGCCGATGAAAAGACATACAGCGCCCAGGCTTTGCCCTGGGCCTTCATGCGATCGAGCAGTTCCATGGCGCGCTTGCGGTAAAGCAGGAAATTCTCGTCCATCATGAAGAACGAGCGCACCTTCAGCGAGGATTCCATCTCACACATGACCTCGAACAGGTCTTTGCCTCTCTCGTAGAAGTTGAGGAACTTGCCTTTGCCGCCAAAGAATGCCGAAGTTGTGCAGAAATTACAACCCATTGGACACCCCACGGATGGGATGATCGTCGCCGCGGTGCTCCCTGCCGGCGCCGGCACCTTGATTCCCATGGTGCGGATGTCGAACCCGGAAACGATTTGCGGGTGACGGACGGGCGCGTTTACCTCCTCGCCCAGGTAGCCGCGCATCCAGGCGACGCCGTCGCCGCGCACGATGTGGTCCGCATCGATGATTCCCTCGATGCCAGGGATCGCGCTCACATGTCCCCCCACCACGATGACCGATTTGGGCGAGAGACGCCGCACCATCCGGCACATCTCGCGCACCTTGCCGACGTTCACGATGATGGAAGAGATGCCGACGATGTCGTACGAATGGGCGGTCAGTTCCTTTTCGAATGCTTCGCGGGTGGGGAAGTCCAGCAGCGTGCAGGGGGCCGAGATGTTCTCCTGGATCATCATGATGCCCCACGAACGGTGGAACATGCGCAGGGAGAAGGACCCCTGAACCCGCGTCACCTGGTTATGGTAAAGCTCCATCGGGTTGACGCGGCGGCTGCCGAACTCGTCATCTTGTGCGTAGGGCCCGAAAACGGAGGTGAGCAGAACACGCGCGCTCGTGCCCTTGGGATGAACACTCAATTTCTAACTCCTGTCTTGGCCCGATCATACACCTGGCTGGCGGGTTCTGTGTGTAATATTACTGTAATTACACACCTTACCTTCCTGAACCGAAAAGTCAAGATTCCGTGCCGGCCTTTCAGCGACTTCCCCAAAGTCTCAGATCAAAACAGGATAATCGGTTCTTGTTTTCTGCCATCCCCATGGCCCACCCCAAAGGTATAAGATGGCTAGCGGATTTTTGGGGTCATGCGGTCTGAATACCTTCTTGTCCTGACGGCCATTTTCGTCCAGGGTTGCTCACACGGTCACGGCGGTGCCGGCAAACCTCAGGAGAGCGCCCTCCCCGCTGCAAAACCCCCTCCAAAGGTGAATGTAATCCCCGTGGAAACCCAAACCGTCCCTAACGGCGAAGTCATCGCACCGGCGCGGCTCGAGACCAACCCCAACCGGGTCGCACATGTAATGCTCCCCATTCCCGGCCGCATCACGGCGGTCCTTTCCAAAATGGGGGATGCGGTGGAAGAGGGGCAGCCGCTGCTTGAAATCGAGAGCCCCGATGCGGAAGAAGCCCAATCTTCCTTTCTCGAGGCGGAAGCGGCCCTTACCCACGACCACACCGCCGCCTCCAAAGCGCAAGCCGACCTTGACCGCCTGACCGATCTCTTACAGCATGGAGCCATTGCCCGTAAGGACGTCCTCGCGGCGCGGAACACGCTCACCCTCGCTCAAGCCTCCGTGGAACAGTCCCGGGCCGGGCGCGAACGGGCAGCGCGGCGCCTGCAACTCTATGGTCTCAAACCAGGCATCACGAACCAGCGTGTCAAGGTGCGCTCCCCAATTGCCGGTAAAATCCTGGCCATCCAGGTTGCGGCCGGCGAGTACCGCAACGACATCAGCACGAGTGTCCTCACCATCGCCGATCTCAGCAAGCTCTGGGTGACTTCCGAGATTCCGGAGAGCGCCATCCGGTTCTGCCAGGTTGGGGGGAGAGTCGATATCGAATTGCTTGCCTTTCCCGGAGAAGTCTTCCACGGCACTGTGGCGCAGATCGCCGCCACGCTCGATCCAGAGACCCGCACCATTAAGGTGCATGCCGATTTTCAAAACGGTCGCGGGCGGTTCCGGCCGGAAATGTTCGGTCAGGTGCGTTACCTGACGGGGACCTGGCAAGCGCCGGTGATCCCCGAGTCTGCCGTAATTCAATCGGGAGACAAGACATTCGTATATAGAGAAGACGCGCCGGGGCGCTACCAGCCTGTGCCCGTCACGCTTGGCAAGCGGTTCGGGAATAGCTTTCCCGTACTTGCCGGCGTCAGCGCCGGCGACCGTATCGTGACTGACGGCGCCATCTACCTAAAGGCTGGTTCCTGAACCGTGCTCAAGAAACTGATTCACTTCGCGCTGCACCAACCCCTGTTTCTCCTGCTGCTCACCCTGCTATTCGTCGCCGCCGGAGTCTACTGTTTCCGCACTCTGCCCATTGAAGCGTTCCCTGACGTCACGGACGTCCAGGTCTCCGTCGTCACGCTGTTCCCCGGCCACGCTCCGGAAGAGGTGGAAAAGCAGATTACCATCCCGCTCGAGATCGCGCTCAGCGGCATGCCCCATGCCGTCCGTCTGTTTTCTCACACGCAGTTTGGGCTTTCGTTCATCTACATCACATTTGACGACGGCATGGATAACTACCTCGCCCGGCAGCAGGTGCTCGAGCGGCTGCAAACGGGCGACCTTCCCGAAGGCGTGAAGCCGGAACTCGGCCCCCTCGCCAGCCCCGTGGGCGAAATCTACCGCACCTATCTCCAGTCCGGTCAAAGGGACGCTACCGAACTGCGGGCCATCCAGGACTGGGTGGTCAGCCGCCACCTCAAGATGGTTCCGGGCGTCGCCGATGTCGTCAACCGCGGCGGCTTCATCAAGCAATACCAGGTCATCCCCGACCTGACCAAGATGCGCTCCCATCAGTTGACCATGCAGCAGCTCTTTTCGGCTCTCGAGAAAGGCAACGCCAATGCCGGCGGCGGGTTCATCGAGCAAGGCGAGCAGCAATTGATCATCCGCGGCGTCGGACTGCTGCGCTCCCCGGACGATATCCGGCGCGTTGTGGTTGCCCAACACGGGGGCGTGCCGGTGCTGATCCGCGATGTGGCCGGCGTGAATACCGGGTACGTGCCCCGCCAGGGCCTGGTCGGCAAAGATGACCAGGCCGACATCGTCACCGGCACCATCCTCATGCGGAAAGGCGAAAATCCATCCATCGTCCTCGACGCAGTACGGGCCAAGATCAAGGACCTCAACGACAGCATTCTCCCCAAGGACGTAAAGCTGATCCCTTACTACGACCGCACCGTGCTCATCGAGAATACTCTGCGGACCGTCTTCACCAACCTCACGGAAGGCGCGCTGCTGGTGGCGGTCATCCTCTACCTCTTCCTGGGCAATTTTCGCGCCTCCGCCATCGTCGCTCTTCTCATTCCTCTTGCGCTGCTCTCGACCTTCTGCGGTCTCACGCTGCGCGGGATTCCCGCGAACCTGCTTTCGCTCGGCGCCATGGATTTCGGAATTATCGTCGACGGCGCGGTGATTGTGGTGGAAAACATCTTCCGCACCCTGTCCGAACATCGCCCGCACGACCGCCACTCGCTGCGTTCGGCTATTGAAGAAGCGGCCATCCAGGTAGGCCGGCCCACTTTCTTCTCGATGCTCATCATCATCATCGCCCATCTGCCCATCTTCACCCTCACGCGCCACGAAGGCCGCATCTTCGCGCCGATGGCCTATACCGTCACCTCCGCCCTCATCGGTTCTCTATTCTTTTCCCTTACGCTGGTTCCCTTGTTGTGCTTCTACTTTCTTCGCAGCGGACTGCCCGAACATGACAACCTCCTGCTGCGGTTCTGCAAAACAATGTATCGGCCGATGCTGATGGGAGCCCTCAAACACAGAGTTCTGGTGACCATGACGGCCGTCGCGGCACTCCTGGGCAGCCTCGCCCTCATACCCCGGCTCGGCTCCGAATTTCTGCCCGAACTCAACGAGGGCAGTATCTGGGTGAATCTCACCCTGCCGCCCGGAATCGCCCTCTCGGAAGTCGCCAGGAACCTCAGCAAGGTCCGCACAGCCCTACGCAAGTTCCCCGAGGTTCGCTCCGTCGTCTCCCAGGCAGGACGGCCCGAAGATGGTTCAGATCCCAAGCCGGTCAACATGATCGAAATTCTCGTCGATCTCAAACCTCAACCCACATGGACCCGCCGCATCAGCAAAGAAGACCTCATCGTCGAAATGGAGAAAGCCCTGGTCCAGATTCCCGGCGTGCAGCCTACTTTCAGCCAGCCCATTCGTGACAACGTCCTCGAATCGATTTCGCAGATCGACGGCCAGATCGTCATCAAAGTATTCGGAGAAGACCCGTCGGTCCTGCGCGAGACCATTCGCTCCGTGCTCCGTGAAGTGTCCATCGTCCCGGGAGTGGCGCGCGCTTTTGTCGATCGCGCCGGCACACTCCCGCAGCTACAGATCGAAATCGAGCGGGAGAAAGCCGCCCGCTACGGTTTGAACGTCAGCGATGTGGACGATCTCATTGAAACCGCGCTCGGCGGCAAGACGGCCACGGAAATCTGGGAAGGCGAGAAACGCTTCCCCGTCGTGGTCCGCCTGAGGGAGGACGAGCGCCGTAACATCGATACCCTGCGGGGCATCCTGATCGACACCGCCGACAAAAGCCACGTCCCTCTCGACCAGGTCGCCAGCATTACGCTTGGCGAAGGAAGCATGAACATCAGCCGCGAGTCCGGGTTGCGCGTCGCCAGCATCGGCATCTTTATCCGCGGACGCGACATGGGCAGTATCGTACAGGACATGCAAGCTCGGGTTGCAAAGAATGTCTCCCTGAAACCGGGATACTTTCTCCAATGGGGCGGCGAATTCGAGAACCAGCAGCGAGCCATGTCCCGGCTCGCCGTCATTGTTCCAGTGAGCGTCTTGCTCATCTTCGTCCTGCTGTTCGAGGCATTCCATTCCGTAAAGAGCGCCACGCTCATCCTGCTCAACGTCCCCTTCGCACTCATCGGGGGCATACTCGCGCTCTACATTACCGGAATCCACCTGAGCGTATCGGCGGCAATCGGCTTCATCGCGCTCTTCGGGCAAGCTGTCCTCAATGGAGTGGTCATGGTGAGCTACATCAACCAGCTTCGCAGCCGCGGCTGGACCCAGGTGGAGGCTGTAGTCGAGGGAGCCATCGTGCGGCTCCGCACCGTTCTCATGACGTCGCTGCTTGCCATGTTGGGCCTCCTGCCCATGGCCCTCTCTCACGGCATCGGCTCGGAGGTGCAAAAGCCTCTCGCCACTGTCATCATCGGCGGCCTTGTCTCGGCCAGCATTCTGACGCTGCTCGTATTGCCCGCCCTCTACCTGGTCCTCGAACGCGGAGATGCTGAAGGTGAGGAGACCGTTTAAGCTACTTCGCCCCAACTCACCGAGGCACGAAGACAGGCAACGCCGGCTGTATATCTCGTGTCGGACACAGTGAACGCAATGCCGTCCTCCACCCAGTCATGCCACACGCCGTCGGGGTCATGAGAGGCCACTGTCAGCGTGTATTCATGTGGGCACAAAAGGCACAGGAAAGAGAAGGTCACCTGAAGCGTCTGGCCGGCCCGGCAAGGACCCAGTTTCGCCTTCTCCAACCCGGTGTTCGTCCCAAAGACCTCAAACCCGATGCGCGTGCGGATGAGGATGCCGATCACCGGATCTTCCACCGGATGATGAAATTGCACAGTGACGCGGATTCCGGCTGCCTGGCCGGCTCGCCAGGCGGCCGTAGGGGCGCCTTGTTCGTCGAGGGTTTCGATGGAAAGAATCGTGGCGCGGCCGTCGCCGCGGCGCATGGTGGGGGTGAGAGGAATCTGGGTACCGGCGGCCCGGGAACGAAGCTTGGCAGCCAGGTGATGGCGGTACAGGTCCAGAACCTCCCGAGGGTCGCCCTTGGCCGCAAGGCGGCCTTCATCGAGCCACCACACCTCATCGGCCAGCCACTGAATCAGATCCAGTTCATGGGAGACGAGGAGGGCGGCCCCGCCGCGGCGGCGGAAGAGTTCCAACTCGATGGCGGCCTGCGCGCGCGCCGCGGCGTCTTTGAGCGCCAGCGTGTGGTAGAGCGAGAGCGTCTGCGCCTTGCCGATCACCAGCGGGTCGAAAGGTCCGTGGTGGCGATGCGGATCCGCGGCTGTAACCGAGCCTGCTTCCGGCGGAATCGTACCGCTGGCGAGCCGCAGAAGAGTCTGCTTACCGGCGCCATCGTCGCCCACCACTCCGATGACGAATCCGGAGGGAGCGGCGGCGGTGAACGGAAAAAGGGGGGCGCAAGCACAGCCTTCAAAAATAATGGACATCCGGATGTTAGTCTAGCGAAGGTGAGGTCAATTTCGTGACGAGAGGACATCGGATCGCGGTTGTGCTGCTGGCTGTCGGCATTTTCTGCGCCGGTTGCCGCAAAGAGTCGAAGCTGCGAAGCGCTCTGGAAGCAAAGAGCGGCGTGGTGGAACTGCCCTCGGGAGACACGGACCTGTCGCGTCCCCTGGTGATCGAAGGGGCCGACGGCCTGACCCTGCGCGGCGACGGCCGGAGCCGGCTGCGGATGAAGTTCGACGGCCGGGCGGCGGTGCTGATCCTGCGCTCGAAAAACGTAAAGCTCGAGAATTTTGCCCTCGAGGGGAACCGCGAGCCGGCCGGCCGGCGAATTGCGCTTCCTCCCTCTGACCAGCCGATGGCGCGCTGGAACCCGAACAACGGCATCCTGGTTGAGGACTCTCAGGGAATCACCATCAGCAAACTTTCCGTTCGCAATGTGGTGAGTTATGCCGTGCTGGTGAGCAAGTGCAAACAGGTTGTGGTGGACCAGGTGGCCGTTGGGGACTCGGGCTCGGTGGACGAAAAGGGATTCAATAACGCAACCGGCGGAATCCTGATCGAGGAAGGAACAGAGCAGTTCGCGGTGCGAAACTGCAAACTGCGCAATATCCGCGGGAACGGCATCTGGACGCATTCCCTATATGGCTCTCCGCGGAACAGGGATGGGGAGTTTGTCGGGAACGAATTGAATTACATCGGGCGTGATGCGCTCCAGGCGGGGCATGCGGTGGGGTTGGAGATTCAGGCGAACCACGGCGGATTCATTGGCTTTCCCGCCGAAATCGTGGATGTGATGCATGGCGCGGTGCCGGTGGCAATCGACACTGCGGGGAACGTCGAGGGCAGCGCCTACGTTGGCAACTCTTTTGAGGAAGTGAACGGGAAATGCATTGACCTGGACGGGTTTCATGACGGCGTCGTGCAGGGCAACGAGTGCGCCAACCGCCGCGATGCCAAGGCATATCCTTACGGGCACTACGGAATCGTGCTCAACAACAGCAATCCCGATATGCAATCAAAGAACATCCGGATTGTTTCGAACACAATGACAGGGTTTCGTTTCGGCGGGCTGTTTCTCATCGGGCAGGACCACGTGGCGCGCGGAAACATTTTCCGCAATGTGAATACGGCTCATTGCAATGACAATCCGGCAATCGGCTGTCTCTACAAAAAAGACGAACCGGATTTGCTCCGCAGCGGCATCTACCTCGGGAAAGGCGCTGAGCGCCCCGCCCCCGCCGCGCGCAATGTCGTCGAGAACAACACCGTCCAAGGGTACGGCATGTCGAAATACTGCATCGTATTCGCCCCCGGCGTGAAGCGGGAGGCGAATACCGTGCGCGGCAACAAGTGCGAAGAATGACCGGCGCTACGCCTTGGCGTTCTTGCGGGCGGCGTTCAGCAACTCGCGCAGACGCTTGCCGACGATCAGTTCTTCTCCCGGCTGCATGGTCATCGAGATGATCTGGAGTTTGTTATGGCGAGGCGTCTTCGGATCCTTTCCGCTGACGGCGGGAACGAGGCTCGGATTGGAAGCGGTGAGCACCTCGATTCGCGGTTCGCCTTCCCGCAACTGCCGGTCGCAATCGGCCACCGTGTATTTCCACCCGGCTTCATCCCAATTCACTGTCAGCGTCGGGTAGCGGTTTCCACCCTCGGGAATCGCAATCGTCGTGGTGACTCCGGGAACCGTTTCCACCAGCTTGGCGATGCGCTCGACGCGCTCCTTCCATTGCCGGTTCAGCGCATTCAGATCCATCTTGGACCATGCCTCCACCGCCGCCAGCGCGCCCATCACCTCTTCCTTGCCCACTTTCATGGGACGGCAAACCGCCCCTTCCCAGGGACTCGTATTCGCCAGCGCCGCCTCGATCAGGTCCTTTCGGCCCAGCAGCAGGCCCGAGCACTGCGGTCCGGCAAGACCTTTGCCGCCGCTGAAGCAATAAAGATCGATGCCCATCTTCGCGTAGTTCTTCAGATTGTCGACCGGCGGGATTCCGGCGGCGTCATCGAGCAGCAGCGGAACCTGGTGCTTCTTCGCAGCCGCGAGAATCTTCTGCAGCCGCTCGCCGAGCGACGTTGTGTAGATCATCGCCGTATTGGAGTTGATGGCGGCCTCCACCTCATCCGGCGAGCGCACCACAACGAGTTTGGCGCCCGTAAGGCGGATCGCGCTGTCGAACGCGCTGCGCCCCCCGGCCATGATGACCTCCCCTTTCATCCCGGTCGTGTCGGGGAGTTGCCAGACCTTGGCAGGGTCGGTCCCGGCCATGCAACCGGCGGCGGCGGAAGCCATCGCCCCGGCCGCTCCCGACGTGACCATTCCCGATTCGGCTCCCGACAATTCCGCCAGGCGCTTCCCCGCGGCGCGCTGTAATTCGAAAATATCCACGAAGTGCCGCGCGGCCTCCTGCTTGGCGGCGCGAACCTCGGGGAGTTCCAGCGAACCGCTCAGGTATGTCCATGTCCCTCGGGCATTGATGAAGGGACGGACCCCGATCCGGGTGTAAACATTACCGGCTGATGCTTTGTTGCCGGCAGCCAGAGCCTTTTGCCAGAGCGAGTCAAGCGCGATGGTGCCGAAAAGCGGCAGAGCGCGGCCGTATTTCAGAAGAGTACGCCGGTTGATGTCCATGTATGAGAACCTCTCCTGTTAGAGTAGTTGGATCGCCCGCCACTGGCAAGGCGTCCCGGATCAATCATTACTCCAAACGGGTGGTGAGACTCCACCGCTCCAGAGCCTGATGGAGCTTATCGACGTGCACGGGCTTGGCCAGATAGTCGTCCATGCCGGCGTCGAGGCAGGCTTCCCGGTCTCCCTCCATCGAGCCCGCGGTCATGGCGATGATCGGTGTGTGGCGCCCCGAGTTTGCCTCCTTTTGGCGAATGGCGCGCGCAGTCTCGAATCCATCCAGGACTGGCATATGACAGTCCATGAAAATGATGTCGAAAGATCTGTTGCCGATCAAATGGAGCGCCTCCTCGCCGTGGGAGGCCACCTCCACCTCACAGCCAAGCTTCTCGAGGAACCGTCTTGCCAGCTTCTGATTCACGGAGTTGTCTTCCACCACCAGCGCAAGTGCTTTCCTGTTCCGCGAGGGCTGCGCCGCGGGAACAATGGACCCGCTCTCTGCCTCCTGCGGCGCGACTGGCAGGCGCAGGGTGAACCAGAACCTCGAACCTTCGCCAGGACGGCTCCGCACACCGATGGAACCGTGCATCAGTTCCACCAGGCTTTTGCAGATGGCGAGACCCAGCCCGGATCCGCCATGGCGGCGAGTGGTGGAAGTGTCCGCCTGCATGAATTTTCCGAACAGGCGCGGTTGGATTTCGGCCGGAATGCCGATCCCGGTGTCTTCCACGGAGAAATGCAGCAATTGTTCCCCGCCATTCGATTCGAGACAGGCCACCTGAACCGTGATCGACCCGTGCTCGGTGAACTTCACGGCGTTGCCCACGAGGTTCCCCAGGATCTGCCGAATGCGCAACCGGTCGCCCAGAAGGTAAGGCGCGACGGACGCGGAGATCCTCGTGCCGAGCTCGATCCCTTTCCGCTGCGCTTCCACCCTCAAAATCGCGGCCACTTCTTCGACCGTGGATTGCACCCGGAAGGGAAGTGGGTCCATCTCCAGACGGCCTGCGTCGATTCTTGAGAGATCGAGAACGTCATTCACAAGCGAGAGGAGAGCCTCTCCGGACAGCCGCATCGTGTGCACCAGATCCTGTTGCTCCTGTCCGGGCGGTGAATCCGCAAGCAGCGAGGTTGCGCCCAGCAGGCCGTGAAGCGGCGTTCGAATTTCGTGGCTGAGGTTGCTGAGGAACTGAGTCTTGTCGTCGATGACTCGCCGGTATTCATCGTTGAGGGACTGGAGTTCCGCCGTGCGGGCCGCAACGCGATTCTCCAGGTCAACCGTTGCCCTGCGAAGGGCATCGGAATAACGGCGTCTCTCCCACATGATGGCCACCACCGTGCATCCCACGACAACACCCATCACGCGGTTGAATGTAATCCCGGCGGAGCGCTGGCCGGGAGCGCGCAGGTAGGGCACGAGAAACGCTGCGGCAATGGCCGCCGCGTAGATCGCAAGCTCGATACGGCCGCGCAGCGCCCATCCCGCGTAGATGGTTGGCAGAAGGTAAAAAATACTGTAATTCCTGTCGAAGGGTCTGGCTGCATCCAGCGCGATCGCCAGCATCAGCGCCGCCGCGCAGAAAACCACATGAGTCAGCTCTTGCCAGGGTATGGCCTGCGCTTGGCGCGCGTCCGCTCGAGCGTCCATAACAGGAAGCGTTCAGTATACACAGTCTGAACGCAGACGGTGTGCTTCGTTATCCCGCGGCAGCGAAGCACTGATACACTACCTCCGTATGCGGATCTTACTCTTGCTGGTCACCTCTCTCCCGTTGCTGGCGCAGAGCGCCCACACCATCCCCTCGGCAATCGACCTCCCCAACGGCTGGCACATCACGCCGGTAGGCCGGCACGTTGTTACCGAAGATTACATTCTCAATGTGTCGAACACGCCGGATGGGCGCGGAATCATCGCGCTGAACTCGGGCTACAACCCCCATGGTCTGTCCGTGATTGACCCGAAGAACGTCGAGATCACCCAGCGCGCCGGGCTGAAGTCCTCGTGGTTCGGAATGGCGTGGGGACCGGATGGCCAGACGCTGTACGTATCGGGAGGAAACGGACAGTCCCGCACGAATCCGACGGCGGCGCCCATTTACGCCTTCCGCTACGCCAACGGGAAACTGACCGCCCAACCCGTGAAGGAGTTCCACCACCGCGTGCCGATGGATCAGATCTACTGGTCCGGGCTGGTTCATCATCCTTCCAAGCCGCTTCTCTATGCGGCGAACCGCCACACGAAGGCCGTTCCGGGACACGTAGTGGTGTTCAACACGGAATCGGTCGAGCGCGTGGCGGAGATCCCAACCGAGATTCATCCTATGAGTGGTTCTTGACCCCTCCGGAGATACGCTGTACGTCAGCAACTGGGCGAGCGAATCGGTGTCCGTCATCGACGCACGTTCGAATACGGTGAAGTCGGTCATCAAAGTCGGACGGAACCCGACATGGTGCTCGGCAAAGACGGCCGGTTATTCGTGGCGTGTTCGAACGAGAACTCGGTGTATGTGGTGGATACAAAGTCCCTGCGGCCCGTGGAGGTAATTGCCACCGCGATGTACCGCATGGCGCCCGTGGGGTCGACGCCCAACGCGCTTGCCCTTGACCCTGCCGGAAAGATGCTCTTTGTAGCGAACGCCGGCAACAACAATGTGGCCGTGGTCAACGTCAGCGACGACGATGCTTCTCACGTGGTAGGGTTCGTTCCCACCACATGGTATCCGTCGGCGCTGGCCGTTTCCCCGGATGGCAAATGGCTCTACGTAGGCTCCTCGAAGGGGATGGGCGGCTACGCAAACATTCAGGGGCCGACGAGTCCGCTCGCTCCGAGGGACGGCAAGTCGCGCCACATCGGAGCCCTCCAGCGCGGCTCCGTGAGCGTCATTCCCCTGACGGACCTGAAGTCGCAGATCAACGCCTACACCCGGCAGGCCATGGCGAACTGTCCCTACAACGACGATATGCTCGCCAAAGCCCGGCCCCCGGCTTCCGGACCGTCCATCGTCCCGCAGCGCGTGGGCGAAGGCTCACCCATCAAGCACGTCATCTATATCATCAAAGAAAACCGCACCCACGACCAGGTATTCGGCGACATCAGGAAGGGCAACGGTGATCCGCGGCTCACCATTTTCGGCAGCAAGGTCACTCCGAACCACCACAAACTCGCCGAGGACTTCGTCCTCCTCGACAACCTGTTCTGTGACGGCGAGGTTTCCGTGGACGGGCATTCCTGGTCGAACTCAGCCTACGCCACCGACTTCAATGAGAAGCGCTGGCCGCCGCAATACGGAGGCATCAGTGCCGCGGGCAACGGGCCTGACAATACCCCGTCGTCGGGTCATCTGTGGGACCTCGCGGCCAGGAAGGGCCTCACCTATCGCTCTTACGGAGAGTACGCGCAGAGGGTGAGCGACGGCGCCACCATGGAAGCGGCGCCCGGCGTTTCCGGCCTCGCCGGGCACGTCTCGCCCAAAGTCAAGCTGCCCGGCATGCGCGATACCGACAATGTAAAGACGTTTCTCGACGAATTCGAAGCCTACGAGAGCAACTACGATTCCCCCGATCCGCTGAAGCGCCTTCCCAACTACATTGTGATGAGCCTCGGCGAGGATCATACGCAAGGGACGCGTCCCGGAGCGCACACGCCAATAGCCGCCGTGGCCAACAACGATTACGCCGTGGGCATGCTGGTGGATCGCGTGTCGCATTCCCGCTATTGGAAAGAGACCGCCATCTTCGTCATCGAAGACGACGCGCAGAATGGCCCCGATCACGTGGACGCCCGCCGTACGGTAGGGCTGATTGTCTCCCCCTACACCAAACGTAACGTTGTGGATTCCACCCTGTACACCACCTCCTCCATGGTGCGCACCATGGAACTGCTGCTCGGTTTGCCTCCCATGACGCAGTACGACGCAGCCGCCATGCCGATGTACAACTCCTTCGGCACGTCCCTCGACCTGGCGCCTTACCAGCACGTCGAACCGCGGGTGGATGTAAACGCAAAGAACACCGAACTCGCCTGGGGCGCGAGAGAGTCCATGCAGATGGACTTCTCCGAATATGACCGCGCGCCCGAGTTCGCGCTGAACGAAATCATCTGGAAGTCAGTCAAGGGCGCCGATTCGCCGATGCCGCTGCCGGTGCGGCGCTTTCACTTCCGCTATTGAGTGGACGCGCCGGCGCGAACTCTACATCACCGCCGACAGTTCGCGCCAGTTCCTCCCTTGGGATTCGGCTACGGCGCCGTAGACGATTTCCCCCTGGTATGTGTTCACCCCCTCGGCGATGGCCCGATTGTGCTCGCACGCCTGCTCCAGGCCATGCTCGGCAATCATCAGCAGGTAGGGCAGGGTCGAGTTCGTAAGTCCCATGGTGGACGTGTGCGGCACCGCGGCAGGCATGTTACTCACGCAGTAATGCAGCACGCCATCCACAACGTAAGTGGGCGCGCTGTGCGTGGTGGGATGCGAGGTTTCAAAGCAACCGCCCTGATCGATGGCCACGTCCACAATGACCGAGCCTTTGCGCATCCTGGCGATCATCTCCCGCCGCACCAGTTTCGGAGCCGAGGCGCCCGGAACCAGCACCGCGCCCACTACGAGATCCGCATTGCGCACCGCTTCCCTGATAGTCCAGGAATTCGAAGCCATCGTCATGACGTGCCCGTTGAAGATGTCGTCGATTTCGCGCAGGCGGTTGAGGTTCTTGTCGATGAGCGTGACATCGGCCCCAAGACCGGCGGCGATCTTGGCCGCATTGTGGCCCACCACTCCCCCGCCGATGATGAGGACATTCGCCGGGGCCACGCCCGGAATGCCGCCCAACAGAATGCCCCGGCCGCCGTTCGGAGCCTCCAGGTACTGGGCCCCTACCTGCACGGACATGCGGCCCGCCACCTCGCTCATCGGCGTCAGCAGCGGAAGTGATCCGTCAGGTTCGCGTATGGTTTCATAGGCCACCGAGTTCACACGCCATTTCACTAACTCCGCGGTAAGGTCGGGCAAGGGAGCCAGATGAAGGTATGTGAACAAAATGAGGCCGGATCGGAAATATTGGCTTTCCGAAGGCTGCGGCTCCTTCACCTTCGCTACAAGATCCGCTCGCCCCCACACTTCCTCCGGCGTCGGGAGAATCAGCGCTCCCGCCGCGGCATACTCCTCGTCGGGAATACTGCTGCCCGCGCCGGCATTGGTCTCCACCAGTACTGTATGTCCGTGCTCCCGCAGCGCAGTCACGCCGCTTGGCACCAGTCCTACTCTTGTTTCGTGATCTTTGATTTCTTTGGGTACACCGATGATCATTTATGGCCTCGCTTGCGCGCTGGCCGTCCGTCGAGGGCCGAGACCGAGCGCGATCAGCGAGAGCGAATCCAGTTGGCCACTGGTCTCGATGTTCTGATCCTGCTGGAACCGGCGCATGGCGTCCACCGAATCGGCGTCCCACTTGCCTGACGGTTCCCCTTTCAAGTACCCGCGTTCAATGAGCTTCTGCTGGATTTCGCGGTAGCGGTCCGGCGATGGCGTCATTTGTCCGTAGGTCCGCGCGGGCGCGGATCGCACGCTCTTGCGGTTCCTTGTCGTGGTGGTTCTGGATCTGGTAGTGGTTCGGGATCGGGTATACGCTTTGACATTACCGGCCGGCTTCTTCGAAGACGTCATACTCGTCCGTTTCTGCGGAGTGCTCTTCCTGGACGCAGTGGCCGTCTTGTGAACACTCGTGGACTTGTGTGAAGTGGTCCCGGAAGCAGGCTTGGCGGCGGGCCGTTTCTTTGCCGCGGGTACAGCGGCGCCGGCGGTCCAGGCCAGAAACAGCAATGACATTACGACAGCGGTATGTTTCACGCGCAACTCCAGTATACGGCAGTCTACACCACCTGGAGGTGTACGGGCGGATAGCGCTGGCTCCGCGCCGCTACCTCGAGGATGTGAGAGCCGGGGCGGATGGTTTCGTCCAATGGCACGACCAACTCCAACCGTGGTGTACGGCGGCAAGACCAGTGCACCATGCTCACTCTGGCAGGTCGTCCATCAATTAGTATACGGGCGTCAGCGGGATTCGTTAGCTCCTCCATCACCACCTTCAGCGATCCTGACCGGATGAGAGGACCCAGCAACAAATCCGTGGCATCGGCCACTGTGATCAACCGCGGCACCTGCGGACTCGCTGGAACCACCCGCATGATGGCCTCCGGTCCCATCTGCCGGCCAAGCCACTCGAGCCGAACGGGAACCAGTCCGGTCGGAACGCCTTCCGGCAGCAGGACATTCATCTGCTGCTCTCCTCCTGGAAGCGGTGGTGCGATGTAGTTGGCAAAGCCCCAGCCGTCCCCCATGCGGACGCGAACGTGGTTGACCCCGCATTCCGGATGCAGGTGGTCAATCCACAGCGAGGCGCACGCAAAACGGCCGCTCGAAGGCACCACCGGCTCCGTCCCGTGCGGGTTGACGATCTTGCGAATCCGCGTCGAAGTGGGCGGCGGCGACAGAGGAAGTTCGACACTCCACCCGGCCGGCCGTTTCCTCAGGCTCGTCCACATGTACTGCGTATTCAGGCCTTCCAGGGTGTACATCTGAAAATCATTGCGGTTGGCGAAGTCGAGGATTTCGTCCGCCGTAAACCGCACGCCGCTCCATGTGTCCGCGGGAGCATCGCTCGCGGGAAGACCGTTTACCTGGAACCATAGCAATCCGCCGGTCTTGAGCACCCGCCGCGCCTCCCTCAAGTAGCTGAGCACCACATCCTTGCGCGGAATGTGCTGGAACACCGCGTACGAATACACCAGATCGAAGGATTCATCCGCGAACTGGCGCAAATCCGCGCCCGCGCTCAAGTGCACATGGGCATGGGGCACATCGCGCAGACGTTCCCGCGCCATCCGGACCATTTCATCGGAAACATCGACACCGTGGATTTCCCCGAAATGCCGGCTCAGGGGACGCATCAGCCTCGCCGGGCCGCAGCCGATCTCCAGCGCCCGCCATGCCCTGCGATTAGCGTCCTTCGGAAAGCGCCGCAATTCGTACTCGAGCCCATACACCATCTCGCGGGCCGTGGCCTGAAACTCTTCCTCGTCCTGATTGTGGCGTCCGAAGGCAACGTAGTAGTGCGCGTCCTCGATCGCCCGGCGGTTCCAATCCTCCCGCATCTGTCCGGCTTCGTTCATCAAGCGCGATTGTGGCACAGGCGGAGCGCGCCCTGCATGTCAAAATATGAGAGCAATGCCTCATATCCGAGCCAATGATCCATCCTGCGAAGCCTGGAACAGGATGCTGATGGAAGACTTCCTGCGCAAAGGGTTCTACCACAGCATCCCTTTGCCGGACGGGCGCGTGCTCGAGGGCATCCTGCCGCTCGATGTGCTCAACGAAAGGGTGAGCGAATTTCCCATCCCCGCCTCCCTTGCCGGCAAGCGCGTGCTCGACATCGGAACCTGGGATGGCTTCTTCGCCTTCGAAATGGAGCGGCGCGGCGCGGGGGTGGTGGCCATCGATTCCACCGAGGTGGAAAACTTCTACGTCGCCCGGCAGCTGCTTGGCTCGCATGTCGAATATCACGTGCAGGATGTCTACGATTTGAGCATCCCCCGCAACGGCGTCTTCGACATTGTCTTCTTCATGGGCGTACTCTATCACCTTAAGCATCCGCTGCTGGCGCTTGAACGTGTCTGCGAAGTCACTCGCGAACTGGCGATTGTCGAGTCTTTCGTCACCAACGAGTCATTGAATGATGAAGTCCCCACGCTCCAGTTCTATGAAACCAGCGAATTATTGGGTCAGATCGATAACTGGTGTGGACCGAACATCCAGTGCCTGCTCGCCTTCTGCCGGACCGCGGGATTCGCGCGCCCGCAGCTACTGCGTGTGAACCGGCAGCGGGCTCTGGTGGCCTGTTACCGGCACTGGCTGCCCGAACCGGAACATCCATCGGCGCCGCCGCCCAATCTCCTCGCCACCACCCATTCCGGCAACTACGGAATCAATGTCAGCCCGAAGACCGATGACTTTCTCACGGCCTTCTTCAAGTCCGGCGAAGAATCGCTGACGCGAGAGAATGTCTTCCCGCAAGTGGGCGGCTTCGGAGTGGCCCCGGTGGCTGTCATCAATACCGGCGCGGATGGATGGCAGGCCAGTTTCCGCATTCCGCCGGGCTTGAGCGCCGGCTGGCACGACGTTCACCTGCGGACGGCCAACAGCCGCTTCAGCCAGCCCACACGCATCGCCATCGACATGCCGGCCCAGACAGATTCGCTCTCCATCACCGGCGCTTGCGATGCCAAATCGTGGCGTCCCGGGGAAGTGGCGGCAAGCGACGACGCGTTCCTTTGCATCTGGGTGAAAGGCCTGCCGGTGAACGCGGATCGCGGAAACATCCGCGTATTTCTCGGCGGCAAGAAACTGGCCGTCCACCAGGTGTCGCCGCGGGACGATAGCGGCGAACCGCGACAGGTAAACGCCAAACTGCCGGCGGACTTTCCGGCCGGGCGCTATGACCTGGTGGCCGCCTTGGGCGAAACGCGTTCCGAGGCCGTTTCCGTTCGCGTCGTCTGACAGCCCCTTCATTGCCCGAAATGATAGAAAACCCTGGCAAGTTTGCCCGGTTTCGCGGTTTCCTCTGATACAATCGAAACGATGAAAGGCAACCATCAGGTCCTCGCATACCTTCAGGAAGTACTCAAAGCTGAACTTACCGCCATCAATCAGTACTTCCTCCACGCCGAGATGCTGGAAAACTGGGGCTATAAAAAACTCGCCGCGCACACCCGCAAGGAATCCATCGATGAGATGCGCCACGCCGAAGCAGTACTCGAGCGCATGCTCTACCTCGATGGTTCCCCCAACATGAGCGAACTGTTCACGCTTCGGATCGGGCAGAGCGTCCGGGCGCAGCTTGAAAACGATCTTGCTCTCGAATACGAAGCCGTCCCTCGCCTCAATAAGGCCATCAACTGCGCCGTCGACGCCGCGGACAACGGCTCGCGGGACCTGTTTGAGAAAATCCTCGTCGATGAAGAAGAACACGTCGACTACCTCGAAGCTCAACTCCACATGATCAAGGAGATGGGCTACGAAAACTACCTCGCGCAGCAGATGCACGAGTAACAGTTCATCATCCCTACGCGGCAAGTTCGAAACGCACTCGACCAAGGCCGACTCTCTGCTCTCTCGGCCACTCGCGCCGCAACAGGATTCTCCAACAGTATTGCAGCACAGGCTGCGCCGCCCATCCCGGATCAGCGCCCTTTTTCCGCCAGTCCCAGGACGAACAGCGCCGAATCCGACGCCACGGCGATGTATTGCTTCCCATCAACGGCAAAGCTCATCGGCGATGACTTGATCTGCGCCCCTGTCTGAATGTGCCACAAATATTTCCCCGTGGCCGCATCGATCGCGGTCAGGTTCCCATCTCGGCCCGCGGAAAATACCAGCCCTCCCGCCGTGCTCAACACGCCAGCCGCGGAGGAGCCAAGGTGCAGCGAGTAATCCCAGCGCTTCTCTCCCGTGAACGGATCGAGCGCCCGGACAAATCCCGGATCTCCCACATCCGGATCCCCCTGCTGGCCCGTCCCCGTATAGGGAAGCCCCGGCGCCGGTTCCTTCGTCACGCTCGAGTAGACCGCGCACGTCTCGCGCGTGGGCACGTAAAACAACTTCGTCAGCGGATTATAAGAAGGCGCGGCCCAATTCGTCGCCCCGCCCGCGTCGGGACAGATGTACACGCCCTGCGGTGTCGGGTCCGTGTTCGGTTTCACGATCGGATGCCCCTTCTCGTCGAGCCCCTCCGCCCAGTTCTGCTTCGCGAACGCCTTGCCCAGCAGAAACTCGCCGTTGGTCCGATCCAGCACGTAATAGAACGCATTGCGGTTCGCCATGATGAGAAGCTTCCGCTGCCGCCCCTTCACCACTCCGTCAATCAGCACCGGAGTCTCGTTGGCGTCCCAATCATGCGTGTCGTGCGGAGTGTATTGAAAATACCACTTGAGCTTTCCCGTCTGCGGATCCAGCGCCAGCACGCTGCACGTGTAGAGATTGTCCCCCAGCCGCACCGTCCCGTCGTAGTCAGGCGATGGATTTCCGGTGGTCCAGAACACCGTATCCGTCTCCACGTCATAAGTCCCCGTCATCCACGTCGGCCCGCCACCCGTCTCCGCCGATTTCCCGGACCATGTCGAGCGCGCCGGATCGCCCGGCTGCGCAATCGCCCAATATCTCCACAAGCGCTTCCCGGTGGCCGCATCGTAGGCGTCGACAAACCCGTTCAACGCACACTCGCCCGCCGTCACACCCACAATGATCTTGCCGTTGATCGCCAGCGGCGCGTGCGTGATCGAGAAGCCTTTCTTGTAGTCGTCCACCTCCGTATCCCAAATCACGTTGCCCGTCTTCGCGTCCAGCGCCACCAGGTGCATGTCGAGCGTCGCCAGATATGCGCGGTCTCCTAACACCGCCACGCCGCGGTTCGTCATCACCGTGCAGTTCGCCGCTACCTGCGGCAATGGCCGGTGGTACTCCCAAATCGGCCGCCCGCTGCGCACGTCCAGCGCGGCCGCATCGCTCAGCGGTCCGGTGACGAACATCAGCCCATCCGCCACAATCGGGGTGGTCTCGATGTTCGTCCCCTTGAACTGATGGATCCACTTCACCGAAAGCCCCGACACGTTCTCTTTGCGAATCTGCTCGAGCGCGCTGTAGTGCCGCCCCTGATAGTCGCCCCAATACGTGAGCCAATTCTGCGGCTCCTTCGACGCATTGCGCAGCCGGTCAAACGAAACGTTCCAGTCTCCTGGACGCCATTCCACGCCTGCCATCGATCCGCGGTCGCCCTTCATCAGAAACGCCACCACATCCTCCACCTGATCCTTCGGCAGAGAGGTCTTGGGCATCAGCGATCGCCGCGGGTGGCGCACCTCCCGCAAATCGCGCTTGGCGAAAGAATGCAGCCGCTCCTGGCGGTCCATCATCACCAGTGCGTGCGTATCCTCGCTCCGGGCCACGCCGGTGAGCGTTTTTCCGCTGTTGGTCACCACTTCCACCGTTACGAAATTGTTGCGAAGCTCATTGTCCGGCTCCGCGATCGAAGCGCGCAAGTCCGCCGGGCTGCGCTCGCTCCACGCATTGCTCAGGTCCGGCCCCAATCGCCCTCCACGCCCCCCGAACATGTGGCATCCGCTGCAGCCGGCGGATCCGAAAAACAACGCCTGCCCTTTGCCCGGATCTCCCGTAGTGTGCTGATCGCCCGTATTTTTCCGCAGCGACCGGAGAAACATCACGATGTCGTCGGCTTCCTCTTTTGAAACCGGAAACGCAGGCATCTGTGTCCCCGGAATTCCGTTGCGGATGTTTCCCGCGATCGCATCGCTCGATGCCCCGTATTTCAATTGTCCGGTCAGGTCCGGAGCCCGTCCCCCTTTGGCATTCGCCCCATGACAGGCCGAGCATTGCTTCGAGAAAGACGCACGCCCCCGGTTGATGCTATCCGGATGCTGCGCCAGCAGAGTGGCGGAAATCAGAAACGGGAGTATTCGCAAGTTCATCATCAAACCCGACCCTGATTGTAACCGTCTTACACTGAAGAGTGTGAAGCCCCAGCCGCTGACACCGCTCGAAGAACAGTCCGCCAATCACATGCGCGCTCTGGTGGAGAAACTCCTCCCGTTGCAGGATCGCCTTCGCCAGGGTGGCGGAGCCGCCAAGATTGAAAAGCAGCATCGCGACGGAAAACTCACCGCCCGCGAACGCATCGCCAAATTGATCGACCCCGGCTCCATGTTTCTGGAAATCGGATTGCTCATTGCCCACGACAAATACGATGGGCAAGCCCCCGCGGCCGGCGTCGTCACCGGACTCGCCCGCGTCGAGAGCCGCCCCGCGGTCCTTGTCGCCAATGACGCCACCGTGAAGGCCGGCGCGTGGTGGCCGGAGACCATCACCAAAATTCTCCGCGCCCAGGAAATCGCCATGCGCAACCGCATCCCCATCATCTACCTGGTGGATTCGGCCGGCGTGAATCTTCCCTTGCAGGACGGTATCTTCCCCGGCCAGTACGGCGCCGCCCGGATCTTCTATTACAACTCGCTCATGCGACGCCGGCTCCGCATCCCGCAGATCTCCGCCGTCATGGGCCCCTGCATTGCCGGTGGCGCCTATCTGCCCGCGCTGAGCGATGTCATCTTCATGGTGGAAAAGACAAGCTTCATGGGCCTCGGCGGGCCGAACCTGGTGAAGGGAGCAACCGGCCAGGTGGTCGACGCCGAAACCCTCGGCGGAGCCACGATGCATACCACCACCAGCGGCGTTGCCCATTACCGCGCCGCTGACGATGAAGAGTGCCTCCAGATGATCCGCCAGAAATTCCGGGAACTGAAACCCGCGCCCGAGAGCCCCAAAGGAACGCGGCCCCCGAAATCCGCCGATGGCCTCTACGCTGTCCTCCCCGCGGATCACCGCTTGCCTTACCCCATCGAAGAGATCCTCGCGCGTCTCCTCGACGACACGGATTTCCTCGAATTCCAGCCCGACCACGCGCCCGAGATGCTCTGCGCCACCGCCCGGCTTCACGGCCACCCCGTCGCGGTCATTGCCAACCGCCGGGGCTTCCTCAAAGCCGATGGCCGCCCCCGCATCGGCGGCATCGTCTACACCGAGTCGGCGCGCAAGGTCGCTTATTTCGTCGAAACCGCGGAACGCTCCGGCCTGCCCATCCTGTACTTCCAGGACGTGAGCGGATTCATGGTCGGCGTCGAAGCCGAATCGGAGGGCATCATCCGCGCCGGCGCCGAAATGGTGGAATCCATGGCATGCGCCACGGTGCCCAAGATCCTCCTGGTTCTGAACCATGCCTCCGGAGCCGGTTATTACGCCATGGGAGGGCAGGGCTTCGATCCTCACTTCACCTTCAGTTGGCCCACCGCCCGCATCGGAGTCATGGAAGGCGATTCGGCCATCCAGGCTGTCTACGGGCCGGAACTCGACAAGCTCAAAGCCTCGGGCGAGCCCATCCCGCCGGAACTCGAAGCGCGCATCGTCAAGACCCGCGCCGATTATGAAACCTGGCTCGACGTCTACTTCGCCGCCTCGCGCGGGCACTGCGACGCCATCCTCGATCCCCTCATCACCCGCCGCACCCTTGCCTTTGTCCTCGATTGCATCAGCTACTCCTCCCACCGCGAACACCTCGCCCTCGAGGTGATGCGATGATCCGCATCGCCAACGGCCAGGGGTTTTGGGGAGACTGGCTCGAAGCTCCCGTCCGCCTCATCGAGCAGGGCCCCATCGACTATCTCGCCCTCGACTACCTCGCCGAGATCACGATGTCCATCGTGCAGAAGCAGAAGCAGGCCGACCCCAACCTCGGCTACGCGCGCGATTTCCCCCCACTCATCCAGCGCATCGCACACCGCATCCGCGAGCGCGGAGTGAAGGTGGTAGCCAATGCCGGCGGTGTGAATCCCATCGCCTGTGCCCGCGAAGTCCGGCGGCTGGCGCCTCACCTCAAGGTCGCGGTTGTCCTGGGAGACGATTTATTCCACCGGCTCGGCGAACTGCTCGACAAAGGGCACTCTCTTTCGAACATGGAAACCAACGAGCCCCTCGCCGCCATCCGCGATCGCATCCTCAGCGCCAACGCCTACATCGGTGCGTTCCCCGTCGCCGAAGCGCTCTCCACCGGCGCGGACGTGGTCATCGCGGGCCGCTGCACCGACACCGCTCTCACGCTCGCTCCCATGATCCACGCCTTCCACTGGCAGCCGGACCAATGGAATCTCCTCGCCGCCGGAACCATCGCCGGACACATCATCGAGTGCGGCGCGCAATCGACCGGCGGAAACTGCCAGGTCGACTGGCAATCCATACCGGATATGGCAAACATCGGATACCCCATCGTCGAAGCCGAACCCGATGGTTCCTTCGTAGTAACCAAGCATTCCGGCACCGGAGGCAGAGTCACCAGCGACGTGGTCAAAGAACAACTCCTCTACGAACTCGGCGATCCGCACAACTACATCACACCCGATTGCGTCGCCGATTTCACTACCATCCGCATCGCCGATGCCGGGCCCGACCGCGTTCGAGTCCACGGCATTCAAGGCGGACCCCGGCCGCCCATGCTCAAGGTTTCCATCAGCTACTCCTGGGGCTACAAGGCCATCGGGACCCTCGTCTATAGCTGGCCGCAAGCCCTCGAGAAAGCTCGGGCCGCCGACTGCATTGTCCGCGAGCGCCTTGCCCAGTTGGGCCTGCGCTTTGACGAGATCTACACCGAATTTTTCGGCGTCAACGCCTGCCACGGACCCGCCGCCCCGCCCTCCTCCGACCCCCCGGAAGTTCAGGTTCGGATAGGCGTCCGCGGTATGGATCGCAAGGCCGTGGATCGCTTCACTCGCGAACTGGTCCCTCTCGTCTTGAGCGGGCCGCCTACCGCCACCGGGTTCGGAGATGGCCGTCCGCCTGTTCGCGAAGTGGTGGCCTACTGGCCCGCACTCTTGCCCCGCGAGGAAGTCACAACCCGCGTGGAGGTGATCGAATGAAAGCGCCGCTATCCCAAATCGCGCACGCCCGCTCGGGCGACAAAGGCGATACCGTCAATATCGGAGTGATTGCTTACCAGCCCGAAGACTATCCCGTTCTCCTGCGCGAGGTCACTCCCGATCGCGTGAAAGCCCACTTCGGCGACCTGGTGAAAGGCGAGGTAATCCGTTACGAACTGCCGAACCTCGCAGCCCTCAACTTCCTCCTGCACGAAGCGCTGGGCGGAGGAGGAACGCTCTCCCTGCGCATCGACGCCCAGGGAAAAACCTTCGGGGCCGCACTCCTGCGCATGGAGATTGAACTAGACCGCTAATCCTTTACAAACAGCGCCCCAACCTCCGCCTGAAAGCCCGGCAGCAATGCAGTCATCAAACGGTCCCCGTCATGCAGGACGACCTTCGACCGGAACCCGCCGGTCTTCGATGCCTTATGGATCTCGACGGTTCGCGCTTCCGGATCCATGATCCAATACTCGGAAACGCCGTTTTCGCTGTACAGCCTCCGCTTCACCTTACGGTCGCGCTGCTCGTTCTTCTGCCCCGGCGAAAGCACCTCGACGACAATCTCCGGCGCACCGGTCAACCTCGCGCCGCCGATGGTCTTCTTCCGTTCGTTCGAAAAATAGACAAGATCCGGAATGACACCGTTGAATTCGTCGAAGATGATACCCACCCCGAACATTGCTTCACCAACAGGATGAGCCTTCAAATGCGTCATGAGACTGAACAGCAGTTCGCGCAGACAATACTGGTGATGATAGGAAGGAGCGGTGGACACGTACAAATCTCCGTCAATGACCTCATACCGGCTGTCATCCTCCGGCATGAACTCGAGATCCGCAACCGTCAGCATGATCTCCTGGCGCTGTTTCATTGTTCCTTCATTCTAAACCGCCGCGTTCCTCAGTGATACGATGAGGAAATCACCTCATGGCACGCCGTTCCATTGTACTATTCGCGCTCACGCTCACAGCCTTCGCCGCGCCCCCATCCTCCGATGATCGCGACGCCGCCCGCTGGGTGATCCGCACCCACGGCCGCCTCCGCATTGCCGGCAGCCCGCAGATCCTCACCTCTCTCGATCAACTCCCCGCCACCCCCTTCCGCCTCGAAGCCGTTGACCTCATCGGCACTACCATGGAACCCTCCGAACTCAAGCACCTCGCCAACTGCGTCGAACTCCGCGAACTCCTCCTCCCCGGCCCCAGCTTCAATCCCGCCGCCGGCAGCCGCCTCGACGCCAACGAGGAAATGAAGAACCTCGCCAACCTCACCAAACTCGAAAAACTCCACTTCAGCCTCCATTTCCTCACTGAAATCAACGTCCAGGACAAAGGACTCGCCTACCTTAAACATCTCACGTCCCTCCGCGAGTTGCGCCTTACCCAGACCCGCGTCAAGGGCCCCAGCCTCGCTCCCTTCGTCAACCTCGAGAAACTCGATCTCAATTACTCCTCCTTCGGTGACGACGGCATGGCCGCACTCGACGGCCTCAAGAAGCTCAAGGTTCTAAATCTCCGCGACACCCTTGTCACGGACCGCGGCGCCCCTCATCTCGCCAACCTCCCCGCCCTCGAAGAACTCGACCTCTACGGAGCCAAACTCACCGACTCCGGCATCCGTTATCTCTCCGGCGCAAGAAACCTCCGAAGCCTGAACCTGCTCGGCTCGCAAATCACCGATGAAGGCGTCGAAACGCTCGTCCGTCTGCCCAATCTCCAGGAACTGGTGCTCTATCGTTCCCAAATCAGCAACACCGGACTCGCCCGCCTTGCCACGCTCAAGAATCTCGAGCATCTCGACCTCCGCTACACGCGCGTCTCCCGCGGCGGCATCGACAGCTTCCGCAAGACTCACCCCAACTGCCGGATTGAATTTCAGGACGCCACCCCCCAGTCCGCCTCCGCTGCGTTGCGCAACAGCAAGCCGGCCGATTCCTCCGCAAAAGCCATCGCCGAATGGGTTCATAAGATGGGAGGGCGCGCCGAATTTGCCGAAGGCGCCCTACGGGAAATCGACCTCTCCCGCACCCCCGTCACCGATGCCCAACTGGCCAGCCTCGCTTCCCTTCCCGCCCTCAAGAAGCTCAGCCTGGAAACCACCGAAGCCGGCGATCTCGGCATGCAATCCGTCGCCCGCCTTGCCTCCCTCGAGCAATTGAACCTCGGCCATACTCTGGTCAGCGACAAGGGGCTCGCCGTTCTTTCCCCCCTTTCCCGCCTCCGCCGGCTCATCCTCAACAACACTCCTGTCGATGGCGCCGGTCTCCCCCAACTCCCGCAACTCGAAGACCTCGAGATGGACGGCACGAATCTCAATGATGCCGGGCTCAAGAGAGTCAGCGCCTTTGCCTCTCTGCATTCTCTGCGCGCCGCCTACACGAACCTGTCCGATGACGGCTTGAAACTCCTCGCCGCGCTCAAAGACCTCCGCACGCTCGACCTTACCTCCACCGATTTGACTGACGCCGGTATGACGAACCTCACCCCTCTCACCTCGCTCGAGGAACTGAACCTCAGCTACTGCCGCTTCACCGACAAGGGGCTCGCCGCCATAGCGGATCTCACCAACCTCAAGAGGCTCGAACTGGTCCGCACACGCGCCTCCGATGACTCCGCCGCAACACTCGCCCGGCTCGCCAACCTCCGCCTTCTCAACCTCAACTACACCAACTTCTCCGATAAGAGCATGACCGTGCTCAAAACCGGCCTCCCGAACATTCAGGAACTTCGGCTCGACACCGCCAACATCACCGATGCCGGCGCCGAAACCCTGGCCGGCATCTCCGGCCTCAAATACCTGAACCTGTATCACACGCTGGTCTCCGAAAAAGCTTACAACCAGTTGAAACAAGCGCTTCCCAATTGCCAGATCATCTATGACCCGGAATCCTCACTCCCGAACCGCCGCAAGAGCTAGCATTGCCTTCTTAATGGCTTGCTTTACAGCCGCGGCTGCCGCCATCGCCATCGACCAGTGGACTTCCGCCCTCGGCGGGACCGCGACACGTAACGCCAAGGGCGAGATCACCGCGCTCAACTTCCGCTCCACCTGGATCAACGACGACGATCTCAAGACCTTCTCCACCGTCGCCACTCTGCGCAATCTCGATCTCTCCCACACCCGCATCACCGACCTCGGCTTCCAGAACCTCAAGTCGCTCCCTTCCCTCGAGAACGTGAACCTCTACTACGCCGAACAAATCGGCGACGGGGCTCTGGTCGTCATGAAGAACTGGAAGCACCTCAAGTCCGTCAATCTTCGCGGCACCAAGGTCACGGACCTCGGCGTGGCACAACTCGTCAATCACCCCACCCTCGAGTCCATCGACGTCGGCTACTCCCTGTTCACCGACAACGGATTTGAACCCCTCACCTCCATCCCCAACCTCAAGCGCATCGCCATCGGCGGCAATAAACTCACCGACGTCGGCCTCAATCTCGTGCGCCTCATCCCCAATCTCACCGAACTCGATCTCGCCGGAGCGCAGCGCACCGACTCCGGACTCTGGTCCGCCGCCATTACCGACAAAGGCCTCGAGACCATCGGACAACTCCGCAAACTCCAAACGCTCAATCTTCAGTCCGCCAAAATCACCGACTCAGGCATGGCCAAATTGTCCACGTTATCGGAATTAAAAGACCTGAACATCGCCCAGACCGGGCTCACCAGCCAGGGCGTCAAACCTCTGGCCGCGCTCTCTCATCTCGAAAAACTCGTGCTCTGGAAGTGCGCCCGCATCGACGACGAAGCCGTCGCCACCCTCTCTCAAATGAAGAGCCTCCATTGGCTCGATATCGAGGGAACAGGCATCTCGGATGCGGCGGCGGCAAAACTCCGAACCGCGCTCCCGCAGTGCCGTATCCAGAGGTAAGCCGGGCTTCCCGCTTACCGTGACAGATACTTCTGAAACCAGGCCACGGTCCGGTCCTGGTAGTCTACGCGATTGCTCGCCTTCACGAACATGTGTCCTTCGCCGGCGTATACCACCAGTTCCGTGGGGCCCCCCAAAGTCCGTAACGCGTGCCAGAATTCATACGATTGCGGAGCCGGACATTCCGCATCCCGCTCCCCGGCAATAATCAACGTCGGTGTCTTCACCTGCTTGATGAAAGTGATCGGTGAACTCTTCGCGTACACAGCGGGATCGTCATATACGGACGCGCCGAAAAACGGAATCATCCACTGATCGATCAGGTTCTCGCCGTAGTAGCTCTGCCAGTTCGCGATCCCCGCGCCGGCCATGGCCGCCCGGAACCGGTTGGTCTGTGTCACCGCCCACATCGTCATGTATCCGCCGTAGCTCCAACCCGTGACACCGAGCCGTTCTTTGTCAATCGGGAAACGTGCGATGGCCGCGTCCACACCGGTGAGGATGTCGCGCAGATCGCCGCCGCCGAAATCCTTGATGTTCGCTTGCTTGAACGCCTCTCCCTGCCCGGTGCTTCCACGCGGATTCGGCAGAAATACATAAAACCCCTGCGATGCCAGAATCCCCGCCAGTTCGCTGCTGCCCCCGCTTGACCAAACCGGCTTCGAATAGCTCGATGGACCACCGTGGATCAGAGTGATCATGGGATAGCTCCGCCCCGGAACCACTCTTTCCGGAGCCAGCACCCAACCCTGCAACCCGAACCCTTCGTTCCTCCACTCGACGCTCTGCGCCGCACCCCAGAAGGGCCGGATACCGGCATTGCTCCTCGTCACGGGCTTCCATTTCCCAATGGGCCCGGCAGCGACTTCCGGCGGCGTGTCGAAATCCGCGAGTACGGCAGCACTCTCCGACCCATCGCGCGACAGGGCAAAATTCGGAAAGTTGCCGAAGGCATGCAGATCCCTTGCTCCCTGCCACAGAGTACGGATCCTGCCATCGCCTACAGACACTTCCGCCACGGCGGAGCCCCCCTTGGACGCCTCCGTCATCAGCAACCGGTCATTCGATAGCCAGAACACCGCGCTCGGAGAGGCCGTATGTTTCGGGGTCAGATTCGTGACCGCGCCCCCGGATGTCTGCGCCACCATCACATCCCCGCCATGAAAACCTTCGTCGCTCATCAGCCCTTCGAGGAACGCAACGCGCTTCCCATCGGGCGCCCACCGCGGAATCGCGATCTGCCAGCGGGGCTTATAAACGGACCGTGCCACTCCGTCGCGTACCACATACAACTGCGCAATCCACCAGTTGTTGTCCCCAGGACCGGGCGCAGCCGTCACCGCGAACGCATCCGAATCCGGAGACCAATCGAAATCGTAAACATACAGATCGGCCGGCGACACCATCGAGACCTTGCCCGTTGTGACATCCAAGACCGCGATGCGCTCGTTGCGAATCTCCTGGTCAATCACCCCGGTCTGCGCCGGCGCGGCATACAAAGGCCCGCCTCCGCCCGCGCCTTCGATATACAGGAACGCGATCCTCTTCCCGTCCGGCGACCACCGCGCCCGTGCGGCGTAACCCTTCAGATGCGTCCACTTCTTCAGTTGCCCCTCGCCGGACAAAGTCCAAAGTTGGGACTGATCTTTTTCTCCGGCCGTCGAAAAGAATGCCAGCGTTCGCGAATCGGGCGACCATGCGGGGTCGGTTTCGCTGTGTGGTCCACCGATCGGCGCGGGAACAGGCGCTCCGCCGCCAATCCTGGTCCATAGTTTTTCCTGCCCTCCCTGGGATGCCAAAGCCTGCGTCCACGCCAGGCTCTTGCCGTCGGGAGACATGGCAAGCCCCCGGTAGACAGTGGTCTTCCCCAGTGCCGCCGTGACTCTTGCGGTTTGCGGGAACGCCGGATCAGCAAGCAAACAGAGAAGCAGCATCGCAACCATGGGTCGTATTATCCCACCGCAAACCCCATCCCCATCGGGATGCACGCCACGCGCACCCTCCGAACACTGATAAAATTCCCTTTTGCCCTATGAGTGAATCCATCTATCCTCCCAGTCCCGAGTTCTCCTCCCAGGCCAACGTCTCCAGCATGGAAGCCTATGAAGCCCTCTATGAAAAAGCCAGGGAACATCCGGAAGCCTTCTGGGGCGAACTCGCCGAAAAAGAACTGCACTGGTTCGAGAAGTGGAACCACGTCTTTGAATGGAACCCGCCTTTCGTGAAGTGGTTCGCCGGCGGGAAGTTCAATGTCAGCTACAACTGCCTGGACCGCCACCTCACCACCCACAGGAAGAACAAGATCGCCATCCTCTGGGAAGGCGAACCCGGCGATCAGCGCATGATCAGCTACCAGGAACTCCACCGCCTGGTCTGCCGCTTCGCCAATGTCCTCAAAGGCCTCGGCTACAAGGAAGGCGACCGCTCCATCATTTACATGCCGATGGTCCCCGAACTCCCCATCGCCATGCTCGCCTGCTCACGCCTCGGCATCATCCACAGCGTTGTCTTCGGAGGCTTCTCCGCCGAAGCTCTCAAAGCCCGCATCCTCGACCTCGACGCGCACCTCGTCATCACCGCCGACGGTGGCTTCCGCCGCGGAAAAGAAGTCCGCCTCAAGGGCGCCGTCGACGAGGCCCTCACCGAATGCCCCAACGTCAAGGATTGCATCGTCCTCAAGCGCACCGGCTCGCAAATCCACATGCAGGAGGGCCGCGACCAGTGGTGGCATGAAATCGATAAGGACGCGAGCGAAGATTGTCCCGCCGTGCCCCTCGATGCCGAGCACCCCCTATACGTGCTTTACACCTCAGGCACCACCGGAAAGCCCAAAGGGATCCTCCACACCTCCGCCGGCTACCTCCTCCAAACCGCCATGACCATGAAGTGGGTCTTCGACCTCAAGGAACAAGATACCTATTGGTGCACCGCCGACATCGGCTGGGTTACCGGACACAGCTACACCGTCTATGGCCCGCTCTGCGCCGGAGCTACTTCCGTCATGTACGAAGGCGCCCCGGACTATCCAGCCTTCGATCGCTTCTGGCGCATCGTCGAAAAATACCGCATCAGTATCCTCTACACGTCCCCCACCGCGATCCGCGCGCTGCTCCGCCAGGGCGATTCGTGGCCGAATTCCCACGACCTCTCGAGCCTCCGCCTCCTCGGCAGCGTCGGCGAGCCCATTAATCCGGCCGCCTGGGAGTGGTATCACCGCGTCATCGGCAAAGGCCGCTGCCCCATCGTCGACACCTGGTGGCAAACCGAAACCGGATCTATCCTCATTGCTCCCATGCCCGGCGCCGTTCCCGCCAAGCCGGGGTCCGGTACGCTCCCCATGCCCGGCATCATCCCCGAGGTCGTCGATTTCAACGGCAACCCCATGGGCGATGGCAAGGAAGGCTTCCTCATCATCCGCCGCCCGTGGCCCAGCATGCTGCGCACCATCTGGGGCGATCCCGACCGCTTCAAGGAACAGTACTGGAGCCGTATCCCCGGCATCTACTTCACCGGCGACGCCGCCCGCCGCGACAGCGACGGCTACTTCTGGATCCTCGGCCGCGTCGATGACGTCATGAATGTCAGCGGTCACCGCCTCTCCACCATGGAAGTCGAGTCCGCCCTCGTGCACCACCCCGCCGTCGCGGAAGCCGCCGTCGTCGGCAAACCGCACGAGATCACAGGTCAGGCCGTCTGCTGCTTCGTCACCCTCAAGAAAGGCGATTGGGACCACGAGCAGCTAGGCAAAGACCTGCGCCAGTGGGTCGCCCACGAAATCGGCGCCTTCGCCCGCCCCGAGGAGATTCGTTTCGCCGAGTCGCTCCCGAAGACCCGCAGCGGCAAGATCATGCGCCGCCTGCTGCGCGAAATCGTCACCAGTCACACGGTTACCGGCGACGTCACAACCCTCGAGGACATCAACGTCCTCAGCCGCCTCGCCACCCAGCACGACGAGGATTAACGTAACTACGGCTCCACGGCGCGCATCCTCTACTCTGATGCGTGTTGTGCGCAACCGCCGGCGGGCCGTCCTTTCCTGGCTGTTCATCGGCCTCGTGGTTGGCCTTTCCCTGACTCTCGGTGTCCTGCAGTACCGCTGGATCGGTGAGGTCAGCCGTGCCGATGCCGAACGCATGCGCGTCAGCCTCCAATCCGCCCTGCACCGCGTCAGCATCGACTTCAACTCGGAACTCACCGCCGCCTGCGCCGCATTGCTCCCCGATCCCTACGTCCACGAAAACCCCGGCGATGAAAAGGCGTATGAACTCCGTTACGCCAAATGGCGCGACTCCGGCCGTTACAAAGGATTCTTCCGCCGAATCGCTCTTGCCGCTCCCAGGAATGGGAACCTGACCTTCCGCCTGCTCGACCTGGACAAAGGCACTTTCCAGGATGCCCCTTGGCCTGACGCCTGGCAATCCACGCAGACCCGCCTCGAGGCGAGGATTTCGGCGGAGCCGTTCTCCCGCCCACGCCCCCCGGGACAGTTCGTCGAGGATCCCCTCGTCCTCGACATCCCCCGCTTTGTCTTCCCTGACGGTCCCGGACCCGGTTTCGGCGAGCGCTTCCGTGAGCGCCGGGAATTGCGCGCACCTTCCGCCGGACCCGCAAACCGCGACCCGCGCCGCCGCCTGGAAATGGAATGGCTGCTCGTCGAACTCGACCCCGAATACCTCGGCTCGATGGTCGTTCCCGAATTGTTCAAACGCTCCCTCGGCGCACGCGGCGAGTTGGATTACGACATCGAAATTGTTGCCCGCAACGACCCTTCCCAGGTCCTCTACCCGAAGGACTCCGCCCGTATCAGCTCCTTCGCGGACGCCTCCGGCAGCCTCGTCGACGTCTCTTATGAGCAGCTCATGCGCCGCGGACCGTGGTTCCGCCCAGGGGGCGGAGAACGCATGCGCGCCATGGCGCCCGGCCGCGGCCGCTGGTCCCTCCTCGTTCGCAACCGCGCCGGCTCCCTCGGAGCCGTTGTCGAGCGCGCCCGCCTACGCAACCTCGCGGTCACCACCGCCATCCTCCTCCTGATGCTGGCCGCCATCGCCATGCTCGTCCACACCACCCGCAAGGCGCAACGCCTGGCCGAGCTTCAAATGGAGTTTGTCGCCGGCGTCTCCCACGAACTGCGCACTCCGCTCACGGTCATTCGCACCGCTGGCCACAACCTCTCCGCCGGCCTCATCCACGGCGCTTCGCAAATCGCCCGTTATGGGGCGCTCATTGAAGCCGAATCGGAAAAGCTGCGCGGCATTGTCGAACAGGTTCTTCGCTTCTCCAACGCCGAAGCCGGCCGGATTGTCCAAACCCATGAGTTGGTGAGCGCCGGCGCCCTCATAGAAGACGCCCTCCGAGCCTGCCGCTCCGTCATCCGCGAATCCGAATGCCAGATCGAACGTAAAGTGGATCCCGATTTGCCCGCCATCCTCGGCGACCCTACCGCCCTCCAGCATGCCCTGCAAAATCTCCTGAACAATGCCGCCAAGTACGGCCGCGACGGCCGCTGGATCGGTCTCACCGCCGCCTCCTCCACCCACCATGGCAAGCCCGTTGTCGAAATCCATGTTGCCGACCGCGGCCCCGGCATCCCGCCCAATGAGTGGAACTCCATCTTCGACCCCTTCTATCGCGGCCGCCGCGCCGTCGACGATCAGATCCACGGCACGGGACTTGGGCTCAGCCTCGTCAAGCGCATCGTCGAAGCACACGGCGGCGTGGTCTCAGTCACCAGTCAGCCCGGAATCCTGACCGAGTTCGTCATCCGAATTCCGGCATCCATGGAGTCAATGAATGAGTTCGCAGATTCTGTTAATCGAGGATGAGCCGGGGCTCGTCCTCACCTTGGCCGATTTGCTCGCCTCGGAGGGCTACGAAGTCGACACCGCGGCCGATGGCCCCTCCGGGCTGGCAAAAGCCGAAGACGGCGTCTACCGCCTCATCATCCTGGACGTCATGCTCCCCGGCAAGAGCGGACTCGAAGTCTGCCGCGAACTTCGCCAGCAGGGCCTCGACACGGCCATCCTCATGCTCACTGCAAAAACGCAGGTCCATGACCGCGTCGCCGGACTCAGGAACGGAGCCGACGATTACCTCACCAAGCCATTCCACCCCTCCGAACTCCTCGCCCGCGTCGAAGCCCTCATGCGGCGCGTTCACAAGGAGAAACTGATGCCTGTCCACCGCTTTGAATTCGGCAACATCGAAGTGGATTTCGAGAGATCCGAAGTCCGGAAAGACCGCACCCCGCTCAGCCTCGCAGGCAAAGAATTGCAACTGCTCCGCTACCTGGTGGACCGCCGCGGCAAGGTCGTCTCACGCGACGAACTGCTCAAAAACGTCTGGGAATATCATTCCGGCATCTCCACCCGCACCATCGATGTCCACGTGGCATGGCTCCGCCAGAAACTCGAGGAAAATCCCCAGAATCCACGCCACATCCTCACCGTTCGCGGCTCCGGATACCGCTTCGTGCAGTGAACCTTACCCGGTAATCTTACAATCTCACCCCTTGTTGTGCGGACGGACAAACAGTAATATACTCTGAAGGCTGGTTCTAAGCTGTTCAGGTTCAAGTCAGGGCCGGAGGATATCGTCCCTCCGGCGCAAGATCATACCAGAAACTTGTGGTAGATACCCGAACAGCTGGGTGATTATTCGAATCGCTTAGAAGCGCAAAGGGCACGTCCCGCGCCCCCAAAGTACGAGGAACACCGCGATGATTCGTGGCGCGGGCGGGCTCTGTTTTGCGCGTGTTCGTCAAAAATTTCGCTTCGCCGAGGTTGGGAGAATATCATGGACATTGGTCCCTTTAAGACTAGAGCAGCAACAGCATTGCCGCTTCTGCTTGTACTTGCAAACGCAGCTTTTCCCCAAAGCTACCGCGGTCGAGTGCAGGGTGTGGTCACCGATCAGACCGAAGCCGTCATCGGTGGAGCCACGGTCACATTATTGAACGTCGCCACCGGGGTTCGGGTGGTTCGGCAAACGAGTGAAACGGGGCTGTACCTGTTTGACCTGGTGGACCCGGGCGCCTACACGGTGACTGTTGAGGCCGCCGGCTTCAATAAATTCATTCAGGAAAACATCGCGGTCCAGATGCGCGGTGACGTAACCGTCAACGCCGTCATGAAACCGGGCGCCGTCCAGGAAAGCATTACCGTCACGGAGGCTCCGGTCGCCGTGCAGTTCAACTCCGCCAATAAAGACTTTACGCTGGATTCCAAGATGGCTCAGGAAATTCCTCGTATTGACCGCAATCCGTTCAAGCTAACGCTGCTGGCGCCGTCGGCGGTAAATACCCGCGGTGAGATGATGCCATATCACTCCTGGGCGGCGAACAGTGTCGATCTCGGCGGCGGTACTAACCTCAAGAACGATCTGCAGGTGGACGGCAGCCCCATCGGCTTGGGTCAGAAAAACAGCTATCCACCCAACACGGACGCGGTGCAGGAAGTCGTTGTCTCCCAGAATAGTGTGGATGCCGAATCCGGCCATAGCGCCGGCGGCCTCATCAGCATGACCCTGAAGTCGGGCACCAACGAATGGCACGGTACCGGCTTCTACCTTGGCCGCTATCCCTGGTTAAACGCACAGGCCGACCGCACCCGCTTCACTAAGAATGCCAACCGCCAGCACATGTACGGCGGCACGCTCGGTAACGCGATCATCAAGAATAAGTTGTTCAACTTCTTCTCGTTAGAACGTTGGAAGGTAGGCTATCCCGGGAGCTACGTAACAACCGTCCCGACCGGGTTGGAGCGCTCCGGTGACTTTTCCCAGTCCTTCAACATCGATGGCGGACTTTATACGATTTACGATCCCTCGACCACCGTTCGCAACGCTTCAGGCGGGTTCAGCCGAACCCCGTTTGCGGGGAACAGGATTCCGCAGTCGCGGTTTGATCCGCTCTCAGCATCCTTGTTGAAAGATTTTTGGGATGGAAACTCAGGCGGCGACAACATTACGCATGTGAATAACTTCAAGGTCGGCTACACGGAAGTTTACAACTATTACAACTTCTCCGATCGGGTAGACTACAACATTAACGACAAGTGGAAAGTTTACGGCCGTGTCAGCCGGTACTATACCGATGATCTCGCGCCAAACGCCACGCCCAATCAGTCCAGGCTGTATGTGCCTACGGGAACATCACGCGGAGCGACCCAGATCTCCGGTGACGCAGTCTGGACGATCAACCCGACCACGGTCGCGAACTTTCATGGTGACTGGCACAAGGTGATCGACGCCTATGTTTCACAGTCGCTCGGTCCCGAGGGTTGGGGCTCCATTTGGGGCAGCAACAAGTGGTATCAATCTTATCAGGATGCCAGCCCGGGCGTGCCCGTGTACTTCCCTTTGTTCAACATCGGCGGCGCCGGCTTTGGCGGCCGCGGCTTTTACTGGGATCAGAAGCCTGAAGGCATGGCGTACAGCGCGAAGATTTCCAAACAGCGCGGTTCGCACTTCCTGAAGGCGGGTATCGAGCAGCGGCGGAGCTATGGCGTCAGCTTTGTCGGAAACACCTCACAGTTCTTTTTCCAGCAGGCGCTAACTGCTGAAACACCAGTCAGCCCGGATCTGAAACATAACGGTTCCGGCTTTGCGACCTTTCTTTTGGGCGCCCTGGACGGCTCATCGCAGATGATAGGCGGGCCGGCCCCTGATCCGCACGTGAAGTTCTGGGGTATGTATTTCCAGGACGACTGGAAAGTGAGCCGCTGGCTGACCATCAACCTGGGGCTCCGCAATGAGTATGAGACCGCATGGTACGATCCGGCGCGCAATATGTCCCAAGGGTTGGATCTGAACCAGCCGATTCCGGAGATGCAGGCGGCTCCGCCGAACATGCCAGCGCAAGCCCTGGCACTGATGGGGAGTAACGCTTACAAGTGGAATGGCCAGTGGCAGTGGACCAGCGACAGCCATCCCGGCATGTGGGACCCACAGAAGTTGGCGTTAGCTCCGCGCTTGGGCGCGGCCATAAGGATCGACGACAAAACCGCCCTGCGCGTGGGTTACGCCCGTTACCTGCTTCCCTACGAAATGCTCCTCAGCCAGGCGCCGGTCTCCGGATTTGAGACCGTCAGCTTCCTGGAACCTCCCTTCTTCGGGATGAAGTCTTACCAGAACACGGCCCCGTTGGTGGAAGGCGTGCCCCAGCAGACGATTTCAAATCCTTTTCCGGGCGGCGTTAACCCCCTGATCGCACCCAACGGCAAAGCCGCTGGGACGACGGTGGGGCGTGGCGGTATCGCGTTGCTGAGGTATCCGCAGCAGACCCAGAAAGCCCGCAACGACCGCTTCAATGTCAACTTCCAGCGGCAGTTGAAGGGCCAGGTGGTGGCCTCGTTCACCTACTTCCTCAACATCGGCAACCAGAGCTATTCTTACGCGCTGAATAACTCGGATCCGCGTAAGCACGTGGCGGTGCAGAACCAGTGGGATACCAAGGTGGCCAATCCGTTTTACAACTACCTGTCACCGGAAGTGTTCCCGGGGCCGCTGCGCAACCAGCAGACCGTGTCGCTGGGGTCTCTGCTCAGCGCATACCCACACTATGGAGGACTGTATGAAGTCGGTAAGCTAGGCGCGGCCGAACGCTATCACTCGCTCGAGTTCAAGGCGCAAAAGGCTTTCAGCAAAGGCTGGAATTTCCTGGCGGCCTACGTGTACATTCGCGAAAAGACCCAAACCACCGGCTTGAACGAACTTGACACATACTTGAATAACCTGCAGTACCTGAATAGCAATCAGCCGCGGCACCACATGACAATGGCCAGCACTTACGAGCTTCCGTTTGGCGTCGGAAAGACCTTCGGCAACAGCATGCCCAAACTGGCGGATGCTTTCATCGGCGGCTGGAAGGTAACCGGAATGGCAAACTATATGTCCGGCGCCATCCTGCGGTTTGGAAAGATGGACTATCTGGGCGGCGACGTCACGATTTCGAACCCGATGCCCGGCAAATGGTTCAACACCGCGGCGTTTTCGCGGCTGCCTGCGAACACATACGTAATTCGCTCGAACCCGATGCAGTTCGACAACCTGACAGGTCCAAGGTACTTCATGCTCGACGCGGCTCTCTCCAAGGATTTCAAAATCACGGAGAGAGTCAAGACCGAGTTGACGATGCGGGCCTTCAACGCATTAAACAGGTTGAACCGCGGCAACCCGAACCTGGACGTCAACAGTTCGCTATTTGGCCAGGCTCTTTACCAGGGCACACCATCGGCGACTTTTGGCCCGCAGACGATGGAGTTAGGCAACGTCAGCGGCCGGCAGGTTGAAATCGGAATGAAGATTATCTTCTGATTTCGGCCCGTCAGGGCGCAGTCATGAACGGCGGCAAGACTTTTCGCCGCCGTTTTTCTTATACTGCTTCTCATGGACCCGTTGGAGTTCACCTAGCGTGGCTCCGTAGAATCATAATGTTACGGAACCACGGTCACCAGAGAGACGGTTTCTGCCATGCGCCGTTGTGCAGTGAGTCCCATGTCTGCCTTTACCCGAAGGAGTCTCCTCAGCTTCTGCATGCTGCCCGCCGCCAGTTTACTCGCGCAGGCTCCACAGGGCATGGCCTCCCGCGGCGTAAGACCTGTCCCCCGCGGCAAGCCTTCAGGCTTGCCTTTTCGAAGCCGGTTCACTGATGTCGCTCAGCAAGCCGGTCTGAAAGAAATCGTCATTTGCGGCCATCCCGGCCGCGCCGACTACATCACCGAGGTAATGAGTTGTGGCGCCGCATTCCTCGACTATGACAACGACGGCTGGATGGATATTCTCGTACTTTCCGGGTCGCGCCTGGGTGACCCGCCCAAGAACGCCTCCAACCGCCTGTACAAAAACAACCGCGACGGTACCTTTACCGATGTCACCGAAAAGGCCGGATTGTTCCGCACCGGTTATGCCTACGGCGTGACCGTCGGAGACTTCAACAACGACGGCTTCGAGGATATCTTCGTCACTTACTGGGGCCAGAATGTGCTGTACCGGAATAACGGTGACGGCACGTTCACTGATGTAACCCGGGAGGCTGGCCTTCTGAGTCCTGCTTCCCGTTTTGGCTCGGGTTGTGCTTTCGTGGACTATGACCGCGACGGCTGGCTGGACCTGTTCGTTTCCAACTACGTCGATTTCGATATCCGCTCGGTGCCGCGTCCGAATCAGACCGGCGCCTGCAATTACCTCGGTGTTCACGTCAATTGCGGCCCGCGCGGGCTGCCTTATGGACATCATCTGCTTTACCACAACAACGGAGACGGCACCTTCACCGACGCCACCGCGGCGGCGGGAATCGACAAGGTCGCGGGCGGCTTCGGCTTGACAGTAGCAGCGGCGGATTTCGACAACGACGGATGGCCGGACATCTACGTCGCATGCGATTCCACTCCCAGCCTGCTTTTCCGCAATAATCACGACGGCACGTTCACCGAGGAAGGCCTCGAACGTGGCGCCGCCCTCAGCGAAGACGGCATGGAGCAGGCAGGCATGGGCCTGGGCATCGGCGACTTCAACCTGGACGGTAGCCTGGATATCATTAAAACGCACTTTCGGGAAGACACCCCCGCCGTCTATCTGAACAACGGCAAAGGTAATTTCCGGGATGTAACGATCCCTTCGGGTCTGGGCGTCGAAACCCGGTTCGTGAGTTGGGGGGCTGGAATGTTCGACTTGGATAATGATGGGAATCCCGATATCTTCTGGGTCACCGGCAATATTTATCCCGAGGTGGAGAAAAAATTCCCGAATATTCCCTTCAAGACCCCCAGGGTACTTTTCCGTAACCTCGGGAAAGGCCGCTTCGAGGAACTGATTGGCGAGGCAGGACCGGGTGTCGAGGCCGCACACTCCAGCCGCGGTTGCGCCTTCGGCGATTTTGATAATGACGGAGACCTCGACATCCTGATTGTGAATCAGAATGAGCCGCCTTCACTGCTGCGCAACGACTCGAGCGGCTGGAACCACTGGATCAAAATCAAGCTGCGCGGCGTAAAATCGAACCGCAGTGCGATTGGCGGGCGTGTGACTGTGCGCTACGGTGAAAACGTGCAAGCACAGGAGGTACAGAGCCAGTCGTCATACCTGTCGGTCAACGACAGCAGGCTGCACTTCGGACTCGGAGCGGCGGCCAAAGTGGATGTGGAGGTCCGGTGGCCGCTCGGCTGGGTAGAGAAACTGAGTGGCATCGCCGCGAACCAGTTCATCGAGATCACCGAGGGCTCGGGCATCACACGCTCGGAGAAGTTTCGGTAGGCTTTCCCATGATGAGATTATTGATCTCCCTGGTGAGTGCCGGTTTGTTGTTGGCCCAACGCTCCCCGGTTGAGGAGGCGTGGGAGTCACTGGCCAAAGGGGATCGTGCTCAGGCTGTACAGTTGCTCCGGCGAATCATCCGCACCGCCCCCCATAATGGGGAAGCCCGGTTGATGCTGGGCAGCATACTGGCCGAGGACGGCGATCGGACCGAGTCAATTTCGCAACTCAGTGAGGGGGTCCGGCTCCTGCCACAATCGCCCGGCGCGCATAACGCGCTGGGTGAGGCGCTGAAGAATTTCGGTGAACTTCCGGCGGCACGAGCCGAATTTGAAAAGGCCGTAACTCTGAACCGTGAGTTTGCCGTTGCCCACGAGAATCTGGGGTTCGTGCTGTTGCAAGCGGGTGAGCCCGCCGAAGCGGGAAAACATCTGGACAGGGCCATTCACCTCTTCGGCGCCAAACCCGAAGCAGCCTATGCGAAATACTTGCGAGCCAAGATCTACGCCGAAGCAAATCAGACCGAAAAAGCTGTGAAAGAATTGAGTGATGCTATCACTCTGCGGCCGGATTTCGCCGAGGCTTGGTCGGATCTGGGGCAGGCGCGAAAGAACCTATTGGACGACGCTGGTGCGCTAGTGGCCTTCGAACGGTCTGTCGCTTTGGATCCCGACAGTGCCGTCGCGCAGTACCGGCTTGGTTCCGAACTTCTGAGTCAAGGTGATATCCGTAAATCCATCGCGCATCTCGACGCATCGTACCGCTTGAATCCAAAGGACCAGTCCATGCTGTACCGTTTGCAACTTGCCTTGCGGGCGGACGGCCAGTTAGAGCGGGCTCGGAAAATCAAAGAAGAACTCACTGAGGCGCTGCGTGAAATAGACCGCGAGAGCCAGCGGGCCTTCACGGCGCTCAGGCTCAACAACGAGGGAGCGGAACTGGAAAAGGCAGGCCGCCGGAAAGCGGCCCTGGAAAAGTATCGCGAAGCCGTGCGGCTCGACCCGGACCATGTAGGCATACGAGTCAACTTCGCGGTAGCCCTGCTGCGTCTGGGCAACTGGGCCGAAGGTCTAGCGGAATTACGCGAAGCCGCCCGCCGCGATCCCAAAGACGCAAGAATTCAGAATGCGCTGAAGGACGCCCTCGCTCAGGCTCCGCCGCAATTTAAGTGACCCGCCGACCTGTTCCGTGCATCCTCGGTAATCTTGTCGAACTCTTGCCCCCTGCAAGCAACGGATACGTTACGTTTCCCCATCCGCCGGCATCATCTCTTTCTATGACCCTCCACAAACGCATGATGACACCCCTCCTCGCCGTCCTCACTTTCTCCGCCGCCTTCTCCTTCGCCGCCGAGGCGCCGGAAATGAAATCCATCCCCCTTCCCCGCTCCGGCGCCGAAAAGAAAATCATCGCCGTACTCCAGGATATGGCCCACAACGGGGGCACCTATCTCAGCGTCCCCAACCAGGATGCCCGCTGGCTGCGCTTTCTCACCGAATCCGCGGCCGCCAGACAAGTCGTCGAAATCGGCTCCTCCACCGGCTACTCCGGCCTCTGGTTCAGCCTCGCCCTACTCCGCACCGGCGGCCGTCTGACCACCATGGAATTGGACCCCGGCCGCGCCGCCACCGCGCGCAGCCACTTCTCCCGCGCCGGAGTGGATCACATTGTCACGCTCATCCAAGGCAATGCCCATGAAGAACTCCGCAAATGGAAGGGTCCCATCGACGTGGTCTTCATCGATGCCGAAAAAACCGGCTACGTCGACTACCTCAACACCGTGCTCCCCTTCGTCCGCCCGGGAGGCTTCATCCTCGCCCACAACATCGACATGACGCCGGACTACGTCAAGGCCGTCGCCGCCAATCCCGACCTCGAAACCGTCTACTACATGGAAGGAGCCTCCCTCGGCATCTCGAGAAAAAACCGCTGACGCGCATCCCCGCCTCCTCGACTAGAATGGAGCCATGTTCCTCCGGCGCGCCTTCCTCCAGGGAAAGTTCGGTTTCCCCATCCTCGCAGCCTGGTTCGGACAACCCGCTGCCGCCGCCAAGCCGCGGCGCGATTTCTTCGCCGAACTCAAACTCCGTCCCTTTATCAACGCCGCCGAGCCGTTCACTACCCTCAGCGGTTCGCTGATGCCGCCTGAGGTCGCCGAAGCCTGGCAATACGCCGTCTCGCGCTACGTGCGGCTCGATGAGTTGCAGGATGCGGTCGGCAAGCGCATCGCCGCGCTCATCGGCTGCGAAGCGGCCATGGTCACCTCCGGCGCAGCCTCTGCTCTCACCCTCGCCACCGCCGCCTGTCTCACCGGCCTGGACCGTCAGAAAATCCGCCGCCTTCCCGACACCACTGGCATGAAGAACGAGGTCATCATCCAGAAATCGCATCGCTACGGTTATGACCACGCCGTCCGAAACTGCGGCATCCGCTATGTCGAAATCGAGTCCGCTCAGGAACTGGAACACGCAATCGGTCCGCAAACCGCAATGCTCCACTTCTTCAACACCAATGAGCCCGTGGGCCGCATCAAACTCCCCGAATTCGCCGCCCTCGGGAAACGCCACGGCATCCCCGTTCTCAACGATATCGCCGCGGATGTCCCGCCTTTGTCCAATTTTTCCCGCTCCATCACACTCGGCTGCGATCTCGTCGCCGTCTCCGGCGGCAAGGGATTGCGCGGTCCGCAGAGTTGCGGCCTGCTCTACGGCAATGCCGAACTCATCAAGGCGGCGCGATGGAACGGCCCTCCCAACAGCGACGCCATCGGACGCGGGCAGAAGGTCAATAAGGAAGAGATGCTCGCCATGATGGTCACGCTCGAACTCTACTTCCGCCGCGACCACGAAGCGGATTGGCGCGAATGGGAACGCCGGGTCAACGTCCTGCGCGAAGCCGTGTCCACCGTCCCGGGCGTTGCCTGCGAAATGTTCGTACCGGAAATCCACTACCGCTGTCCCCACCTCCGCCTGCGGTGGGATCAGCAAGCTTCCGGCCTCACCGCCGCCGCCGCCATCGAGCGCCTGCGCGACGGCGATCCCTCCATTGAAGTCCGGCCCAACAGCGGCAATGGTCTGGAACTGAGCGTCTGGATGCTCGAACCCGGAGAGGTCGGCATTGTCGCCCGCCGGTTGCGTGAAGTCTTGAAGACCTGATCCGCCCCAATCCGGGGACTATGGCTTCTCTTCGAATCGAATCGTAAGCGTCGCCAGCGTATTTGCCCGCGTCAGCGCTTTGCCTCCGCTGACGTCCTGCAAGAAGAACACCATGCCGTCGCTCACCCACGTACCCGTCTGTGCCGACCCGCGGCCGTCTCCCGCGGCGAACAGGCTCCCATCGGGCTTCCCTACCCTTACCTCCACACTATCCACACCGGGTACGTTCCAACTGATGGTGGTTACCCTCGGCGCATTCCCGCCTGACGGAATCGGGTTGGGATACGCCGCGAACGATCGCTCTACCGCCGGACACGGCGCGTTAAGCCCGGTCAGACACACGTTGTCATCGAACGTATTCGCGCCCTGTGCCGACAGGTTCAAAATGTCATAACCCTGCGGCGAAGGATTACTCACGGACACTTGTACCGCCGGGTTGCCCATCACCACATTCTTCCGGAACACATTCTTCTCAGTCCCCGCCACTAACCTGATCCCATTCACGTTCCCTACAATCGTGTTTTCTTCAACCACGTTCTCCTGTACTGCCGCGGCGATAAAGCCAATTCCAAAATTGTTGCCTGGAGCCACATAACCATTTCCACTGATCCGGTTCGCACGGAGCCGGTTCTGGCGGCTGCCACCGTTCAGTCATATGCCTCCGCAAGGATTCGTCATGTGCCCGTTGCGAACCGAGACGTTCCCCTCCAACTCATACCCGGAACTTGCGTTCAAGTAAAACCCGGCAAAACAGGTTGTCGAAGCGGTGACGTCCGTGATCTTGCCGCCGCTGCTGTTGTTCAGCCGGATCCCGAAGCCGCGCATCTGCCGGACCACTCCCGGTCCGCGGATGATTGCTCCATTCTGTCCATTGACGTCAATCCCGATTTCCGTACCGACACCCCCGCCCGAGCAGGCGGTCTCCGCATCAGCCAGTCCGGTGATGGCATAGCCGTCCAGGTCGAGAGTAATGTGAGGCGCGCCGAAAGCGATGCAGGGCGCGCTCTCCACCGCACACGTCACATCCCCTACCAGAACGCTGTTTTCCGTGATCGTCAACGTCGTGGTAATTGTGCCTCCGATTTCCTTAGCCGGACCGGTCTGTGAAAACCAGACCAGGCTCACTCCGAGCCGCCACAGTCTTCTATCGAGTTTCATGCCCGTTGCTACCTTTCTCAGCAATCCTGATCTGTCCAACTTTGTATTCCACTGTTTCCCCGCTCCCCATGATCAGCCCTTGCAACAGGAGTTGCGTCCCCGGTTCCATCACCCCGGTACCCTCCCGAAGCCGCACGGGAATTCGATTCCTTCCCGCCACCAGCACCATCTTCCCGTCCCGCCCCGCTTCCAAATGCCCCCGCGCTTCCATCCGCATTCGCAGAACGTGGACCTTCAGCGGTTCCAGAACTCCCTCAATATCCTTTACCGAGAACCGCGCATCAGGCTTGTAATGAAGCGTGATCGTCTCCTTCGCCAGGCTGATGGTCACGTTCCCAATGCCTTCCATCCGCCGGAATTGGACCTCGCTCACCGCCGCGCACACGCCGCATGAGATACCGCTGGTCAAAATCTCCACCATGTCCACCTGCGCGAGTCCGGCGCCCTGTACGATTGCCAGCATCGCTGCTGTCATCAATGATTTCGCGATACGCATACCCCCTCACCGGTAACGAAACCAAAGAAAGACCCACGTTCCCGCCACCATTGCATTGACGCCCAAACTGATCGCCAGCATTGCCCGGATGCTCCAGGACCGCATACTGCGGGCCCGGCCGCGCACCAGCCATATCTCATACAGGAGAGCGAGCAGGGCCAAGGCGAAAAACACAGGCTGCAAGCGCTCCAGCCAGTAGAAGCACGCGGCCCCAACCATCGAAAACAGGCCAAGTCCTGCCAGGACTTGCGGTAACACTCATCAGCTCGGCGCAAGTAGAGCCGCGAATATCGACACTCCCCCCGCCCGTCTCGGATCTATGTGAAAACTCCGTCCCATAACACTCTGCCTTTAGCACCGTTCTTACGAGACGGATTGTCCCTCTATAGAGAAAATGTAAGCCGGTTTCATAGATGTTCTTCTATGCGGCAGATGCGTAAACGGCGTGCAGCGACTGCAAACGCCATCCCGGCACGGTTGTACTCCCCCCACCGGGATGTCACCCTACGGCGCCATTGGGTTTCAGGGAACATGGCCGAGAGCTTCGGCCATGAGAAACAGTGTTACTTGAGCCCGGAGTGTAACTTAGAAATAACTCGAAGTCAATCACAATTTCACTCTGCGCTGTAAGTATACCTTTCGATCCTGTATCTCATGCGTGACGAACCCGCCCTAGGACTTACTTCCCCTCCCGCGCCGCCTCGTACATCGCCACCACGTTCTCCGTCGGCGTATTCGCCTGCAAATTATGACACGGAGCCACCACGTACCCCCGCGCACCCGCGAAGATGGACAGGTTCTCCCGCACCTCCCGCCGCACATCGTCCACGCTCCCGAACGGCAGCGTCCGCTGATTGTCCACCGCCCCGTGAAACACAATCCTGTCCCCGAAATCCCGCGCCAAACCCTCCCGGTCCATGCCCTTGCACCGCCACTGAATCGGATTCAGCAGATCGATCCCCATCTCGATCAACTCTCCCAGCATCGGACGCATGGCGCCGTCGTCATGATGAAACACCTTCACTCCATACGAGTGCACCAGTTCGATCATCTTCAAAATATGCGGCCTTAGAAACCGCCGGAACATGCGCGGACTCATGAGCAGCGATTCCTGCGTTCCCAGATCTTCCGCCACATACGAGAACAGAAGCCGGTCGCCTGCCACGTCCAGTATCCGCTTCGTCAGCGCCCGGTCGATCTCCCCGATGCGCGAAAGAATCGCATCGGCAATCTCCGGATTCATCGCCAGATCTTCCAGCGCCTGCTCCATCCCCCGCAGCCGGCAGTAAAGGTAGAATATCTCGCACCCGCCGGCCAGTTGCGGATACTCCCGCCATTCGTCGCTTTGCGCCCGCAGTCCGGAAACGTCCCACTCCTCCGGGTCGGGCCAATCGAAGCCTTCCACATCGGCCACGCATTCCGCCCCGGCAAGCGGATGCGCCACAGCCTCCTCGTAATACCCCAACCCGTCCGCATAAGGCACCAGCCGCGTCCCGATGTGCCACACGCTGAAGAATGACTGCAAGTGCCAGGTCTGCTCCGTCGCCCGCGGATGATAGGGTGTCAACTGCACCAGTTTGTCCACACCCAGCCTCTCCCACAGCGCGCGATCACTGCCGCATCCGAGGTCCGTCTTCAACCGGTCCGTGATTTCCGCCGTTCCCCAGTAATCGCAAGCCGGGCGGTCCGGCTTCGATCCGCCCATCGTCGCTTCCCATCGTTCCCGCGGGGTCATCATGTCGTCGCGAGACCATTGTCCCGCATCTCGAGCCGGCGGCGGCTACCTCGGTCCCGCTCCCAGCCAGCCGAGAATCGTGTCCGTCCCCGCGTAGGCAAGCTCCTCATAGCGGTCCGGCTTCCACCAACCCTGGATCGTACGCACTTCGCCCACCGTGTTCGCCTTCATCATGCGGATAAGCCGCCGCGCATTGTCGAGCAGCGCCTGCAAGGCCTGGCCGTACATCTTCGCCAGTTGCTGGTTGTTCTGCTGCACCGCCTTATCGTAGTTTGCCTTCGTCGTGTTGTAATTGGCCCGATACCCCGCCCCCTGAGCGTTCGTTTGGAACCACTGGATCACCGCGCTCTCGCTCTGAAATCCCTTCATGTATTCATCGATGAGGTCGATCTCCGCCTGCGAGAACGAACTCGAAGAGTTCGTGAACGTCCAGCCTACATCGCGCTTGAAGAACATCTTGCGGTTCTCGCTCAGATGGATCTCCGCGCCCATCCCGGCCCCTCCGTCCACCGTCGAGTAAGTCTCTCCCGTGATGCCCACGATGATGCCGACGTGCCCGGCGAACGCCCCCTGCCCGCGCATCAGAAACTTGTGCACGCCGTCGCCGTCAATCAGATAAATGTCGCCAAGCTCCAGGCGCGGCCGCACGTCTTCATGGTTTTCATCGAACCCGCCCTTGAACTCCACCCGGTCGGAGCGCTCCACCGTAACCACCGGGTTCGTCACTTCCTTCCAAATGCCGTCCTTCTTCACGGAACTCGTCTTCACCGACGGCACCCCCAGTTCCACGTTCATCCCGAGCGGCGTATTCACCGTCGGAACACGCTGGCCGATCATCTTCGCTCCCGCCGCATGATAAATGGCGCGCGCCGTCATGATGCAGGTCGTACCCCCGGATCCCGTCACCTTCACCGCTCCCTCCGAGGTCTTCTTGTCGAAGTAGCCGCCCAGCGAATAGAGACACGTGAGTTCGTCGTTCTTCGGACCCATCCCGGCGTGCGCCCGCGCGATCGCCGCTACTCGGGGCCGGATGCCGCTCAATGAGATCGTCAGAAACTCGGGATAGAAGATGTACTTCGTCGAGTTCTCCTTCAGCTTCCCGTTGATCTCCGCGCAGCCAAGCATCGCCTTGCGCAGTTTGTGCAGGAAGGGGTTCACCTTGTAAGCCCCCGCATCCCCCGGCATCAGATACTTGCTCCCCGGAACCACCGCAAACATCCCCGCCGCAAGCACGTTGATCGCGCGGCAATCGCTCTCCTTGCCGCTTCGCAACATGGTCTTGAACGAATCCCGCATATCCGGATCCGATGCGCTGGCCGCTACTTTCACCAGATACTTCCGTATTTCGTCCTCTGTCGAGTTCGAGATGATCTTCTCCCGGATTTCCTCAGCTACCGTTTCCACTGCCGTTGGCATATTCGCTGCTCCTCATCTCGTCATGCGCAAGTAAGCGCGCATTCCTGTCATCGCCCTCCGATAAAAGGCGAAAATGCCGGCAGTCTAAGGTGTTACCCTCAAAGAAGCCCCCATCCTCAAAGGAGATGCACCGATGACGAAATCTGCTTTGCTGGTTGTCACAGCCCTCGCCTGCGCCACCCTCTCCACCATCGTATGGGCTCAGGGAAAGAAAAAACCGCTGAGTCCCCCCGCGGAGACCTCTGTAACCATCGATGGCAAGACACTCTCCATCAGGTATTCCGCCCCTTCCATCCGCGGCAGAAAAATCTTCGGCGACGGCGGAGTCGTGAGCCACGATTCCACCTACCCCGTCTGGCGCGCCGGAGCCAACGCCGCCACCTCGTTTCACACCGATGCCGATCTCAATATCGGCGGCCTCTCCGTCCCGAAAGGCGACTACACCCTGTTCGTCCTCGTGAACGCCGACCCCTGGCAGTTGATCATCAACAAACAGACGGGACAGTGGGGCCTGGCCTATAAACAGGATATGGACCTCGGCCGCGTCAGAATGACCATGGCCAAGCCGCCCTCCCCCATCGAAACCTATAAGATGACCCTGTCCAGCGCCGGCGGAAAGTCCGGCAAACTGCAACTCGAATGGGAGAACGTCATCGCCTCGGTTCCCATCACCGTGAAATAACGAAACCGAAACAACCCAGTGCGCGCTGCACCCAAACGGCCAATGGTGTGCGTTTTCGGGCAGCCCCCTTGCCGGCCTCACTCACGCCGCCTGTCTCCTCACACCTCTAAGTGCCCTCCTATCTATAACGAGCGCCTTCTCCCCGCGCACGGAGCCCAACTCGACCTGATGGTCCCCCGCTTGCACTTCTTCCTTTTGTCCGCAAGATTCCGGCTGCTCGCACACCCGGGGTCTGTGATTTTCATAGGAGGTTGATGTGACACAAACAGTTTCTTCCAAGGCCGCCGAGCAGGAGGATCCTCGTTACCTGTCGCCTGCGCAGCTTGCTCAGTTCGGCGTGTCGAGGTTGAATCGGTACGGCATTCTGCTTCAGTGCATGATGTGTGGAACAAGTTGGTCCCCGAAGCTCAGCGCGGACGGATCCCTCCCGTCCGGCTATTGGCAATGTCCCAATAAGTGCAATTGGTAGCGGAGGCTCACACGCTGGGCGTGCCTGCCCGGGCATGGCGCGCCCGCTCCTGCTCGCGTCAGCGCCTCCAGCGCAAGCCAGTCACAACGTAACCGCCCACAGATACATGGCCGCATATGCCCGGAACGGCCGCCACCTCTCCGCCATCCGCAATAACTCCGCCGCATTCCTCGCGCCGCTCGCCCGCAGCAGCCCCAGGTCCGTCGCCGGAAATGCATCCGCATCCCTTCCCAGCCGGACTGCCAGGTACTCCACCGTCCACGCTCCCACACCCGGTATCGCGGCCAGGCCCGCCGCCGTCTCCGCCCAGCGAGCCCCATCAAGCCGCAGCCTCCCGCCCGCCGCCGCTTCCGCCAGCGCGCGCAGGCTTCGCACGCGCCCGCCCGTGAGCCCCAATCCACTCAGATCCGCTGCCGCCACCTTCCCTGTCTCCACCCCGCCGCAGCGCGCCGCCACGCGCCCCATCAGCGTATGCGCTGCCTTCACGCTCACCTGCTGCCCCAACACCACCCGCACGCACAGTTCGAACGGCTCCCAACAGCCCGGAATCCGCAGCCCCGGCGCCTTTTTCACTCGCGGCCTGAGAACCGGGCACTGCTCCAACACCCGCCGCACCGCTGCCGGATCACAGCCGGCGTCAAACATCCGGCTGGCCCGAGCGGCGGCTGCCGCACAGGACACCAAAAGCTCGCCCGCCCGGTACCCCACCGTCACCACTCCCTCCCCGGTCCGCCGCCGGTACACACCCTCTCCAATCTCCTCAACTCCAGGCGTACACCGCCATGACAAGTAAGCAAGCGCCCGGTCCCATGCGTACGGCTCCCTCACCGCGATCACTTCGCGTTGTGAAAAATGATCCCCAGCGTCCACCGCTCCCCCTCCGTCACCGGACTCACTCCGTGCCGCACATTCACCTTGTAATATCCCCGTTTGCCTTGCGCCGGCCGGTGCCGCGTCGCGATCACCAGCGCATCCCCCTGCCCCGGCCGCAGCGCCCGCCCCATCGCCTGCGCCCGCGGTGCCTGCTCCACCAGCAGAAACTCCCCTCCCTGGTAATCCCGCCCCGGCTCGGAAAGAAAACATACCACCTGAAACGGAAAAGCGATCTCCCCGTAAAGATCCTGGTGCAGGCAGTTGTAATCCCCCGCGCGATATCGCAGCAGCAGCGGCGTCGGGCGCGTCTGCCCATGCAAACGGCACTCCTCCAGCAGTTCATCGAGATCCAGCGGGAACCCGCGCAACCCGAGCATTTCTGCCCACTCGTTCGCAACCGCCGCCAGCCGCGAATACAGGGCATACCGCAAATCCTGCACGAGCCGCGGCAGCGGATCCCGGAAGTACTGATACTCCCCCCGCCCGAACCGGTATTGCGCCATGTCGATGCGGCTGCGAAACAGCTCCCTTTCATACAATCCGGCTACCCATTCGCATTCCTCCCGCGACAGCAGCCCCGGCAGCGCCGTGTATCCCTGCTGAGCCAGCTCCATTGATGCATCTTCGCCCCAGGCGATCTTCATACTGCTTCCCAGTCTGCACAACTCCCGCCCCGTTCCGCCATCCGTTTCTTGCGCCGGAATTTATGGCCCCTCGCATGCATCCAAACTGGCAGAGGAGGAAATCTCCATGATCACTCCGCGTTTACAAGAATTCCTCGATGAAGAAAAGGCCATCTATACTCACGACACCCACCGGATCACCTACACCGCGAAGGACCTCGCGGAAGCCGACCACATCCCGCCCTGGGAAGTGGCCAAGACCGTAGTGTTCGTTGGCGATGGCGCATTCGCCATAGCCGTTCTCCCGGCTAGCGAGCGGATCGATCTCGAAACGCTCCGCCACCAGCTCGGCCTCCGCACCGTTCGCCTCGCCAGCGAAGAGGAACTCGCCAAGCTCTTCCCTGACGTCGAACTCGGAGCCATGCCGCCTTTCGGCAACCTCTACAACAATCTCCCGGTCTACGTGGATTCCACGCTCGCCGCCGAAGAAAACATCGCCTTCAACGCAGGCACCCATCGCGACGTCGTGCACATGAAGTTCAAGGACTTCAAGCACTTCGTCCACCCCATCGTTCTCTCGTTCGCATTTCCTGCGTAATCGGCGCAATGCGCCAAAGCGCGCACCATTGTTCGGGGTGTTTTGGCGCTTCTCTTGCCTCGGCGCCGCCAAGAAGCATTGGCGGCCCGAGTGCCAATTGTCGCCCCGCCGACCATTCCTCTCTCCGTGAAAGCCCGTCTGATCTGACGCCCATCAGGCAGCCCAGCCATTTAGGAGGAAGCCTCGGCGGGCCTGGCAGCGTCTCTGCTCATCCGCAATCCTCATTCACGTCGTGTTCTTAGCTGCGCCTGCGAGCGGGCGGGACCCCGCCGGCATCCCCCAGGACGTTTGCCCTGGACGGCATCATCTCGCAAGGACCTTGCACGGCTTCGCTCCCGGCTCGACAAGGAGGGAAGATCGCCATCCGCCGGGGGGAGTTTCGACGTCCCCGGCGCTCACGCGATGGAACGAACCGCTCCTCCACCAGGTGGCGAACCCGAGCCACCCGCCGGGAGGACTACGGACGTCCCCGGCGCTCACGCGGCGGAACGGCAAGCTCCTCCGCCGGGTGACTCAGCCCAAGCCCGGAAGATCCATGGGCTTCAACCAGTATAATGTTAGAGAATCACGAGAGTCGGGGGATAATCCGTACCGATATCGCTCCGTCCGCCCAGCTTGGAACCAGTGGTCCCAAAGTAACGGCGAAGGATCGTGGAACGTTTATGAAGATTCCCTGGTGCCGGCGGCGGCTGCTCGTGCGTAGACAGTTGGACCGGTGGTTTCTCGACTTGCCGGATGCCATCCTGCGCCACATGACTGGAAGGGGTGATTGGCCGCCATATTCCCTCCGTTCCTTCGTGGGAGGGGCCAACAGCTTTGGCGATGTCGGCACGACATTCCTCGATGAATTTTGGCGGCTCGGATTGCTTCGCCGGGGCACGCGGATCCTCGATGTAGGCTGCGGTTGTGGCCGCATTGCACGCGCGCTGGCGGCGGATCAGCGGTTGAAGGAACTCGGAATCTTCTACACGGGAATGGATGTAGATCGTGACAACATTGGCTGGTGCCGGAGTCATATTGCGCGGTCAAATGATCACTTCAGCTTTTACCACGCGGATTGCTACAATCCCACATACAATCCACAGGGCTCCACCGCCGCAGACGCCTATGCCTTCCCCCACCCTGACTCCTCATGCGACGTCATTCTCTTAACCTCCGTTCTGACACATCTGCTGGAGCAGGATTTATCCAATTACCTCGCCGAAGCCGCCAGAGTGCTTGCTCCAGGCGGTGTGATTTATGCGTCGATGTTTCTCTATGAATCGCTGGATGACGCGGCCCCGGGGGCGGCCAGACACGGAATCCCATTCCCGTTCCGGCACGGCAATTGCGCCGTTAATTGTGAGGAATACCCCACCAATGCCGTCGCATACAGCGAGGCTTACCTGAGAACTCTCCTTGCGCGGTTAGGTCTGGAAACGATCGGTCCGGTCATGTACGGCCTTCAGGACATCGTGATCCTCGGCAAAGCACCAGGAACGTGGGCTGAATCAGAACCCGAACGGGGATGGCACGCACTGGAAGACGGATGCTTTCGGTGGACCGAGCGAACTTTTGCCGTACGCCTCCGTGGACCCGTCATCCGGAAACCGGTCCTGCGGTTCCGCTTCTACTTGCCGGGCGTTCTCATAGAAGACCACGGGCCGTTACGCCTGAGCGCGGCCGTGAAAGGGCTACCCTTGCGATCAGTTGTGTATGACACCCCCGGGGAGCAGCTATATGTCACCGAAATTCCGGAAGAGGCACGGACAGAGGAAACCATCGTGATTGACTTCGAACTCGACAAAGCCCGCCCGCCCTCTCCCTCCGATTGGCGGGAACTCGGGCTTGTCGTCAGCTTCCACGAGTCCTCCGGTCGGTTACGGCGCCCTCTCGAGCCCTTCCTCCTCAGCCAGGAGTAACGCTGACGGCACTCATCCAAAATGACCGTTGACGGCTAGCTGCGAGGATGCTCGGCGTCTCCCGCCAGTTCCTCGTGAACCTGCTCGAACGCGACGAGATCCCTTACCACATGGTGGGCACGCACCGGCGAATTTACGTCCGCGACCTGCTGGCTTACAAGGCCAAGCGGGACTCCAAGCGCCGCCAGGTTCTGGACGAGTTGACGCGCGCGGAGGCCGAAGAGGGTCTCTACGATCTGGAACCGCCGGATGATCGCGCTGAGTAATCAGTACGTCGCAGTTCTCGACACCTGTGTGCTGGCACCGATGCCGCTCTGTGACACGCTATTGCTAAATCACCCAAGCGCCTTCTTCACCACTTCGCCGCTCACGTCCGTCAGCCGGAAATGGCGCCCCTGATACTTGAACGTCAGCCGCTTATGATCAATGCCGAGCGTGTGCAGAATGGTCGCCTGGAGGTCATGCACGTGCACGCCGTCCGAGACGATGTTGTAGCAGAAGTCGTCCGTCTCCCCTAGCGTCAGCCCCCGCTTCATTCCGCCGCCGGCCAGCCACATCGTGAAACACCGTCCGTGATGGTCGCGCCCGTAGTTGGCCTCGGTGAGCTTGCCCTGGCAGTAAACCGTGCGCCCGAACTCGCCGCCCCATACGATCAGCGTCTGATCAAGCAACCCGCGCTGCTTCAAGTCCGCCACCAGGGCCGCCGACGCCTGGTCAGTCCCCTTGCACTGCAGCGCCAGATCACGCGGCAGATCGTTATGCTGGTCCCACCCACGGTGATACAACTGCACGAAGCGCACGCCCCGCTCCACTAACCTTCTTGCCAGCAGACAGTTCGCCGCATAAGTTCCAGGCTTGCGCGAATCCGGGCCGTACAGCTCGAACGTGCTCGACTGCTCCTTCGACAGATCCATCAACTCCGGCACCGACGTCTGCATCCGGTACGCCATCTCGTATTGCGAGATCCGGGTCTCAATCTCCGGATCGTGGAACGCATTCTCCCGGATCTGGTTGATCTTCCCGATCACATCCAGCATGCTGCGCCGCGTATCCTGCGAGATTCCCGGCGGATTATCCAGATACAGCACCGGCTCGGTGCCGCCCCGGAACCGCACGCCCTGGTGATTCGAGGGCAGGAAGCCGTTCCCCCAAAGCCTCGAAAACAACGGCTGATCCACATTCAGCGCATTCGCCTGCGACAGCATCACCACGAACGCCGGCAGGTTCTCGTTCTCACTTCCCAGCCCGTAGCTCACCCAAGCCCCCATGCTGGGCCGCCCCGGCTGCTGGCTGCCGCTCTGAATGAACGTGATCGCCGGATCGTGATTGATGGCGTCCGTATTCACCGTCCGGATAATGGTCAAGTCATCGGCCACCTTCGCCATGTGCGGCAGCAGTTCGCTCATCCACGCCCCGCATTGTCCCTGCTGCGCGAAACGGAACATCGACGACGCCACCGGCAGCGTCGCCTGGCCCGAGGTCATCCCCGTAATCCGCTGCCCCATGCGTACGCTCGCCGGCAGTTCCGTTCCCTGGAGATTCTTGAGCCCGGGCTTCGGATCGAACAGATCCATCTGCGAAGGCCCGCCCGATTGATGCAGGTAGATCACATGCTTCGCCGTCGGCGGAAAATGCGGTAGCCCGTTCAGCGTGCGCGCCGATGCGGGCTCGCCCATCAACGCCGCCAGCGCCGCCGTCCCCAATCCCGTGCTCGCCAGTCCGAAAAAATGGCGGCGTGTCAATGCAAGCTTCAATTCGTCATAGGGCTTCATCGCCGGTTACTCCTTCGTAATCACCTCGTCCAGATTCAGAATGGCGCTGGTCACGGTGGTCCACGCCGCCAGTTCCGCCGCATTGCCGCTTGCTTTTGATTCACCCACCCCGAGAAGTTTCTTCGCCTCCTCCGGATTCCGCTGGAAGGTTTCCTCTTCTTTCTTTGCCAGCCCCGCCAGCAGCTTTACTTCCTGCGAACTCGGCGTTCGCGCCGCCGCCATCTCGAACGCCGTCCGGATCCGCGATGCCGCATCCCGCTTCCCTTGCGCAATCACTTTTTCCGCCAGCACGCGCGCCGCTTCGATATACGTCGGATCATTCATCAACACCAGCGCTTGCAGCGGCGTATTCGTCCGTGAACGCCGCGCGATGCACTTCTCCCGGTCCGGCGCATCAAAAGTCGAAAGCTGCGCCGGCGGCACCGTGCGCTTCCAGAACGTATACATGCTGCGCCGGTAGAGATCCTTCCCGTGGCTCGGCGTATACGTCTGGGCGCTGAACACATCTCCGTACGCCAGTTCTTCCCACAAACCCGCCGGCTGGTACGGAAACACGCTCTTCCCGCCGATCTGCTCATTCAACAGCCCGCTCGCCGCCAGCGCATTGTCGCGCACGAACTCCGCCGCCAGCCGGAATCGCGACATCCGCGCCAGCAGCTTGTTCTGCGGGTCGCGCTCCATCAGCTCCGGCGTCGCCTTCGAACTCTGCCGGTAGGTCGCGCTCATCACAATCAGCTTCTGCATCGCTTTCACGTCCCAGTGCGTGCCGATGAACTCCGTCGCCAGCCAGTCGAGCAGTTGCGGATGCGTCGGCGGCGAGCCCTGCGATCCGAAATCCTCCGCCGTCTCCACAATCCCGTGCCCAAAATAGATCTGCCAGAACCGGTTCACCGCCACGCGCGACGTCAGCGGATGCGAAGGATCAATCAGCCATTCCGCCAGCCCCAGCCTGTTCGCCGGAGCCCCATGCGGTAGCGGAGGCAGACTCGCCGGCACCCCCGGAGTCACCTTCTCCCCATGATTACGATAGTCACCGCGGCCCAGAACGAACGTGTCCCGAGCCTTCGGCAACTCGTCCATCACCATCACCGTCGTGATCTGCTTGTCCAGCTTCTCCTTGCCCGCCCGCAAGTCCTTCAGTTCCGCCCACGCCTTGCGTTCCTCCTGTGGCGCTGCGTACGTCAGGTAATAATCGTGAACCCGTTCCTTCTGCTCCTTTGACCATTTCCCTTCCGGTCCGTTCAGTATGCCCCGCACCGGCGCATCCACAGCCAGTTGCCGCGCTTCGTCCGCTTCGAGAACCCGGTTGTAAAACCGCACATCATCGAGCTGGGAACGCAGCGGTTTGTCGATCGCCTTGTTCCCCGTGCTCCACGGCGCGCTGTTCCCCACTGTTCCGCTCAACTTGTCCGCAACCACGTTCAACTCCGCCGGAGCACCATCCAGATACACGCGCACACCGGACGCCTTTCCGGATCCGTCATAGCTCACCACCACCTGCGTCCATTCGCTCTGCACTACATATTTCTTCGTGCTCACTTCCGCGGTTCCCTGCCCCACCAGCCGCACGTGCAGGTGCGCGCCCCGCTTCAAATCGCCGATCGACACCGCCTCATCCGTACGAATCAGCACCCCTCTTCCATCCGCCACTTTGTGCAAAATCGCCTGCTCCAGCTTGTTGTTCAGCCGGAACCAGAAAGCCGCGCTGAACCGCTCGCCCTGCGCGGCGGCCCAATCCACCTGCGTCTCGCCATCAAAGGCAACAGCCTGCCCCGCGGCCCCGCTCGAGAACGTCGGATTCCCCGCCGCCACCCTCGCCGGTTTGTAGTGACCGCTCGTATCGGAAAAACTCCCGTCCAATTCGAAATGCGCCACCGTGTCCGTCGGCCCATACGATGGCTCCGCGCTCCGGAGCCACGCCTCCACCTGCTCCGCCACCTTCTTTTCTTCCAGCGCCTTCTCCCGCGCTGCAATCGCCGTCTCGAGTTCCTTCATCCGCGCCGCCTGCACGTCATCCGGCAGCGGCAGCACCGGCTGCGCATTGCCCGCCCGCCCGTCCAAACCCTTCTCATCTATGTTGTGGAAGAAGGCGAAGAAGCGGTAGAAATCGCGCTGGCTGATGGGATCGTACTTGTGGTCATGGCACCGCGCGCAGCCCATCGTCATACCCATCCACGTCACCGATGTCGCCTCGACACGGTCCACGTTGTACTCCACCATGTACTCTTCCGGAATCGCCCCGCCTTCGAAATTGATCATGTGGTTGCGGTTGAACCCCGTCGCCAGAATCTGCTCCCGCGTCGGCTGGGGAAGCAGATCCCCGGCCAGTTGCCACAACGTGAACTTGTCATACGGCATGTTCCTGTTGAACGCCTGAATCACCCAATCCCGCCACGGCCACATGTCCCGATGGCTGTCAATGTGATACCCGTGCGTATCGGCGTACCGCGCCAGGTCGAGCCATTGCATCGCCATCCGTTCCCCATAGTGCGGCGACTCGAGCAGCCGGTCCACCTGCTTTTCGTATGCGTTCGGCGCCTTGTCCGCGAGAAACGCCCGCACCTCCGCCCGCGTCGGCGGCAAGCCCGTCAAATCGAGGCTCAACCGCCGCAACAACGTCACCTTGTCCGCCTCCGGCGAAGGCTTCAACCCCTCTTTGTCCAGCCGCGCCAGCACGAAGTTGTCTATCGGATTCCGCACCCAAGCCTTGTTCGAAACCTCCGGAATCGCCGGCCGGACCGGAGCCGTATACGCCCAATGCGTGTGCCACTCCGCCCCCTGGTCAATCCATTTCCCGATCAGTTCCACCTGCTCCTTCGTCAGCGTCTGCTCCGCCCCGGGCGGAGGCATCCGCCGCTTCACGTCCGCGTGGCTCACCCTCTGAAACAATTTGCTCTCGCCGCGTTTTCCCGCAACCACCACCCGCATCGCGCTGTCTTTCTGGTCCAGGCGCAGCCCCGCCATCCTGTGCTTCGAGTCCGGCCCGTGGCAGGCAAAACACTTGTCGGAAAGGATCGGCCGGATCTGACGGTTGAAGTCCACCTTGCCGCTCATGGCCGTCTGCGCGTACGTCAACACAGCGCCGGCAGACACGGCTAGCGGAAGCAGAAACGAACAGGTGAGTCCCATGAGAATACTACCTTTGTATCACCTCCCGGAAACAAATGCGGCCCCGTCTTCGTTCTAAGAACTATGAACTGGGCCCAGGATCTGCGATTCGCAACCCGTCTGCTGCGCAAACATCCGTGGTTTTCCGCCGCCATCGTCGTCATGCTGGCGCTGGGAATCGGTGTCAATACGACAATCTTCACTCTTGTAAACGCCGTCCTCTACAAGCCGCTCCCTTTCCCCGGCGGCGAGCGCCTCGTCGTCGTCCAGGGCCGGAACCTCGCGCGCGGCCGCGGAACGCAGCCCCTCTCCTACCCGGACTTCCGTGACTACCGCGCCGCCGCCAATTCCTTCGAGTTCTTCGAAGGCGTCATCCCTCAGCCAATGGACATCAGCGAGCGCGGCAACCCGCCCCAGCGCTACCGCGGCGCGCGCACGACGCCCGCCCTCTTCCGCATGATCCGCGTCCAGCCCGTCATTGGCCGCGGCTTCACGGAAGTGGACGGCAAACCCGGCGCCGCACCCGTCGCCCTGCTCGGATACGGCGTCTGGAAGGACCGCTATGGCCGCGACCCCCATATCATCGGCCGCACCGTCCGCATCAATGAAAAACCCGTCACCCTCATCGGCGTCATGCCCGAGGGCTTCAAGTTCCCCAACAACGAAGATGTCTGGCTCGCCCTCGTTCCCGACGCCCCCCTCGAAAAGCGCGACAACCTGCGTCTGCTCGCCATCGGCATGCTCAAACCAGCAGTCTCCATCTCGCAAGCCGCCGCCGAACTCTCCACCGTTTCCCGCCGCATCGCAAAGGAATTCCCCGGCGCCGGCAAAGATGCCGCCGTCACAGTGCAGACCTTCCAGCAAACCTTCAACGGAGGTCGCATCCGCCTCGTCTTCCTCCTTATGCTCGCAGCCGTGGGGTTCGTGCTGCTCATCGCCTGCGCCAACGTCGCCAACATGATGCTCAGCCGCGCCTTGACGCGAAGCCGCGAAATCTCCATCCGCGCCACGCTCGGAGCCGGCCGCTGGCACATCATCCGTCAACTGCTCATCGAAAGCGTCCTCCTTTCCGTTACCGGCGGCCTCCTCGGCCTTGCCATGGCCCACTCGGGAGTCAAGGCCTTCTCTCTCGCCGTCGCCGATGTCGGCAAGCCCTACTGGATCGATTTCACGATGGACTACCTGGTCTTCGCCTACTTCGCTGCCATCAGCGTCGCGGCAGGCATCCTCTTCGGTCTTGCCCCGGCGCTTCAGGCCTCGAAAACAGACGTCAACCAGACCCTCAAGGAAGGGGGCCGTACCGCGGGAACCCTTCGCGGCGGATGGCTCTCCGGAGCCCTCGTCGTTTTTCAGTTCTCGCTCGCGCTCGTCCTGCTCAGCGGAGCCGGCCTCATGATGCGCAGCTTCCTCGAACATCAAAGCGAATCCAGGTTCATCCCCGCGGACCGCATCCTCGCCGCCCGCCTGAACCTGCCCTCCGCCAGATACCCCAAACCCGAAGAGCGCCGCCGCTTCTTCGATCTCCTGCTGCCCCGGCTCAATGCCATTCCTGGCGCGAACTCAGTAGCGCTGGTCTCGAACCCCCCCGGCATGGGAGCCGCCGGCTGGACCTTTGAAGTCGAAGGCAATCCCAACACCGGAGACAAGAAGCACCCCTCCGCCGCCGGTGTGGTCGCCTCGCCCGGCTACTTTCAAACCGTGAACATCGCCTTGCTCCGCGGCCGCGACTTTAACCAAACCGACGGACTCCCCGGCAAGGAGGCGGCAATCGTTACCCAAACCTTCGCCTCCCGCTTTTGGCCCCACAACGACCCCATCGGCAAGCGCTTCCGCATCTGGGAGGATGACAAACCCAAAGCCTGGCTCACCATCGTCGGCGTAACACGCGACGTCCGCCAGAATAACCCGATTGACGGAGTAGAAGATCCGGTTATCTTTGTCCCATACCAGCAGGAAAGCTACTCCGGCATGACCCTGCTGCTGCGTACCCAGCCTGACGCCTCCGCGCTTGCCGCCCCGCTTCGAGCACAGGTGCAGTCCCTCGATGAAGACCTCCCCCTGTCCGGCGTCGAACTACTCTCCGAATCCATTCAACGCGACCGCTGGTATCTGCGCGTCTTCGGATCCCTGTTCCTCATCTTCGCCGCCATCGCCATGCTGATGGCCGCCGTCGGCATCTACGCCGTCATGAGCCAGGCCACCATCCGCCGCACACAGGAAATCGGCATCCGCATCGCTCTCGGAGCGGATATCCCGGATATCCTCCGGCTCGTCCTTGGCCGCGGCATGAAGCAACTCGCCCTCGGCATGGCGCTCGGCCTCGCAGCCGCCCTCGCCGCCTGCGGCCTCATGGCCAGCCTCCTCTTCCATGTCTCGCCGCGCGATCCCGTCACCTTTGCCGCCGTCGTAGCCGTACTTGCAGCCGCCGGCCTCCTCGCCTGCTGGCTCCCCGCACGCCGCGCCGCCGCGCTCCATCCCTTGAAAGCTCTCCATTACGAGTAAGTCCCCGCGCCGGCGGAAACCGGCGGAAGCTATCGCTTCCGTGGCCGCATCAAGAAAAATCCTGCGGTCTCTGCACGCCAAGCCCCCAGGGCCAAACCATGTGGCGTAAGCTCTGCGAGAACCCACATACACTTCGCCGGGCTGAACCGCAGCCTCGTCAGAACGTGTACTTCAACGCAAGCTGAATGCGACGCGGATCCTCAGCCTGCGTGATGGTCGCCGTCTCCGGAGCTCGCAGGTTCGAGTTCGGCTGCCCAAAATTCGGCGTATTGGTGAAATTGAACGACTCGAAGCGAAACTGCACCATGTGCCCTTCCCACGGCATCCGAAAGTGTTTCGACAGCACAAAATTGAACGTCTTGTTCCCCGGTCCGATCAGCACGTTCCGGCCAGCGTTGCCGATGATGCCCGGCGCACTGGCCACGAACGCCAGTTCGTCGAACCACTTGTCGATCGTCGGATTGCTCAGCTTCCCCGAAGTGATGCGATTGCCGCGGTTGCGTGTCCCGCTGTTTTGCGGATCGCCGGGGTAGCTCACATCGAAAGGAAACCCGGAGATCAGCGTCAGCCATCCACCCACCTGCCAGCCTCCCGCAACGGCATCCAGCCCCCCGTTCCAATTCGAGCCGAAGGCTCGCCCTTTCCCGAAAGGCAGCTCATACGTAAAGCTGGTCACGAAGTTGTGCCGCCGGTCCAGATCCGACAAACCCCGCTCGGCGGTCAGATCGTATTCGCTGGCGCGGCCCGAAGTGTTCTGGTTGAGATTCTCGTTCGACTGGTCAATATTCTTCGACCACGTGTAGGAGGCAACGAACGTGAGCCCCTTCGAAAAACGCTTTTCCGCTTTGGCGATCATGGCGTTGTAGTTCGCATTCGCGCCATCGTCGCGGAGGCTGACGCTGTTCCACTGCGGCCGTACTCGCCGCCGGACCTCCGGAATCGAAGGATCCGGGCCGCCGTTGTTGATGTTGCGGCTCGCGAAAAGGTGCGTGGACTTCGCGCCCTGATAGCCAATCTCGAACAAAATGTCGCCGAACTCCCGCTGCACGTCAAAAAACCACTGCGACACGTACTGGTTCACCAGGTTGTCCTTGGTCACGTTCACAGTAGTGTTGAAAACCGGCGCGGCCGCAGGCAGTTGAACAGGAACGAACCCGTTTCGCACTGTCGTGGACGGAGTCACGTTGTCAAACGTGGGCAGATTGACCTCAGTGAAATCCGGAGTCTGGTTCACGAAGCGCGAACTCTCGCTTTGCGTGTTGTCCGCCTCTCCATAAAAGATCCCAAAACCGCTGCGAATCACCGTCTTGTCGTTCAACTTGTAGGCCATGCCGAAGCGGGGCCCGAAATTATTCTTATCCTGCACGCACCCGCAGTCACGAGGGCCCGCCGGTCGAACGAACGTCTCGTAGCGCGGATCGGTCCGCGCCACGTTGAATTCCGTCATATACCGGCTCACGCCTCCGCGCCCCACGGGAACCCCATAGGGAAAATAACCCGGATTGAACAGTTCCCAACGCACCCCCGCATTGATGGTCAACCGCCGGCTGACCTTCCAATCATCCTGCACGTACAGTCCCCAATACGGGTTGTAAAGATCCTCGCCGTTCTGATTGCCCACCGTGGTCCCGCTGGCCCAGCCAAGCAGCATATCCGCCATGCCGTTGCCCGTGTTGGCCCGGCTCGAAGCCACGTTCGGCTGCTGCACGGTAAAGATCCCGTTGAAGGCGAACTGCCCCCGGCGGAATCGCGAGGCTTCCCGGAAAACCATGCTCCGCCGGTATTCCACACCCGTCTTGATAGAGTGATTACCCCGCTGCCACAGCAGGTTGTCATTGAATTGGGCGTTATCGAGGAAATTGGTGTTCGGCCAGAAACTCCGCGACCCGATTTCGTTATAGCCCGTGGGCGTGAACCGCGCCAGACCGTGATCCAGCCCGTCATTCATCGTATCGCCCGGAGCGCCTTTGATTCCGTATTTCTTGTTCAGGTTCTCCGTATCGAGAATATCGAAGCGCGTCGGAAAGTGTGTGAAGCCATAGCGCGCCTCGTTATAAATATTCGACGTGAACGAGTGCGTCCACGAACCCGCCCAGTTGTCCCCAGGCAGGTCGATGGTCTGCCCCAAACCGCCCCCCTGCGCCGAAAGCGGCAGCGGACCGTTTTGCAGCTTGTTGTCCCGGCGAATGCTCCACCGCCCCCAGATCCTGTCGCGTTCGCTGATGTTGTGATCCACCTTGATGTCGAATTGATCCGACTTCTCACGGTCTGTAGGCGTAAAGAAAAAATTGTTGGGCAAAAATTCCCGCCCCGGCACATTAGGAGCCGGGTAGTTTGCAATGATCGGAACCACTACCGGATCAAACCGGCTGCTGGGAATCCGGTTCCCCGGGAACGCCTCCCGCGCGACGGCAGCGCCGCTCCCCGTCGTTGTCATAGGATCGAAGATCAGGTTTCTCCGCGGCCCCTCCTGCGACATGTCTCCGCTCTTGGCCAGTGTGCTCGGCACCGTGGACAGGAAACTCTGGCCCCGCCGTATGCGCGTCCCCTGGTAGCTGAAGAAGTAGAACGTCTTGTTCTTGATCACCGCCCCGCCCACCGTTCCTCCGAACTGGTTCTGCCGCAGCGTGGGCTTCTTCGCGCCGGAGCGATTCGCAAAAAAATTCGTCCCATCCAGCTTTTCATTGCGCAGAAATTCATAAAGCGATCCATGCACGTCGTTGGTGCCGGACTTGGTGGACACGATCACCTTGCCCCCCATGCGATATCCGTACTCCGCCGAGTTGTTGTTGGTCACCACCTTGAACTCACCCACGGCATCGACGGGAGGCTTTACCGCCTGCGCCTGGAAACCCAAGGGCCCCCCCGAGGCGCGCGAACTGTTGTCCACGCCGTCCAGCAGCACATTCGTCTGGAAGGCATGCTGGCCCAGAGCGATGAACCCGCCCTCCATCCCGTCCTCGCCGCCCGTGCGCGACCCTCGCCCTAAAGAATACGCGGGCAGCACGCCCACCGCAGTCTTCGCCAGCTCCAGGTAATTGCGCAGGTTCAGGGGCATCTCCACGATCCGCCTATTCGAGATGACCTGCCCCATGGTGGTCGTTTCCGAGTCCAGCAGGATCGCCGCCGCGGACACTTCCACGGTCTCCGCCACTGCGCCAATCTTCAGTTCAAAATCCACTCGTGCAATCTGGTCCACATCCAGCTTTAGGTTGTCCCGCGTAACCGGACTGAACCCCTCCTTTTCCGCGTTGATTCGATAGATGCCCTGCGGCAATAGCGGCGCCGTATATCGTCCGGTTTCATTGGTGCGCACGCTGGTGATAACCCCGGTAGCGAGGTTGGTAATCCGGATGGTCACATCCGGTACCGCGGCGTCTGTGGGATCGCTGGCTATACCCTGAAATCCCGAGTTCTGCGCATGGAGCAAGCTGATGCCAAACAACGCAAGAATAGTGATACATGTCTTGGAATACATTCCTTTCCCCCTTGGCGGAGAATTATAGATCACTCACACCGAACGCACAAGCGTCCGCTCTCCCCGCTGCCCCCCACTTGGCCTACAATCAAGACATCCACCGGATCTCATGATCCCAACAGGAGGCCAACCCCATGCCCCGCTTCTGCGTCCACTGCGGCGCCCCTCAAACTGAGGGCGCCTCGTTTTGCCAAAGCTGCGGAAAACCGCTGCAACCCCAGACCGCTCCCGTCCCCACCGCATCACCCGCCCCAGCCAAGCCAGGCAGCAGTTCCCTGCTCAAGTTCGTCCTCATCGCCTTCGCCGTGATTGCCCTCCTCGGGATGATCTCCGTCGCCGGAGTCATCTACGCCGGCTACCGCCTCAAGAACAAAGTCGAACAAAGCGCCAAAGACCACGGAATCAACCTCCACGACCTCGCCTCTTCCCCCAACAATACAGGCCGCCATCTGGATCCGTGCGCCCTCCTCACGAAGGAAGAAGCCGAACAGGTCCTCAAGACCCCCATCGTGCGCGCGGACCGCGCCGGTGAAGTGTGCAGCTACTACGCTAAACCCCTCTCCGCCGAAGAGCGCCAGGCCAACGTCCGGAAGGCCTTTGAAGAACTGCAAAAGAAGGCCCCCGCCGCGGATTCCCGTCCCGCCGAATCCACCAGCGAACAGGTCCGCGAGTCCGGCATCGGCGACCTCGCCCGCCAGATCGCCGGAGCAGCCAATGACGGCTCCGCGCCCCTCTTCACCGTCACCTACACCGAAAACGGCAAACAGCAGATCGCCGCCATGAAGATCGCCATCGGAGCCGTCGGAGGCAAACTCGCCTCCGAGTCCCTCGAGGAACTCCGCGGAATCGGCGATGAAGCCATCCTCGGCCCCATGGACAGCATGCTCGTCATCGAAAAGAACGGAGCCGGCGTCAGCATCGACATGCGCCAGCTCCCCAAAGCGAAACAACTCGCCATCGCAATGGCCCGCCGAATTGTCCCGAGAATGTAGTGGAACTCAGCTCCCCGCGACTGCCGGAGCCTGCTCCGCTACCTCGATAGGGTGCTTGTGCTTGCACTCCGGATTCGGGCACTGCGCCACCGGACCCGCCTTCAGCCACTTCTCGATCAGGTACTCGCCGCCGCATTCCGGACACTTCTCAGCCAGCGGTTTGCCCCACGCCACGAAGTCGCACTCCGGATACCGGTTGCACCCGTAAAACGTCTTGCCCCGCTTCGAGCGCCGTTCAATGATGTCCCCCTTGTGGCACTTCGGACACGTGACGCCGATCGTCTTCTGCTTCACGTACTTGCACGTAGGGTAGTTGCTGCACGCGGTGAACTCCCCGAAACGCCCGTATTTCAGCACCAAATGGTTCCCGCACACAGGACATTTCTCCTCGAGCGGGACATCCGCCTTCTTCTGCTCCGTATCGCCGATCCGTTTCGTCGTCTTGCAATCGGGATACCCCGAGCACGCATAGAAAGTGCCGAACCGCCCCTTCTTCAAAACCATCGGACGCCCGCAGTTCTCGCAGTACTCCTCGTCGCCCTGCTCGGTGAACCCCACCTTGTCGACATCCGGCAGGTCCACCGTTAGCTCGCGCGTGTTCGTGCATTCCGGATAGCCGGTGCAAGCAATGAAGCTGCCGTGACGGCCCCACTTGATCACCATCGGCTTGCCGCACTTGTCGCAAACCAGGTCCGTCGGCTTCTCCATGCGCTTGATATCGGTCATGTTCCGCTCGGCGTGTTCCAAATCCTTTTGGAACTTGCCGTAGAACTCCGTCAGCGCTTCCCGCCAGTCGATCTTGCCTTCCTCGATCTCGTCCAGTTCCTCTTCCATCCGCGCCGTGTAGCGGACGTCGAAGATGTCGTCGAAACTCTCCACCAGCAGGTCCGTCACCACCATCCCGAGTTCGGTTGGAACGAAGCGGCCCCCTTCCTTCTTCACGTACTCCCGTTCCTGGATCGTCGAAAGAATCGAGGCGTATGTCGACGGCCGGCCCACCCCGTCCGATTCCAGTTCCTTCACCAGCGTCGCTTCGTTGAACCGCGGCGGCGGCTCCGTGAAATGCTGCTCCGACTCGATCGAGCGGAACTTCAGCGTCTCCCCGGTCTCCACCTGCGGCAACCGGTTCTTCAGTTCCTCGTCCTCGTCGTCCTTCTGGTCCTTCCCCTCTTCATATACGGCGAGGAAGCCGTCAAACTTGGGAACGCTCCCGGTGGCGCGGAACAGATAGCGGTTGCCGTCACTGCCCGCGGCGTTCACCTCAATGGTCGTCTGATCAAATACCGCCGGCATCATCTGCGAGGCCACAAACCGCATCCAGATCAGCCGGTAAAGCTTCCACTCGTCTTCGGCCAGCAGCCCTTGCAGTTCTTCCGGCGCGCGGTTGGCGTATGTGGGCCGGATCGCCTCGTGGGCGTCCTGCGCATCCTTCTTACTCCGATAGAAGTTCGGCGACGAAGGAAGGTACTGCGTCCCGTAGCGTTTCCCGATCGCCTCCCGCACTTCCGTCAGCGCTTCAGCCGAGACTCGCGTCGAGTCCGTACGCATGTAGGTGATCAGACCCACCGAACCCTCGCCCGGCAGTTCAATCCCCTCATAGAGCCGCTGCGCCAGCATCATCGTCCGCTTCACCGAAAACCGCAGCTTCCGCGCCGCCTCCTGCTGAAGTGTGGACGTGATGAAAGGAGGAACCGCATTGCGCTTCTTCTCCTTCGTCACCACCGAATCCACAACGTAAGCCGCGCTGCCCAGAGCCGAAACAATCGCATCCGCTTCGCTCTGGCTCGGAATCTCCACGTTGCCGTCGTTGCGTTTGACAAGGCGCGTATGCAGAACCGGCGGCTTCTTCGCGTTGAGCTGGACGTCGATCGTCCAGTACTCTTCCTTCTGGAATGCGCGGATGACGCGCTCCCGCTCCACAATCAGCCGCAGGGCTACCGTTTGGACACGCCCCGCGGACAGCCCGCGCCGCACTTTGTCCCACAACAGCGGGCTGATCTTATAACCCACCAGCCGGTCCAGTACACGCCGCGCCTGCTGCGCGTTCACCAGGTTCGCGTTCACCTCCGTCGGCTTCTCGAACGCCCGCTGGATCGCCCCGGGAGTGATCTCGTTGAACCGCACCCGGTAGATGGCCGGCCCGTTCTTCGCCCGCGCCTCCAACTCCTCGCGCAGGTGATAGCAGATCGCCTCCCCTTCCCTGTCCGGGTCAGCCGCCAAATATACGCTCTCGGCGCCCTTGGCTGCCGCCTTCAACTCTCCAATGAGCTTCTTCTTCCCTTCAATGACGATGTACTTTGGTTCGAAGTCGCGATCCGTGGCGACCGCGAGATCGTTTTTGGGCAGGTCTTTGATGTGGCCCAGTGAGGCCTTCACCACAAAGTCCTTACCAAGATATTTGCCAATCGTTTTCGCCTTCGTCGGCGACTCAACGATGACCAGAGATTTAGCCATAACTACCTAATGAAAAATGCCTCTTACCAGACCTTTATAAATTGCTTCCCAGCAAGCTGCCGGACCAGCCCGAGCATTTCGAGCTCGAAGAGAGCCGCAATCAGCTCCGACGATGAATACTGTGGCAGATTTTCCAATATAACGTCAACGTGCTGCGGCTCGTCCACCGCCAGCAATCCCAGCAGCGAACGCCCCGCCGCCGATTCCACTTCCGGCGTAAGACTCTGCTGTTCAGCAACTTGCCGCCCTCCCTTGGCCTCCTGTAGCTGCCGCCGGTCCCCCGCGGAAAGTTCGCTCAGAACATCTTCCGCCTCCTGCACCAGCTTGGCCCCCTGTTTGATTAAAAGATTAGGACTCCAACTCATTTTCGACGTGATGTTCCCCGGCACCGCGAACAATTCCCTCCCCTGCTCCACCGCCAATCGCGCCGTGATCGCCGACCCCGAATACTTCGCCCCCTCCACCACCAGTATCCCCACCCCCAGACCGCTCACAATCCGGTTCCGGATCGGAAAGTTCTGCGGATATGCCGGCGTGCCCATCGGAAACTCCGATACCACCAGACCCTTGCTCGCGATCTCCTCCGCCAGCTTGCGGTTCTCCGCCGGATACACCAGGTCCACCCCGCATCCCAGCACAGCTACCGTGCTCCCGCCAACCTCCAGGGCCGCTTTATGGGCTGCCGTGTCAATCCCCCTCGCCATCCCGCTCACCACCGTCAAGCCCGCCATCGCAAGATCCCGCGCTAATCGATCGCTGGCCGCCGAACCGTACGCCGTCGGTCGCCGCGTCCCCACAATCCCGATCATGAGGCTGTCTAACAATTCGATGCGCCCGCGGCAGAAAAGAAGCGGAGGCGGGTCAAAGATCGAACGCAGCCGCTTCGGGTAGCGCGTATCGAGCAGCGGAATCATCACCGCCCCGCTCTGCTTCATCTTCTGCTGCTGCGTCGCCGCGTCCTCGAATGTGCACCCGCTCAGGATGCTCTGCGCCGTTGCCGTAGCCAGCCCCATCGACTCGAGTTCCGAGAGACTCGCGCGAAAAACCTCGCGCGGGCCTTGGAACTGCCCGATCAGTTGCCCGGCCTTCCGGCTGCCGAGTCCTGGAACCAGTTGCAGCGCAAGCCAGTAGAGTTGCTCGTCTTGGGTAGTCTGGGTAGCGGACATAAACAGGGAGTGGCCCGGAGAATGCCGGAATCTCACCACACCTCTCCGGAAACACCTCCCCGGGAACGGCCTTCAGTGCGCCGGCTGGAACGATGATATCAATTGCTCGAATCTCTGCTCGTTGGCCGCTACCGTCTTTGCCGGACCCGTGAACTTCACAAACACCGTCCCTCCCGAACCCTCGACAATCGCCGCCAGCAGCCGGTATCCGTCCTTCACCGTCCTCGAGGCAGCCATCGGTCCGCCCATGCCCGAATACTCCCCGGAAATGTCCAGCGTCGTCACCGGCAAATGATGAACCGTGCGTTTGCGCACCCTTCCTTCGGCCGGACCACCCGCGGCCGTCCGGAATTGGCCTTTCCATCGCGCAAGATTCGCTTCCACGCTTCCGCCTTGCCCCTCGCCGAAGAAATACACCACACATTCGCCAGGCGCGGCATCGTGGCCCGCTCCCGAAACCAAATAGGTCGCCGCCCGCATCGGCCGTGAGCCTTCGTTTTTCCAACCCGCCGGGGCTGTCCACTGCAGCCTTGCCACCGATTCGGCCGCCAGCGCCGCGCAGAAACAGAACACAAGAATTCCCGCACGTCTCATACCCCCCACTGTAGCAGGGCAATTAGCCCTGCCATGCGAAGAACAGTTATCTTCAGAAGGGAATCTGCCATGCCGAATTATCTCCTCCTTCTCCTACTTTTCCTGATGCTCCCGCCTGCCTACCCGGCCGAGTACCACGTCGCAACCAACGGCAGCGATGCCAACACCGGCGCCCGTCAATCGCCCCTTCGCACCATCTCCGCCGCGGCGCGTCTGGCCCAACCGGGAGATACCATCACCGTCCACGCGGGCGTCTACCGCGAGCGGATCACACCCCCTCGTGGAGGAGCCTCCGAAACCAACCGCATCACCTACCAGGCCGCCCCCGGCGAGGAAGTCTGGATCAAAGGTTCCGAGGCCGCGCCCGGCTGGAAGCCCTACCGCGGCGACGTCTGGGTCCTCACTCTGCCGAAGTCCTTCTTCAAGGGCTACAACCCCTACACGGATCGCATCGCCGGAGACTGGTTCACGGACAGAGGCCGCGCGCACCACACCGGAGAGGTCTACCTCAACGGCAAGGCGCTGCTCGAAGCCGCGACCCTCGAACGCACCCTACGCCCCGAACCCTTCCCCGACGCGCGCGACCAGGAAGCTTCCACCTGGGTCTGGTTCACCACGAGCGACGAAAACTCCACCACCATTTACGCCAACTTCCATGGCAAAGACCCGAACAGGGAAACCGTCGAAATCAACGTCCGCGACAGCGTCTTCTATCCCGATCACCCCGGAATCAACTACCTCACCGTCCGCGGCTTCCACATGAGCCATGCCGCCACCCAATGGGCCGCCCCCACTGCCGAACAAATCGGCCTCATCGGAACCCACTGGAGCAAAGGCTGGATCATCGAAAACAACATCATCAGTGACTCCAAGTGCTCCTGCGTCACCCTCGGCAAAGACCGCGCCACCGGCCATAACGTCTGGATGCACAATCCGAAAAAAGACGGCGCCACCCATTACAACGAAGTAATCCTGCGTGCCCTCTCATCGGGCTGGTCCCGCGAAAACATCGGCTCCCACATCGTCCGCAACAACACCATCTTCAACTGCGAACAGGCGGGAATCGCCGGCAGCATGGGAGCCATCTTCAGCCGTATCACCGCCAACCACATCTATAACATCTGGGCCAAACGCCAGTTCACGGGAGCCGAGATGGCCGGCATCAAGCTCCACGGAGCCATCGATGTCCTCATTGCGAACAACCGCATCCACAACGCCGGCCGCGGCATGTGGATGGACTGGATGGCCCAGGGAACCCGCATCAGTTCCAACCTCCTCTACGACAACACCACCGACGATCTCTTCGTCGAAGTCAACCACGGCCCCTTCCTCGTCGACAACAACATCTTCCTCTCCCCCGTCAGCCTCCTCGACATGTCGGAAGGAGGAGCCTACGCCCACAACCTCTTCGGCGGCAGACTCGTGAGCCGCCCCGAACTCAGACGCTGGACGCCCTACCACCGGCCCCACTCCACTGCCCTCGCCGGAGTCACCCTCACCAACGGCGGCGATGACCGCTTCTACAACAACATCTTTATCGGCCACCCCGTCAAACCCGCCCTCCGCGCCGCGGACGACCTTTCCATGTCCGGCTATGGCCTCTGGATCTACAACCCTTGCGCCTACCCCTCTACCGCCGCGGGCAATGTCTACGTGAACGGAGCCCTGCCCTACATGTCCGAACTGAACCCCCTCCATCTGAGCAACGCGCCCGAACCCGGGATCGAGGAGACGGGAAACGAAGTCCACCTCCGATTCCCAATCGATCCGGCCCTTGGCAAGGCTGCTACCCAACCGGTTACCACCACCCTCCTCGGCACAACCGTCATCGCCGAGACCGGCTACACCGATTCGAACGCCAAACCGCTCGTAATCAACATAGACTATTTCGGAAAACCAAGAGACACAGGAAAACCCTTCCCGGGACCCTTCGCCTCGCCGCTCGCCAACCCGGCAATCCGCGTCTGGTGAAGCCGCCCAACCCCCTTCAAAGTAGGATAGGCCTCCGGCCTGTCCACGATGGATTCTCGATGAAGGCGTGGCGCATGTGTCGTTGAACCCTCCGGTACAGCGAACGACAGCTTAGCTGATCCCAGTTGCGAGCGTGCGACCTGATGGCCAACAAACTCCGCGCGAACCCCCAGTCACACCCTCCAAAAAAAATCTCGCGTTGAACCCAAAAGACTTACACCCGCAACCACCAAACAGCCCCAACCCGCCATGCTACCTTCACACCAGCATGGAAGACACGCGCTACGCCACCCTCAGCCCCGCCCAGGCTCAGGTCGCCCTCTCCCTCGCCTCGGGAGCCTCCCTTTCCCACGTCGCCAAATCCTCCGGGGTTGGCCGCACCACCGTCTACACCTGGCTCAAAGAAAACCCCGCCTTCTCCTCCGCCGTCGACTACGCCAAAGCTGAATACGTCGCCACTCTCCGCGACCGCATCCGCGACCTCTCCGCCAAAGCCATCAACACCCTCGACTCCCTCCTCGACGATCCCTCCGTCCACGCCTCCGTTCGCCTCAAAGCCGCCCTC
>WBZR01000098.1_pt1 | contig 151718 bp, 128 predicted proteins | sample 5204231 | NCBI WGS metagenome assembly WBZR01 (sample SAMN12412403, study PRJNA552823) | activated sludge metagenome | isolation source: activated sludge from anammox sidestream of wastewater treatment plant... | place: USA: Virginia | collected 2017-08
CGATGGCTCATCTCCATCACCGACTGGCCGCTGCCGTGCCAGTCGAGCATCTCGGCCGCGGCCTGCGCGAGCACCTCTTCGGGCAGGGTGGCCGGCCCGGCGCTGAAGTTGAACACCTGTCGCATGATGATCCCCGGATTGCGGAAGCGCGAATTCTAGCGTGCCGGCACGCGTCGTCCGGCCCGACGGAGATCAAGGCAGGGTTGCCGGGGAGCTGCCAGAATGGGCTGTCATCGGGAGCGGGCCATGCCATCGCCAACCCCTTCGGAACCTGCGGGGCTGCGCTGCCGCCGCCTCGTCGACGCACTGCGACGCGTGTTGCAGCGCCCGGGCGAACCCCCGGTCACCGCGATCGAAACCCACATTTCGTGGGTGTTGCTCGACGGCCGCTTCGCCTGGAAGATCAAGAAGCCGCTGCGACTGGGCTTTCTCGACTTCGCCGACCTGGCGACGCGCAGGCACTACTGCGACGAAGAACTGCGTCTGAACCGGCGGCTCGCGCCGCAGTTGTACCTCGAGGTGGTGCCGGTTCTCGGGAGCGTCGACGCACCGCGGCTCGGCCGTGCGGGTGAAACGGTCGCCGGCGAGACCATCGAACATGCGGTGAAGATGCGCCAGTTCGAGCCGGGTGCGCTGCTCAGCGAGCGCCTGGCGGCTGGCCGGCTCGACGGTGCGCAACTCGGGCAACTGGCGGCGCGGCTCGCGCTGTTTCACGAGCAGGCGCCGGCGGCCGCGGCCGATGCGCCGTATGGCAGTGCCGCACGGATCGAGGCCGACACTGCGCAGGTGCTCGACGGCCTGGTGCCGTTCGTTGCGGCGCCGACGCTGTCGGCGCTGCGCGCGCGGCTCGATGCGCGTGCTTGCGGGCTGCGGGCGCGGTTCGCGCGGCGCAAGGCGGCCGGGCGCGTGCGCGAGGGGCACGGCGACCTGCATCTGGCCAACGCGGTGGTGCTGGACGACGAAGTCACCGCCTTCGACTGCATCGAATTCGACGCCGGCCTGCGCTGGATCGACGTCTGCAGCGACGTCGGCTTCCTCGCGATGGATCTGCTCGCGCACGAACGGGCCGACCTGGCGTTCGGCTTTCTCGACCACTGGCTGGCGGCCAGCGGTGACTACGACGGCCTGGCCGTCCTGCGCTATTACCTCGTCTATCGCGCACTGGTGCGTGCGCTGGTCGCGCGGATCCGCGCAGCGCAGCGCGCTGCTCCGGAGGGTTCTCCGGCCGGCTCCGGCAGCCCGGTCCCCGACAGTCGCGGCCCCGACTACCTCGGCCCCGACTACCTCGGCCTGGCGCTGCGGCTCGAGGGCGAGCACGATCCGCGGCTGCTGGTCACGCACGGGCTGTCGGGCTCGGGCAAGAGCCACCTGTCGCAGCGCCTGCTCGGACGCGCCGGCGCGATCCGTCTGCGCTCGGACGTCGAGCGCAAGCGCCTGTTCGGGATGGACGCGCTGCACGATGCGTCGGCACCGCCTGGCGAAGGTCTCTACACGGCCGATGCCATGCAGCGCACCTACGAACATCTGCTCGCGCAGGCGATGCATGCGCTCGATGCCGGCTATCCGACGATCGTCGACGCCACCTTCCTGCGCGCGCGCGAGCGCGACGCTTTCCGCGAAGCGGCGCGCGCGCGCGGCGTGCCGTTCACGATCCTGCAATGCCGCGCCGAACCGACGCTGTTGCGCGAGCGCGTGGCGGCGCGTCACGCCGGGCGCACCGACGCATCGGACGCCGACCTCGCGGTGCTCGAGCGCCAGTTGCGGGAGTACGAGGCGCTGCGCGACGACGAGCGGGCGATCGCGATCGAGGCCGATACCGGCCGACCCGTCGACGTCGAGGCGTTGGCCGCGCGCTGGCTGGCCGTGCGCGTGGCGATTCCGTAGAACGCGGCGTCATCGCCCGCGCGCCCGGTCCAGGTGCTCGATGATTGCCTCGAGCACGGGGTCGCCGTGCCCCCCGGCAGGTGCCCGCCGCGATCGAAGTCAACGAACCGGGACTGCGGAATCCGGCTCGCCATGTCCTGCGCGCCGGGCCAGGTTCCGAAGCCGTCGTCGCGCGCGCTGATGACGCGCGTCGGTGCACGGATCGACGACAGCGCGCAGGGCTCGGGGCGCCGCCCGAGGCCGGTATCGCTGCGCAACCCTGCGGCACGCGCCGACCCGGGAATCCGCAGCAGCCACTCGTCTTCGGCGGTCGACGGCGCCGGCGGCGTCGGGTCGGCTACGCCTTGCGGCTTGCAGGCGATCGGCACGACCAGTGCCAGGGCGTCGACACGTTCCGGATTGCGGATCGCCCTCTGCACGGCCGACGGCGCGTCGGCCGACAGGCCAGTCACGGCGACCCGCGGCACGCCCAGTGTGTCGAGCAGACACGTCTGTGCCAGGGCCTGGGCGGTCGGCGACGCATCGCGTGGCATCGGCGTACGCAGGTCGCCGAAGCGGGAGAGGGCGATGACGCGGAAGCCGCGTTGCGTCAGATCGCGTGCAAAGGCCGTGCCCTGGTCGTGCCCGCCGCCGCTGCCGTGCACGACCAGCAGTGGCCGGCCCTGGCCGGCGTCCTGATACTCGATCGGGCCGCAGCGCGTCGCGGCGACGACGCTACCCTGGGCCGCCTGTTCGACGGCGAGGGCGGAATCGCGTTCGAAGATCGAGCGGACGAACCAGGCCGTTGCCAGCGCCGTGATGACGACGGCCAGCGCCAGTCGATGTTTCACGAAATGATGTATAACTTTAATTATGTATTCTAATATTTTGAAAATAATTATAATTTACAATGATCCCTCTGGGAGCATTGGGCAGCGCCTCGCCGGCAGGCGATGCGCCTACCCCTTGATGCAGACGAGCGGCTCGACCCGGGCCACCTTGCGTGCGAGCCCTGCGGCGTCGGAAGCGTCGACCACTTCGGAGACGTCCTTGTAGGCGCCGGGTGCTTCTTCGGCGATGCCGCGCGAGGACGGGCTGCGCACCAGGATGCCGCGCGCGGCCAGGTCGTCGACCACCTTGCGGCCGCGCCAGCGCGATGCGGCCTGGTTTCGGCTCATCGCGCGGCCGGCCCCGTGGCAGGCCGACGAGAAGGCGAGGGCCTCCGAGCGCGTGGTGCCGGCCAGCACGTACGAGCCGGTGCCCATCGAGCCGCCGATCAGCACCGGTTGGCCGGCTGTCCGCAGCGCCTCGGGAAGGTCGGGATGGCCGGGGCCGAGCGCGCGCGTCGCGCCCTTGCGGTGCACGTAGAGCGCGCGCGGCGTGCCGTCGACGAAGTGGGTCTCGGGCTTGCAGGTGTTGTGCGAGACGTCGTAGAGCAACGCCAGGCGCGCGGCCGGCAGGATGTCGGCAAACACCTCGCGGGTCAGGTGCGTGAGGATCTGGCGGTTGGCGAGCGCGCAGTTGATCGCCGCGCGCATGGCCCCGAGATAGCGCTCGCCCAGCGCGGAGCGGATCGGCGCGCAGGCCAGTTCGCGGTCGGGCAGCGTGATGCCGAAGCCGGCGGCCGCAATCGCCATCTCGCGCAGGTACTCGGTGCCGATCTGGTGGCCGAGACCGCGCGAGCCGCAGTGGATGGAGATGACCGCGTCGCCTTCGCGCAGCCCGAAGGCTGCGGCGGCCGGCGCATCGAAAATCGTTGCGACGCGCTGCACCTCGAGATAATGATTGCCGCTGCCCAGCGTGCCCATTTCGTCTCGCTGGCGCTTCTTCGCCATCGCCGAGACGCGCGCAGGCTCGGCGCCCGGCATCCGGCCGCGCTCTTCGATGCGCGCGAGATCGGCGGGGATGCCCCAGCCGCGCTCGACCGCCCATTGCGCGCCGCCCGCGAGCATCGCGTCCATCTGCGCCGCATCCAGCCGGATCGCACCGGTACTGCCGACACCGGCCGGGATGCGCGCGAACAGCGCATCGGCCAGCGGCCGCTGCACCGCGACGATGTCTTCGGCTGGCAGTCCGGTGAGCAGGCAGCGCACGCCGCACGAGACATCGAAACCGACCCCTCCGGCCGAAACGATGCCGTCCTGGTCGGGATCGAAGGCCGCAACGCCACCGATCGGAAAGCCGTACCCCCAGTGGGCGTCGGGCATTGCGAAGGAAGCGCGGACGATACCCGGCAGGGTCGCGACGTTGCAGGCCTGCTCCTTCACCTTGTCGTCCATGGCCGCGACCAGCGCCTCGCTGCCGTAGACGATGGCCGGCACGCGCATCGTGCCGTGCATCGGGATCTCCCATTCGCAGGGCCCGCGCTGGATCAGTTCGCCGATGTCCATGCGTATTCCTCCTGCGGGCGTCAGACGTCGACCACGGTCTGTGCCAGCCAGCCGCCGTCGCTGGTGCGTGCCACGCGCAGGCTGGTGTAGGTGGCGCCCTTCACCTCGACCGCCGGACGATGGCGCGGCACCGACGTGGGTTCGCCCAGCGCCTGTCCGCGCAGCCGCGTGCCGTCGATCTCGACCCGGAAGCGCCCGAACAGCATGCGCCGCACCGCCATCTCGTAGACCAGCGCATTGAGCCACTCCGCGAGCAGCAACTCGGAGTCCGGCGCCTCGCAGGCGATTTCGACGGCTTCGCGCGGCTCGACACCGTCCGGATCGGTGATCACCGCGGTGAGCGCCAGCGCCGCCTGCTCGAAGGCACCGGCCAGCGTGGCGCCGATGCCGCGCACGCCGATGTCGGCGTCGTGCCCGTAGTGTTCCCAGTGCTCCTGCATGTTCCGCGCTCGCTGCTGCGGCCGGGTCTCCGGCCCACGGTGGAGTTATCGCTCTCGAAGCCCGTTGGTGTGTTGATCGGCCGCAACACGGAGCCGGATCGGGCGGACGGCGTCGTGTCGCCCGAGGTGTCGCAGGCGTGCACAATGCGCGCATGGATCCGACCGACACGACTGCGCAGAGCCGACGCACCGCGCGGCGCTTCGACGTCTGCAACGGCGACGCCGACGGGCTGTGCGCGGTCGTGCAGTGGCGCCTGCACGAACCGTCGGCGGCGACGCTGGTCACCGGGCTCAAGCGCGAGATCACGCTGCTCGGGCGCGTGCCGGCGCAGGCTGGCGACGAGGTGCTCGTCTGCGACATCTCGATGGATCGCAACCGGGAAGCGCTGCTGCGTTTGCTCGATCGCGGCGTGCGGGTGCGCTACTTCGATCACCACGCGGCCGGCGAGGTGCCCGAACACCCGGGCCTGCAGGCCCACATCGACCTCGCCAGCGGGGTGTGCACCAGCATGCTGGTCGACCGCTGGCTGCACGGCCGGTTTCGCGCCTGGGCAGTGGTTGGTGCGTTCGGCGACAACCTGCGCGGCGCCGCCGAGCGGCTCGCAGCGGACGTCGGCCTGGATCCCGGAGAGCGCGAGCGGCTGCGCAGGCTCGGCGAGGCGATCAACTACAACGCCTATGGGGACGACGAGCGTGACGTGCACATCGCGCCGGCGCGCCTGTATCCGTTGCTGGCGCGCTATCGCGACCCGCTCGAGTTCTTCGAGCGCGAGCCCGTCGCGCAGGAGATCGACGCGCTGCGGCGCGCGGACCTCGCCGAGGCGATGGAACAGGCTCCGTGGTGGCAGGGAGATGCCGGAGCGGTGTACCTGCTGCCCGACGCGCCATGGAGCCGACGCGTGATCGGCAGCCTCGCCAACGAACTGGCCGGCGCGGCGCCCGCCCGCGCGCACGCGGTCGCCAGGCACTGCGCCGACGGCACGCTGACGGTGAGCGTACGCACACCGATCGAGGCGCCGGGCGGCGCGCACGAGTTGTGCCGGCGCTTCGGAGGGGCCGGGCGGGAGCGAGCCGGCGGAATCGACGCGATGGCCCCGGACCGCTTCGAGGCATTCGTGCAGGAATTCGCCCGGATGCGCTGGGGCGCACAGGCGCGGCCCGGCGCACGGACAGTCAAGGGAGGGGATGCGAAGTGATGCTGTTTTCCCTCGAACCGGGCAGCGCGTTCGCGGCGGCGCTGGCGAGCGAGCTGGGCGTGGAGATCGCCGCGCACGAGGAGCGGCGCTTTGCCGACGAGGAGTGCAAGTTGCGCCCGCTGGTCGACGTCGGCGGCGCCGACGCCTGCGTGGTGCTCGGGCTGCACGGGGGGCCGCTCGACAGCCCGCACGACAAGCTCTGGCGCCTGCTGGCCTTCGTCGCCACGTTGCGCGACCACGGCGCGCGGCGGGTGACCGCGGTCGCTCCGTACCTCGCCTATGCGCGCAAGGACCGCCGCACGAAGCCGCACGACCCGGTCGGCCTGCGCTACGTGGCGCAGCTGTTCGAGGCGGTCGGCACCGACGCGCTGGTCGTGCTCGAGGCGCACAACGTCGCAGCGTTCGAGAACGCCTTCCGGATTCCGGCGATCAGCCTCGAAGCGCATCGTGCCTTCGGCCCGCTGGTCGCGGAACTCGCCGACGGCGGCCCGCTGGCGGTGGCCTCGCCCGATCCGGGCGGAGTCAAGCGCGCGCAACTGTGGCGTGAAGCGCTCGAGGAGCAGCGCGGGGCGCCGGTCGGTTTCGCGATGGTCGACAAGCGCCGCAGCGCCGGTGTGATGTCCACGCGCGGTCTGGTCGCCGGCGACGTGGCCGGCGCGACCGTGCTGCTGCTCGACGACCTGATCGGCAGCGGCGAGACGATGCGGCAGGCGGCTCTTGCGCTGCGCGGCGCCGGCGCCGCGTCGATCGTGGCCTGCGCGGGCCACGGCCTGTTCATCGGGCAGGCTGCCGAAGTGCTGGCCGACGACGCGATCGCACGACTCGCGGTGACGGACAGCGTCCCCGCGTTCCGGCTGCCGTCCGACGCGGCGGTGCGCGGCAAGCTGCGCATCGTCTCGTGCGCGCCGCTGTTCGCGCAGGCGATCCGGCGGCTGCACGCGGCCGGCTGAAGGCACGCCGCCCGGGGGCGACGCAGCCGGCCCGGCGCCACGGGCTGCGACGTTTGCGTCCGGCTACGGCGCGTCGCCGGCGCGATCGAGCGCGTCGAGCGCGTCGAGCGCCGACACCGCCTGTTCCAGATAGCGCCCGCCGAGCGGCAGCCACCGCTCGGGCGTGCGCGGTTGGGGATCGAGCAGATGCGCGACGGCCAGCCGTGCGCGCAATACCGCCCGGTTGGCGGTGTAGAGGTGGATCAGCGCATCGGGCGGGCGCTCGCCGAGCGCCGCGGCGACCCCGTCGAACAGCCGTTGCGCGACCCAGGGCGCGCCTGCGACTGCGCATTCGAGCCCGAGGTAGGCCAGTTCGTCGAACGGATCGACCTGCCGCAGCTCGGCGCTGAATTCCAGGCAATCGATGATCTCCGGAGGATCGTTCAGGCAGACGTGCTCGGGCCGCAGGTCGCCGTGTCCGTCGACGACATGGCCGCCCGCCACGCGCTTGCACAGCATCTGCGCCCGCGCCTCGATCGCCGCATCGAGCCGATCGAGCGGCGGGCCCGCGTCCAGCCCGGCAAAGCGCGGTTGCAGCAGCAGCGCGCGATTGATCGCCTGCTCGCGGCGAAAGCGCGCGAGGTAGGCGTCCGGACCCAGGGTGGTGCGCGCGGCGTCGCGATAGAAGCGGGCGAGCAACGCGATCACCGCGTCGATGCCCTCGGCCCGCAGCGCACCGGCCGCGATCACGCGGTCGAGCATCCGTTCGGCGGGCAGCCGGCGCATCAGCACCAGCCAGTCGATCGTGGTCCCCGGGGCAGGCAGCCGCTCCTCGGGCAGCAGCGCGAAGCGGCCTTCGTCCCACTGCAGCGCGAGCAGCTCCAGGTAGACCTCTGGCGCGAGACGGCGGTTCAGTCGCAGCTCCTCGCGGCAGTTGCGCTCGCGCAGTTGCGGCGTGGAGAAATCGAGGAACGGGTAGCGCACCGCCTTCTTCATCTTCAGCACGCGCTCGCCGGCGACGATGACCCACGACATGTGTGTCTCGATCAGTTGCGCGGCGGCCGGGTCGGCGCCGTGCGCGGCGCGCGACATCAGGAAACCGAGCCGCGCCTCGGTGCCCGGATCCTCGAACCTGGCCGCGTCGGAATCGCGCATCGCTCGTGCCCGGGCTCAGGAAGTGGCGGCGTCGACCTCGCGCGCCAGTTCGCGAAGCCGCCCGGATATCTCGACCGGATAGGCCGCCGGCGCCGGCTCGAGCGCACGCAGCGCCTCGGGCAGGCGCGCCAGCTGGGCGCGGCAATGCGCGCGCGCCTCGTCCAGCGTGGGCATCGTCGGCAGCCGGCGCCCGGCGCGCATGCACGGCTGCAGCAGCGGCTCGCCGTGGGGCGCCTCGTCGGCCAGCCCGACCCGGTCGCCGGCGATGCGGCCGTGCTCGTCGTGACGCCGCCAGACCTGCTTGACGCCGGGCCAGGTCGCCTTGCCTTCGGAGCGCTTGCGGCGCGCGACGCCGGCGTACGACTGCAGCTTGTAGACGGCGTCGATCGTGGGCGCGTCGCTGGAAGTGTCGAGCGCGGTACCGACCCCGAAGCCGTCGATCGGCGCGCCGTCGGCGAGCAGGCGCCGGATCCGGTGCTCGTCGAGGTTGCCGCTGGCGAAGACGATCATCTCCTTCAGGCCGGCGGCGTCGAGCATCGCGCGCACCGCTTTCGCGTGCGCGCCGAGGTCGCCGCTGTCGAGCCGCACACCGGCGATCCGGATGCCGTCGGCAGCCAGTACCGGGTACAGCTCGATCACCCTGGCCACGGCCGCCTCGGTGTCGTAGGTGTCCACGAGCATCACCGCCCGCTTCGGCCGCGCGCGGGCGAAGTTCTCGAACGCCTCGCGCTCGCTGCGATGCGCCTGGACGAAGGAATGCGCCATGGTCCCGAAGACCGGGATGCCGTAGCGCAAGCCGGCCCCGGCGGTCGCGGTGCCGTCGAAGCCGGCCAGCCACGATGCGCGCGACGCGAACAGCGCGGCCTCGGCGCCGTGCGCGCGACGCATGCCGAAATCGACCAGCTGGCGCCCGCCGCCGGCGATCACGATGCGCGCCGCCTTCGAGGCGAGCAGCGTCTGCAGGTGAACGATGTTCAGCAGGCGGCTCTCCACCAGCTGTGCCTGGGGCAGGGACGCGGTGACGCGAAGGATCGGCTCGTCGGGGAAGAACACGGTGCCTTCGGGCATCGCGTCCACGTCGCCGGTGAAGCGGAACTCGCGCAGTTGTGCCAGCAGGCCGGCGGAGAAGCCGCCCTGGCACTGCAGCCAGTCGATTTCCCGTTCGGTGAACCCGAGCGTTTCCAGGAACTCGAGCGCCTGCTCCAGCCCGGCTGCGACCAGGAAATTGCGCGGCCCGGGCAGCTTGCGCACGAACAGCTCGAACACCGCGGGTTCGAGCATCCCCCGGTGCAGGTAGGCCTGCAGCATCGTGAGCTGGTACAGGTCGGTGAGCAGCGCGGTCACGCCGATTCCAGCCGCGCGGCCAGATAGCCGAGCAGCGCGTCCAGCGTCCCGAGCTTGCCGTAGTCGGCTTCGGGAATCTCGACGCCGAGCCGCGCGTGCAGCTCGATCAGCACGTTCAGGAAGTCGAACGAGTCGAGGTCGAGCTCCTCGCGAAACGGGCGACGAGAGTCGAGCGCAGCGAAGTCCGCCTCGGGCGCGATCGCCCGGACGCTGTCGATCACCGCCTGCCGGATGGTTTCCGGCGTTGTGCTCACGGTGCCTCCGGATCGTCGAATCGCGCGCGCAGCGCCGCCAGGAAGCGCGCGCCGGCGAGGCCGTCGGTGACGCGGTGGTCGCCCGAGAGCGTGGCGTTGACCACGCGTGTGGCCACGATCGCGCCGTCGCGCACCGTCGCACGGGGGAACACGCGGCCGAGCCCGACCAGTGCGACCTGCGGCGGATAGATCACGCCGTAGACGGTCTCGACGCCCAGGTCGCCGAGGTGGGTGAGCGTGATCGTCGAGTCGGCGAGGTCGGAGCTGCGCAGGCGGCCGCTGCGGGCGCGTGCGATCACGTCGCGCAGCGCGGCCATCAGCTCCGGCAGCGTCAGCCGGTCGGCGTCGTGCACCGCGGGCACCACCACGCCGCCGCCCCTGAGCGCGGTGACCACGCCGACGTGGATCGCCTCCGAGCGGCGAAAGCGGCCATCGACGAACTGGCCGTTCAGGTCGGGCACTGCGCGCAGCGCCAGCGCGACGGCGCGCAAGGCCAGCGCCGCGAACAGCAGCCGGTCGGCGAGCGGGCGCGACGCATTGAAGTTCTCCAGCCATTGCAGCGCGTGTTCGACTTCGATCTCGCTGCCGAGGTAGTAGTGCGGAATCTCGCGCTTCGAGCGCGTCATCGCGGCCGCGATCGCGGCGCGCATCGCCGCTTCGGGGCCCGCCGGTGCCGGGGCGCCAGCGGTCGGTGCCGCGGGCGGGCCAGGGTCTGCGGCCGGTGCGACTGGCGCGGCCGCTGCCGCGGCCGCGCGCTCGACGTCGGCGACGTTGATCGGCGCGCCTGCGGTCGCGGCGGCCAGCGCATCGAGGTCCACGTCCAGTTCGGCGGCGCGCCGGCGCGCGGCGGGCGATGCACGCGGTGGCAGGGCAGGCCGGCCCGTGATCGTCGGACCCGTCGACGGCACCGGTGCCGGCTGCGCGGGCAAGCCTGCCGCGGGCGCGGTGGCGCGTGCGGCCTGCGCTTCGGTCGAAGACGCTACCGCACGCCAGTCCTCGCCGGGCGATGCGACGAGCGCCATCGTCTGGCCGACCGGTATCCTCTGGCCGGGCTCGGCGAGCAGCCGCGCCGCGGTGCCGGAGGCCCAGATCTCGACCTCGATCGCACCCTTCTGGGTTTCGACCACGCAGGCCACCTGCCCGCGCGCCACCGTCTCGCCGGGCGCGACGCGCCACTCGACGAAGACGCCGTCTTCCATGTCGGCGCCGAGTGACGGCATGCGGAACTCGATCATCGGCCGACCACCTCGCGCGCTACGGCGACGACGTTCGCGACCTGCGGCAATGCGGCATCCTCGAGGTGCTTCGGGTAGGGGATCGGCACTTCGGCGCTGCACACGCGGGCCAGCGGCGCGTCGAGGTCGTAGAACGCCTGTTCGACGATCAGCGCCATGATCTCCGCGGCGAGACTGCAGGTCTTCCAGCCCTCGTCGACCACCACCGCGCGGCGCGTCTTCGCGACGCTGGCGATGATTGCCTGCTCGTCGAGCGGGCGCAGCGTACGCAGGTCGAGCACCTCGGCGTCGATCCCCTCGCGGGCGAGCGCTTCGGCGGCTTCGAGGCACTTGGGCAGCGATCCGCCGTAGGTGATCAGCGACAGCTGCGTGCCCGGCCGGCGCACCGCGGCGTGATCGATGTCGACCGCACCGGCACCGGCATCGAGCTCGCCCTCCATCGGCAGCAGCATCGCGTGTTCGAAGACGATCACCGGGTCGGGATCCTGCAGTGCGGTCCACAGCATGCCGCGCGCGTCGGCCAGCGTCGCGGGCGCCACCACGCGCAGGCCCGGCACGTGGGCGTACCAGACCTCGAGGCTGTGCGAATGCTGCGCCGCCAGCTGCCGGCCGGCGCCGGTGGTCATGCGGATCACGACCGGCACTTCGATCTGCCCGCCCGACATGTGGCGCAGCGTTGCCGCGTTGTTGACGATCTGGTCGAGTGCCAGCAGGCTGAAGTTGACCGTCATCACCTCGACGATCGGCCGCATCCCGTTGATCGCCGCGCCGATGCCCGCGCCGACGAAGCCCGATTCCGACAGCGGCGTGTCGCGAACCCGCGCTTCGCCGAACTCCTCCAGCAGCCCCTTGCTGACCGCGTAGGTGCCGCCGTAGCGGCCGACGTCTTCGCCCATCAGGAACGCCCGCTCGTCGCGTGCAAGCGCTTCGCGCAGCGCCTCCCGCAGCGCCTCGCGGTAGGTGGTGCGCACGGCCGCATTCACGACCGCGCTCACGATCGCGCCCCGGGCGTTGGCGCTGCGCCAGGCAGGGGTGCGCGCACGTAGACGTCACGCGCCAGTTCCTCGACCGGCTCCAGCGTTCCGGCCTCGGCGAACGCCACCGCGGCGTCGATCTCCGCGCTCACTTCGCGCTCGATGACCGCGACGGCGTCCCCGTCGAGCCATTCGTGCTCGAAGGCCGTGCGCATCAGGCGGTCGATCGGGCAGCGCTTCCTCCATTCGGCGACTTCGGCCTTGTCGCGATAGAGTTCTGGGTCGAACATCGAGTGGGCGCGGAACCGGTAGGTGCGGAACTCGACGAACACCGGGCCTTCGCCGGCACGCACCGCCGCCACCGCGTGCCGCGTCGCCTCGCGCACCGCGAACACGTCCATGCCGTCGGCCGACAGCGCCTGCATGCCGCAGGCGCGTACGCGCCCGCACAGATCCACGCTCGATTGCGAGCGCGCGAGCGCAGTGCCCATCGCGTACAGGTTGTTCTCGCACAGGAACAGCACCGGCAGCTTCCACAGCGCAGCGAGGTTGGCGGATTCGTGGAATTCGCCCTCCGCCATCGCGCCTTCCCCGAAGAAGCAGGCGGCGAGGTGGTCGGTGCCGCGCATCTGCTCGGCCAGCGCGAAGCCGGCCGCCAGCGGCAGCGCGCCACCGACGATCGCGTTGCCGCCGAAGAAGCGCCGCGAGACGTCGAACAGGTGCATCGAGCCGCCGCGCCCGCCGCTGCAGCCTTCGCGCTTGCCGAACATCTCGGCCATGATCGCGCCCGCGGGTACGCCGCGTGCGAGCGCGTGGCCGTGCTCGCGCCAGGTGCCGAGGATGCTGTCGTCGGCGCGCAGTTCGGGCATCGCCCCGACGGCGACGGCTTCTTCGCCGATGTACAGGTGCAGGAAGCCGCGGATCTTTCCGGCGCTGTAGAGTTCGGCGCACTTCTCCTCGAAGCGCCGGATGCGCAGCATCTGCCGGAGCAGATGCCGGGCGTCGTCGCGCGCGAGCGTCACGTCGACTCCAGCGTCGAGGTATCGCCCTCGGGCAGGCCGAGTTCGCGCGCCTTGAGCAGCCGGCGCATGATCTTGCCGCTGCGCGTCTTGGGCAGGCCGGCCACGAAGTCGATCTCCTTGGGGGCCACGGCGGCGCCCAGTCGTTTGCGCGCGAAGCCGAGCAGCTCGCGCTTCAGGGCGTCGCCGGGGGCGATGCCCGGCTTCAGCGCAACGAAGGCCTTGACCATCTCGCCGATCACCGGTTCGGGCTTGCCGATCACGCCCGCCTCGTGTACCGCCGCATGCTCCATCAGCGCCGACTCGACCTCGAACGGACCGATCAGGTGCCCGGCCGACTTGATCATGTCGTCGGCGCGTCCGAGGAACCAGTAGTAGCCGTGGGCGTCGCGACGTGCGAGGTCGCCGGTCAGGTACCAGTCACCCGCGAAGCACCTGCGGTAGCGCGCCTCTTCGTTCAGGTAGGTGCGGAACATCGACGGCCAGCCCACGCGCAGCGCCAGTTCGCCCTCGAAACCGGGATCGTCGACCGGTTCCGCGCCGCCGTCGGAGGTGCGTCGCACGACCGCTGCCTCGATGCCGGGCAGCGGCTTGCCCATCGAGCCGGGCCGGATGTCGAGTGCCGGGAAGTTGGCGATCATGATGCCGCCGGTCTCGGTCTGCCACCAGTTGTCGTGAATCGGCAGGCCGAACGCCTCGACGCCCCAGCGCACCGCCTGCGGGTTCAGCGGCTCGCCTACGCTGGCGATGAAGCGCAGCTTCGGAAACGCGTGCCGGCGCGCGGCCTCGGCGCCGGCCTTCATCATCATGCGCACGGCGGTCGGCGCCGTGTACCAGACGCTGACGCGCTCGCGCGCCAGGATTTCGTACCAGCGCTCGGCGTCGAAGTCGGATTCGTCGACCACTTGGGTGATGCCGTGCGCGAGCGGCGCCACGATGCCGTAGGACGTGCCGGTGATCCAGCCGGGGTCGGCGGTGCACCAGAACACGTCGTCCGGATGGAAGTCCAGCGCCAGGCGTCCGGTGGCGTAGTGCGCGACGATCGCCTGGTGCACGTGCAGCGCGCCCTTGGGCTTGCCGGTGGTGCCGCTGGTGAAGTGCAGCAGCGCCGGCGCCTCCGCATCGGTGGGGCCGATCTCGCAGGCTGGGCTGGCCGCGTCGAGCAGTGGCTGCAGCGCGAGCGTGCCCGGGGGCAGGGTAGCCCCTTCGTCATCGACCAGCAGCACGTGTTCGAGCGATGGCAGGCGTGCACGGATCGACTCGACCTTGCGGCGGTAGAGGCTCGTGGTTGTCACCAGCACGCGGGCCGCGCCGATCTCCATGCGCGTGGCGATCGGCTCCGGGCCGAACGCCGAGAACAGCGGCGTGACGACACAGCGGTGCTTGAGCGCACCCAGCAATGCGACGTACAGCACCGGGATGCGCCCGCACAGCAGGAACACGCGATCGCCGGTGGCAACCCCGAGTTCCGCGAGCACGTTGGCAAAGCGCGCGGTGAGATCGCGCAACTGCGCATAGGTAATGTCCTGCGCGGCACCGTCGCGCCCGAGCCAGCGCAGTGCGATCCGCGTCGAGCGCGGCCCCGCGGCGTGGCGATCGACGCACTCGTGGGCGATGTTCAGTCCGCGTGCCCCCGGCAGCCCGTCGAGCGAGCGGCGCACCTCGGTCCACGAAAAGGTGGCGCGCTCGGCGTCGTAATCGAGCAGGTTCGGGCGAACCGGCAGCGCCCCGGGTTGCTTGCGCAGGATGTCCATGCGTGTCTCGGTGATCCTGCGCAGCCTATCGTCGCAGGTGCCCGGGGCGTATTGCGTCCGGTCAAGCCGATGCCGGGTGCGCTGGTGGCGCGCTCACGGGTGCGTGGCTGCCCTCGGAGCGCGCTGCGCATCGGTCGGGCCACTCGGGCATCGGCGGGAGACCAGGCACTGTCCCGGTTCCGTTCCAGCAGGGCAGGTGATTTTTACTTCATATATAACAATGTGTTATTGAAGTATTTTAATCTAAATGCTAAAGAATCTGCTTGCCTCGTCAACGTGGCAGCGCATCCGTGTGGGTGGCGGTTGCCTTCGACGCCGCCGTAGCGTGGCATTCCGAGTCCACTTCGTTGCATGTCGGCACGGCGGTACGCCTGACTGCCCGTCGACCCAGCGTACGCCTGGTGCTGGCTGTGGACGAGATCACGGTGGCTGCCGGCACAGCAGCCTGGACGGGCCACGCGGGCGCCCAGGCACGCAGTGCCGCTGGAGTGACCCCCCCACAAGGCAAAAGCCCAGCAGGGTCACTGCTGGGCCGATTGCCTGCCACATAGGGCTAATCTTGGCTCCCCGACCTGGGCTCGAACCAGGGACCTGCGGATTACAAGTGCCCGGAAGTTTCCAACCGGCTTGGACTTTCTCTTCGCCCTGGCCAACGATCCGCTTGCGCGCATCGCCTGCGTTAGGCGCACCCCGTAAAGTCTCTACACATGCCCGGCGTCCGTCCGGAACGTCCGCCTGCTTGCTCGGGATTGCCTTAGCGCATTGCGCCTTAGGGTTCCCCGAATTAGGGATGTTTTCACCATCCGGTTTCCCGGGTGGGCTGCCATTGAGTCAACAGTCCGTCGCTCTACCGACTGAGCTATCGGGGAACAAACAATAATTCTAGCGTGAGATCGGATGCGCTGTCGAATCGACGGGACTGCCGACAAGGCGCATCGCTGCCATGCGCGTTCCCGGTTCCCTTTGCCTGGCGGTTTCGTGCCGGATCAACTCGAAGCCGGGCTTCGCGCCGACAGTGCTCCACCACGCAGATCGGGACCAGACAGACCGAATCGGTCTCCGGGGAAAAGACGCCGAATGCGTCGACGTGTCCGCGACAGTCGCGTCGTCCGCGCCCACGATGGTTTGCGCAGGAGCACACGGGGAAAGCGATCGAACCCTTGTCATCGAGACGACCGGTCTTGCACTGGACGCGCATGAGTCGCTGCCCGTCATCGCTACCCCTCGATCACCGCCGCCATGGCCTTCGCGACGTTGTCGATGTTGCCGCTGTTGAGCGCCGCCAGGCAGATGCGGCCGGTGGCCACCGCGTAGATGCCGAACTCGTTGCGCAATCTTTCGACCTGCGCCGGGTTCAATCCCGAGTAGGAGAACATCCCGCGCTGGCGGGCGACGAAGGAGAAATCCTGCGCGACGCCGTTCTCGCGCAGCTTGCGCACCAGGTCTGTGCGCATCGCGCGGATGCGCTCGCGCATGCCGGCGAGTTCCTTCTCCCAGAGGTAGCGCAGCGCCGGTGTCGACAGCACCGCTGCGACGATCGCCGCGCCGTGAGTCGGCGGGTTGGAGTAACTGGTGCGGATGACGCGCTTGACCTGGCTGATGACGCGCGCGGTCTCGTCGCGGTTGGCGGTGACGATCGACAGCGCGCCGACGCGCTCGCCGTACAGCGAGAACGACTTGGAGAAGGAACTGGAGACGAAGAAGTCGAGGCCGGACTGCGCGAACTTGCGCAGCGCCAGCGCGTCGGCCTCGATGCCGTCGCCGAAGCCCTGGTAGGCCATGTCGAGGAACGCGACCAGGTCGCGTTCGCGCACTGCTTCGACCACCGTATCCCATTGGGCGGCATCGAGGTCGACGCCGGTCGGGTTGTGGCAGCAGGCGTGCAGCACGACGACCGAGTGTGCCGGCAGCGCCTTCAGCGCCGCGAGCATCGCGTCGAACCTGACGCCGTGTGTCGCGGGGTCATAGTACGGGTAGGCATGCACCGCGTAACCGGCGGCCTCGAACAGCGCCCGGTGGTTCTCCCAGCTCGGGTCGCTGATCCAGGCCTGTGCATCGGGATACAGCCGGTGCAGGAAATCGGCGCCGATGCGCAGCCCGCCGGTGCCGCCGAGTGCTTCGAAGGTCGCCACCCGGCCTTCGGCAAGCAGTGGCGAGTTGGCGCCGAACAGCAACTGCTGGACCGCCTGGTTGTAGGCAGCGAAGCCCTCGATCGGCAGGTAGCCGCGCGCCGGAGCGCTGGTGATGCGTGCCTGCTCTGCTTCGCGCACCGCGGCGAGCAGCGGGATGCGGCCGGTGTCGTCGCAGTAGACGCCGACGCCGAGATTCACCTTGTGGGTGCGTTGGTCAGCATTGAAAGCTTCTGTCAAGCCGAGAATCGGATCCCGGGGCGCCATCTCGACGGTGGCGAACATCGACTGGCTCATGGAGGGCGCTCGCGTCCTTGGTGTTCGAGGGGTGGGTTAGGTGCAATGCACAAGTTTCGTGCAGAACACTGGATTTTCGGGGGCTGCGCGGCGATAATCGAAGCTTCGCCGGAAGGCCACCGAAAGCCTTGCGGTGACAGAGTTCCTGACCCTGCCAGCGACCCGTCGACCGGTGGCCGAATCGATGGATCCAGCCGCCACGCTGCGATTGTGCGGAGCAGCATCACGGGCGCTGCAGGCCGTTCGTATCCGCAACGAGTGTAGCACGCCGATCCGCGCCGCCCGACTCCGACGATGACCGATTCCGCGCTTGAACGCCCGTCGTTCGTCAGCTTCCCTGGTAGCCCGTTCCAGCTGCACCAGCCGTTCGCCCCGGCCGGCGACCAGCCGGAGGCGGTCGAGCGCCTGGTCGACGGGCTGCGCGACGGACTGAGCTTCCAGACGCTGCTCGGGGTCACCGGCTCGGGCAAGACCTTCACGATGGCCAACGTCATCGCACGCATCGGCCGGCCGGCGCTGGTGCTGGCACCGAACAAGACACTGGCCGCGCAGTTGTACGCCGAGATGCGCGAGTTCTTCCCGAACAACGCGGTCGAGTACTTCGTGTCCTATTACGACTACTACCAGCCCGAGGCGTACGTCCCGCAGCGCGACCTGTACATCGAGAAGGATTCGTCGATCAACGAGCACATCGAGCAGATGCGACTGTCGGCCACCAAATCGCTGCTCGAGCGGCGTGACACCGTGATCGTCGCGACCGTCTCCTGCATCTACGGCATCGGTAACCCGCACGACTACCACCGGATGATCCTCGTGCTGCGCACCCGGGACCGGTTACCGCAGCGCGAAGTGCTGCAGCGGCTGGTGGCGATGCAATACAGGCGCAGCGACGCCGAGTTCGCGCGCGGCACCTTCCGGGTGCGCGGCGACTCGATCGACATCTTCCCGGCCGAGCACGCCGAGCTCGCGGTGCGCGTCGAGCTGTTCGACGACGAAGTCGACGGCATCGTGCTGTTCGACCCGCTCACCGGACACGTGCGCCAGAAGGTTCCGCGCTTCACCGTCTATCCGTCGTCGCACTACGTGACGCCGCGCGAGACGGTGATGCGTGCGCTGGCCACGATCCGCGAGGAACTCGCCGGGCGGCTGGAATATTTGCATGAGCGCGGCAAACTGGTCGAGGCGCAGCGGCTGGAGCAGCGCACCCGCTTCGACATGGAGATGCTGCAGGAGCTCGGTTTCTGCAAGGGCATCGAGAACTACACGCGCCACCTGTCGGGAGCGCGTCCCGGCGAACCGCCGCCGACGCTGGTCGACTACCTGCCGGCCGATGCGCTGATGATCATCGACGAGAGCCACGTGACGATCGGCCAGCTGGGCGGCATGTACCGCGGCGACCGCTCGCGCAAGGAGACGCTGGTCGAGTATGGCTTCCGGCTCCCCTCCGCACTGGACAACCGGCCGCTGAAGTTCGAGGAGTTCGAGGCCAAGGTGCGCCAGTGCATCTTCGTGTCGGCCACGCCGGCCGACTACGAGGCGCGGCAGTCCGGCCAGGTGGTCGAGCAGGTGGTGCGGCCCACGGGACTGGTCGATCCGCAGGTGATCGTGCGTCCCGCCTCGACCCAGGTCGACGACCTGTTGTCGGAGATCCGCGACCGGGTCGCGCGCGCTGCGCGCGTGCTGGTCACGACCCTCACCAAGCGGATGGCCGAGGATCTGACGGATTTCCTCGCCGACCAGGGGGTGAAGGTGCGATACCTGCACTCCGACATCGACACCGTCGAGCGCGTCGAGATCATTCGCGACCTGCGACTGGGCGTGTTCGACGTGCTGGTCGGCATCAACCTGCTGCGGGAGGGACTCGACCTGCCGGAGGTGTCGCTGGTGGCGGTGCTCGACGCGGACAAGGAGGGGTTCCTGCGTTCGGAACGCAGCCTGATCCAGACGATCGGGCGCGCCGCGCGCAACCTCGATGGCTGCGCGATCCTGTACGCCGACCGCGTCACCGACTCGATGCGGCGGGCGATCGACGAAACCGGGCGGCGTCGCTCGAAGCAGATTGCGTTCAACCACGCGCACGGCATCGTGCCGCGCGGCGTGGTCAAGCAGGTGCGCGAGCTGATCGACGGCGTCTACGACCCGCAGCAGGCGCGCCAGGAGCTTCAGGCCGCGCAGCGGCAGTTGCAGTACGAGACGATGAGCGAGAAGGGCATCGCGCACGAGATCAGGCGCCTGGAGCGCCAGATGTTCGAGCACGCGAAGAACCTCGAATTCGAGAAGGCTGCGCGGGCGCGTGACCAGCTCGCGGTGCTCAAGGAACGGATTTTCGGATCGGATGGGGGCGGCGTGGTGGCGCTGGCGGCCGGACAGGCCGCATAGGCCCGGCTCGAAATGGCGCGACGGACCCCCACATGGTGAATCACTGACTCAGGCGGATGACGAAATGGCAAAACGAGAACCGGTTTCGCTGGCGATGAACACGCGTGTGCTCTTCGTGTGCATGGGCAATATCTGCCGCTCGCCGATGGCCGAAGGGGTGTTCCGGCAACTGGTCCGGCAGGCCGGGTTGGACGAGGTCGTTCGGGTTGCTTCGGCCGGCACGCACGCGTTCCATGTCGGCGAGCCGCCCGACAAGCGCGCGCAGGCGGCGCTGCTGCGGCGCGGCTACGACATTGCCGACCTGCGTGCCACGAAAGTCAAGGAGCGCGATTTCGGCGACTTCGACATGATCCTCGCGATGGACTGGGACAACCTCGCGCAACTGCAGCAGCTGGCACCGAAGACCTCGCACCACAAGCTGCAGCTGCTGATGCGCTTTGCCACCGAGCACGAGACGGCCACCATCGCCGACCCGTACTACGGCAACGTGCAGGGCTTCGAGCAGGCGCTCGACTACATCGAGGACGCCTGCAACGGCCTGCTCGAACTGGCCAAGCGCCGCGCCACGCAGGTCGCGGCCGCCTGAGAAACCGCAGCGGTGCGCGGCATCGATGCCGCGGCGCTGCGCGGCGTCGATGCCGCCGCCGGTAAGGTCGTGCCGCTGGTGGACGACTTCATTGGAATGCAGCCTCTGGTTTTGTCTTTGGACAAAAAGACCACGCAGGCTGAATACCGAGTAAAAAAGTCGGAAAATCAGGTATACTTGAGCATCCGAGTCGGGTACTCGTCTTTCCAGACGGAGCCAACATGCGACTGACTACCAAAGGACGCTTCGCGGTCACCGCGATGATCGACCTGGCCTTGCGCCAGCACCAGGGTCCGGTGACGCTGGCGGGAATCAGCCAGCGTCAGAAGATTTCGCTGTCGTACCTGGAGCAGCTGTTCGGCAAGCTGCGACGTCACGAGCTCGTGGAGAGCACCCGCGGCCCGGGAGGCGGCTACACGCTGGCGCGGTCGATGAAAGGCATCACCGTCGCCGACATGATTTTCGCGGTCGATGAGCCGCTCGACGCGACGCAATGCGGCGGCAAGGAAAACTGCCAGGATGAAAACGGGCCCTGCATGACGCACGAGCTCTGGACCAACCTCAACAAGCGGATGATCGAGTACCTCGACTCGGTCACGCTGGCCGACCTGGTCGAGCAGCAGAAGGGGCGCGAGACACGCGCCCAGCCGAAGGAGATCTCGGTGCTGAAAGAGCACCGCGCGGCGCTCGAGTTCCCGACCTCCACGCTGCAGCCGATCAAGTTCGAAAAGGGCCGCATCACGACGGTCTGACACGGGAGAAGCGCGAATGGCTGTGAACCTCACCGAAAGGGCGGCCCGCTACGTGGCGCGTTCGATCGAGCAACGGGGCAAGGGGATGGGGCTGCGCGTGGGCGTGAAGACCTCGGGCTGTTCCGGCATGTCGTACCAGCTCGAGTTCGCCGACGCGCGCAACGCTGACGACCTCGAGTTCGAGAGCCAGGGCATCAAGGTGTTCATCGACTCGAAGAGCCTGCCCTACCTGCAGGGCATCGAGCTCGATTTCGTCCGCGAGGGGCTCAACGAGGGGTTCCGGTTCAACAATCCCAACGTGAAGGGCACCTGCGGCTGCGGGGAATCGTTCTCGGTCTAGGGCCGCGCCAGCCGCACGGCGGCGGCGATCGACGCGAGCGCACCGAAGCCGCAGGCCGCGAGCAGCACCAGGCCGGCGCGCGGTCCGGCCGCTTCGACCAGCGCCGACAGCGCAACCGGGGCGGCCGCCGCGGCAAACAACCCCGGCGCGGCGATGCGCCCGAGCAACTCGGCGTAGCCACGGCTGCCGAACAGCGCCAGCGGCAGCACGCCGCGCACGATCGTCATCAAGCCGTTGGCGCACCCGTACAGCATCACGAACAGGGCCGCCGCCCACGGCTGCACGGGCAGGACGAGGGCGGCGACGAAAGCCACGGGCATCAGCATGATCGAGGGCACCGCGACCGCCACCGCGCTGAAGCGCCGCTGAAGCGACATCTCGGCCACGCGCGCGACGACCTGCGCGGGGCCCATCAGCGAAGCCGTCGCCACGACCACTGCTGCCCCGTAGCCGAAGCCGCCCAGCAGCATCACCAGGTGAGCGCCGATGGCCGAGTTGATGAACGCGTACAGCGTGAAGCCGAGCGCGATCAGTACGAGCGCGCGACGCGCGTGCTGCACCGGCAGCCGCGCCTGTGCGTCGGACACGCCGGCGTGCGTCGCGGTACCGGCCGGGCGGCGCCGAGGGCCGCCGGCGAAGCGCGCGTGCAGCAGCGCGCACGGCATCAGGTTCAGCAGCGCGTAGACCTGCAGCGCGACGCGCCAGCCGAACGAGGCGTCGAGCCAGGCGCCGATCGGCCAGAACACGCTCGAGGCAAAGCCGCCGAAGAGGGTCACCAGCGAGATCGCGCGACGCGCACCGTCGCCGGCCAGCACGGTCAATGCGGCGAAGGCGCCGTCGTACAGGATCGAGCGCATGGCCAGCCCGATCAGCGTCCAGCCCGCGAACAGCGCCCGCCAGCCCTGCGCCAGCGAAATCGTCAGCAGGCCGGCTGCCGCGAGGACCGATGCCAGCATCATCACGCGTGCGGCACCGTGGCGGTCGATCAGCCAGCCGCTGGCGCGCGCGCTTGCGCCGGCCACCAGCAGGCCCCAGGAGAATCCGCCCAGTACCGTGGTCGGAGACAGGTCGAGCCCGTCGGCGATCGAGCCGGCGAGGATCGCGGTCATGTAGTGGGTCGTGCCCCAGCCGACGATCTGGGTCAGCCCCAGCGCGGCGATCGCGGCGCCAACCGACCGGGTCGACACGCCGGCCTGCGGGAGCGTGCCGGGCGTGGCGCTATTCCTCGCGCTTGAGCGCGGGGAACAGCACCACGTCGCGGATGCTCGGGCTGTCGGTGAGCAGCATCACCAGCCGATCGATGCCGATGCCGCAACCTCCGGCGGGTGGCATGCCGTACTCGAGCGCGCGGATGTAGTCGGCGTCGAAGTACATCGCTTCGTCGTCGCCGGCGTCCTTGGCCTCGACCTGGCGCAGGAAGCGCTCGGCCTGGTCTTCGGGGTCGTTCAGCTCCGAGAAACCGTTGGCGATTTCGCGCCCGGTGATGAACAGCTCGAAGCGCTCGGTGATGCCGGGTTGCGAATCCGAGCCGCGCGCCAGCGGCGAGACCTCGACCGGGTAGTCGACGATGTAGGTGGGATCCCACAGCCGGTGCTCGGCCACCTCCTCGAACAGCGCGAGCTGCAGCGCGCCGAGCGCTGCGGATCCCGGCGGGTGCCCGGCGACGGCAACGCCCAGGCGCGCCAGTTCGGCGCGCAGGAAGCCGGCGTCCTGCAACTGCGCCAGCGAGTAGCGTGGCGCGTACTTCGCGATCGCGCCCGTGATCGACAGCCGCTCGAAGGGTCGCCCGAGGTCGACGGTGCGCCCCTGGTAGCTGAGCATCGTCGAGCCCGTGGCCGAGAGCGCGGCGTCGCGGATCACCTGCTCGGCGAAATCCATCAGCCAGCGGTAGTCGGTGTACGCGGCGTAGAACTCGAGCATCGTGAACTCGGGGTTGTGCCGCGGGCTGATGCCCTCGTTGCGGAAGCTGCGGTTGATCTCGTAGACGCGTTCGAAGCCGCCGACGATCAGCCGCTTCAGGTACAGCTCGGGCGCGACGCGCAGGAACATCTGCTGGTCGAGCGCATTGTGGTGCGTGACGAACGGGCGTGCGGCGGCGCCACCGGGAATCGGGTGCAGCATCGGCGTCTCGACTTCGAGGAAGCCGTGCGAGTTCATGAAGCTGCGGATCGCGCCGATGGTGCGGCTGCGCGCGATGAAGGTGTCGCGGGTCTCGCCGGTGACGATCAGGTCGACGTAGCGCTGGCGGTAGCGCAACTCGGGGTCGGCGATGCCGTGGAACTTGTCGGGCAGCGGCCGCAGCGACTTCGTCAGCAGCCGCACCCCGGTGCAGCGCACCGACAGCTCGCCTTTCATCGTCTTGAACAGCAGGCCCTCGCAGGCCACGATGTCGCCGAGGTCCCAGTGCTTGAACGCGGCGTGGGAGTCGGCGCCCACGCCTTCGTCGTTCAGGTACAGCTGCACGCGGCCGGTGGCGTCCTGCAGGGTGGCGAAACTCGCCTTGCCCTGGATGCGCTTGAGCATGATGCGCCCGGCCAGCGTGACCGCGACGCGCTCGGCCTCGAGTTGCGCGCGCGTCTTGAACCCGTAGTGCTCGCTGATCGCCGCAGCGCGATGCGACGGGCGAAAGTCGTTCGGGTAGGCGATGCCGCTCTCGCGCAGCCGCGCCAGCTTGACGCGTCGCCCGGCGATGAGCGCGTTGTCGTCGAAGTGGACGGGCGCGGCGGCCGGTTCGTGTTGCCCGGAACTGTCGCTCACGGCTCAGACTCCCTGTTTGAGACTGGCGACGATGAACTCGTCGAGGTCGCCGTCGAGCACCGAACGGGTGTTGCTGATCTCCACGCTGGTGCGCAGGTCCTTGATGCGCGACTGGTCGAGCACGTACGAGCGGATCTGGTGGCCCCAGCCGATGTCGGTCTTGCCGGCCTCGACCTTGTCCTGCTCGGCCTGGCGCTTGCGCAGCTCGAGCTCGTGCAGGCGCGCACGCAGCATGCTCATCGCCTCGTCGCGGTTGCGGTGCTGCGAGCGGTCGTTCTGGCACTGCACGACGATGCCGGTCGGGTTGTGCGTGATGCGTACCGCCGATTCGGTCTTGTTCACGTGCTGGCCGCCGGCGCCCGACGCCCGGTAGACGTCGATGCGCAGGTCGGCGGGGTTGATGTCGACTTCGATCGAGTCGTCGACCTTCGGGTAGACGAAGACCGACGCGAACGAAGTGTGGCGCCCGCCGCTGGAGTCGAACGGCGACTTGCGCACCAGCCGGTGGATGCCGGTTTCGGTGCGCAGGTGGCCGTACGCGTATTCGCCGTCGATGCGCAACGTCGCGCCCTTGATCCCGGCGACGTCGCCCGGCGACTCCTCCAGGATCTCGGTGGCGAAGCCCTTGCGCTCGCAGTAGCGCAGGTACTGGCGCAGCAGCATCGCGGCCCAGTCCTGTGCCTCGGTGCCGCCGGCGCCGGCCTGGATCTCGAGGAAGCAGGCGTTGGGATCGGCGGGATTGGAGAACATGCGCCGGAATTCGAGACCGGCCACCCGCGCCTCGATCGCCTGCGCGTCGCCTTCCACGGCGACCAGCGTGTCGTCGTCGTTCTCGGCCGAGGCCATCGCGAACAGTTCGGCGACGTCGGCGAGTCCGGTGTCGATCGTCTCGATGCGCTCGACCACGCCTTCGAGCGCCTTCTTCTCGCGGCCGAGCTCCTGCGCGTGCTTCGCGTCGTTCCAGACGCCGGGAGTCTCGAGCTCCCGGACGATCACTTCGAGACGCAGCTTCTTCGTGTCGTAGTCAAAGATACCCCCGGAGTTCGTCGACGCGCCGGCGAAGGTCGTCGATCAGCGATTCGAGTTGGTTCAGGCGCTCGGCTTCCATGGGGACGATGATCCTTCGCTCAAACCGGGCATTATACGGGCGGTGTCGTGGTGCGGGCCCCCTGGCATCGCACCGCGGACACTGCGCATCAGGGTGCGGCTGCCGCTGCGGGCAGTGGCTCGACCGGCTCGACCGCCTCGACCACGAGGCGCACGCTGGCCAGCCCCTGGTACTCGTCGCGCGTCAACCGGTAGGCGAGGCGCGCGGGCGAGGGCAGTGGATCCACGCGGCCGAAAGCGATCGCCTCCAGCGGAGGTGCCAGCCCGGTGCGCAACTGCACCCGCAGGTGGCGCCCGGCGACGATGGACTGGCGCGCAACCGTGAATTCGCCGCAGAACAGCGGCGGCGCGAAACCCTGTCCCCAGACCGCGGCGTCCATGGCGTCGACCAGCGGCAGGTCGATCTCGTCGTCGGACAGCGGGCCGTCGGTGGCCAGTGAGGTCGAGAAACAGGACGGATCCGCGAACTGGCCGACGGCCTGTTCGAGCAGTGCGGCGAATTCGTCGAGCCGCTCGGCATGCAGCGTCAGTCCGGCGGCCATTGCGTGGCCGCCGAAGCGCAGCAGCAGGCCGGGCGCGAGCTTGTCCACCCGATCGAGCACGTCGCGCAGGTGTATGCCGGCAATCGAACGCCCCGAGCCACGCAGCAGCGACGGATCGGATACGGACGCCGCCAGAGCGAATGCGGGGCGGTTCACGCGGTCCTTCACGCGGTTGGCGACCAGGCCAATGACTCCTTCGTGCCAGCCTTCGCGATGCAGCACGACCGACATTCGGCCGGCACCGGGTTCGGGCAGGGCGTCGAGTGCCGCGAGCGCCTGTTCGCGCATCACTGTTTCGATGCTGCGGCGCTCGCGGTTCATCGCATCGAGCACCCGGGCCAGTTCGTCGGCGCGCGTGGCGTCGTCGGTGAGCAGGCATTCGATACCCGTCGAGATGTCGGCGAGCCGGCCGGCGGCATTTACCCGTGGGCCCACGGCGAAGCCGAGGTCGGTGCTGCACGTGCGGCGTTCGTCGCGGCCTGCCATCCGCAGCAATGCGCGCACCCCGGCGCAGGCGGCGCCCGCGCGGATGCGGTGCAGGCCGGCGGCGACCAGCAGCCGGTTGTTGGCGTCGAGCCGGACCAGATCGGCGACCGTGCCCAGCGCCACCAGGTCGAGCAGTTGCTGCAGCGGCGCCTGCGCAGCGGCGCAGTGCGGATCGCGGCGGCGCCACTCGGCGCGCAGCGCGAGCAGCAGGTAGAACATCACGCCGACGCCGGCCAGGTGCTTGCTGGGAAACGCACAGTCCGGCTGGTTGGGGTCGACGATCGCTGCGGCCGCGGGCAGCGTCGCGGCCGGCAGGTGATGATCGGTGACGATGACGCGCATGCCGGCGGCATGGGCCGCCGCGACGCCATCGTGGCTGGCGATGCCGGCATCCACCGTGAGCAGCCAGTGCGGGCGGCCGAGGCGCGGGTGGCGTGCCGCGAGCGCGACCACGGGCGGCGTGAGCCCGTAGCCGTGCTCGAAGCGGTTCGGCACGATGAAGTCGACCTGACCGGGCGCGGCGCCGAGCGCGCGCAGGCCGCGAATCGCCACCGCGCAGGCCGTCGCGCCGTCGCAGTCGAAGTCGGCGACCACGCAGATGCGCTCGCCGCGCGCGATCGCCTCGACCAGCAGGCGTGCTGCGGTGCTCAGGCCCTTCATCGAGTCGGGAGCAGCCAGGCGCGCGAGATCGCGCGACAGCGCATTCGCGTCCTCGACGCCGCGGGCCGCGAGCAGCCGCGCCATCACCGGGTGCACGCCTGCGGCCAGCAGCCGTGCGCGCGCCGCCGCCGGCACCTCGCGAACGGTGATCACCCGTCCGCCTCCAGCAGCGTCGCCAGCGCGAGGCGGCGCCACGGTTTCCAGCGATCGGTGGGCAGGCCGAGCAGTTCGATCGTGCCGCGCTCGCCGGTGAATACCAGCCGCATCGCGCCGGCGGCCCACCGGGGCCCCGTCGCCATCAGCATCTCGAACCAGCGCGCGAAGACGTGCCAGGCCTGCATCCAGCCCTGGGTGTCGCCTTCGTCGACCGGGTGACGCCAGAAGTCGGGTGCGAGCAGCAGCGCGCCGGCACCTGCGAGCGCATCGCCGCCAAACCACTGCGCGAGATCGGCGCCGGCGTCCGCTGCGGGCCGATGCAACGCGACGCCTGCGCGCCGGGCCAGTCCTGCGAGCGCCTCGTCGGTCGTGAGCACGCGCTCGAAAGGGCGCGCGGCCGGGCGGCCTGCACGGCCTTCGAGCCACAGTCCGTTCACCACGAGTTGCCCGGCAGCCTCGCGCGCAAGGTTCAGCGGATGCTCGAACCAGATCATCTGCACCAGGTTCGCAAGCTGGCGCCAGCGCCGCGCCGCCGCGCCGCTCGGCAGATAGGCGTCGACGTTGCGGCCGGCGGCCATGCGGGCACTGCGCGCCAGCAGTTGCGCCAGCCCCGCCAGGTCGGCCGATGGGCGCTGCGTGTCGGCAGCTTCGAGCCGCCACGCGGCGGGATCGAGCACGCGCAGGCGCAGTCCCTCGTCGGCGAGCACCGCGTTGGCGCTGTCGGCCAGTTCCACGGCCTCGCCGTGGCCGAGACCGAGGCGCTCGGGCGGCGCGAGCACCAGATGATCCAGAGCGAGATGCAGGTGGACCGGGCGCACCAGGAGTTCGGGCGTGGACGCGGGTGCGCGGTCTGCGGCGGGCAGCGCGCACGCGGCGACCGTGCCGTCGATGGCGAAGCATTCGCGCAGCCAGGCTTCGTGCGGAAGCTCGTCGGGCACCAGTGCGGCCTGTCGGCTGCGCCGGACGATGCGTGCGCGCCGGATCGTGCGGGCGAGCAGGCCATCGGCGCTCGGTGTCGGCGGGCAGGCCGCGCGCCGGGGTTCGTCATGCGGCGTGGCCGGGCGCGGTCGGGCGAGTGCTCCGGCGCACAGGATCGTGATGGTCACTGCGGCATTCTATGGCAAACTGCCGCGGTCCCAGATGCCATTGCCCTACGAACTCTTCATCGGCCTTCGCTACACGCGCACCAGCAGACGCGCGGGTCGGCGCAACGGCTTCATCTCGTTCATTTCGGCGCTGTCGGTCGCCGGCATCGCACTCGGCGTGGCCGCGCTGATCACCGTGCTCTCGGTGATGAACGGCTTCCAGAAGGAAGTGCGCGACCGGATGCTGTCGGTGCTCGCGCACATCGAGGTGCTGGCGGGACGCGCGCCGATGACCGACTGGCAGTCGGTGCTGGACCAGGCGCGGCGCAATCCGGCGATCGTCGGCGGTGCCCCGTACGTGGCGGGGCAGGCGATGCTGACTCATGAGGGCAGTGTGCGCGGCGTGCTGGTGCGCGGCATCGATCCGGCCCTCGAGCCGCAGGTCGCCAATTTCGCGCGGCACATGCTGCGTGGCAACCTGGCCGACCTGCGCCCCGGCGGATTCGGCGTGGCGATCGGCAGCGAACTGGCCGACCAGTTGCTGCTCGACGTGGGCTCGAAGCTCACGCTGATCGCCCCGCAGGGCACGGCCACGCCCGCCGGACTGGTGCCGCGGCTGCGCCAGCTCACGGTCGTGGCGGTATTCAGGGCGGGGCACTACGAATACGACTCGAGCCTGCTGCTGATGAACATCGAGGACGCGGCGAAGCTGTTCCGCGTCGAGGGCGTGAGCGGCCTGAGGCTGAAGACGCGCGACATGCTCGCCGCGCCGGCGATCGCCAGCGCGCTGGCGCGCACGCTGAGCGGCGACCTGATGATCCGCGACTGGTCGGCCGAGAACCGCAACTGGTTCGCGGCCGTGCAGATCGAGAAGCGGATGATGTTCATCATTCTCACGCTGATCATGGCGGTGGCGGCATTCAACCTGGTCTCCATGCTGGTGATGACGGTCACCGACAAGCAGTCCGACATCGCGATCCTGCGCACCCTCGGCGCCACGCCGGCGAGCATCATGCGCATCTTCGTCGTGCAGGGCGCGTCGGTGGGGCTGCTCGGCACGTTGCTCGGCGTGGTGCTGGGCGTGCTGCTGGCGCTGAACATCGGTTCGGCCACCGCCTGGGTCGAATCGGTGTTCGGCCTGCAGGTGCTGCCCAAGGGCATCTACTTCATCAACTATCTGCCCAGCGACCTGCGCTGGCCCGACGTGGCGGTGATCGGCGCCACCGCGTGCGCGCTCGCGCTGGGGTCGACGCTGTACCCGAGCTGGCGCGCCTCGCGCGTGCGCCCGGCCGAAGCGTTGCGCTACGAATGAGCGGCCAAGCGCAGCACGGCACCGCGCCGCAGGCGATGGCCGCGGACGCGGCAAGCGGCGTCGTGATCGGCGCCCGTGGCCTGCGCAAGGTCTACGGCAGCGGAGCGCTGGCGGTGCCGGTGCTGCACGGCGTGGACATCGACGTCGGCGCCGGCGAACGCGTCGCGATCATGGGCGCGTCCGGGTCGGGCAAGAGCACGCTGCTGCACCTGCTCGGTGGCCTGGACGAGCCCACCGCGGGCGAGGTGCTCTGGCAGGCGCAGCCGGTCGCCGGGCTCTCGCAGGCCCGACTGGGCGCGCGACGCAACCGGCTGCTCGGTTTCGTCTACCAGTTTCACCACCTGCTGCCGGAATTCAGCGCGCTCGACAACGTCGCGATGCCGCTGCGCATCCGGCGCGTCGGCGCCGCGGCGGCGCGCCGCCAGGCGGCGGTGATCCTCGGGCGCGTCGGACTCGCGACGCGACTCGATCATTCGCCCGGACAACTTTCGGGCGGCGAGCGTCAGCGGGTGGCGCTGGCACGCGCGCTGGTCACCGAGCCGCGCTGCGTGCTCGCGGACGAACCGACCGGCAATCTCGACAGTGCGACCGCCGCGCAGGTCTGTGCGCTGATGGACGCGCTGTCGCGCGAGTTGGGCGTCGCGTTCGTGATCGTCACGCACGACCGTGACCTGGCGGCGCGCGCCGACCGGGTGCTGCAGTTGCGCGATGGGCGCATTCTGGCGGACGATCGTCGGGTTCCTCGCGCGCCCTGACGGCGCGCATCCGTGACCGGTGACGGCGATGGCGGCGTTCGACGACTACGAGGACTACGACGCACTGGGACTTGCGGCGCTGGTGCGCGCCGGCGCGGTGCAGCCGATCGAGCTGGTCGAGGCGGCGATCACGCGCATCGATGCGCGCAATCCGGCGCTGAACGCCGTGATTCTGCCGCTGTACGAGCAGGCGCGGGCGGCCGCGGCTGGCCCGCTGCCCGACGGCCCGCTGCGCGGGGTGCCGATCCTGCTCAAGGATCTGCTGGCCACGGTGCAGGGCGTGCCCACCGGCTACGGCAACCGGATGTTGCGGCGGATTCCGGCCGAGCGCGACAGCGAACTGGTGCGCCGGCTGCGCGCAGCCGGCCTGGTGCTGCTGGGCAAGACGAACACGCCCGAGTTCGGGCTGACGCCGTATACCGAACCCGAGGCGTTCGGCCCGGCGCGCAATCCCTGGGATCCGTCGCGCACGCCGGGCGGGTCGAGCGGGGGCTCGGCCGCCGCCGTGGCGGCCGGCATGGTGCCGGTGGCCAGTGGCGGCGACGGTGGCGGGTCGATCCGCATTCCGGCTTCCTGCTGCGGTCTGTTCGGTTTGAAGGTGTCGCGCGGGCGCACGCCGACCGGACCCGAGTTCGGCGAGCTGTGGCACGGCTTCGCCAATGAACATGCGCTGACGCGCTCGGTGCGCGACAGCGCGGCGCTGCTCGACGCGACCGCCGGCGAGGACGTCGGTGCGCCTTACGCAGCGCCGCGCGCGCCGTCGAGTTTCGTCGCCGAGGTGTTGCAGGAGCCGGGCCCCTTGCGCATCGCTTTCACCGCCAGGCCGCTGTTCGGCGCTGCCAGCGCCGACGTGCATCGCGATTGCCGCGACGGCCTGGCGAACGCCGTCGCGCTGCTGGCGGAACTGGGCCACGCGCTGAGCGAGGAGGCGCCGCGCGTCGATGGCGAGGCCTGCGCGCAGGCGTTCCTCACGATCCTCGCTGCCGAGACACGGGCGACGATCGAACAGGCCGCACAACTGGCCGGTCGCAGGCCGGCACCGGCGGACTTCGAGGCGGCAACCTGGGCGCTCGGATTGCTCGGGCGCGCGACGCCGGCTTCCGGGTACGCGAGCGCGGCGCTGTACCTGCAGAACGTGGCGCGTGGTGTCGGCGCGTTCTTCCAGCGCTACGATGTGCTGCTCACACCCACCTTGTCGCAACCGCCGATCGCGCTCGGCGCGTTGCAGCCGGGCGCGTCCGAGCGTGCGGCGATGCGCATCGTCAACGCACTGGGTGCCGGCTGGCTGTTGCGGCACACCGGCGTCGTGCGCGCGCTCGCGCTGAAAACGTTCGCCTGGATGCCGTACACCGCGCTGTTCAACGTGACCGGACAGCCGGCGATGTCCGTGCCGCTGCACTGGAATGCGACGGGCCTGCCGATCGGCATGCACTTCGTCGGGCGTTTCGGCGACGAGGCGACCCTGCTGCGGCTCGCCGGCCAGCTCGAGCGTGCCCGGCCATGGGCTCGCAGGCGCCCGCCCGTGCGGGCGCGCTGATGCCGATGCTGATCGACACGCACTGCCACCTGGATGCTGCCGAGTTCGACGCCGATCGCGACGCGGTGCGTGAGCGCGCCTTTGCTGCGGGCGTGGCAGCGATCGTGGTACCCGCGGTCGAGGCGGCGAATTTCGCGGCGGTGCGCGCACTGGCTGCCGCCGATGCGCGCATCGGGTACGCGCTCGGCATCCATCCGCTCTACGTCGGGCGCGCGCTCGACGACGATCTCGTGCGGCTGCGCGCCGCGCTGGAAGCCTCGATCGACGATCCGGCGCTGCTCGCGATCGGCGAGATCGGACTCGACTTCTTCGAGCCCGGACTCGACGAGGCGCGCCAGCAACGCTTCTTTCACGCGCAACTCGAACTGGCGCGCGAGTTCGGGTTGCCGGTGCTGATGCACGTGCGCCGTGCGCAGGACACGGTGCTGAAGCACCTGCGCGCCGTGCGCCCGCCGGCGGGCGTCGCGCACGCCTTCAACGGCAGCGTGCAGCAGGCCATGCAGTTTCTCGGCCTGGGCATGGCGCTCGGCTTCGGCGGCGCGATGACTTTCGAGCGGGCACTGCAACTGCGCCGCCTGGTGCGCGAACTGCCCGCCGAGGCGCACGTGCTCGAGACCGACGCGCCGGACATCGCCCCGGCGTGGATCGCGCGTCGCCGCAACGAACCCGCACAGCTCGCGCGCATCGCGCAGGTGTTCGGTCGCCTGCGCGGCGAGCCGCCGGAGCGTGTCGCGCAGCGCACCGCCGACAACGCCCTGCGCGTGATGCCCCGCCTGGGGCGGCTGCTGGCGCCGGCATTGGCCAGGCCCGGGCGCGAGGCGTAGGAGGGCGCCGGACTTCGGGAAGGGGTCGCGCAACGCATGCGCCTCGTTCGTGCGCGTCGTCCGTGCGTGTCGGCCGCCCGGCGGATGCGGCGCGACGCGACGCTGCCTAGCATGCAGCGATGCGTTCGCTCGCGGCGCTCTGCGGCGCCATTCCGTTGCCGGTGCCGATCGTGGTGGCGGCACTGCTCGTGCACCGGCTGCCTGCCTTGCCGGGTCCGCAGGTGGCCGCGGCACTGCTGGTGGGCGGCTTGCTGGCGTTGCTGCTGGCGGTTCGCATCGGCCGCCATGCGTGGCGGCTGGCGGCCGTGGGCGTCGCCGCGGCCGGCTGGGTGCTGGGTGTCGCCGGGCACGGCCTCGCCGAACGCCTGCAGCCACAGCAGGAGGGGCGTGACTTCGTCGTCGTCGGGCGCGTCACGTCGATGCCGATCGCTGCCGAGCGCGGCACGCGCTTCGTGTTCGACATCGAACGCTGCCTGCAGGCGACGGCGCCGTGCCCCGAGCGTCGCCGCGTGCGGCTGAGCTGGCAGGGATTCGCGGCCCCGGAGTCCGGTGCCGCTGCGGCGGAGCCGGCGTCTGCGACGATGCCGGCGCCCGGCGAGCGCTGGCAGCTCAATCTGCGGCTCAAGCGCCCGCATGCGCTGCACAACCCCGGGGTCTTCGATGCCGAACTGCGTGCGCTGGAGGAGGGCATCGCGGCGCACGGCTACGTGCGTGCGTCGCGTCGCCTGGCACTGCCGAACCGCAGGCTCGCGGCGGGTCTCACGCTGGCCACGGCGTTCGAAGCCGCACGCGCACACCTGCGCAGCGCGATGCGTACGGCGCTCGCCGGCGCGCGCGATGATGTCTCCGGCGTGCTGGTCGCGTTGGTGGTCGGCGACCAGGCGGCGATTTCGAATCGCTGGTGGGAGATTTTCAACAAGACCGGCATCGGCCACCTGATGAGCATCTCCGGCTTGCACATCACGATGCTGGCCGGCCTGTCGGTGCTGGTCGCGCGGCGGCTGCTGCGTGCGCGGCTGGTCGCGCGCAGCGGCCTGCTGTTGCGCTGGCCCGCGCAGCGCATCGCCTGGCTGACCGGGGTGGTGACCGCCTTCCTCTACGCCGGGCTGGCGGGCTGGGGCATTCCGGCACAGCGCACCTGCTGGATGCTGCTGGTGGCCGGTCTGTCGCTGGCCGGCGGTCGCTCGCGCTCGATGCTGCACGTGCTCGCGCTGGCGGCAGGCGTCGTCACGGTGCTCGATCCGTGGGCGCCGCTGGCCGCGGGCTTCTGGCTGTCGTTTGCCGCGGTCGGCGCAATCACGCTGCACGGTTCGGCGCACACTGCGCGGACGAGTCGCCCGGCTGGCTGGCGCTCGCGTGCCCGGGCCGTGCTGCACGAGGCGGTGCGCACGCAATGGGCCGCGACGCTCGCGCTGGCGCCGCTGGGGGCGCTGTTCTTCTCGTCGGTGTCGCTCGTCGGGCCGATCGCCAATGCGTTCGCCATCCCGCTGGTGTCGGCACTGATCACGCCGCTGGCGATGCTCGCCGCTGCCTGCCTGCCGTGGGCACCGGCGCTCGGTTCCGCGTTGCTGTCGATCGCTGCATTCGCGACCGGCGCCATGCTCGATCTGCTCGAGCCGCTGGCCGCGTCGCCGCTGGCAACGCTGGTGCTCGCCCGACCCGATGAACCGGCGCTGTTGCTCGCGTCGGCGGCCGTGGCGCTGATGCTGTGGCCGGCAGCGCTGCCCGCACGCCCCGTCGCCTTCGCAGGCTTGTTGCCGCTGCTGGCGCCTGCGGGCGAGCTGCCGCCCGCAGGCGCCTTGCGGATCACCGCGTTCGACGTCGGCCAGGGGATGGCGGTGCTCGTCGAGACGCCGCAGCGGCGCCTGCTCTACGATGCCGGGCCGGTGTACGGGAGCGACTCCGACGCCGGCGCCCGGGTGATCGTGCCGTGGTTGCGCGCCCGTGGCATCGACCGGCTCGATGCGGTGGTCATCTCGCATCTCGATTCGGATCACTCGGGCGGGCTGCCGACGCTGCTGCGCAACCTGCGCATCGACTGGCTCGCCGGCTCGCTGCCCGTCGGACACCCGGCACGCGAGGCGGGACGTCCGTTCCACGAGTGCCGCCGCGGGCAGGCGTGGCGCTGGGGCGAAGTCGCCTTCGACGTGCTGCATCCTGGGCAGGAAGCGGCACGCGGCGCGAAGTCGCCGACCAACGCGTCGAGTTGCGTGCTGCGAATCGCCGCCCCGGCGGCGCGCGTGCTGCTCACCGGCGACATCGAGGCGGCGCAGGAGCGCGCCCTGGTGACCGCCTACGGTCCTGCCGGGTTGCGCGCCGATCTGGTGCTGGCGCCGCACCATGGCAGCGGCACATCGTCGAGCGCGGAGTTCCTGGCGGCGGTCGCGCCCGCGCACGCGATCGCGCAGCTCGGCTACCGCAATCGCTTCGGGCACCCGGCGGCACGCGTCGACGCACGCCATCGCGAGGCCGGCATCGCGCTGCTGCGCAGCGACCGCGATGGCGCAATCACGCTTACGTTTGCGAAGGGGCAGCCGCCGCGCCTCGAGCGCTCGCGGATCGACGATCGTCGCTACTGGCGGGTACGGCTGGCCGACGACTTCGCCGGTTCGCCGGCTACTGCGCCGTCCAGCCGCCGTCCACCGCCCAGGCCACGCCACGAACCTGGTCGGCAGCGGGCGAGCACAGGAAGACGGCCAGCTCGCCCAGTTGCTCCGGCGTGACGAATTCGTGTGACGGCTGCTTCTCCGAAACCAGCGCCACCTTCGCCTGCTCCAGCGTCTGCCCGGATTGCGCCGCACGCGCGTCGATCTGCTTCTGTACCAGCGGCGTCAGCACCCAGCCGGGGCAGATCGCGTTGCAGGTGATCGCGGTGCGCGCGTTTTCGAGCGCGACCACCTTGGTGAGTCCGACGACGCCGTGCTTGGCGGCCACGTAGGCCGATTTCTCGGCCGAGGCGACCAGCCCGTGAGCGGAGGCGATGTTGACGATGCGCCCCCAGTTGCGCTGCTGCATCGCCGGCAGCGCGCAGCGCGTCGCGTGAAACGCCGCCGAGAGATTGATCGCGATCACCGCATCCCAGCGCTCGGTCGGGAAGCGCTCGACCGGCGCAACGTGCTGGATGCCGGCGTTGTTCACCAGGATGTCGACGGCGGCGCCGCGCGCCGCGATGCGCGCGAACATCGCTTCGATCTCGACCGGTTTCGAGAGATCGGCCCCTTCGTAGGTCGCCGCGATGCCGAACTCCGAGGCGAGTGCGGCACGCAGGCGCTCGATCTCGGCCGGCTCGCCGAAGCCGTTGAGCACCAGATCGGCACGCTGGCGCGCCAGTGCCCGGGCGATGCCCAGTCCGATGCCGCTGGTCGAACCGGTGACGAGCGCGAGCTTGCCTTGCAGCATGATGCCTCCCTGTACAATTCCCGCGAGATTGTAGCGATTCGCTGCAGCGACTCCCATCGTAGCGGTCTGCGCCGATGCTCGAACCCCGATTGCGCCACGTCACCTGCGCCAACCCGAAGGGCCTGCACCGGCTCGCCTACTGGGAGTGGCTGCCCGCGGTCGCGGGCGCCGACGCGCCCACCGTCGTCTGTCTGCACGGCCTGACCCGCAACGGGCGCGACTTCGACGCGCTCGCCACGCGGCTGTCGCGGCGCTGGCGCGTCGTCTGTCCCGACATGATCGGACGCGGGCGCTCCGGGCGGGCCGCCGATCCGCAACGCTACGTGCTGTCGCAATACATCGCCGATTGCGTGACGCTGGTGGCGCGACTCGACGTCGGGCAGCTCGCCTGGGTCGGTACGTCGATGGGCGGGCTCATCGGCATGCTGCTTGCGGCGCTGCCGCACACGCCGATCGACCGACTGGTGCTCAACGACATCGGCCCGCAGGTGGATGCGGCGGGCCGCGCACGCATCGGCAGCTACGTGGGCCAGGACCCGCAGTTTGCCACCGAGGCCGAGGGCGTAGCGGCGCTGCGTGAATTGATGCGCGATTCCGGCCCGCACACCGATGACCAGTTCCGGCTGCTCACGCGCCATTACCTGGTGCCGCGCGAGTCCGGCTTCACGTTCGCCTACGACCCGGCGATCGCGGTCGCCTTTCGCGAGCAGCAGTCGGCGCCCGCGCCCGATCTCTGGCCGGTCTACGACGCGATCCGCTGCCCCACACTGGTGATCCGCGGCGCGCAGTCCGACATCCTGTCGGCAGCGACTGCCCAGGCCATGACGCAGCGCGGGCCGCACGCCCGGTGCGTCGCATTCGCCGGCGTGGGTCATGCGCCGACCTTCATCGCCGCCGACCAGATCGACGCGGTCGAACAATTCCTTTCGGGAGAGCGCCAGTGACCACGACGATCCGGCGACTGCACGTGGGTGCGCGCATGTCCGAGGCCGTGATCCACAACGGCGTGGTCTACCTGGCGGGGCAGGTCGCCGAAGATCCCTCGGCCGACGTGGGTGCCCAGACCGGTCAGGTGCTCGCGGCGATCGACCGCCTGCTCGCCGAGGCCGGCAGCGACCGCACCCGCATTCTCCAGGCGCAGGTGTTCCTGACCGACATCGGCGACTTCGCGGCGATGAACGCCGTCTGGGACGCCTGGGTGCCGGCGGGGCACACGCCGGCGCGCGCCACCGTCGAAGCGCGGCTGGCCGCGCCCCAGTACCGGGTCGAGATCAAGATCGTCGCCGCGCAGGCCTGACAGCCCGCGTGCGACGGTGGCGCTGGCGCCTCAGCGCCAGCCGGTGCGGTCGATGATCTTCGAGGCGGCAATCTGCGCGCGCCCGATCGAGGCGATCGGCAGCGTGTCGGCCTTGAACGCGCCGAGCGATTCGAGCTCGCGGTTGCGCAGCTTCACCGTACCGACCACCGGCCACTCGTTGTTGCCGTCGGCGAGATAGGCCTGCGCCGAGTCGCTGGCCAGATACTCGATGAAGCGCACCGCGTTTTCGCGATGCGGGGCGTGTCGCGCCAGTGCCGCACCCGAGACGTTCACGTGGGTGCCGAAGCTTCCCTGGTTCGGCCAGACCATGCCGATGCGCTCGACCGCCTCGCGATCGGCCGGCTTGTCCGAGCGCATCAGGCGCACCAGGTAATAGGTGTTGGTCAGCGCCACGCCGCACTCGCCGGTGGCGACGGCGCGGATCTGGTCGGTGTCGCCGCCGCGCGGCTTGCGCGCGAAGTTGGCCACGACGCCGCTCGCCCACTGCTCGGCCTGTGCTTCGCCCAGGTGCTCGGACATCGCGCCGATCAGCGACAGCATGTACGGGTGCGCGCCCGAGCGGGTGCAGACCCTGCCCTTCAGTTCCGGTCGTGCGAGGTCTTCGTAGTTGCGCACCAGCGCGGCATCGATCTTTGCCTTGTTGTAGACGATCACGCGTGCGCGCGTGGAAATGCCGAACCACTGGCTGCCCTTGCCGTCGTCGTTGCCGCGCAAGGTGGCTGGAATGCGTGCTTCCAGTGTCGGCGACTTCAGCGGCTGGAACAGACCCTCGACCTGTGCCTTCCACAACCGCGCGGCATCGACCAGCAGGATCACGTCGGCCGGGCTGTTGGCGCCCTCGTTGCGCAGTCGCTCGAGAATGGCCTCGTCGCCGGCTTCGATGCGGTTGATCCGGATGCCGGTCTGCTTCGTGAACCCGGCGTACAGGTTCTCGTCGGTCTGGTAGTGGCGGGCCGAGTACAGGTTGAGCACCTGTTCCTGCGCGCAGACGGCGCCGGCGGCGACGACCGCGCCGAGCGCCAGCGCGGCAGCGAGGACGGAAAACTTCGGGTGGGGCATTGCGGCGATCTTTCGAGTCGATGAGGGTCTGGAGGGTCGGGGAGAGCGCCAATCTAAACGAGAAACGCTCGCAATAGGCATGACATTTAAATGGGAATCCCTATCATTTGTCAAGTCCACGCTACGATGAATCCGCACGACGACCGATTCATGCGACGACAGGTTCACGCCCCGGTCGGCAACGACACCCGGAACCGGGGCGTCACTGCACGGGACACGACGATGAAGGCGCTGGTGGTGGGCGCCGACAGGCTCGGCAACATTCCGCAGGTGCTGACCGAATACGGCATCTCGATCATGCGCCACGTCTCGGGTCGGGATCCGTCGGCGCAGCGCGCCGACCGCTCGGTGCCCGCGGGCGCGGAGCTGCTGATCCTGTTCACGGACTTCCTCGGGCACAACGTGATGCGCGGCTATCGCGATGCAGCGCGCCGGCAGGGGCTTGCGGTGCTTGCCTGCCGCCGGTCGACCTGCAGCCTGCGCGGCGCGATCGAAAGCTGCGCGTGCTGCCCGCACCGGCGCGACGGTCCCGGCAGGGACGACTGACGCACCCCCCCCTCCTGGCGCGAGCGGGCCCTGGCCGTAGAATGCGCGCAGGGGCACGGCATCATCGACGACGAGGAGGAGAGGGGTCATGGGTGCTGGCGACGTCACCGGGGCGGGCACGCTGCGCGAGTTCCATGCGCGCTCGATCACCGATCGCGAGGGGTTCTGGCGCGAGCAGGCTGCGCTGATCGACTGGCACGCGCCGTTCGGGCGCGTACTCGACGACTCGAGGCCGCCATTCACGCGCTGGTTCGTCGACGGGTGCACCAATCTGTGCCACAACGCGGTCGACCGGCATCTGGCGACGCGACGCGACTCGACGGCGCTGGTCTACGTGTCGACCGAGACCGACACCGAGCGCGTCTACACCTTCGGCGAGTTGCACCGAGAAGTGGTGCGGATGGCCGCAATCATGCGCGAACTGGGCGTGCGGCGCGGCGACCGGGTGCTGATCTACATGCCGATGATCCCCGAGGCCGCCTTCGCGATGCTCGCCTGCGCACGCATCGGTGCGATCCACTCGGTGGTGTTCGGCGGCTTTGCCTCGCACAGCCTGGCCAGCCGCATCGACGACGCAAGCCCGGTGCTGATCGTCAGTGCCGACGCCGGCTCGCGCGCCGGCAAGGTGGTGCCGTACAAGCCGCTGCTCGACGCGGCGATCGCGATGGCGCGCAACCGGCCGGCGAACGTGCTGATGGTCGACCGTGGGCTCGCAGCGTTCGAACGCGTGGCCGGGCGCGACCATGACCATGCCCGGCTGCGCGAACGTCACCTCGACGCCGAAGTGCCCATCGAGTGGCTCGAATCCAACGAAGTCAGCTACACGCTGTACACGTCGGGAACCACCGGTGTGCCCAAGGGCGTGCAGCGCGACGTCGGCGGCTACGCGGTCGCGCTGGCTGCGTCGATGAAGTACATCTTCTGCGGCAACGCCGGAGAGACTTATTTCTCGACCAGCGACATCGGCTGGGTGGTGGGCCACTCGTACATCGTCTACGGACCGCTCATCGCCGGCATGGGCACGATCATGTACGAGGGCACGCCTCTGCGCCCTGACGCCGGCATCCTGTGGCAACTGGTCGAGAAATACCGCGTCACGGTGATGTTCTCGGCGCCGACAGCGATTCGCGTGCTGAAGAAGCAGGACCCGTCCTGGCTCACCCGTTACGACCTGTCGTCGCTGCGCACGCTGTTCCTGGCCGGCGAGCCGCTCGACGAGCCGACCGCGCGCTGGATCGGCGAGGCGCTGGGCAAGCCGATCGTCGACAACTACTGGCAGACCGAAACCGGCTGGCCGATCCTGTCGGTGGCGCACGGCGTGGAGAAGACCCCCACGCGGCTCGGTTCCCCGGGCATGCCGATGTACGGCTACGACCTGCGTCTGCTGCACGAGCAGACCGGCGAGGAGGTCGGCACCAACGAGAAGGGCGTGGTGGCGATCATGCCGCCGCTGCCACCGGGCTGCATGCAGACGGTCTGGGGCGACGACGAGCGCTTCGTGAAGACCTATTTCTCCACCATTCCCGGCAAGCTCGCCTATTCCACCTTCGACTGGGGCATCCGCGACGAAGACGGCTACTACTTCATCCTCGGGCGCACCGACGACGTGATCAACGTGGCCGGGCACCGGCTCGGCACCCGCGAGATCGAGGAGAGCCTGTCGAGCCACCCGTCGGTGGCCGAATGCGCGGTGGTCGGCGTGGCCGATTCGCTCAAGGGCCAGGTGGCCATGGCGTTCGTGGTGCTGAAGGATCCGTCGCGGGCCGTTGTCCCCGATGCGCGCCTGGCGCTCGAGGGCGAGTTGATGGCCACCGTGGACAGACAACTCGGCGCGGTCGCGCGGCCCTCGCGCGTGCATTTCGTGACGCTGCTGCCCAAGACCCGCTCGGGCAAGGTGCTGCGCCGCTCGATCCAGGCGATCTGCGAGGCGCGCGATCCGGGCGATCTGACCACCATCGAGGATCCGGGCGCACTCGACCAGCTGCGCCAGGCCGTGGGTCTGCGCAGTTGACGGCGCAGCCTGGCTGCGCGACGCATTCCTGGGACTGGAGACACGATGAATACGAAGCCTGCCCTGGACGTTGCCGACGCCCGGTCGATCGCTGCTGCCGCCGAGGCCGAGGCGTTGCGCAACCACTGGGCGGTGTCGATCGCGATCGTCGACGACGGCGGTCAGCTGCTGTGGCTGCAGCGACTCGACGGCGCGGCGCCGATCTCCGCGCAGATCTGCGAGGCGAAGGCGCGCACCGCGGCGCTCGGACGGCGCGAATCGCGAATCTACGAAGAGATGATCAACGGTGGCCGCACGGCCTTCCTGTCGGCGCCGGCGCTCGACGGCATGCTCGAGGGCGGGGTGCCCATTCTCGTCGACGGCCACTGCGTTGGCGCGGTGGGCGTCTCGGGTGTCAAGTCCACGCAGGACGCGCAGATCGCGCGTGCCGGGATCGCCGCGTTGTCGGCCCGCTGAGCTTCGTCGGGCCGATGCGAAGCGGCGGGTCCGGTTCGGCCTGATTCGGGCGCGCGATGCGCGCCGCGCGTCAATGCCCGTCGAGCGACACCGCGATCTGGTAGAGGCCCTCGAGCACCAGGTTTTCGTGGTAGGTGAACTCGATCGTCAGGCGTGGCCCGAGCGTGCGCGCCGCGCCGCCCGACAGGATGCAGCGCAGGTCGGGATGGTTGCGTTTGTGCAGGTAATAGAGCCGCTCGACCGCGCCGGCCTGCGCATGGGCGCAGCCCGAGGCGATCGCGTCGACCGTCTGGCGCGGGTAGTCGACGTAATCACCCTGGGCATCGGGCAGCGTGGCCGTGTTCTGGTGCAGCGCGCGCACCATCAGCCCCAGACCCGGCATGATGCCGCCGCCGAGGAACTGTCCGTCGGCGGTCAGCAGGTCCATCGTGGTGGCGGTGCCGCACACCACCACCAGCGCGGGGCGCTCGCCCACCAGCGCGCGCGAACCGATCATCGCGGCCCAGCGGTCGCAGCCGAGCGCGGCCGGGTTCAGGTAGCCGTTCTTCACGCCGCACTGCTCGGCGCGCGAGGTGATCCAGTGCGGCTCGGGCGCATCGGGCCAGATCTCGAGCGAGCGCAGCGTGGGGTTGACCACGCCGGTGCCGGCGACATTCGAGATCACGATCGCGTCCGGTGTGGGCTGGTGGCGCCATTGCTTGGTCACCATCGGGATTTCCTCGAGCAGCACGCGACCGAAGACCTGCTGCTTGTCCTGCGCCAGCGACCGGCCGGCCGACGAGGGCGGGGAGTACGTTCCCCACTTCAGGAACGTGTTGCCGATGTCGATCAGCAGGTAGCTCATGATGCCGTGGTGACCGGGATCTTGCCGATGCGCGCCTGCCATTCGCGCGGTCCGGTCTGGTGCACCGAGGTGCCGGCCGCGTCGACGGCCACCGTCACCGGCATGTCCTGCACCTCGAATTCGTAGATGGCTTCCATGCCGAGGTCGGCGAAGCCGGCCACCCGGGCCTTGCGGATCGACTTCGAGACCAGATAGGCCGCGCCGCCCACCGCCATCAGGTAGGCCGCCCGGTGCCGGCGGATCGCGTCGATGGCCGCCGGCCCGCGCTCGGCCTTGCCGATCATCGCCAGCAGCCCGGTCTGCGACAGCATCATGTCGGTGAACTTGTCCATCCGCGTCGAGGTGGTCGGCCCCGCCGGCCCCACGACCTCGTCGCGCACCGGGTCGACCGGACCGACGTAATAGATCACGCGACCGCTGAAATCGACCGGCAGTGCCTCGCCGCGCGCCAGCATCTGCTGGATGCGCTGGTGGGCCGCGTCGCGCCCGGTGAGCATCCGGCCCGACAGCAGCAGCGTCTGGCCCGGGCGCCACGAGGTGACTTCCTCGCGCGTCAGCGTGTCCAGGTCCACCCGTTTCGAGGTGCGCACGTTCGGTGCCCAGTGCACGTCCGGCCAGGCCGACAGCGGCGGAGGCTCGCAGAACGCCGGCCCCGAGCCGTCGAGCACGAAGTGCGCGTGGCGCGTCGCAGCGCAGTTCGGAATCATCGCCACCGGTTTGGACGCCGCGTGCGTCGCGTACATCGCGATCTTCACGTCGAGCACCGTGCTCAGTCCGCCCAGCCCCTGCGCACCGATGCCCAGCGCGTTCACCTTCTCGTAGAGCTCGATGCGCAAGGCCTCGAGCGGGTTCGACGGTCCGCGCGCGAGCAGGTCGAACATGTCGAGCGGCTCCATCAGCGATTCCTTGGCCATCAGCATCGCCTTCTCGGCGGTGCCGCCGACGCCGATGCCGAGCATGCCCGGCGGACACCACCCCGCGCCCATCGTCGGCACCGTCTTCAGGACCCAGTCGACGATCGAGTCCGACGGATTCAGCATGGCGAGCTTCGACTTGTTCTCCGAGCCGCCGCCCTTGGCCGCCACCGTCACTTCGACCGTCTCGCCGGGCACGAGTTCCACGCTGACCACCGCCGGCGTGTTGTCGCGCGTGTTGCGGCGCTCGAACTGCGGGTCGGCCACCACCGACGCGCGCAGCGTGTTCGACGGGTCGAGGTAGGCACGGCGCACGCCTTCGTCGATCGCCTCGGCCAGCGAGCCGTCGAAGCCCTCGAAGCGCACCCCCATGCCGACTTTCAGGAACACGTTGACGATGCCGGTGTCCTGGCACAGCGGGCGGTGGCCTTCGGCGCACATCCGCGAGTTGGTCAGGATCTGGGCGATCGCGTCCCTGGCGGCCGCACTCTGCTCGCCCTGGTACGCGCGGGCCAGATGCTCGATGTAGTCGCGCGGGTGGTAGCAGCTGATGAACTGCAGTGCAGCAGCCACCGACTCGATCAGATCACCCTGCCTGACGACGGCCATGACGTGTCCTCGTGCAAACCGGGCGTCGATTCTAGCGGAACGTGGATATGGTGCGGTCGCGGTCTATGCCGGGACTATCCTATTGCGGCGCATCAAGCGCATGGGGCGGCGCACGCAGGCCGGCCGATCGGGGCCGGCGTAAGCGAGTCGTAAGGCATCGCTCGTAATGTGCCCGCAGGTCGGCAAAGGCAGGAAGTGCGAACAGGAGGACGAGCGATGTCGGCTCAGATCGAATCGGTGTTGCAGGAAGCCAGGCTGTTTCCGCCGCCCGAGGCATTCCGTAGACAGGCGACGATTTCGGGGACCGAGCAGTACGAAGCGCTGTGCGCCGAGGCGTCGAAGGACCACGCGGGGTTCTGGGCGCGCCTGGCGCGCGAGCACCTGGTCTGGCACAAGCCGTTCACGCGTGCGCTCGACGACACGAACGCGCCGTTCTACAGGTGGTTCGCCGACGGCGAGCTGAACGTCTCCTACAACTGCCTCGACCGGCACATCGGCACGCCGGTCGAGAACAGGACGGCGATCATCTTCGAGGCCGACGATGGCGCCGTCACCACGGTCACCTATCGCGAACTGCTGCAGCGGGTGAGTCGCTTCGCCAACGGGCTCAAGGCATTGGGCTACAAGCGCGGTGACCGCGCGATCGTCTACCTGCCGATGTCGATCCAGGGTGTGGTCGCGATGCAGGCCTGCGCGCGCCTGGGCATCATCCACTCGGTGGTGTTCGGCGGCTTCTCGGCCAAGAGCCTGCACGAGCGCATCGTCGACGTGGGCGCCACGCTGGTCATCACGGCCGACGAACAGGTACGCGGCGGCAAGCGCGTGCCGCTGAAGGCCGCGGTCGACGAAGCCTTCACGATGGGTGGCTGCGAGGCGGTCCGCAAGGTCATCGTCTACCGGCGCACTGGCGCGGGCGCGACGATGCAGGCGGGTCGCGATCTCGGCTGGGAGCAGGTCATCGAAGGCCAGTCGGCCGACTGCCCGCCCGAATGGGTCGACGCGGATCATCCGCTGTTCGTGCTCTACACGTCGGGCTCCACCGGCAAGCCCAAGGGCGTGCAGCATTCGTCAGCCGGATTCCTGCTCGGCGCCGCGCTCACCGTGAAGTGGGTGTTCGACCTCAAGCCCGGCGACGTCTACTGGTGCACGGCCGATATCGGCTGGGTCACCGGGCACACCTACATCGTCTACGGCCCTACCGCCTGCGGCGCCACGCAGGTCATCTTCGAGGGCATCCCCACGTTCCCGAACCCGGGCCGCTTCTGGGAGATGATCGACCGCCACAAGGTCAGCATCTTCTACACCGCGCCTACCGCGATCCGCTCGCTGGTGCGCGCCGGTGAAACCTCGCCCGACCATCACCCGAAGAAGTACGATCTGTCGTCGCTGCGCCTGCTCGGATCGGTCGGCGAGCCGATCAATCCGGAAGCGTGGATGTGGTACTACGAGAACGTCGGCCGCGGCCGCTGCCCGATCGTCGACACCTGGTGGCAGACGGAAACCGGCGCGACGATGATCTCGCCACTGCCGGGGGTACACGCGCTCAAGCCGGGCTCGTGCACCATGCCGCTGCCGGGCATCGCCGCGGCAATCATCGACGAGGCGGGCGGCGAGGTCGAGAAAGGCAAGGGCGGTTTCCTCGCCATCACGAAACCCTGGCCGTCGATGATCCGCACGATCTGGGGCGATCCCGAGCGCTACAGGAAGACGTACTTCCCGCCGGAAGTCCAGGGTGGGCGCTATTACGTCGCCGGCGATGGCGCGATGCGCGACGAAGACGGCTACTTCCGCGTGATGGGCCGCATCGACGACGTGCTCAACGTGTCGGGCCATCGCCTGGGCACGATGGAGATCGAGTCGGCGCTGGTGGCGCATCCGCTGGTCGCCGAGGCGGCAGTGGTCGGGCGGCCCGACGAGCTGACCGGCGAGGCCATCTCCGCCTTCGTCGTCCTCAAGCAGGCGCGGCCCGCCGGCGAGGCGGCAGCAAAGGTGGCGAAAGAGCTGCGCGACTGGGTCGGCAAGGAGATCGGCCCGATCGCCAAGCCCAGGGACATCCGCTTCGGCGACAACCTGCCCAAGACCCGTTCGGGCAAGATCATGCGCCGGCTGTTGCGGTCCCTGGCCAAGGGCGAGTCGATCACGCAGGACGTGTCGACGCTCGAGAACCCGGGCATTCTCGACCAGTTGAAGCAGTCGCTGTGAGGTAGGGAGACCGGGCCGCCCCTCCGGGTGGCCCGCAACAGACGCAGGCGGACGATGTATCCGCCTGCCTCGGGGAGACGCGAAGCGTGCCGAGTGTGGTGATCGTCCTCAAGGGACTGGTCGAGTTCGCCGGGCTGCTGCTGCTGGGGCAGGGCCTCGTGTTCCTGATGAGCTTCGGCCGCCACGAGTCCAATCCGGTCTACCGGGTCATGCGCTTTCTCACCTCTCCGGTCACCCGGCTCGTGCGGCGTCTCGCGCCGGCGTTCGTCGTCGATCGCCACGTTCCGGCGCTGGCGTTCATTCTGCTGTTCTGGATCTGGGTGGCCCTCACGGTGGCCAAGCTCAGGCTCCAGATGCCCGCGAGCTGAAACGATGGGCGCCGCCGCGATCGATGTCGTCAACGCCTGGTACTACCGGCAGATGGCCCTGTGGGCGGGGCTATTCCGCAAGAGCGAGCTCGAACTCGAATACTGGGAGCGCGTGCGCGCCCTGCGCCCGCGCGACACCGGCACGCTCGCGGCGATCGCCAACCGGCGCGCTGCGCAGGGCGACAGGCACGGCGCGATCGCGGTGCTCGAACATTCGGTGCAGGTCGACCCGGGCGTTGCTCACGCGTGGTTCAACCTCGGCTTCCTGCGCCAGGAGCTCGGCGAGCACGAGGCGGCGTGCGAGGCGTTCGAGCGCGCGGTTGCGCTCGATCCGAAGCTCGACCGGGCCTGGTACGGCAAGGGGCTGTCGCTGGTCAAGCTTGGCCGCGTCGACGACGCGGTGGTGGCGCTGAAGAAGGTCGTCGAGCTGCAGCCGATGTCGCCGTACGGCTTCTACCAGCTGGCACACGCGTACCACCGGCTGGGCCAGGCCGACCGGGTCGTGGGGATCGTGCGCAGGCTCTCGAAGTTCGAGCCGAAGGTCGCATTGCAGCTCGAACGCGAAACCGGCGTGCACGCCGGCATCGAGGACCCGTTCGATCCGGGCGCAGGCACGGCTCGCAGAGGTTCCTGAAACGGGTGACGGACACCCGACGGGGAGAGGGAGAGGAGTGGACCAATGAGCAAGACAACCCGACTGGAGGGGCCATGCAACTGACCGCCAAGCACCATGAGTACTGGCGGCGCAACCTGCGCATCGCGTCGATACTGATCGCGATCTGGTTCGTCGTCACTTTCGTCGTCGCGTACTTCGCGCGATCGCTGACCTTCACTTTCTTCGGCTGGCCGTTCTCGTTCTGGATGGCAGCGCAGGGGGCACTGGTCATCTACCTGCTGCTGATCGTCTACTACGCGCGCTACATGAACAGGCTCGACGAGGCGTTCGGCGTGGCTGAAGGAGATCTCGAATGAGCACCGCAACCCAATCGCAGAAGTCCTTCACCCAGCAGCTGAAGAAGGTCTACGTCTTCTACACCGGCGGCTTCGTCACTTTCGTGGTGGTGCTGGCGATCCTCGAGCAGATGGGGTTGCCGCGGCAGACGATCGGCTACGTCTTTCTGATGGCCACGATCCTGCTGTACGCGGGTATCGGCATCATCAGCCGCACCAACGAGGCGGCCGAGTACTACGTGGCGGGCCGCCGCGTGCCGGCGCTGTTCAACGGCATGGCGGTGGGCGCCGACTGGATGTCGGCGGCCTCGTTCCTCGGTCTGGCGGGCACGTTCTACCTGGCCGGCTACGATGGCCTGGCGTTCGCCATGGGCTGGACGGGCGGCTACGTGCTGACCGCGCTGTTCCTCGCGCCCTACCTGCGCAAGTTCGGGCAGTTCACGATTCCCGACTTCCTGGGCGCGCGCTACGGCGGCAACATCCCGCGCTTCATCGGGATCATCATCGCCATCCTGTGCTCGTTCACCTACGTGGTGGCGCAGATCTACGGTGTGGGCATCATCACCACGCGCCTGACCGGCGTGGCGTTCGAGATCGGCGTGTTCCTCGGGCTGGCCGGCATCCTGGTCTGCTCGTTCCTCGGGGGCATGCGCGCGGTCACCTGGACGCAGGTGGCGCAGTACATCATCCTGATCATCGCCTACCTGATCCCGGTGGTGTGGCTGTCGGTGCAGCAGACCGGCTTCCCGATCCCGCACGTGATCTACGGCTATCAGCTGCAGCAGGTCACCGCGCAGGAGGAAAAGCTGATCGCCGATCCGAAGGAGATCGAGGTCAAGAAGATCTTCAACGAGCGTGCGGCGGCGGCGGCCGAGAAGCTCAAGGACCTGCAGGGCTCGTTCACGGCCGGCAAGGCCGCGCTCGACAAGGCGGTGGCCGACGCGACCGCGTCGGGTGACGCCGCGGCGCTGAAGAAGGCACAGGACGACCTCGGCAAGTATCCGAAGACGGTCGAGGACGCGCGCACCGCGTGGGCCAAGGAACGGGCGCTGGCGGCCCGCGGCGGACCGCTGCTGCGGCATGCCGAACCGTTCCAGGGCAAGGACGAGGCAGCGCGCGACGTCAAGCGCAAGAACTTCCTGGCGCTCGTCTTCTGCCTGATGGTGGGCACGGCATCGCTGCCGCACATCCTGATGCGCTACTACACCACGCCGTCGGTGCGCGAGGCGCGGATCTCGGTGGGCTGGTCGCTGTTCTTCATCCTGCTGCTGTACCTGTCGGCGCCGGCGCTGGCCGTGCTGGTGAAGTACGACATGTATCACGACGTGGTGGGGCTGCCGTTCGCGAGCCTGCCGGCCTGGGTGCAGTCGTGGGCGGCGGTCGACCCGGGGCTGCTGTCGATCACCGACTTCAACGGTGACGGCATCGTGCAGGCGGCCGAGATCGCGATCGGCGGCGACATCGTCGTGCTGGCGACTCCGGAAATCGCCGGGCTGCCGTACGTGATCTCGGGCCTCGTCGCGGCGGGCGGCCTCGCGGCTGCGCTGTCCACGGCCGACGGCCTGCTGCTCACGATCGCCAACGCGCTGTCGCACGATCTCTACTACAAGATGATCGATCCGACCGTGTCGACGCAGCGCCGCGTGCTGCTCTCGAAGATGCTGCTGCTGGTGGTCGCCGTCGTGGCGGCACTCACCGCGGCACAAAAGCCCGCCGACATCCTGTTCCTGGTGTCGGCGGCCTTCTCGTTCGCCGCGGCCGGGTTCTTCCCGTCCCTGGTGCTCGGCATCTTCTGGAAGCGCGCCACCGGCATCGCCGCGACGCTCGCGATGATCGCCGGCATCGGCATCACGTTCTACTACATGACGCTGAACCAGCCCTGGCTGCGCGAGATGTTCTACGGCATTCCGCGCCCGGTGCCGATCACCAATCTGTGGTGGGACATCCAGCCGATCTCGGCCGGCCTGTTCGGCGTGCCGCTGGGCTTCGCGGTGCTGATCATCGTGTCGCTGCTCACGCCGGCACCCGATCGCACCACGCAGGAACTGGTGGAGAACGTGCGCTATCCGAACCTGAAGGCGGCCTGAGCGCCGCATGCGGCGGCCGGGCGCCCGCGGCGCTTCGGCCCTCCCGCCAGGCCCCGGCCTGCCTGGCCGCGGCGCATCGGGGGCGATCTTCGGATCGCCCTCTTTTTCTTTTGTTATCAGGATCTTGTGCGACGCGCCGCGTGCGCCGGTGCGGTATACTGCGCGCCCTCGGAGGGATGGATGAGTGGTTTAAGTCGCACGCCTGGAAAGCGTGTAGGGGTCAACAGCCCCTCGGGGGTTCGAATCCCCCTCCCTCCGCCACGCTAAACTGCCCCGCCATGTCCGCCAGCCCGCGCTCCGGCCTGTCCGCGGTGACGCTCGCCGCGCTCGGCGTCGTCTACGGCGACATCGGCACCAGCCCGCTGTACGCGTTCAAGGAGGCATTCGGCGGTACGCACGCGCTGCCGCTCACCGAGGGCAACGTGTTCGCGGTGCTGTCGATGATCTTCTGGGCGGTGACGATCATCGTCTCGCTGAAGTACGTGTCGATCATGCTGCGCTTCGATCACCGCGGCGACGGCGGGGTGCTCGCGCTGCTGTCGTACTGCGCGCAGCAGGTGCGCGAGCGCCCGCGGCTGCTGTGGCTGGTGACGATCCTCGGCGCGTTCGCCGTGTCGCTGTTCTACGGCGACGCGGTGATCACGCCGGCGATCTCGGTGCTCTCGGCGGTCGAGGGACTCGTGGTGCTGGCGCCTGCGCTGGACGTGCTGGTGGTGCCGATCGCGCTGGGGATCATCCTCGGGTTGTTCCTGATCCAGCGCCGGGGCACGGCTGCGGTGGGTGCCTTCTTCGGGCCGATCATGCTGGGCTGGTTCTTCGCGCTTGCCGGACTGGGGATCGCGAGCATCGCCGAGAACCCGGCGGTGCTGCAGGCGCTCGATCCGCGCTACGCGCTGAAATTGATCGTCGAACAGCCGTCGCTGGCCTTTCTCGCCGCGAGCGCGGTGTTCCTGTGCATGACCGGCGCCGAGGCGCTGTACGCCGACATGGGCCACTTCGGCCGGCGTCCGGTGCAGATCGCCTGGTTCGCGCTGGTGCTGCCGTCGCTCACGCTGAACTACTTTGGCCAGGGCGCGCTGGTGCTGCGCGACCCGGAGGCGGCACGCAATCCGTTCTACATGCTCGCGCCCGAACCGTTGCTGCTGCCGCTGATCGTGCTGGCGACCGCAGCCACGGTGATTGCCTCGCAGGCGACGATCTCGGGTGCGTTCTCGGCCACCCAGCAGGCGTCGCGCCTGAACTTCCTGCCGCGTCTGCGCGTGCTGCACACCTCGGAGGTCGCGCAGGGCCAGATCTACATTCCGGCCGTGAACTGGCTGTTGCTGGTGCTGGTGCTCGGGCTGGTGCTGGGGTTTCGCAGTTCCGGGGCGCTGGCCTCGGCCTATGGCATCGCGGTCTCCGGCGACCTGCTGATCACCAGCCTGATGATGCTGATCGTGTTGCCGCTGATCGCCGATGCGCGCTTGCGCTGGCTGTGGCCGCTGTTTCTGCTGTGCGTCGTGCTCGAGGGGTCGTTCTTCGCGGCCAACGCCGCCAAACTGCTGCACGGCGGCTGGTTCCCGATCGTGCTGGCGTTGCTGGTGTTCACCGTGCTGACCACGTGGCGGCGCGGTATCGAGATCATGCGTGCGCGCAAGCAGGCGGCGCCGAACGCCGTGCGCGACGGATTGAGTCTGGACATTGCCGACGTGCCGCGCGTGCCCGGGGCGGCGGTGTTCTTCTCGTCGTCGGCCGGCGGCTGCCCGAGTGCGTTCCTGCACAACCTGAAGCACAACCGGATCGTGCACGAGCAGACCGCGTTCCTCACGGTGCAGTTCGACGAGGGGCCGCGCGTGGCCGATGACGAGCGCATCGAGGTGATGCGCGGGGCCAACGGCATCGTCCGCATCACTGCGCATTTCGGCTATCGCGAGCAACCCGACGTCGATCGCGTGCTGCGCCTGGCCGCGCGCAAGGGCGTGGCCTGCCCGGTGGGCGAGACTTCGTTCTTCACCAGCAAGCCGACGCTGGTCTCGGTGAGCCGGCGCGGGTTGTTCGGATGGCGGCGTTCGCTGTTCGGCTGGATGCTGCAGAACAGCACCAGCGTGGCGCGCTACTTCGAACTGCCGCCCGACCGGGTAGTCGAACTGGGCACGCAGGTCGCGATCTGAGCGCGGCTGCCGAGCCGATCAGCCCTCGGGCGACTGGGCGAACCGGGTCCGCAAGTAGAATGCCGGCCATGAACACAGCGGCCTGGCGACGATCGCCGAACCTGATTCTGGCGTGTGCGGTGGGGGCGCTCCTGCTGGCCATGGGGGTGCGCGCCACCTTCGGCCTGTTCATGCAACCGATGGGCATGGCGCGCGGCTGGAGCCGCGAGGTGTTCTCCTTCGCCTTCGCGATCCAGAACATCGTCTGGGGTCTGGCCGCACCACTGCTCGGCGTGCTGGCCGATCGCCACGGTTCCGGACGCACCATCGTGCTGGGCGCACTGCTCTGCGCGCTCGGACTGGCCGGGATGGCCTGGGCCTCGACGCCGGCCGAGCTCTACCTGACGGCCGGACTGCTGGTCGGGATCGGGCAGGCGGGCACGACCTTCGGCGTGGTTCTGGGCGTCGTCGGTCGCGCCTTTTCGCCGCAGCAGCGCAGTTCGGCGCTCGGGCTGGCGAGCGCCGGCGGGTCGCTCGGGCAGTTCGTGATGATGCCGCTCGGCGCTTCCCTGATCGCCGCCTTCGACTGGCAGGCGGCGCTGTGGTGGATGGCCGGCCTGTCGATGATCACCGTGGCGTTGGCCGCGATGCTGACCGGCAGACCTCGGCACGTCGGGACGCACGACGACGTGCCGCTGGGTGACGCGTTCCGCGGGGCGCTGCGCGACCGCTCGTTTCACCTGCTGTTCTGGAGCTTTTTCGTCTGCGGCTTCCACACGGCCTTCATCACGCTTCACCTGCCCGCCTTCGTCGTCGATCAGGGTCTGAACTTCGGGCACGGTGCGATGGCCGTCGCTGTCATCGGCCTGTTCAACGTGATCGGTTCGTGGGGTGCGGGCTGGCTCGGCGATCGTCGCAGCAAGCGTGCGCTGCTGTCCTGGCTGTATCTGCTGAGGGCCGGCAGCATTGCGATCCTGCTCGCGTTGCCGCTGACACCGCTCACCCTGTACCTGTTCGCCGCGACGATGGGCCTGCTGTGGCTCGGTACGGTTCCGCTCACCAACGGGCTCGTCGGCCAGATCTACGGGATGCGCTACGTCGCGACGCTGTACGGCCTGGTGTTCCTCGGTCACCAGGTCGGCAGCTTCGTCGGTGCCTGGCTGGGCGGCTGGGCCTACGAACACACCGGTTCGTACGCGTTGATGTGGTGGCTCGGCATTGGCCTCGCGCTCGCCGCGGGCGCGCTGGCCCGGCCGATCGACGAACGCCCGGTCGGGTCGCGCAATGCTGCGGCCGCTGCGGCCGCTGCGGTCGTGCCCGCGCCGGCCGCAGCACGCGAGTCGCGATGAACCGGACGCTGCGCCTCGTGTCCTTCGTCGCGGCAGCCGCGGTGCTCGGTTTCGTGGTGACCTGGTCGTTCCTGGCGTACCTGAAGCCGGACATGGTGGTCGACTTCGCCACGCTGCTGCAGATGTGCGGCATCCCGGCCGCGCGCTGAAGCAGCTTTCCTTTCTCCTTTCCTCCCCGACATGGCGACACGCAAGAGCGACTACGGCGAATCGTCGATTCGCGTTCTCAAGGGACTCGAGCCGGTGCGGCAGCGCCCGGGGATGTACACGCGCACCGAAAACCCGTTGCATATCCTCCAGGAGGTGATCGACAACGCCGCCGACGAGGCGCTTGCCGGGTTCTGCCGCGAGATCGCCGTCACCTTGCACGCCGACGCCAGCGTTTCGGTGGACGACGATGGTCGCGGCATTCCGGTGGGGTTGCACCCCGAAGAAGGCGTGCCGGTGATCGAGATCGTGTTCGCGCGCCTGCACGCCGGCGGCAAGTTCGACAAGGCGGGCAGCGGCGCCTACAGCTTCTCGGGCGGGCTGCACGGGGTCGGCGTGTCGGTGACCAACGCGTTGTCCAGGCGCATGGAGGTCACTGTCTGGCGCGATGGCGCGGTGCACCGGATCGCGTTCGCCGGTGGCGACGTCGCCGCGCCGCTCGCCTCGCAGGGCGCCGGGCGCGGCGAGCGGCGCAGCGGCACGCGCGTGCGCGCCTGGCCCGACCCGAAGTACTTCGATTCGCCGGCGATTCCGCAGCCCGCGCTGGCGCAGTTGCTGCGCTCGAAGGCGGTGCTGCTGCCCGGCGTCAAGGTCACGTTGTTCGACGAGAAGAGCGGGCGGCGCGAGGTCTGGCAATACGCGCAAGGGTTGCGCGGTTACCTCGCCGAGTCGCTGGCGGCGCTCTCGGAGGCCGAGCCGGTGATTCCGCTGTTCGAGGGCGAGCAGTCGGTCGGCGCCGACCACGACACCTTCGCCGAAGGCGAGGGCGCGCACTGGGTGGTCGCCTGGACCGAGGAGGGGGGCCTGTTGCGCGAGTCGTACGTGAACCTGATCCCGACGTCTGCGGGCGGCACCCACGAGTCGGGGCTGCGCGAGGGCCTGTTCGCAGCGGTCAAGGGCTTCGTCGAACTGCACAACCTGCTGCCCAAGGGGATCCGGTTGCTGCCCGAAGACGTCTTCGCCCGCGCGAGCTTCGTGCTGTCGGCCCGGGTGCTCGATCCGCAGTTCCAGGGGCAGATCAAGGAACGGCTGAACTCGCGTGACGCGCTGCGCCTCGTGGCGTCGCTCGCCAGACCGCAACTCGAGCTGTGGCTGAACCAGCACGTCGAGCACGGCCGCAGGCTGGCCGAACTGGTGATCCGTCAGGCGCAGGCGCGCAGTCGCGCGGCACAGAAGGTCGAGAAGAAGAAGGGCTCGGGCGTGGCGGTGCTGCCCGGCAAGCTCACCGATTGCGAGTCGACCGACGTGGCGCGCAACGAGTTGTTCCTGGTCGAGGGCGACTCGGCCGGCGGTTCGGCCAAGATGGGGCGCGACAAGGCGTTCCAGGCGATCCTGCCGTTGCGCGGCAAGGTGCTCAACACCTGGGAGACCGAGCGCGACCGCCTGTTCGCGAACAACGAGATCCACGACATCGCGGTGGCCATCGGCGTCGATCCCCACGCGGCCGGCACCGCGCCCGACCTGACGAACCTGCGCTACGGGCGCATCTGCATCCTGTCGGATGCCGACGTCGACGGCGCGCACATCCAGGTGCTGCTGCTGACGCTGTTCTTCCGGCACTTCCCGGTGCTGATCGAGCGCGGCCACATCCACGTCGCGCGCCCGCCGCTGTACCGGGTCGACGTGCCGGCGCAGGGCAAGCGGCCGCTGCGCAAGCTCTACTGTCTGGACGACGGCGAGCTGCAGCACCTCGAAGACAAGCTGCGCAAGGAAGGCGTGCGCGAGGGCAGCTGGTCGATTTCGCGTTTCAAGGGGCTGGGGGAAATGAACGCCGCGCAGTTGTGGGAGACGACGATGAATCCCGACACGCGCCGACTGCTCGCGGTGCGCCTGGGCGAGGTCGACGCTGCCGCCACGCGCGAGCGCTTCACGATGCTGATGGGCAAGGGCGAGGCGGCGTCGCGGCGCGCGTGGCTCGAGGAGCGCGGCAACGAGGCCGAGGTGGACATCTGATGGAATCGCTCGAGTTGTTTCCCGCCGCCGGCGAGCCCGGCGACGGTTCCGGTGAGGGGCTGACGCTTGCCGAGTATGCCGAACGCGCCTACCTCGACTACGCGGTCTCGGTGGTCAAGGGGCGTGCGCTGCCCGACGTCTGCGACGGCCAGAAGCCGGTGCAGCGGCGCATCCTGTACGCGATGAACGAGATGGGACTGGGGCCGGCGGCCAAGCCGGTCAAGTCCGCGCGCGTGGTCGGCGACGTGCTCGGCAAGTACCATCCGCACGGCGACGTGGCGGCCTACGACGCGCTGGTGCGCATGGCGCAGTCGTTCACGCTGCGCTATCCGCTGGTCGACGGGCAGGGCAACTTCGGCTCGCGCGACGGCGACGGCGCAGCGGCGATGCGCTACACCGAGGCGCGGCTCACGCGCTACGCGAAGCTGCTGCTCGACGAGATCGACCTGGGGACGGTCGACCTCGCCGCCAACTACGATGGCTCCACCGAGGAGCCGCTGCTGCTGCCGGCGCGGCTGCCGATGGTGCTTCTGAACGGCGCCTCGGGCATTGCGGTGGGCATGGCCACCGAGATTCCGCCACACAACCTGCGCGAGGTGGCCGCAGCCGCCGTGGCGGTGCTGAAGAAGCCGCAGACGGGGCTCGACGCGTTGCTCGCGCTGGTTCCGGGTCCCGATTTTCCGGGCGGCGGACAGGTGATCTCGCCCCCCGCCGACCTGCACGAGATCTACGCTTCGGGGCGCGGCTCGGTCAAGGTGCGCGCGCGCCACGAGATCGAGGAACTGGCGCGCGGGCAGTGGCAACTGGTGGTCACCGAGTTGCCGCACGGCGTGTCCGCACAGAAGGTGCTCGAGGAGATCGAGGAGCTCAGCAATCCGAAGGTGCGTCCGGGCCGCAAGTCGGTCACGCCCGAGCAGCTGCAGCTCAGGCAGGCCGTGCTGGCGGTGCTCGATGCGGTGCGCGACGAATCGGGCAAGGACGCGCCGGTGCGGCTGGTGTTCGAGCCGAAGACCTCGCGCATCGACCAGCACGAACTGCTGCGCGTGTTGCGCGCGCACACCAGTCTCGAGACCGGCGTGCCGATCAACCTGGTGATGATCGGCATCGACGGCCGGCCGCGCCAGAAGGGGCTGGCCGCGATCCTCGCCGAGTGGTGCGAATTCCGCGTGCGCACCGTGACGCGGCGCTGCGAGCACCGGCTCGGCAGGGTGGGCGAGCGCATCCACATCCTCGAGGGGCGGCAGCTGGTGCTGCTGAATATCGATGAAGTGATCCGCATCATTCGCGCCTCCGACGAACCGAAGCCGGCGCTGGTCGCAGCGTTCGCACTGAGCGAACGGCAGGCCGACGACATCCTGGAGATCCGGCTGCGCCAGCTGGCGCGGCTCGAGGCGATCCGCATCGAACGCGAGCTCGCCGAGCTGCGCGCCGAGCGCGAGGCCCTCGAGGCACTGCTTGCCAGCCCGGCGGCGATGCGCCGGCAGGTGATCCGCGAGATCGAGGCCGACGCGAAGGAATACGGCGATGCGCGGCGCACGCTGATCGAGGCGGCCGAGCGCACCACGGTGGCGTTGCGCGTGCCCGAGGAGCCGGTCACCGTGATCGTCTCGGAGAAGGGCTGGGTGCGCGCGCGCCAGGGTCACGGCCACGACGCGTCGCAGTTCGGCTACAAGGCGGGCGACGGGCCCTACGGTGCCTTCGAGGTGATGACCACCGACCAGCTGTTCGCGATCGCGACCAACGGCCGCGTCTACTCGGTGCCGGTGGCGCAGCTGCCGTCGGCGCGCGGCGACGGTGCGCCGATCACGAGCTTCGTCGAGCTCGAACCCGGCTCGCGGATCGACCACGCATTCGCCACGTCGCTGGAGACGGGCGTGTTGCTCGCCAGCAGCGGCGGCAACGGCCTGCTGTGCCAGGGCGCCGACCTGGTGGGCCGCACGCGCCAGGGCAAGGCGTTCCTGTCGCTGGACGAAGGCCAGGCGCCGCTGCGCCCGGCGCTGTTCGCGCCGGGCATGGCACAGGTGCTGTGCGTGTCCGTGGAAGGCAAGGCGCTGGTGATCGGTCTGCACGAAGTGAAAGTGCTCAGGAGCGGCGGGCGTGGCGTGATCCTGATGGGGCTCGACGCGACGGATGCGCTGCGCCAGGCGATCGTCTTCGGCGATGCCGGCGTGCGGGTGCGCGGTGCGGGGCGCGGCGGCAAGGCGCTCGACCGGGTGTTCGGCGCCGGTGCGCTCCGGGCCTGGGCGGGCGCGCGCGCGCGCAAGGGGCGTTTCCTCGAGCCCCGGGTGCGGGAAGCCAGGCTCGAGCTGGCGGGCCGGACGAACGGTACCGACCGGGCAGATCGAGGGTGACGTGCCGGCGGCTTGAAATGCGCCGTGCCGCCCTCATTTGCGCGCGAGCCGGCGCGCTCGCAGGCAGGCCGCTGCGCGCAGCGGCGCGCGCGCAGACCAACGAATCGGGGAACACGAGATGGGTGCGATGAAGGAAACACTGGGATTCCAGACCGAAGTCAGGCAGCTGCTGCAGTTGATGATCCACTCGCTGTACAGCAACCGCGAGATCTTCCTGCGCGAGCTGATCTCCAACGCCTCCGACGCCTGCGACAAGCTGCGCTTCGAGGCGCTGGACCAGCCCGGGCTGTACGAGGGCGACGGCGAACTGCGCATCCGCATCGAGATCGATCCGGATGCGCGCACGCTCACGGTGTCCGACAACGGCGTCGGCCTGTCGCGCGAGGAGGCCGTCGAGCACCTGGGCACGATCGCGCGCTCGGGCACGCGCGAGTTCTTCGGCCGGCTCTCGGGCGACCAGGCGAAGGACGCGCAGCTGATCGGCCAGTTCGGCGTCGGCTTCTATTCCTCCTTCATCGTCGCCGACCGCGTCACCGTGGTCTCGCGCCGCGCCGGCCTGGCGGCGGCCGAAGCGGTGCGCTGGGAGTCCGACGGCAGCGGCGAGTTCTCGGTCGAGACGGTCGAGAAGGCCGGGCGCGGCACTGACGTGATCCTGCACCTGCGCGGCAAGCCGGCCGAGGGTGCCGAAGGAGCCGGGGGCCCCGGGGGGGCCGAAGCCGGCAGCGACGGCCCGGGCTTCGACGACCTGCTCTCGCCGTGGACCATCAAGTCGATCGTGCGTCGCTACTCCGACCACATCTCGCTGCCGATCCTGATGCGCAAGGAGGAATGGGACGCCGAGGCCAAGCAGATGCGCCCCACCGACGACTGGGAGACCGTCAACCAGGCGAGCGCGCTGTGGGCGCGGCCGAAGGCCGAGATCGACGACGAACAGTACCGCTCGTTCTACAAACACCTCGCGCACGGCGAGGGCGAGCCGCTCGCCTGGACGCACAACCGCGTCGAGGGCCGCACCGAGTACACGCAGCTGCTCTACATCCCGTCGCGCGCGCCGTTCGACCTGTGGGACCGCCAGCGCCGCAGCGGCGTGCGGCTGTACGTGCGCCGCGTGTTCATCATGGAGGATGCCGAGCAGTTGCTGCCGGCGTGGCTGCGCTTCGTGCGCGGCGTGATCGACTCGAACGACCTGCCGCTGAACGTCTCGCGCGAGATCCTGCAGGAAAGCCGCGACGTGCGCGCGATCCGCGAAGGCTGCACGAAGCGCGTGCTGTCGCTGCTCGAGGACATGGCCGGCGAGCGCGCCGACGACTACGCGAAGTTCTGGAGCGAGTTCGGCCAGGTGGTCAAGGAGGGCGTCGGCGAAGACCACGCGAATCGCGAGCGCATCGCGAAACTGCTGCGCTTTGCTTCCACCGCCTCGGACGACGACGCGCAGGCGGCCTCGCTGGCCGACTACGTGGGCCGCATGAAGGAAGGGCAGAAGAAGATCTGGTACGTCACCGCCGACACGCCGGCGGCTGCACGCAGCAGTCCGCACATGGAGGTGTTTCGCAGGAAGGGCGTCGAGGTGCTGCTGCTCACCGATCGCGTGGACGAGTGGATGCTGAACTTCCTCGCGGCGCACGACGGGCACGAACTCGCGTCGGTGGCGCGCGGCGGGCTGGACCTCGATGCGCTCGAGGACGAAGCCGAGAAGGCCGCTTCGCAGCAGGCCGCCGAGGAGTACGCCGCGCTGGTCGACGGCATCCGCGGCGCCCTCGGCGACGCGGTGAAGGAGGTGCGCGTCACGCGCCGGCTCACCGACTCCGCCGCCTGCCTGGTGTCGGACGAAGGCGAGATCAGCGGCCACCTGCAGCGGTTGCTCGAGCAGGCTGGCCAGAAGGCGCCGCCCCGCAAGCCGATCCTCGAGATCAACCCGCAGCATCCGTTGCTCGTGCGCGCGCGCAGCGAGCGCGAGCGCATCGGTGACTGGTCGCGACTGCTGTTCGACCAGGCGGTGCTCGCCGAAGGCGGGCAACTGGAGGATCCGGCTGGCTTCGTGCGGCGGATGAACGCGATGCTGGTTGCGGCGCCCGCTGCGCCGGGCGCTTGCGGGGCGCCGAACGCAACCGCTGCGCCGCCGGCATCCGACACACCGGCATCCGACACACCGGCGGGCGCGGGCTGAACGCGTGCTGCGCGGGCTCGCCCCGGTCGTCGATCGCGCCTCGCGGCTGCTGCTGCTCGGCAGCTTTCCGGGTGAGGCGTCGCTCGCGGCCGGGTGCTACTACGCGCATCCACGCAACCAGTTCTGGCCGATCCTCGGGCGCGTGCTCGGCCTGCCGCTCGCCGACTGGCCGTTCGAGCAGCGCTATCGCGCGGTGCTCGACGCAGGACTGGCGATCTGGGACGTCTATGCCGGGTGCCGGCGCGAGGGCAGCCTCGACAGCCGCATCCGCGACGCCGCGGCCAACGACTTCGAGACGATGCTGCGGCGTGCACCGGGCCTGCACGCGGTACTGTTCAACGGCCGCGCCGCCGGGCGCTACGAACCGTGGTTCGCGGGCCGCGGGCTGCCCACGCGCGTCCTGCCGTCGACCAGTCCGGCGTTCGCCGCAATGAGCGCGGCGTGCAAGCTCGAGCGCTGGCGCGAGGCAATCGAGACGCTTCGTTGAGGCGCACCTGCGACACCGCGATCACGCTGTCCGAGGAGGACGGCGTGCGCTACCTGCACTTCGGCTCGCCGTGGGTGCAGGGAGCGATGCGCATCGCGCGACCGTTTGCGCTCGAGATCGACTACGTGCGCGACATGATGGCCTGGCTGCTGTTTCTCGCGCCGCCCGCGCACATCCTGCAACTGGGGCTGGGTGCCGCCGCGCTGACGAAGTACTGCTGGCGCCGTTTTCCCGGCTCCGCCGTCACCGCCGTGGAGCGCAGCCCGGCGGTGATCGCCAGCGCACGCCGCGACTTCGCGCTGCCCGCCGACGATGCGCGGCTGCGCGTGGTCTGCGCCGACGCCGGCGAGTTCGTCGCACGCGCGTCCGGGCGCGGCCGTTACGGCGTCGTCCAGGTTGACCTCTACGACCGTCAGGCGCGCGGCCCGGTCATCGACAGTCTCGCGTTCTACCGGCGCTGCCGCAGCGTGCTCGCGACCTCGGGCGTGCTGGTGGTGAATCTCTTCGGCGAGCACGACGCGTACCGGCGCAGCACCGGGCGCATCGGGGAGGCGTTCGGCGCACGCCTGCTTGCGTTGCCGCCGGTGCCTGCCGGCAACGTGGTGCTGCTCGCGTTCAAGGGCCCGCCGTTGCAGATCGACTGGCAGGTGCTGCGGCACCGCGCGTGCGAACTCGACCGCACGGGCCTGCCCGCGCGCGCCTGGTTCGAGGCACTGCGCGGCCAGCAGGGGCGATCTGCACGGTTCGGAGTCTAGTACGCCGACCCGGAGGTATCGCAGCAGACCGTGCGTGGCAAAGTCGAAGCCCGATACCACCCTGGAGCCGGTGTCGCCGCGCATTGCCGTGCGTATCGTCGGGGTCGGCGGCATGCCGGTGCGCCGGGCCCTGCCCACACGAGAACGTCGCAGGGCGGGTGCCTGGTGTTTCTTCGATCACGCCGGTCCGGTCGCGCACGCGGCGGGCGCAGCCTCGGCCGGATCGAGGCCGCTCACATCACCGGCATGACGCAGCCCAGGGTGTCTCAGGTTCGACGCTACAAGCTGCAGAACGTCCCGCTGGAACGTCTGATGCAGGCGCTGGTCTTGCCGGATCAGCATGTCGGGATCGTCGTTCGGCCAGCGCGGCGTGCGCGTACCGCCGGCATCACGGTCGCGGCTTGACGAGCCAGGCGAGCCGGAACCGCAATGAAATCCGCATACGAAGACCGGAGTGACGGTCAGTCCGAGACCGTGATCGTTCTCTTGTGCCAGCGGCTGCCAGGGGTTTCCGTACAAGGCTTCGCAAGAGGGCCGGATGGGGGACGCGATGCCAGGTGTGTCGGTACGGCCGAGCTGCACCCGGGCAGGACGGCGCTGTAGAGATCTGTCCAGGGCGGCGGACGTCGCTTGCGACGAACGCCTGCAGGAGTCCGCGAAACTCCGTCCTTGCGAGCGGCGGCATCCCTGCGTGCAGCGCGTGCGTCGCGCGCCGGCCCTCCTTTTCGACCGTTCGTCCGGCGCTGCCCGCCTGCGGTGCGGCCCGCTGCTAGCCTGCCTGCATGAACGCGCGCACCGATCCCGGCACCGCCCCGGCCGCCGCATTGCCGCCGCTCGGGCAACCGGGGCGGCGCGTCACGGTCGAGGACCTGCTGCCGGCGCTGGTCGCCGACGGGCTGCTCGCGCCGGCCGATGCCGAAGCCGTGGGCCGCTACGCACGCCTGTCGAGCGCCGACCAGCACGCGCTGGTGGCGCTGGCGCGCCGCAAGCTGAAGGTGCCCGGCACCCACCGGCTGCTCGATCTGGACCTGCTCTGCCCGTGGTTCGCCCAGCGCGTGGGTCTGCCGTACGTGCACATCGACCCGCTCAAGGTCGACCTGTCGCGTGTCGCCGAGGTGATGTCGAGCCAGTACGCGACCCGCTTCAAGATCCTGCCGCTCGCGGTGAAGTCCGGCGAGATCACCATCGCGACCGCCGAGCCGTTCGTCACCGACTGGGTCGACGAACTGCGCGGGCTGCTCAAGCGCGAGATCCGGCGGGTGATCGCGAATCCGCAGGACATCGCGCACTTCATCGTCGAGTTCTTCACGCTGGCGCGCACCATCCGCGGGGCGCAAAAGAGCGGGGCGGCCGCGCACCAGAGCAACTTCGAGCAGCTGGTCGAGCTGGGCCGCTCGGGTCGCAACCTCGATGCCAACGACCAGCACGTGGTCACGATCGTCGACTGGCTCTGGCAGTACGCGTTCGAGCAGCGCGCCAGCGACATCCACATGGAGCCGCGGCGCGACACCGGCTCGATCCGCTTTCGCATCGACGGGGTGCTGCACAACGTCTACCAGGTGCCGGCGTCGGTGTTCGCGGCGATGACCAGTCGCATCAAGCTGCTCGGGCGCATGGACGTCATCGAGAAGCGGCGTCCCCAGGACGGGCGCATCAAGACGCGCAACGCCGACGGCCGCGAGATCGAGTTGCGTCTGTCGACGCTGCCGACCGCGTTCGGCGAGAAGCTGGTGATGCGCGTCTTCGACCCCGAAGTGCTGGTGCGCGACTTCGCCGAACTCGGTCTCCAGGACGACGACCTGCAGACCTGGGAGGCGATGACCGCGCGGCCCAACGGCATCGTGCTGGTGACCGGGCCGACCGGCTCGGGCAAGACCACGACGCTGTACACCACGCTCAAGCAGCTGGCGACCGACGAAGTCAACGTGTGCACCGTCGAAGACCCGATCGAGATGGTGGAGCCGCGCTTCAACCAGATGCAGGTGCAGCACGGCATCGAGCTGGGCTTCGCCGACGGCATCCGCGCGCTGATGCGCCAGGACCCGGACATCATCATGGTCGGCGAGATCCGCGACCTGCAGACCGCCGAGATGGCGGTGCAGGCCGCGCTCACCGGCCACCTCGTGCTCTCGACGCTGCACACCAACGACGCACCGTCGGCGGTGACGCGCCTGCTCGATCTCGGCGTGCCGCCGTACCTGCTGAACGCCACGCTGATCGGCGTGATGGCGCAGCGCCTGGTGCGTACGCTGTGCGCAGCGTGCAAGCAGGAGGTCGACGCGCTCGCCGAGGAGGAATGGAACGCGCTGATCGCGCCGTTTCGCGCGGCGCGTCCGAAGCGCATCCACCGGCCGGTCGGTTGCCTGGAGTGCCGGATGACCGGCTACCGCGGCCGCACCGGGCTGTACGAATTGCTGGTGGTCGATGCCGGGCTGCGCGCGCTGATCGACGAGAAGCCGGACCTCGGCGCGATCCGCCGCCGTGCGATTCGCAGCGGGCTCAAGCCGCTGCGGCTGGCCGGTGCGCAGAGGATCGCCGCCGGCATGACCACCTGCGAAGAGGTGCTGCGCGCCGCGCCGCCGATCGGTGATCAGGGGTTGTAGTCACGCCTTGCGGGACCCCAAACCCCGCTTTACCTGGAAAGATCCCGCATCGCCCGCTCCAGCCCCTGCAGCGTCACCGGGTACATCCGGTGGTGCAGCACCTGGCGGATCACCGCGATCGACTGCCGGTACTCCCACACGCCCTCCGGCTCGGGATTGAGCCAGGCGAACTTCGGGAAGCGTTCCACCAGCCGGCGCAGCCAGACCGCGCCGGCTTCCTCGTTGTTGTATTCGACCGAGCCGCCGGGTTGCAGCACTTCGTACGGGCTCATCGTCGCGTCGCCGACGAAGATCAACCGGTAATCCGGGTTGTACCTGCGGATGACGTCCCAGGTTTCGAAGCGCTCGGCGTGGCGCCGGCGGTTGTTCTTCCACAGGAAGTCGTAGACGCAGTTGTGGAAGTAGTAGAACTCGAGGTGCTTGAACTCGCTGCGGGCGGCGGAGAACAGCTCCTCGGTCTGCCGGATGTGGTCGTCCATCGTGCCGCCGACGTCGAGCAGCATCAGCACCTTGATCGTGTTGTGCCGCTCGGGAACCATCCGGATGTCGAGCCAGCCGGCGTTGCGCGCGGTGCTGGCGATGGTGTCGTCCAGATCGAGCTCTTCGTCGGCGCCTTCACGTGCGAACCTGCGCAGCCGGCGCAGCGCGACCTTGATGTTGCGCGTGCCCAGCTCGACCTGGTCGTCGTAGTCGCGATAGGCGCGCTGCTCCCAGACCTTCACGGCGGTGCGGTTGCCCGCCGACGGGCCGCCGATGCGGATGCCTTCCGGGTTGTAGCCGCCGTTGCCGAACGGCGAAGTGCCGCCGGTGCCGATCCACTTGCTGCCGCCCTGGTGGCGTTCCTTCTGCTCGTCGAGCAGTTCGCGCAGCCGCTCGAGCAGCTTGTCCAGCCCGCCCATCGCCTGGATGGCCGCTTTTTCCTCGGCGGTGAATTCGCGCTGCAACTGGCGCTCGAGCCACTTCAGTGGCAGGTCCACGTCGATGCCGGGGATCGCCTGCACACCCTTGAAGTAGGCGCCGAAAGCGCGGTCGAACTTGTCGAAGTTGCGCTCGTCCTTCACCAGCACCGCGCGCGACAGGTGATAGAACTCGTCGATCGACGGGCCGATCACGCGCTCGCGCATCGCTTCGAGCAGCAGCAGGTATTCCTTGATCGAAACCGGCAGTCTCGCGTGTCGCAGGTGCAGGAAGAAGTCGATCAGCATGGCGTGGCGGCCCGGGTCGTCGCCGCGTCGTCGGCACGGGGCCGGCGCAGCATCCAGTCGAGGTTGGCGCGCACCGCCGGCCACTCGGAAGCGACGATGCTGTAGACCGCGGTGTCGCGCAGCGAGCCGTTGGGCATGCGCACGTGGCTGCGCAGCACGCCGTCGAGCCTCGCGCCGAGCCGCTCGATGGCGCGGCGGCTGCGCAGATTCATGCAGTGCGTGCGGAACTCGACCGCGATGCAGTCGAGCTGCTCGAACGCGTGCCGCAGCAGCAGCGCCTTGCAGTCGGTGTTCAGCGCGGAGCGCTGCACCGAGGCAGCGTACCAGGTGGAGCCGATTTCCACGCGGCGGTGCGTGGCGTCCACGTTCATGTAGGTGGTCATGCCCGCGAGCCTGCCGCTGGCGTTGTGCCGCACCGAGAACGGCAGCATCGTCCCGGCCTGGCGCAATGCGAGCCTGCGGGCGATCTCGGCGCCCATCTGCGCCGGGCCCGGCACCGTCGTGTACCAGATCTCCCACAGGCGGCCATCGGCACAGGCCTCGGCGAGGGCGGCCTCGTGCGCGGGATCGAGCGGCTCGAGGGTGGCGTACTCGCCGGCCAGCGTGACGGGTTCGAGCCAGGACATGTCGCACCCGCCCCGCAGTTCAGCGATTGTGCCTTGCCATGAAGATCAGGCGCTCGAACAGGTGGACGTCCTGCTCGTTCTTCAGCAGCGCGCCGTGCAGTGGCGGAATCACGCTCTTGCTGTCCTGCGAACGCAGCGCCTCGGGCGGGATGTCCTCGGCGACCAGCAGCTTGAGCCAGTCGAGCAGCTCGGAGGTGGATGGTTTCTTCTTCAGCCCCGGCAGTTCGCGGATCTGGAAGAACGCCTCGAGCGCTTCCTTCAGCAACGCCTTCTTCAGCCCCGGGAAGTGGACGTCGACGATCGCCTGCATCGTCTCCTTGTCGGGGAATCGGATGTAGTGGAAGAAGCAGCGGCGCAGGAACGCGTCGGGCAGCTCCTTCTCGTTGTTCGACGTGATCATCACCACCGGACGGTGGCGCGCGCGGATCAGCTGGCGCGTCTCGTAGACGAAGAACTCCATCCGGTCGAGCTCGCGCAGCAGGTCGTTCGGGAATTCGATGTCGGCCTTGTCGATCTCGTCGATCAGCAGCACGACCGGGCGATCGGAGTCGAACGCCTGCCAGAGCACGCCCTTGACGATGTAGTTGTGGATGTCGCGTACGCGCTCTTCGCCGAGCTGCGAGTCGCGCAACCGCGACACCGCGTCGTATTCGTACAGGCCCTGCTGGGCCTTGGTGGTCGACTTGATGTGCCACTGCAGCAGCGGCATGTCGAGGGCGGCAGCCACCTCTTCGGCGAGCATTGTCTTGCCGGTGCCCGGTTCGCCCTTGATCAGCAGCGGCCGCTGCAACTGGATGGCGGCGTTGACCGCGAGCTTCAGGTCGTCGGTGGCGACGTAGGAGTCGGAGCCCTGGAAACGCATGATATGGGGTTGTTCCGGATATCGGGTTGCAGGCGCATCGAGTATACGGGAACCCCGCCGGCGCTCCCGTGGGCGTACCCCTTCTCTGGACGTGCCCGCGAGCGCTCCGATAGAATCCGCGTTCCTTTGCACAGATCAAAGACCCGGTGCCCGGAACACACATGTACAGGAAAATGCTGATCGCGGCCGGTTTCGCGGCTGCGCTGATTCCGCTCGCGGGGGCCGTCGAAGGCAGCGCCGACGCCGGCGGGAAGAAGAACTCGATGTGCATCGGCTGCCACGCGATTCCGGGGTACAAGTCGTCGTTCCCGTCGGTCTACCAGGTGCCGATGATCAAGGGGCAGAGCGCGAAGTACATCGAATCGGCGCTGGAGGCCTATCGCAAGGGAGACCGCAGCCATCCGACGATGCGTGCCATCGCGCAAGGCCTGAGCGACCAGGACATCGCCGATCTCGCGGCGTACTACGGCACCCGGTGAGACGGCCATGAACGATCTGCACGACTTGCGCAGCGCCCGATACGGCGCTCTCGCCGGCACGCTGGCGCTCGCCCTGTTCGCCGCGAGCGGGGCGCAGGCTGCCGACGTCGCCAGGGGCAAGGAAAAGGCGGACCAGGTCTGTGCCGCCTGTCACGGCAAGGACGGCAACACCCCGATCGATCCGTCCTATCCGCGGCTGGCGGGCCAGCACGCCGACTATCTGCGGCACGCATTGCACGCCTATCAGGCCGACCAGCGCAGGAACCCGATCATGGGCGCGCAGGCCAAACAACTCTCGCGCGCCGACATCGAGAACCTGGCTTCCTGGTACGCGAGCCTGCCGGGCCCGCTCAGTCACCAGCGTTGACGCGCGCACGCGCGGCCTGCTTCCATCGCCGACGCGCCGCCTTCCGTCGCGCGCTCCTGTCGTGACGGCGCATGCCGTCGCTAGACTGGCACGACCTTCCCCATCGTGTTGTCGTCGCCCCGATGCGTCCCGAGTCACCGAAGCGCGTGCGACGTCCGCAAATGGGCGTGACGGCGGCCGAACTGGCAATCGTGACCACGATCGTGGCGACGCTCGTGGCCGCGGCAGCCCCCGAGTTCTCGGGTTTTCTCGTCAACGCGGAGCTGCGCTCCGTCTCGGAAGACCTGCGCAGCGGCCTGCGGCTGGCGCAGATCGAGGCGATCAAGCGCCAGGGCGTGGTCGAACTGGTGCTCACCGGCGAGGCGCCCGAACGCGCCGACGTTCATCCGGCGAGCGACGGCCGCAACTGGGTGATCCGCGCGGCGCGCCGCGACGGCGGCTTCGCGCTGCTGCGCTCGTCGTCCGGCGCGACCTGGACCCCGCGGGTGCGCATCGAATCCGATCGTGAAGCCTTCGCGTTCGACAAATTCGGCCGGCTGCATGCGGACTCGATCGGCAACGCCGCGCCGGGGGCCGACCTGCGCATCGAACTGAGCGACCGCGACGAGCGCGGCCGGCCGCTGCGCGTTCTGGTACGCCCCTCCGGCTCGAGCCTGACCTGCGATCCTGGCGCGCAGGACGGTGCGGCGTTCGCCTGCGGCTGATCGTACGCAGCGGCCGTTTGCTCCCGACGGTGGTACAGCGAATGTGCGAACATCGCGCTCCCCGATCGGCCCCGGACACCAGGATCAGACATGCCGCAGACCGCCCCGATTCCGGACTTCGCGACCACCGACCTGTGTGATGCGCATGAAGAACGGCTCACTGCCGGCGCCCTGCGTGTCCTGCATCCGGCGTTCAGGGCGTTCGGCAAGCGTCCCCGATTCGCGGGACCCGTGGCAACGGTGCGCTGTTTCGAGGACAACTCGATGGTGCGCGCGGCACTCGAGACCCCCGGGCAAGGGCGGGTGCTGGTGGTCGACGGCGGCGGCAGCCTGCGCTGCGCGCTGGTCGGCGGCAACCTCGCCAGACTCGCGAGCGACAACGGCTGGGCCGGGGTCGTCGTCAACGGTTGTGTGCGCGACGTGGCCGAGATCAACGCCAGCGACATCGGCGTGCGCGCGCTCGCCGCACACCCGCGGCGCAGCGATCGGCGCGGCAGCGGTTCGCAGGGAAAGGCAGTCGAGATCGCCGGCGTGCGGGTGGTGCCCGGCGACTGGTGCTACGCCGACGACGACGGCATCCTGGTCAGCGACCACCGGCTCGACGCCGGCTGAGGGTGCTTCAGACGAGGCCGTCGAAGGCGATGCAGTCGACGGCGTCGCCGACCTGTACCGCACCCTGGTCGTGGTGCAGCACGACCACGCAATTGGCCTCGGACATCGAGCGCAGCACGCCTGAGCCCTGGCTGCCGGCGCTGCGCACCGACATCGTGCCGTCGGTCTCGAGCGCCAGCCGCGCGCGCTGGTATTCGGTGCGACCCGGGCGCTTGCGAAAGGCGCTCAGCGAGCGTGCGCGCACCAGCGGCAACGGCGCGGGTTCGGCACCCATCTGGCGCAGCAGCGCGTCGCGCGCGAAAAAATAGAAGGTGATCATCACCGCCACCGGGTTGCCCGGCAGGCCGAAGTAGCTCGCACGCCCGATGCGTCCGAACGCCATCGGCCGCCCGGGGCGCATCGCGATGGTCCAGAACGCGATGTCGCCGAGCCTGGCCATGATCCGCTTCGTGAAGTCGGCCTCGCCGACCGACACGCCACCGGAGGAAACGATCGCGTCGGCGCACTCCGAGGCGATCCGCACCGCCTGTTCGAGCGCACCCGGGTCGTCGCGCACCACGCCCAGGTCGATGAGCTCGACGCCCAGCCGCGCGAGCATGCCATAGAGGGTGTAGCGATTGCTGTCGTAGAGCTCGCCCGGGCCGAGCGGCTCGCCCACGCTGCGCAATTCGTCGCCGGTGGAGAAGAAGGCCACCCGCAGGCGCCGGCGGACCGGCACTTCGGGCAAACCCAGCGAGGCGAGCAGGCCGAGGTCGGCGGGCGCGAGCCGCTTGCCCGCGCGCAGCGCCGGCTGGCCGCACGCCAGGTCTTCGCCGCGCCGCCGGCGGTGCTGACCCGGGGTTTGCCCCGGGGGTACGGTCAGGCGCTCGCTGTCGAGCGTCACCACTTCCTGGATCACCACGGTGTCCAGGCCCGCCGGCATCACGGCGCCGGTGGTCACGCGCACCGCCTCGCCCGGGCCAGCGACGCCGGTGAAGGGGCGCCCGGCCAGCGCGGTGCCGGCGATGGCGAGCGTGGTGGGCGCGCCGGCCGCGAGATCGGCGGCGCGTACCGCATACCCGTCCATGGCCGAGTTGTCGGCGGCCGGAACGTCGATCGGCGAGGCGATCTCCGCGGCGAGCACGCGACCGAGCGCGCTGCGCAGCGCCACCCGCTCGACGGCCTGCACCGGCACCACCACCCGGTCGATGATCTCGCGCGCGCGTGCCACCGGCAGCGCGTTCGGATCGTAGTCGGACAGGCAACTGATCGCCTCGGCAAGGGTCTGCGGCGCGTTCATTCGGGTTCCTGTTCGCTCAGTTCCTGCGGCGTGTTGATGTTGCGGAAAGCCGCGTCGTCGTCGAACTCGACCTCGACCACGCCGAGGGGCGCGTACCAGGCGTCGATCTTGCGCTGCCCGCTGGCGAGGAAGGTCTCGAGGTCGGCGAGCAGCGAGCGATCCACCAGTGCGAACACCGGATGCACGTGTTCGCGGGTGCGCGCCACTGCGAGCCGCGCACCGTGTGCGCCGGCCAGTCCTGTGGCGAGCCGCTCGACCAGGTCGGCGGGCAGGAACGGCGAGTCGCAGGGCACCGTGACCACGTAACGCGTGCGCGCATGGCGCATCCCGGCGTGCAGGCCGGCCAGCGGCCCGGCGAAGCCCTCGATCGCGTCGCCGATCACCGGCCAGCCGAATCGGGCATGGCAATCGGCGTTGCGGTTGGTGTTGACCAGCAGGGTCGCCACCTGTGGGGCGAGGCGCTCGATCGCGTGTTGCACCATCGGGCGACCACGAAACGGCTGCAACCCCTTGTCGACGCCCTGGCCGTCCGTGCTCATGCGCCGGCCCAGCCCGCCGGCGAGCACGATGCCGGTGATTTCGCTGCGCTCGATCCGGGATGTGGGCATCGACGGTTGGCCGGGCAGCGCTCACGCCAGGGCCGTCACCGGCTGGCGCACGAAGCGCTGGCCGCCGGTGAACAGCAGGTAGTGACGCCCCTGGCAGCGCCCGACCATCGTGATGCCGACGCGCTGCGCGATCTCGTAGCCCATCTGCGTGAGCCCGGAGCGCGACAGCAGGAACGGAATGCCCATCTGGGCGCACTTGATGACCATCTCGGAGGTGAGGCGTCCGGTGGTGTAGAAGATCCTGTCGGCGCCGTCGATCGACTCGAGCCACATCCAGCCGGCGATCGCATCGACCGCATTGTGGCGTCCGACATCCTCGACGAAGCTCAGGATCTCGCCGCGCGAGTCGCCGGCATTCGAGCACAGTGCGCAGCCGTGCACCGCCCCGGCCACCTTGTAGATGGACTCGTGGCGGCGCACGCGGTCCAGCACCGTGTAGAGCGTTTCCTCGGTGAGGCGCGGGCTGGCCGGAAGCGCGATGCGGTCGATCTCCTCCATCAGGTCGCCGAACACCGTGCCCTGGCCGCAGCCCGTGGTGACCGTGCGCCGGTCGAGTCGGCCGGCGAGCGCATCGGCGCGCCCGCTGTCGTCCCAGACGGTGATGCCGCGCTCGGCAAGCGAGCGCGAGGTGATCGCCACCGAACCGGTGTCCCAGTCGACCTGCACTGCGGCCAGTTCGCCGATGTCGGACACCAGCCGCTGGTTGCGCAGGTAGCCGAGCGCCAGGTGCTCGGGCGCCGCGCCCAGCGTCATCAGCGTGACCAGTTCGCGCTTGTCGAGGTACAGCGTCAGCGCGTGTTCGCCGGCGATCGAGGTGGGAACGGTTTCGCCGCGCTCGTTGACGGCCTCGACCTGGAAGGTGCCCGGTCGCGCCTGGCGGGTGAGCGTGGGGATCGGCATCGCGGGCAGGCGGATCAGCCGCCGATGTAGGACATCTCGATCTTGCGCAGTCCGGCCGTGGCGGCCGAACGCAACTCGGAGTAGCGATCGTCGCGCACCGACCAGATCGCGCCGATCGCCGCGCCGATCTGGGCGTCGTCGAAGCCGCCGCGCAGCAGTGCGCGCAGATCCTGGCCCGCCGTCGCGAACAGACAGGTGAACAGCTTGCCCTCGGTGGACAGGCGTGCGCGCGTGCACCCGCCGCAGAACGGCTGCGTGACCGAGGAGATCAGCCCGATCTCGCCCTGGCCGTCGAGGTAGTGCCAGCGCTCGGCCACTTCGCCCTCGTAGTTGGGATCGACCGGCTCGATCGGGAAGACCTCGCCGATCCGGCGCGCAACCTCGGCGCTGGGCACCACGTCGTCCATGCGCCAGCCGTTGGAGGCGCCCACGTCCATGAACTCGATGAAGCGCAGGATGCGGCCGCTGCCGCGGAAACGGCGGGCCATCGGCACGATCTCGTGATCGTTCACGCCGCGCTTGACCACCATGTTGATCTTGATCGGGTGCAGCCCGGCAGCCTCGGCCGCGTCGATGCCGGCCAGCACGTCGGCGACCGGAAAACCGACGTCGTTCATCGTGCGGAACACCGTGTCGTCGAGCGCATCCAGGCTCACTGTCACGCGTCGCAGACCGGCCTCGCGCAGCGCGCGCGCCTTGCGTGCGAGCAGCGAACCATTGGTGGTCAGCGTCAGGTCGAGTGGCGCGCCGGCGGGCGTGGTGAGCGGGGCGAGCATGCCGATCAGGCGTTCGACGTCGCGCCGCACCAGCGGTTCTCCACCGGTCAGGCGCAGCTTTTCGACCCCGTGCGCAGCGAACAGCCGCGCGAGCCGCGTGATCTCCTCGAAGGTGAGCAGCGACGCCTGCGGAAGGAACGCGTAATCGGTGCCGAACACCGTTTTCGGCATGCAGTAGGTGCAGCGGAAGTTGCAGCGGTCGGTCACCGAGATGCGCAGGTCGTGCAGGCGCCGTCCCCGGCGGTCGGTCAGCCGGCCGCGGGGCGGTTGTGGCTGCCCGGGCACTTCGGGGATCGCGGCGGCATAGCGCCGGTCGGCGACGGGGACGTTGCGTGCGCTCATCGTGAATTCGCTAAGATGACCGCATGGTAGCAATCCCCGCGCCAGCCGCCGGAGAAGGCGTTGGAACAGCGTGACTTTCGCCCGCCTGGCGCCGAGCCGCTGATCGATGTCGATCCGGTGCCGGTGCGCGTCGTCTTCGAGCGTCGCGAGACCGGCAGCCCGTGGCAGCCGGTGATCTGGCGACCCGGTGCGATCGAGCCCGCTGCCGCCGGTTCGCCGCTGGCCGTGCGCCTGAGCGTCGACGAGACCGAAGGTTATTACCTGAACCTCACCACCGGGCAGCCGTCGGTGTTCGTGCTCTGGCGAATGCCATCCGACGACTCGGGGGTGATCGTCGAGGGCGATCCGACGCCGCCTCGCGCGCTGGCGGTGACCGCCAGCTACAACGAGGCGGGCCGCTGGATGGACGGCGGCGAGCGCGTCGATCCGGTGCCGATGCCTGCGCCGATGCAATCCTGGGTGGCGGAATACACCACCCTGCACTACGTGCCCGAGAAGGGACGCAAGCAGCGCGGCAATCGGCCGTCGTTCATGGGTCGCGGCGAGTTCGAGGCGATGGCCGCACGCGAACGGGCCATCCATGCGCCCGGACCCGGGACACCCATCGTTGCGGGGAGCGCTGCGCCCGCAGGCGTGGCTCCCGGGGACGCCAGGCACGGGGCGAGCCCGGATCGATCGGACGCGGGCGAGTCATGAGCGAGGCCGACGACGGATTTCTTGCGCGCTGGTCGCGCCGCAAGCACCGCAGCCGAGCGCAGAGCGCGCCGGATCCCGGCTCCGCGATCCCGCCTGCGGTCACGCCTGCGGTCACGCCTGCAGCCGACGCTGGCGCGCCCGCTGCGTCCGACACGAGCGTCAGCGCTGCGGGCGCGAGCGGCACGCGCGATTCGGGCGCAAGCGCGGGCCCGATCGCCGATGACGGCGCACCCGCCGACGAACTGCCGTCGATCGATTCGCTGAGCCCGGCATCGGATTTCCGGCCATTCATGCGCACCGGCGTTGAACCTGCGACCCGCAACGCGGCGCTCAAGCGGCTGTTCGCGGACCCGCAGTTCAACGTGATGGACGGTCTGGACGTCTACATCGACGACTACGGCAAGACCGAGCCGATTCCGCCGGCGTTGCTCGGCCGTCTGCTCGGGCCGCACGCGGCGCAGGAGTCCGGATCGCAATTGCCCGAATCGCGTTCGCCACAGTCGCAATCGCCCGCATGGCCCCCCGATTCTGGCGGTGACGTGCCTGTGTTCGCGTCCTCCGGCCCGGGGTCGCGTGGCGGCGACGACAAGGCACGGATCGAAGCGACGCAAGGCGGATCCCAGGGCAATGCCCTCGATCGCTGTGGCAAGGGTGCTGCCGGGGACGGAGCCGGCGATGGCGACGCGGCCCCCGTGGCATCGCATCCGGATGTCCGTGGAATCGACGCAGACCCATGTCCGGACGTGCATAGGCGCTGATATAGTTGGCGAGACCGCGCCCATCGGGCCGAAGGAATCGCCGCCGTGAAAACCCGGCTGCTCGCATGCAACTGCAACGGCACCGTCGATCTCGGTGGCGCCGCGCTCGGGCGGGCATTTCCCGTTCCGGTGACGTCCCTTCCGGTGGCGCGCGAGTTGTGTCGGCGCGAGGTGTCGCGCTTTCTGGGCGAACTCGACGGCACCGATGACCTGCTGATCACCTGTACCCAGGAGTCGGCCATGTTCTCGGAGATCGCCGGTGCGCGTGACGCGGCGGCGCCGATCCGGTTCGTGAACATCCGCGAGCAGGCCGGGTGGGGCGAGCAGGGTGCCGATGCGGGTCCGAAGATGGCTGCACTGGTGGCGATGGCTGCGGCGGGCGGCATCGATCCGGTGCCGGCGGTTTCGTACCGGTCGTCGGGCCGGGTCCTGGTGGTCGGCGAGGGGCCCGACGCGCTCGAATGGGCCGGCCGCCTCGCGGGCCCGCTCTCGGTCACCGTGCTGATGAGCCGCTCGCGCGGCGCCGCGCTGCCGGCGTTGCGCGACTGGCCGGTGCTTTCGGGCACGCTGCTCTCGCTCACCGGCTGGCTCGGCGAATTCGAGGCGCGCTGGCGCCAGGACAACCCGATCGATCTCGACGCCTGCGTGCGCTGCGCGGCGTGTATCGAGGCCTGTCCCGAAGGCGCGATCGGCGCCGATTTCCAGGTTGACACGCTGCGTTGCCGCGCGCACCGCGCCTGCGTGGCCGCCTGCGGCGAGATCGGCGCGATCGATTTCACGCGCGCCGATCGCGAACGCAGCGAGAAATTCGATCTCGTGTTCGACCTGCGCGAGCGCTCGATGTTCGACTGCAAGGTGGCACCGCAGTCCGACATCTGCGAGCGCTGTCCGCTGATGAGTCGTGCCGGCGTGGCCTTCGACGTGCACCAGCCGCCGCAGGGCTATTTCCACCCCGGGCGCGACCCGTCCGCGGGCATGGAGCAGGCGCTGCGCCTGGTCGCGATGGTCGGCGAGTTCGAGAAACCGAAGTTCTTCCGTTATCGCGAAAAGACGTGCGCGCACGGGCGCAACGGCATCGAGGGCTGCAACGCCTGCGTCGAGGTCTGCTCGACGCGCGCGATCGAGTCGGCGGGCGACGTCATTCGTGTCGAGCCGCATCTGTGCATGGGCTGTGGTGGCTGCACCACGGTCTGTCCGTCCGGGGCGATCAGTTACGCGTATCCGACGCCGATCCGGCTGGGCGCGCAGATCCGCTACGGGCTGGCGGCTTACCACGATCGCGGTGGGCGTAACGCCTGTCTGCTGGTGCACGACGCCGAAGCCGGCAAGGCACTGATCGAGTCGCTGGCGCGCCCGGCGGGTCGGCTGCACGGCCCGGCCAGCGTGCCTCCGGCCGGGCGCGGGCTGCCGGCGCGGGTGATTCCGCTGGCCGTGCATCACGTCGGCTCGTTCGGCATCGATCTCGCGCTGTCGGCGATCGCGTTCGGGGCCAGTCAGGTGGTCGTGCTGGCGAGCCCGGGCATCGCGCCGCAATACCGCGAGGCCACCGAGGCGCAGTTCGCGATCGCCCAGACGCTGCTCGATGCGCTCGGCAATCGGGGCCGGCGTTTTGCGGTGATCGACGGCGCCGATCCGCACTGGATCGACACCTTGTTCGACCTCGAACCGGTCATGGGTATTGCGCAGCCGGCCACGTACGCGTTGTCCGAAGACAAGCGGCGCTCGATCGAATTCGCCGTCGACCACCTGCTCGAACAGGCGCGCGCGGGCGGCTTCGCGGTGCCGCGCAGCGTACCGTTTCCGGCAGGGGCGCCATTTGGCGCCTTGAAGGTCGATCGCGATGCATGTACCTTATGTCTGGCGTGCATAGGTGCCTGCCCTGAATCGGCGCTGCTCGACAACCCCGATTCGCCGCAGTTGCGCTTCATCGAGCGCAATTGCGTGCAGTGCGGCCTGTGCCTGAAGACCTGCCCCGAGCAGGCGATCACGATGGAGCCGAGGTACGTGTTCACCGAGGAGACACGAACACCGGTGGTGCTTGCCGAGGCGCAGCCGTTCGCCTGCATTGGGTGCGGCAAGCCGTTCGGCACGCGCGCGATGATCGACCGCATGCTCGGCCGCCTCGCGGGCCACTCGATGTTCGGCGGCGAGGCCGCCCGGCGCCTGCAGATGTGCGCCGACTGCCGCGTGATCGACATGGTCTCGAACCCGACGGAATCGACGATCTTCGATTTCACCGGAGGCAAGCCGTCGTGAGCGCGAGCACGCCGGGCACGACGCCGATCGCGGTCGACCTCGCGGCCGTCGCGCCCGAAGACGCAGCGCGTGCGCGCTGGTACGGCCTGTTCGCAAGCCTGTTTCGCGCGCCACCGACGGCCGGGTGGCTGGCAGCGATCGCGACGAGTGCCGGCCGTGCGGGTTGCGCCGACGACGACCGTCCGCTCGGGTACGCCTGGAACGACTTCGCCGGCGCCTGTGCGCAGGCCGATGCGGGGGCGGTCCGTGAGGAGTTCGACACGGCGTTCCTCGGCGTGGGCAAGGCCGACGTGATTCCGTACGCGTCGTATCACCTCAGCGGCTTCCTGAACGACCGGCCGCTGATCGAGTTGCGCGGGCACCTCGCGCAGCTCGGCCTGGCGCGCCGCGCCGACATCGGCGAGACCGAAGACCACCTGTCGGCACTGTGCGAGACGATGGCCTGGCTGATCGCGGGCGATGCCGGGCAGCTGCGCGACTTCGCCACGCAGCGCGCCTTCTTTTCGCGCTTTCTGGCCCCCTGGTACGACGCGTTCGCCGAAACGATCGAGCACAGCGGCGTCACCGATTTCTACAAGCATGCCGGCCGCCTGCTGCGCGAGTTCCTCGCGATCGAGCGGCAAGGCTTCGAATTCGACTCTCCATGACGATGGCCCACGAGGAGTGATCCGATGAAACGCGACAAGACCACCGACAGGTCCGTGACCGCACGCAGGGGCTTCCTGATGGGTGCGGGCCTGGCCGGCGCAGCCGGGGCCGCCGCCGTCGTCGCCACCCGTGGGGGTGCAGCGCAGCCGGCGGCCTCCGGGAGCGCGCCGCAAATGCATGAGCGCGGCGGTGGCGGCTACCACGTCACCGAGCACGTGCGGCGCTATTACCGCAGCACCACCGTCTGAGCATTCGCGCGACAACGAGGAGACACGGCATGCAACTGCAGCGCAAATCTGGCGCTTCCGCAGCGCCCGGCGCACTCACGGCGAGCCTCGCGAGGGGCGTGCGTTCGGCGCTCGCGAGCACGATGGACCGGCGCAGCTTCCTGAAGCGCTCCGGCATCGGCATCGGCGCCGGTGCGGCAGCCGGTGCGCTGTCCTTCGAGATGATCGGCAAGGCCGAGGCCCAGCAGGCGGGGGCGGGCAAGATCGAAGTCAGGCGCACGGTCTGTACGCACTGCTCGGTGGGCTGCGCGATCGATGCAGTCGTGGAAAACGGCGTCTGGGTGCGCCAGGAGCCGGTGTTCGACTCGCCGATCAGCCTCGGCGGCCACTGCGCCAAGGGCGCGGCGATCCGCGAGCACGGCCACGGCGAGTACCGGCTGAAGACGCCGATGAAACTGGTCGACGGCAAGTACCAGCGGATCAGCTGGAAGCAGGCGCTCGACGAGGTCACCGCGAAGCTGCAGCAGATCAGGAAGGAATCCGGCCCGGACGCGACCTTCTGGATCGGTTCGTCCAAGCACAGCAACGAGCAGTCGTACCTGATGCGCAAGTTCGTGTCGTTCTTCGGCACGAACAACATGGACCACCAGGCGCGCATCTGCCACTCGACGACGGTCTCGGGCGTGGCCAACACCTGGGGCTACGGCGCGATGACGAACTCGTACAACGACATGCAGAACACGAAGTGCGCGTTGTACATCGGCTCGAACGCCGCCGAGGCGCACCCGGTGTCGATGGTGCACATGCTGCACGCCAAGGAGAACGGCGCGAAGATGATCGTCTGCGATCCGCGCCGCACCCGCACCGCGGCCAAGGCCGACGAGTACGTGCGCTTCCGCTCGGGCACCGACATCCCGGTACTGTTCGGCATCCTGTACCACATCTTCAAGAACGGCTGGGAGGACACGAAGTACATCAACGATCGCGTCTACGGGATGGACAAGGTCCGCGAGGAGGTGCTCGCGAAGTGGACGCCCGAGGCGGTCGAGGAGGCCAGCGGCGTGCCAGGCGAGCAACTGGCGCGCGTGGCCGAGATGATGGCGAAGAACCGGCCCTCGACCATCGTCTGGTGCATGGGCCAGACCCAGCACTCGATCGGCAACGCGATGGTGCGTGCCTCGTGCATCCTGCAGCTCGCGCTGGGCAACGTCGGCGTCCCGGGCGGCGGCGCGAACATCTTCCGCGGCCACGACAACGTGCAGGGCGCCACCGACATCGGTCCCAACCCCGATTCGCTACCGGGCTACTACGGTGTCGCGGCGGGTTCGTGGAAGCACTTCGCGGCGGTGTGGGGCGTCGACTACGACTGGATCCAGAAGCAGTTCGCCCCCGGCATGATGGAAAAGCCCGGCATCACCGTCTCGCGCTGGTGCGACGGCGTGCTCGGCGCGAAGGACACGCTCGACCAGCCGTCGAACCTGCGTGGCGTCGTCTATTGGGGGCACGCGCCGAATTCGCAGACGCGCGGCCTCGACATGAAGAAGGCGATGGACAAGCTCGACCTGCTGGTGGTGGTCGATCCGTATCCATCGGCCACCGCCGCGATGGCGGCGCTCACCAGCGACCCGAAGAGCGTCAACCCGGATCGCTCGGTCTACCTGCTGCCGGCGGCGACGCAACTCGAGACCTCGGGGTCGGCCACCGCGTCGAACCGCTCGCTGCAATGGCGCGAGCGCGTGATCGAGCCGCTGTTCGAGTCGATGCCCGATCACACGATCATGCAGGCCTTCGCCGAGCGGCTCGGCTTCGGCGAGCAGCTGTCGAAGAACTACAGGATGATCACCGTGAACAGGCACGGCATCGAGTGGCATGAGCCCGAGCCCGAGTCGATCCTGCGCGAGATCAACCGCGGCATGTGGACCATCGGCTACACCGGGCAGTCGCCCGAGCGGCTGAAGCTGCACATGAAGCACATGGCCACCTTCGACGTGAAGACGCTGCGCGCGGAGGGCGGACCGTGCGACGGCGATTACTTCGGGCTGCCGTGGCCGTGCTGGGGCAATCCCGAAATGAAGCACCCGGGCACGCCCAACCTGTACCAGACCACGCGCCACGTGATGGACGGCGGCGGCAACTTCCGCGCCAACTTCGGTGTCGAGCGCGACGGGGTCTCGCTGCTGGCGGCCGACGGCTCGTATTCGGAGGGTGCCGATATCCACACCGGCTATCCGGAGTTCGACCACGCGCTGGTGAAGAAGCTCGGCTGGTGGGGCGAACTCACCGACGCCGAAAAGCAGGCGGCCGAAGGCAAGAACTGGAAGACCGACCTGTCGGGCGGCATCATCCGCGTGGTGATGACGAAACATGGCTGCTATCCGTTCGGCAACGCCAAGGCGCGCGCGGTGGTCTGGAACTTCCCCGATCCGGTGCCGCTGCACCGCGAGCCGATCTACGGCACGCGTCCCGACCTGGTGGCGAAGTATCCGACGCACGACGACAAGACGAAGTTCTGGCGCATGCCGACGCTGTTCAGGTCGCTGCAGCAGAAGAACGTGGAAGACAGGCTCTACGAGAAGTTCCCGTTGATCCTGTCCAGCGGGCGGCTCACCGAATACGAGGGCGGCGGCGACGAGACGCGTTCCAATCCGTGGCTCGCGGAGCTGCAGCAGGATGCCTTCGTCGAGATCAACCCGCGCGCGGCCAACGATCGCGGCATCCGCAACGGCGAGTACGTCTGGCTGGCGACGCCGACCGGCGCGCGGCTGAAGGTGAAGGCGCTGGTCACCGAACGCGTCGGCCCCGACACCGCGTGGATGCCATTCCACTTCGCGGGCTGGTGGCAGGGCCGCGACCTGAAGGAGTTCTATCCGGAAGGCGCGGCGCCGGTGGTGCGCGGCGAGGCGGTCAACACGGCCACGACCTACGGCTACGACTCGGTCACGATGATGCAGGAGACCAAGACCACGATCTGCCAGATCGAGAAGGCCGCGGCCTGAGCGCCGGCGTCGCCGACCATCGAGACCAGGGGGAAAACACATGGCCCGCATGAAATTCATCTGTGACACCGAGCGTTGCATCGAGTGCAACGGCTGCGTCACCGCCTGCAAGCAGGAGCACGAGGTGCCCTGGGGCGTGAACCGCCGTCGCGTGGTCACGCTCAATGACGGCCTGCCGGGCGAGCGCTCGGTGTCGGTTGCCTGCATGCACTGCTCGGATGCGCCGTGCATCGCAGTGTGCCCGGTCGACTGCATGTATCACACCGACGAGGGGATCGTGCTGCACGACAAGGATCTGTGCATCGGCTGCGGCTACTGCTTCTACGCCTGCCCGTTCGGCGCACCCCAGTTCCCGCAGACCGGCGCGTTCGGCCTGCGCGGCAAGATGGACAAGTGCACGTTCTGCGCCGGCGGCCCCGAGAAGGACGGTTCGAAGGAAGAGTTCGAGAAGTACGGCCGCAATCGCCTCGCCGAGGGCAAACTGCCGGTGTGCGCCGAGATGTGCTCGACCAAGGCGCTGCTGGCCGGCGACAGCGACATGCTCTCCGACATCTACCGTCAGCGCGTGATGGCGCGCGGCAAGGGCGAGGAGGTCTGGGGCTGGGGAACGGCCTATGGTCCGCGGCGCAAGGGCGCGCAGGCGCCGGCCAGGCAAGGGAGTTGAGACATGAAGACCAGGAACCTCGCATGCCTTGCCGCGGCCGTTGTGCTCGCCCTCGGGCTGGCCGGTTGCGGCGAAAGACCGCAGGTGATCGGCGAGAAGAACGCGGGCACCACGGTGACGCGTGACACCCGGCCGTGGCAGGGTGATCCGCTCACCTTCCAGGCCCCGTACACCCGAGGCGACAAGGCCAGCTGGGAGAACTCGCTGAAACTGCGCCAGCAGGGGCAGAACGAATACGTTCGCATCGGAGGCCAGTGATGAATCGCGCAATCCGCCTGCTGGTGCTGCTCGTCGGGTTGTGGGGCGTCGCGGCGGCTGCCCAGCCATCCGGGACGGCCACTTCGGACGACCAGCCGTCGCCGAACGCCCTTCAGGCGAGCCGCACCGACCAGGCGGCGCGCCAGAAGATCCAGCCGCTGAACAACGCCCCGACCTGGCGAGCCGCCAACTCGGGCGCCAGCGGATTCACCAACCTGCCCGATCACGAGGGCGGAGTGCTGATCCAGTCGGCCGGGGAAGAGTGGCGGCAGTTGCGCAACGGCCCGGTCACCATCAATGGCGGCTGGTTCCTGGTTGCCGTGCTGTTGCTGATCGCGGCCTACTACCTCTGGCGCGGGCCGATCGGGGTCACCGGCCCGCCCACCGGACGGATGATCGAACGCTTCACCGTGATCGAGCGCGCGGTGCACTGGATCAATGCCGCGTGTTTCGTCGTGCTGGCGCTCAGCGGCGTCGTGCTGCTGTTCGGCAAGCACCTGCTGCTGCCGGTGATCGGCTACACCCTGTTCTCGCTGCTGGCCACGATTTCCAAGACCGGCCACAACTTCGTCGGCCCGCTGTTCGCGGTGACGCTGATCGCGATGTTCCTCCTCTACGTGAAGGACAACTTCCCGCGCGCCTACGATTTCACCTGGCTGATCAAGGGCGGCGGCCTGCTGTCGCGCAAGGCCCACGTGCCCAGCGATCGCTTCAACGGCGGTGAGAAGCTGATGTTCTGGGGTGCGCTGGTGCTGCTCGGCACGATCGTCGCCGTCACCGGTTTCATCCTCGATTTTCCGAACTACGAGCAGACGCGCGGCCAGATGCAGCAGGCGTGGATGATCCACGCGGTCGCGGCCGTGCTGTTCATCGCGGTGATCATGGGACACGTGTACCTGGGCACGATCGGCATGCGCGGTGCACTCGACGCGATGAAGACCGGTTACGTCGACGAGGCCTGGGCGAAGGAACATCACGCCCGCTGGTACGAGGACATCAAGGCCGGAAAAATTCCGGCGCAGCGCTCGGCACAGGCCGGCGCGCGCGCTGCCGGTTCCGCGACGCAGGCGCAGGGCTGAGCTCGCCTGCAGCGGCCCCGGCCGGCGCCGGGTGCCGTCGCGCTTCAGCCCTGTGCTTCGTCGGGTCGGGTTTCCACCTGCTGCAACGGTTCGGCCGCGGCGGCACTGCGCGGGCGGCGCACGCGCGGCGCCCGCGGGGCCGGAACTTCGGCGACTGCCTCGACCTGCGGCCGCGCGACCGTCTCCACCCATTGCAGTCCGGCACCGGCCAGGATCTGCTCGAGTTCGGCCTTCGGCAATTCGACTGGCGTAATGGGCCGGTCCGCCTCGGGGGCTGCAATCGGCGGGGGCGCCGCCTGCACCTGAGGTGCCGGCTGCGCTGGCACGGCCAGTGCGACCGGGGCTTCTTCAGCTTCGGGCGCCAGCGCCGCGGGCGTGGCAGGCGCTTGCGCCTGCGGCGCTGTCAGTTCGGCGACGGGCCGGGCGAACGGCAGCAGCGTCTGGACCGCAGGCGCCGCGGGTACTTCGGCGGCGACTGCCGATGCCACCGACTCGGGCGCCGTCACCGGACCCGGCGCAGCAGGGGTGTCGCCGGATTCGCCTGCGAGCGCCTCGTCCGTACCGATGGCCGCAGCGGATTCGCGCTCGCCGCCGCGGCGGCCGCGACGACGGCGGCCGCGCCCACGACGCGCCTCGTCCGCCACGGTCGCTTCGCCGTTGGACGCTTGAAGCTCATTGACGATGGGTACGGCGTCGGTCAAGCGGGAGGCGTCGGCGACGTCGGCCGGGACAGTCGCTGCCGGCGTTACACCCGCTACGGCGGCGGGGCCGGGATCCCCTTCGCGTACGCCCGGGGCCGCCGTATCCTCCGGACGTGTCTCCGCCTTCGGTCGATCACGTCCGTTGCGGCGTTCGCCACGTTCGGGACGTTCGGCACGCGGCGGGCGCTCGGCGCGTGACGCCTCGTCGGAACGTCCGGGGCGCGCTTCGCGCTCGGGGCGACGCTCGCGACCTTCGCGAGTATCACGCGGTTCGCGCCGCTCCTGCCCGCGTCGCGATCCTTGGCCGTCGGCTTCGGCCCCGGGCGCACGGTCGGCGCGCGCCTCCCGGCTCGCACGCCCCTCGCGGCTGTCGCCGCGGCGCTCGCGGCCGTCACGCCCACCCGAGCGCTCGCGGCCTTCGCGTGTCGTGCGCGACCGCCGTCCGGCCTCGCCCGAAGCCTGCGTCTCGACGGTTTCGACGGAGGCGGGTGACAGGGCGCTCGCCTCGTTCGCCGGCTTGCGCCGGAACCAGTTGAGGATGCGTCCGAGCAGGCCATCGTCGCCGGCCGGTGCAGCCGCCACCACCGCAGTGCGCGCGGGCCGGGCTGCGGGAGTGCCCGTCGCCGCCACCGGTGCCGGCACCGGTGGCGGCTGTTGCGGCGTGATGCCCGTGACCACCGCCTCCTGGCGCGGCCTGGCGGCCTCGAGCTTGCTCTCCAGGTAGGAGTTGTCCTCGGCCGGTGCCTCGGCCAGCGTGTGGCTGGCGCGGTAGCTCGACAGGCGCTCGTCGTCGTGACGCAGGCGCTCGGCCTTGTAGTGCGGTGTCTCGAGGTGTTTGTTCGGGATCAGGACGATCTCGACCTTCAGTCGCGCCTCGAGCTTATTCAGTTCGCTGCGCTTCTCGTTCAGCAGATAGGTGGCCACGTCGACCGGCACCTGCGCGTAGACGGCGGCGGTGTTCTCCTTCATCGCCTCTTCCTGGATCACGCGCAGGATGTGCAGTGCCGAAGACTCGATGTCGCGAATGACGCCGGTGCCGTTGCAGCGCGGGCAGGTGATGTGCGAGCCCTCGGCGAGCGCCGGACGCAGCCGCTGGCGCGACAACTCCATCAGGCCGAAGCGCGAGATCTTGCCCGTCTGCACGCGCGCCCGATCGTAGTGCAGCGCATCTTTCAGGCGCTGTTCGACTTCGCGCTGGTTCTTCGGGTTCTCCATGTCGATGAAGTCGATGACGATCAGCCCGCCCAGGTCGCGCAGCCGCATCTGGCGCGCCGCCTCGTCGGCCGCCTCGAGGTTCGTGCGCAGCGCCGTCTCCTCGATGTCGGAGCCCTTGGTGGCGCGCGCCGAGTTGACGTCGATGGCCACCAGTGCCTCGGTGTGGTCGATGACCACCGCGCCGCCCGAGGGCAGCGGCACGATCCGCGAATAGGCGGTCTCGATCTGGTGCTCGATCTGGAAGCGCGAGAACAGCGGCGTGTCGTCGCGATAGCGCTTGACCCGATTGACGGTGTCGGGCATCACGTGCGCCATGAACTGGCGCGCCTGTTCGTAGATGTCGTCGGTATCGATCAGGATTTCGCCGACATCCTGCGTGAAATAGTCGCGAATTGCGCGGATCACCAGGCTCGACTCCTGATAGATCAGGAACGGGCCGGGTGCCGAGCCGGCGGCCGCCTCGATCGCCTTCCACAGCTGCAGCAGGTAGTTCAGGTCCCACTGCAGTTCCTCGGCCGCCCGGCCGATCCCCGCGGTACGGGCGATCAGGCTCATGCCTTGCGGGTGTTCGAGCCGGTCCATCGTCTCGCGCAGCTCCTGCCGGTCTTCACCCTCGACGCGACGCGAAACGCCGCCGCCGCGCGGGTTGTTCGGCATCAGCACGAGGTAGCGCCCGGCCAGCGAGATGTAGGTGGTGAGCGCGGCGCCCTTGTTGCCGCGCTCTTCCTTGTCGACCTGGACGATGACTTCCTGGCCCTCGCTGATCGCGTCCTGGATGCGTGCCCGCGACGCTTCGGCGCCGGCCTTGAAGAAGGTCCTGGAGATCTCCTTGAACGGCAGGAAACCGTGGCGTTCTTCGCCGTAGTTGACGAAACAGGCTTCGAGGCTCGGCTCGACGCGCGTGATGACGCCCTTGTAGATGTTGCTCTTGCGGGACTCGCGGCCCGCCAGCTCGATGTCGATGTCGATCAGCTTCTGGCCATCGACGATCGCCACGCGCAGCTCTTCGGCATGCGTGGCGTTGAACAGCATTCGCTTCATGCAAATGACTCCGTTGCGCGCCTGGAGCGTGGCGACGCGCGTCGGCCAGCGGGCCGATGCGAACGCAAGCGGAAGGAAGGCGGTGCGCCGGACGGCGCTATCTGCAGGCGGCCCGTCCAGGCGAGCGGGCACGCGCCGGGGGCGGGCATTGCCCGGCCAGACCGATGATGGTGCACGCAGACATGGTGTTCAGGGATCGCACCGGCTGTGCCGGCCGCCATCGGGCGCCCGGCTCGCATTCATTCCGGAAAATTCCGCATCGATCCGCGCTTCCCGCATTCGGGAAGCCGCGGTTGAGTGTTCGTCCTGCCGTGCACGCGATCGGTTTCGATCCGCTTCGAGCGCAATCGACCCGGTACAATCGGCGCTCGTGATACGGGATTCAATTCGATGCGCGGAACAGCCTGTTCGACGCGCTTCGCCGAAGCATCCGTGGACGCGAGCAGCCGCCTCGCAAGGCAGCCGTTCCGGTCGGGCCGGGATCGCACACAACAGTCGAAGTATAGCAACGTGAGCACCCTGCGTACAAAGCACGGGGCCGCTGGCCCGACGGATGCCGTGCGCCACCTGTCGATCGGCGAAGACGACGCGGGCCAGCGCCTGGACCATTTTCTGGGGCGGCTGTGCCGCGGCGTGCCGAAGAGCCACCTCTACCGGCTGATCCGCAGCGGCCAGCTGCGCGTGAACGGCAGGCGCCAGGCAGCCGACTACCGGCTGCAGGCGGGCGACTCGGTGCGCGTGCCACCGATCCGGCCGGCTGACGCTGCGGCGCCGGATGCGGTCGCGATCGAGGCAGGCGCAGACGAGCGGGTGCGGCGCACCCGGGCAGGGCTGGCGCGGCGCCTGCCGGTGCTGCACGAGGACGAGGCGCTGCTGGTGGTCGACAAGCCGGCATCGGTCGCCGTGCACGGCGGCAGCGGCATCTCCAGCGGGGTCATCGAGCAGTTACGCGCGGCGCGCCCGCAGGCGCGCTTTCTCGAACTGGTGCATCGGCTCGATCGCGAAACCTCGGGCGTGCTGCTGCTCGCGCGGCGGCGAGCCGCGCTGGTGGCCCTGCATGCGCAGTGGCGCGAACGTGCTGCCGACAAACGTTACCTGGCGATCGTCGCCGGCCGCTGGCCGCTGCGGACCCGTGTGCTGGCCTTCCCGCTTCATCGTCACCAAGCACCTGACGGCGATCGCCGCGTCAGCGTGCGCGCCGGCGGTCAGGAGGCGCTGACCCGGGTGACCGGCCTGCTGCGCTTCGAGCTGCCGCCACTGGGTGAATTCTCGCTGGTGGAGGCCCGGCTCGAGACCGGGCGCACCCATCAGATCCGTGTCCACCTGGCCCATGCCGGCTGTCCGATCGTCGGCGACGCCCGATACGGGCGTTTCGAGCTGAACCGGGAAATGACCCGGCGCGGCTTCAGGCGCATGTACCTGCATGCGCAGTCGATCCGGTTTCGCCACCCCGACACCGGACGCCCGATGCTGATCGAGGCGCCGCTGCCCGACGAATTCGCGCTGCTGCTGCGCGCCGGCGGCGCCGTCTGGCCCGCGCCGCGAGGCAGCGGCGGCGAGGAGGAGGGCGCATGAAGCAGCGCTTTCGCCTGGTCGTCTTCGATTGGGACGGTACGCTGATCGATTCGACGGCGGCGATCGTTCACGCCATCCGCGCCTCGGCCGCCGACCTCGGCTTGCCGGTGCCTTCGCGCGAGCAGGCCTCGCACGTGATCGGGCTCGGGCTGTTCGAGGCGATCCGCGCTGCGGTGCCGATCATCGAACGCGAGCGCATGCCCGCGTTCATCGAACGTTACCGGCATCACTACCTGCGTCATGACCCGGACCTCGCGCCGTTCGACGGCGTGCCGCAGCTGCTCGGCGATCTCGCCGACAGCGGCGCCTGGCTTGCGGTGGCCACCGGAAAGTCGCGCGTCGGGCTGAACCGGGCGCTCGACCAGATGGGCTGGATGGGCCGCTTTCTCACCACGCGCTGTGCCGACGAGGGCGCGCCCAAGCCCGACCCCTGGATGCTGCGCGACATCTGCGACGAACTCGGCATCGGCGCTGCGGAGCTGGTGATGGTTGGCGACACCACCCACGATCTGGGCATGGCGCGCGCGGCCGGCGCGGCGGCGATCGCGGTCGCGTACGGGGCGCACCCGCGCGAAGCGCTCGAGGCCGAACCGGCGCTGGCGATCGTCGACACGGTGTCGGAGCTGCGTGAGGCGCTGCTGGCGCGGGTGTGAGGACGTGAAGGGAGATGGTGCAGGCACAGGCCCTATACTCGGCCACGCAGCGCCTGACCCGCAGCGAGCGCATGGCCTGCAACGCCTGGTCTGCAGCGCACTGAACCGCGGAACACTGCAATGAGCGAACAGGATCTTCCGCCCACCGGCAGGCCACCGGCCGCAGGTTGGGAGCGCGACGTGCTCGAGAAACTCGTCCTCGGCACGCTCGAGGAAAAGCGGCGTGCGCGCCGCTGGGGAATCTTCTTCAAGCTGCTCACCGTGGCCTGGCTGGCTGCGGTGCTGCTGCTGGCCAGTGGCTGGCTCGGGCGCGAAGCCAAGGTGAGCGCCGGCCGGCACACCGCCCTGGTGGAACTCCGGGGCGTGATCGCCGCCGACACCGAGGCCGCCGCCGAGGACATCGTCGATTCACTGCGCGCTGCGTTCGACGACACCCGAACCGCGGGCGTCGTGCTGCGGATCAACAGCCCGGGCGGCAGCCCGGTGCAGGCCGGCATCATCCACGACGAGATCCGCCGGCTGCGCGCGCTGCATCCCGACACGCCGCTCTACGCGGTGGTCGAGGAGGTCTGTGCCTCCGGGGGCTACTACGTCGCCGCGGCGGCCGATCGCATCTACGTCGACAAGGCGAGCCTGGTGGGCTCGATCGGCGTGCTGATGGAGGGCTTCGGCTTCGTCGGCGCGATGGAGAAACTCGGCATCGAGCGGCGCTTGCTGACTGCGGGCAGCAACAAGGGGTTCCTCGACAGCTTCTCACCGTTGCCGGACGACCAGCGTCGGCATGCCCAGGCGATGCTCGACGAGATCCACCAGCAGTTCATCCAGGTCGTGCGGGCCGGTCGTGGCGACCGGCTGAAGGATTCACCCGAGCTGTTTTCGGGGTTGGTCTGGACTGGCGCGCACAGCGTCGAGATGGGTCTGACCGACGCCCTGGGCAGCGTCGACTCGGTTGCCCGCGACGTGCTCGAGGCTCCGGACCTGGTGGACTTCTCCACGCGCAAGAACCTCGTCGAGCGATTGACGCGACGCTTCGGCGCCGCGGCCGGCGAAACCCTGGCGCGGGCGCTGGAGTTCGCGGCGCGGGCGCCGGTCTGGCGCTGAGCGTCCCGGCGGCACGGCGAGCAGCGCGAACACGGCCGGCGTCTTCGGCAACGCGCGCGCCGCGGCGCGCCAGCCGGCAATCGTGTCGACCACGATGCGTTGCGCCGGAAGGCTCAGTGCGCTCGCCACCATCCACCGGGTCGATGGCGCGAGCACCTGCAGCGCGGCGTCGAGCAGCGCCTGGTTGCGGTACGGCGTCTCGATCAACAGGATCGTCTCGTCGTTGCGCGCCGAGCGACGCTCCAGTTCACGCAGTCGTTCGTGCCGCGCGACGGGTTGCGCCGGGACGTAGCCGGCAAACGCGAAGCGCTGCCCGTTCAGGCCCGAGGCCATCAGCGCGAGCAACAGCGAACTGGGGCCGATCAGCGGCCGCACCTCCACGCCCGCGGCGTGGGCAGCCGTTACCAGCGTCGCGCCCGGATCGGCGACCCCGGGAACCCCCGCTTCCGAAAGCAGGCCGCCGTCACGCCCGGCGAGGATCGGCGCGAGCAGATGCGGCAGCGCGTCGGGTGGCGTGTGCTCGTTGAGTTCGCGCAACTCCAGCGCCTGCAGCGGCACGCGGGTGCCTGCCGACTTCAGGAAGGCGCGCGCGCTCCTGGCGTTCTCCACCACGAAGTAATCGAGCGGTTCGACGGCCGCCAGCGTTTCGGCGGGCAGCACGCGATGCGGGTCACTGCCCGTGCCCAGCGGCGTCGGGATCAGCCAGAGTCGGCCCGATGGCATCGCGGCAGGCGTGGCGGCGTTCAGCCGTGCAGCGGCGACAGGCCCGCCCGGCGCAGGATGCGGGTCAGTGCGATCAGCGGCAAGCCGACGAGTGCGCTCGGGTCGTCATCCTCGACCGCGTCGAGCAGTGCGATGCCCAGGCCCTCGACCCGGGCCGCGCCAGCGCAGTCCCAGGGCTGTTCGATCCGCAGGTAGCAGTCGATTTCGGCGTCGTCGAGCCGGCGAAAGCGTACGCGGGTCGCGACACTGGCGCACTCGTCGAAGCCGTCGGTCTGGCGGGTGACGCACAGCGCGGTGTGGAATTGCATCGCGCGGCCCGAGGCGGCGCGCAGCTGCTCGCGTGCCCGGGCGTGGTCGCCGGGCTTGCCGATCGCGGTGGCGCCGTCCAGCGTGGCGACCTGATCCGCACCGATGACCAGTGCGTCCGGATGCCGACGCGAGACGGCACGGGCTTTCTCGGTGGCCAGCCGCAGCGACAGCGCCTCGGGCTTCTCGCCGGCGCGCGGCGACTCGTCGATGCCCGGTGCCACGACCGTGAACGGCAGGCGCAGTCGCAACAACAACTCGCGCCGGTAATGCGAGGTCGAGGCGAGAATCAGGGCAACGGGAGTGCTCGGCACGCAGTGTCCGGAGAAGGCGACGGCAGGAGCGCCGGCGTACGCGATGCCGGCGGGGCAGCGCACCGGCCAGGCGCTGCGGTGACGCTGGCGAGGCACGCCCGCTATGATACGGGCCCGGGGAGACGGGCGCGCGGACCATGCAGCAAACGATCGACTGTTTCGAACTGGCGCGCGCCGGCGGCGAGTTGCGCGGCGCGTACCCCCTCGGGCAGCTGCAGCGGCTGGCATCGATGCTTGCCGGGCGTGACGGGGCGCTCGTCTGGCGGCTGCGCGGCTGGCGCGAGTACGCGGCGGATGGGCTTGCGCGCGACTTCATGGCGTTGTCGGTGGTCGCGACGGTGCAGATGGCCTGCGTGCGCTGCACCGGGCCGGTGAGTGTGGAGATCCAGGTCGATCGCGCCTACCGGCTGGTGCGCAGCGAAGCCGAGGCCGAACGGCTCGACCTGGCCGATCACGAGTACGACGTACTGGCCGGGAGCCGCCGCTTCGACGTGGCGGGGCTGATCGAGGACGAAGTGATCCTGGCCCTGCCGGCGATGCCGCGACACGAATGCTGCGAACTGCCGGGGGCCGAGGCTGCGGCCGCAGTCGAGGCGCGCGACGCAGCGGCAAGCTGCCCCGCACCGCCCGGGCGCACGCGCCCGTTCGCGGTGCTCGAGCGACTCGGCAATGACGCGCAAAATACTGATATGATCGAAGATTGATTTTTGGAGTGCCGCACCATGGCCGTCCAGCAGAACAAGAAGTCGCCGTCGAAACGCGGCATGCATCGCGCGCACGACTTCCTTGCCCGCCCGGCGCTCGCGATCGAGCCGACGACCGGCGAGGTGCACCTGCGCCACCACGTCAGTCCGAACGGCTTCTACCGCGGCAGGAAAGTCGTCAAGACCAAAGCCGACGAGTGACGCTGCGCCTCGTTCACGGGCGCGAGCGTGACGATCCGGATTGCCATCGACTGCATGGGCGGTGACCACGGTCTGTCGGTGACCGTACCCGCCGCGCTCGGCTTTCTCGGACAGATCGACGACGTGCGCCTGCTGCTGGTGGGCCCGAAGGAGGCGATCGAGCAGGCGCTGGCGAAGTCCCGCAGGGCCGACGCCACGCGCATCGAGGTTCGGCATGCTTCCGAGGTGGTGGCGATGGACGATCCGCCGGCCACGGCGTTGCGCGGCAAGCGCGATTCGTCGATGCGGGTGGCGATCGACCTGGTCAAGGGCGGCGAGGCCGACGCCTGCGTGAGCGCCGGCAACACCGGGGCGCTGATGGCGATTTCGCGCTTCGTGCTGAAGATGCAGCCGGGCATCGACCGGCCCGCGATCGCCACCCAGTTGCCGAACCGCACCGGCGGCACCACCACGATGCTCGATCTCGGCGCCAACGTCGACTGCGAGCCGCAGCACCTGCTGCAGTTCGGCGTCATGGGAGCGGCGCTGGTCACCGCGCTCGAAGGCAAGGCGCGGCCCACGGTCGGTCTGCTGAATGTCGGCGAGGAAGTGATCAAGGGCAACGACACCGTCAAGCAGGCAGCCGAACTGCTGCGCGCGAGTGCCCTCGACTTTCGCGGCAACGTCGAAGGCGACGACATCTACGAGGGCACCACCGACGTGGTCGTCTGCGACGGCTTCGTGGGCAACGTCGCACTGAAGACCTCCGAGGGCCTGGCGCGCATGCTCGGCGAGTTCATTCGCGAGGAATACCGGCGCCACGTCTTCACGCGTCTGATGGCGCTGCTGTCGTTTCCGGTGCTGATGCGCTTTCGCAGGCGGCTCGATCACCGGCGCTACAACGGTGCGAGCCTGGTGGGGTTGCGCGGTGTGGTGATCAAGAGCCACGGGTCGGCCGACGCCTATGCCTTCGAGTTCGCGCTGCGTCGCGCCTGCGATGCGGTCCGCAACGGCCTGCTGCGACGCATCGAGCAGGCACTGCCACAGACCCGGGCGCCAGCGGCCGGCGTGCCCGGCGGCGCGGCTCCGGGCTGAGTCCGAAACGGGCCCGCGCGCACTTCGCCCGCCGCACGCCGTCGTGCCCCGACAGTTGCCCGGAAGCCACCCGGAAACCCCCCGGCATTCCCGATCAGTCCCGAACGTCATCCCATGAGCTTTCGCCATTCACGCATCATCGGCACCGGCAGCTACCTGCCGCCGCGCGCGGTCGCCAACGAGGAACTCGTGCGCGAGCTGTCGGCACGCGGCGTCGAAACCTCCGACCAATGGATCGTCGAGCGCACCGGCATCCGCCAGCGTCACCTCGCCGACGCCGGCGTCGCCTGCAGCGAACTGGCTACCGAGGCGTCACGGCGCGCGCTGGCGGCGGCCGGCCTGCAACCGGCCGACGTCGACCTGATCATCGTCGCCACCTCCACGCCCGATTTCGTCTTTCCGAGTACCGCGTGCCTCGTGCAGAAGGCGCTCGGCACGCCGGGCGGCGCAGCCTTCGACGTGCAGGCAGTCTGCAGCGGCTTCACCTACGCACTGGCGGTGGCCGACGCGATGATCCGCACCGGACTTGCGCATCGCGCGCTGGTGATCGGCGCCGAGGTGTTCTCGCGCATCCTCGACTGGAACGACCGCGGCACCTGCGTGCTGTTCGGTGACGGCGCCGGCGCCGTGGTACTCGCCGGCGACGAGCGCCCCGGCGTGCTCGCAGCCCGACTGCACGCCGACGGGCGCTACGAGTCGATCCTGCGCACCGCGGGCAACGTCTGCGCGGGCAAGGTGACCGGCCATCCCTATCTGACGATGGACGGGCAGGCGGTGTTCAAGCTCGCGGTCTCGGTGCTCGACGCAGTCGCACACGAAACGCTGGCGGCAGCCGGGTTGAGCACCGCCGACGTCGACTGGTTCATTCCGCACCAGGCCAACGTGCGCATCCTGAATGCCGCCGCACGCAGGATCGGCATTGCGCTCGACAGGGTGATCGTCACCGTCGACCGGCACGCGAACACTTCGGCCGCATCGATTCCGCTGGCGCTCGACCTGGCGGTTCGCGACGGGCGCATCCGTGCCGGCCACCACGTGCTGATGGAAGGCGTGGGCGGCGGCTTCACCTGGGGTGCGGTGCTGGTGCGCATGTGAGCACGCGGCAGGAGAATCGGACATGTCACTGGCGTTCGTCTTTCCGGGGCAGGGTTCGCAATCGGTGGGCATGCTCGATGCGTTCTCCGGCTCGCCATCGGTGCAGGCGCTGCTCGCGCAGGCCGATGCCGCGCTCGGCGAACCGGTTTCTGCGCTGATCGCCAGGGGCCCGGCCGAAGCGCTCGCGCTCACGGTGAACACCCAGCCTGCGATGCTCGCGACCGGCTATGCCTGCTGGCTGGTCTGGCGCGATGCCGGTGGCGCCGGGCCGGTGGCGGTCGCGGGACACAGCCTCGGCGAGTACACGGCGCTCACGATGGCCGGTGCCATCGAGGTGGCCGACGCGCTGCGCCTGGTGCGCCTGCGCGCGCAGGCGATGCAGGAGGCGGTGCCCGTCGGGCACGGCGGCATGGCCGCGATCCTCGGGCTCGACGACGACAAGGTTCGTCAGGCCTGCAGCGAAGCGGCGAGCGCCGTGCCCGGCGAGGTGGTCGAACCGGCCAATTACAACGCCCCGGCGCAGGTGGTGATCGCGGGCCACAAGGCGGCGGTCGAGCGCGCCTGCGAGCGTGCCAGGGCGTTGGGGGCCAAACGCGCGCTGCCGCTGCCGGTGTCGGCGCCGTTTCACTCTTCGCTGTTGCGTCCTGCCGGCGAGCGACTGGCGCAGGCGCTGGCCGGGGTCGAATTGCGATCGCCGCGCGTGCCGCTGGTCAACAACGTCGACGTCGCCATCGAGACAGAGCCGGCGCGCATTCGCGACGCGCTGGTGCGCCAGTCCTACGGCCCGGTGCGCTGGGTCGAAGTGGTGCAGCGCCTGAAGGGGCTCGGGGTGACGGGGGTGGTCGAATTCGGACCGGGCAAGGTGCTGGCCGGGCTGGTCGCACGCATCGATCGCACGTTGCAGGTGGCCGCGGTCCACGACCCGGCGTCGCTCGAAGCGGCGCTGAACACGTTCGGATGAAGGAGGGCACCATGACAACGACGAGTCTGTCTGGCCAGCTTGCGCTGGTCACCGGAGGTTCGCGCGGCATCGGCCGGGCGATCGCACTCGAACTTGGCCGCCAGGGCGCGGCCGTGGTCGCCACCGCCACCAGCGAGGCAGGCGCGCAGGCGATCAGCGCGGTGCTCGCCGAGGCGGGCGTCGCCGGCCGCGGCGAGCCTCTCGACGTCACCGACGCGGCGCGCTGCGAGGCGCTGGTCGAGGCGCTGCAGAAGGAAGGCAAGGGCATTTCGATCCTGGTGAACAACGCCGGCATCACGCGCGACAGCCTCGCAATGCGGATGAAGGACGAGGAATGGAACGTGGTGATCGACACCAACCTCGCGGCGGTGTTCCGCATGTCGCGGCTGGTGCTGCGCGCGATGGTGCGTGCGCGTTACGGCCGCATCGTCAACATCACGTCGGTGGTCGGCGCCAGCGGCAACGCCGGACAGGCCAACTACGCGGCCGCCAAGGCGGGCGTGGCCGGCATGAGTCGCGCGCTGGCGCGCGAAGTCGCCAGCCGCAACATCACGGTGAACTGCGTGGCGCCCGGTTTCATCGAGACCGACATGACGCGCGCGCTGAGCGCCGAGCAGAGCACGGCGCTGGTCGCGCAGATCCCCGCCGGGCGCCTTGGCCAGCCGCAGGACGTGGCCGCCGCAGTGGCGTTTCTCGCGTCGCCGCCGGCGGCCTACATCACCGGCGCGACCCTGCACGTAAACGGCGGGATGTACATGGAATGAGCGAAGGTTCGCCGCAGATCGGCGCCATGACCCTGCGGCGGCCATCGGCCTGGCGCATCGGACATCCGGATCGGGCGTCCGATACGCGGCCGCGCGCGGCGTGAAGTGCTATACAATCCCGCCGCGCCGGCACGCAGTCGTGGCGGTCCGCATTGCCACGTGAGAGCAGAGCAAACGGGAGCATCGAATGGAAAACATCGAACAGCGCGTCAGGAAGATCGTGGCTGAGCAACTCGGCGTCAACGAGGCCGACATCAGGAACGAATCCTCGTTCGTCGACGACCTCGGTGCCGATTCGCTCGACACCGTCGAACTGGTGATGGCTCTCGAAGACGAGTTCGAGACCGAGATCCCGGACGAGGAGGCCGAGAAGATCACCACGGTGCAGCAGGCCATCGACTACGTGAAGTCGCACTCGAAGGCTTGAGGCGCGCTCGCACGGCGGCACCGTTGCCGCTGTCGGCCAACCTCGCCCGTTGCAGGCAAGGAACATCCAAGTGAGCCGGCGCCGTGTCGTGATCACCGGGCTGGGCGTCGTCTGCCCGGTCGGCAACGACGTGCCCGCCGCCTGGGCGAATCTGGTCGCCGGGCGCTCCGGCATCTCCGTGATCAGCCACTTCGATGCCTCGGCGTTTCCGACGCGCATCGCCGGCGAGGTGCGCGGCTTCGACGTCGCGCGGTACCTGCCGGGCAAGGAGGCGCGGCACTTCGACACCTTCGTCCACTACGGCGTCGCCGCCGGGCTGCAGGCGCTGCGCGACAGCGGCATCGAAGTCACCGAGGCCAACGCCGAGCGCATCGGGGTCATCATCGGCTCGGGCATCGGCGGGCTGCCGCTGATCGAGGCCACGCACGCAGAGCTCACCCATCGCGGCCCGCGGCGGGTTTCGCCGTTCTTCGTGCCCGGCTCGATCATCAACATGATCTCCGGACAGATGTCGATCATGGCGGGGCTGAAGGGCCCCAACTATGCGATCGTCAGCGCCTGCACCACCGGCCTGCATTGCGTGGGCGACGCCGCACGCATGATCGCCTATGGCGATGCCGACGCGATCCTCGCAGGTGGTTCGGAAGCGACGATCTCGCCACTGGGGCTCGGCGGTTTCTGCGCCGCGCGCGCGCTGTCGAGCCGCAACGACGACCCGGTCACCGCCAGCCGGCCCTGGGATCGCGACCGTGACGGCTTCGTGCTCGGCGAGGGTGCAGGCGTGCTGATGCTCGAGGAGCGCGAGCAGGCCGTGCGTCGCGGCGCACGCATCTACGCCGAGGTGGCCGGCTTCGGCATGAGCGCCGACGCGCACCACATTACCGCCCCCGACATGGACGGGCCGCGGCGCTGCATGCTCGCGGCGCTGCGCGACGCGAGGGTCGAGCCCGCGCAGATCGATTACCTGAACGCTCATGGCACTTCCACGCCGCTGGGCGACCGGAACGAGACCGAGGCGATCAAGGCGGCACTCGGCGAAGACGCGGCGCGCAGACTGGTGGTCAACTCCACCAAGTCGATGACCGGCCACCTGCTCGGCGGCGCCGGCGGCATCGAGACGGTGTTCACCGCGCTGGCGATCCACCACCAGGTGTCGCCGCCGACGATCAACATCTTCGAACAGGATCCGGAGTGTGATCTGGACTACTGCGCCAATACTGCCCGCGACCTGCCGATCGGCGTCGCGATGAAGAACTCGTTCGGCTTCGGCGGCACCAACGGCACGCTGGTGCTGCGCCGGGTCTGAGATCCTGTGAGTCCGGCGCCCACCCGGGTGGGCCGGCGCAACGAGCATGACGATCGCCTTCGAACTCGACGCCTCGCCGGGCGAGGTCGTGCGCACGCTGCGTGGCGCCGTGGTGGCGCTGGCGGGCTCGGGCTTCGCACTCGCCGCCTGGCTGGCCCCGTGGCCATGGAGCGGCCCGATGCTGGTCGCGGCCCTGCCTGCCTGTGCGCTCGCCTGGCGCTACGGCGGGCGTCGCCTCGCGGCCGGACGCCTGAGCGTCGATGCTGCGGGGCAGTGCCGTTGGCAAGCCGGCGAGGGTCGGCGTGCCGGCGTTGCGCAACCCGTCAGGGTCGAGCGCTGGTACGCGACGGAACGTCTCGTCTGGATCCGCTTTTCGGAGAACGCCGCCCGCCGCCGGCGCGACACGCTGATCGCACGCGGCGCCTGCGGGCCGGCGCAGTGGCGCAGCCTGCGTACCTGGCTCACCTGGCTCGGGCGCGGTGCAGCCTGAAGCCACGGAACGCACATCCGATGTCGTCTGCTACCTTTCCGATCGGGGTGAATCACCGATGATCCGGACGATGATGACCAGATTCCTGCTGGCCTCGATTCTTGCGCTCGTGGCGGCTGCGGCCAGCCTGGCGCCCGGGTCGGCGGCGGCCCAGGCGCGCCAGCTTCCCGACTTCGTCGATCTGGTCGAGCGCGCCGCGCCGGCCGTGGTCAACATCCGCACGTCCGAGCGGGTGCGCGAGCGCGCCCAGGGGCCGCAGGTTCCGCTGCCGGAGGGCATGGACGAGAACGACCCGTTCTACGAGTTCTTCCGTCGCTTCTTTCCGCCGCGCCGGGCGCCGTCGCCCGGGGGCGGCCCCGGCGACGAAGTGCCGCGCGGTGTCGGCTCGGGTTTCGTGATCTCCGTCGATGGCTACGTGATGACCAACCATCACGTGGTCGACGGTGCCGACGAGATCTACGTTACGCTGGCCGACAAGCGCGAGTTCCGCGGGCGGCTGATCGGCTCGGACCGCCGCACCGACGTGGCGCTGGTGAAAATCGACGTCACCGACCTGCCGCGGCTGCCGATCGGCGATTCACGCAAGCTGCGCGTCGGCGAATGGGTGGTCGCGATCGGTTCACCGTTCGGGCTCGACAGCACGGTGACCGCCGGCATCGTTTCGGCCAGGAGCCGCGACACCGGCGACTATCTGCCGTTCATCCAGACCGACGTGGCCGTCAACCCGGGCAACTCGGGGGGGCCACTGCTCAACCTGGCCGGTGAGGTGGTCGGCATCAACTCGCAGATCTACAGTCGCACCGGCGGCTTCATGGGCATCTCGTTCGCCATCCCGATCGACGAGGCCATGCGCGTGGTCGAGCAACTGCGCGCCACCGGACGGGTGATCCGCGGCCGGATCGGCGTGGGCATCGCCGAAGTCACCCGCGAGGTGGCCGCACCGCTCGGGCTGCCGAAGGCAGCCGGTGCGCTGGTGCGCAGCGTGGAGGCGGGCGGGCCCGCCGAAAAGGCCGGCATCGAGGTCGGCGACATCATCCAGCGCTTCGACGGCAAGCCGGTGGAGCGCTCCAGCGATCTGCCGCGACTCGTCGGAGGGACCACGCCCGGTTCGAAGGTGGGCGTGCAGGTCTGGCGTCGCGGCGAACACAGGACGCTGTCGATCACCGTGGCCGAGATGGAGCCCGAGCAGCGTGCGGGGCCGAACGGGCGCCCGTCGCAGCCGCCGCGCAGCGGAAGTGCGCCTGCGAAAGCGGCCAATGCCCTCGGACTGGTCGTCGCAGACATTGCGGCCGAGCGCAAGCAGCAGTTGCGGCTGCGCAACGGCGTCGCCGTGGAGTCGGCCGAGGGTGCGGCGGCGCGCGCCGGTATCCGCACGGGTGACATCGTGATGACGCTGAACAACCGGGAAGTGACCAGCGCGCGCCAGTTCGCCGAACTGGTTGCGAAGCTCGACCGGTCGCGGACTGCGGTGCTGCTGGTGCGTCGCGGCGACAACGCGCAGTTCGTGCCGGTGCGTCCCTGATTTCCACCCGGGTCCGTTTGCCGCCCGATTCCGCCGCCGCCCTGGCTCCCCGATGCAGCACATCCGCAATTTCTCGATCATCGCGCACATCGACCACGGCAAATCGACGCTCGCCGACCGCCTGATCCAGCGCTGCGGCGGCCTGACCGATCGCGAGATGGCCGAGCAGGTGCTCGACTCGATGGCCCTCGAGCGCGAGCGCGGCATCACGATCAAGGCACAGACCGCCGCGCTGCAGTACGCGGCGGCCGACGGACAGGTCTACGACCTGAACCTGATCGACACGCCGGGTCACGTCGATTTCTCCTACGAGGTCAGCCGCTCGCTGTCGGCCTGCGAGGGCGCGCTGCTGGTGGTCGATGCCTCGCAGGGCGTCGAGGCCCAGACCGTGGCCAACTGCTACACCGCAATCGAACTGGGCGTCGAAGTGGTGCCGGTGCTCAACAAGATGGACCTGCCCCAGGCCGACCCCGACGCGGCCGCCGCCGAGATCGAGGACGTGATCGGCATCGACGCGAGCCACGCGATCCGCGCCAGTGCCAAGACCGGCGTGGGGATCGACGAGATCCTCGAGGCAATCGTCACCCGCGTGCCGGCGCCGAAGGGCGACCCCGAGGCGCCGTTGCAGGCGCTGATCATCGACTCCTGGTTCGACAACTACGTGGGCGTGGTGATGCTGGTGCGCGTGTTCAACGGCACGCTGCGGCCGCGCGACCGCATCCGCCTGATGGCCACCGGTGCCAGCTACACCTGCGAGCAGGTGGGCGTGTTCACGCCGAAGTCGGCGCAGCGCGCTGCGCTGGGTGCCGGCATGGTCGGCTTCGTCATCACCGGCATCAAGGAGTTGAAGGCGGCAAAGGTGGGCGACACGATCACGCTGGTGAACCCGGCGGCCGCGGCGCCGCTGCCCGGATTTCGCGAGATCAAGCCGTCGGTGTTCGCCGGCCTGTATCCGGTGGAGGCGAACCAGTTCGAGGCGATGCGCGAGGCGCTCGAGAAGCTCCAGCTGAACGACGCCTCGCTGCAGTTCGAACCGGAAGTCTCGCAGGCGCTCGGTTTCGGCTTTCGCTGCGGGTTTCTCGGGCTGCTGCACATGGACATCGTGCAGGAGCGCCTCGAGCGCGAGTTCGACATGGACCTGATCACCACGGCGCCCACCGTGGTCTACGAGATCCTGATGCGCGATGGCACCGTGATGCGCGTCGAGAACCCGTCGAAGATGCCCGAACCTTCGAAGATCGAGGAGATCCGCGAGCCGATCGTCGCGGTGACGATCTTCACGCCGCAGGAATACGTCGGCAACGTGATCACGCTGTGCACCGGCAAGCGCGGTGTGCAGACCGGCATGTCGTACCACGGCCGCCAGGTCCACCTGGGGTACGAGCTGCCGATGAACGAGATCGTGCTCGACTTCTTCGACAGGCTGAAGTCGACGTCGCGGGGCTACGCGTCGATGGACTACGAATTCAGGGAATACCGCGCCTCCGACGTGGTGAAGCTCGACATCCTGGTGAACAACGAGAAAGTCGACGCGTTGTCGCTGATCGTGCACCGCAGCGTGGCACCGGTCCGCGGCCGCGAGGTGGCGGCGAAGATGCGCGAACTGATCCCGCGGCAGATGTACGACGTGGCCATCCAGGCCGCGATCGGCAGCAACATCGTCGCGCGCGAGAACGTGAAGGCGATGCGCAAGAACGTGCTCGCCAAGTGCTACGGCGGAGACATCACCCGCAAGAAGAAGCTGCTCGAGAAACAGAAGGCCGGCAAGAAGCGCATGAAGCAGGTGGGCAGCGTCGAGATCCCGCAGGAGGCCTTCCTCGCCGTGCTCAAGGTGGACGAGCGGTGAACGCGGCAACGATGGACCGACCGGGAGGCCACGAACGATGAACTTCGCACTGATTCTCTTCCTGCTGCTGGTGCTGACCTTCGTGGCCTGGCTTGCCGACCGCTTCGCGTTCCGGCCGCGGCGCGCGCGCGCCGCGCGCAACGCACTGCAGCGCTTCGAGCGCGAAACCGCGGCAGGGCTGCGCGCATCGCGGGGCGAGGCTGCGGTGTCTGCCGAGCGCGAGCGGTTGCGCGCTTCCCACGAGAAGCAGCCGCTGTGGCTCGAATACACGGCGGGCCTGTTCCCGGTGATCGCGGTGGTGTTCCTGTTGCGCTCGTTCGTCGCCGAGCCGTTCAAGATCCCGTCGGAATCGATGCTGCCGACGCTGTTCGTCGGTGACCTGATCCTGGTGAACAAGTTCAGCTACGGGGTGCGCCTGCCGGTGGTCCACACCAAGGTGCTGTCCATCGGACTGCCGCAGCGCGGCGACGTGATGGTGTTCCGCTTCCCCCAGGACCCGTCGGTCGACTACATCAAACGGGTGATCGGTCTGCCAGGCGATAAAATATCGTATGAAAACAAGCGCTTGTCGATAAACGGGGTGGTGGTTCCGCTGGCTCCGGCGGGGGAATTCGAGGATCGGCGGCGGCTGGCGATCTACCCGCAATATTCAGAAAAGATCGGAGATATCGCCCATAAGGTATTGACAGAATTGGATAAACCGTCTGACATTCAACCTGTGCTGCGCTTTCCCCACTTCGACCAGTGCCACTACCAGAGACGCGGAGTCACCTGCACCGTGCCGGCTGGCCACTACTTCATGATGGGCGACAATCGGGAGAACAGCCTGGACAGCCGCTTCTGGGGATTCGTCCCCGAACGCAACATCGTCGGCAAGGCGTTCTTCATCTGGATGAACTTCGGCGACCTGGGCCGCATCGGACGCTTCCAATGACCACGAACCGCCTGGCGCCTTCCCCTTTCACGCTCGCGCGGCGCCGCGCGCAGCGCGGCCTGTCGTTGATCGGCCTGGTGCTGGCGGCCGCGGTGATCGTGTTCGCCGCGCTGCTGGTGATGAAGGTGGTGCCGTCGGCGCTCGAATACAACGCGATCCGCAGCGCGATCACCAAGGTCGCCACCGCGGGAGGCAACTCGATCCGCGACGACCAGGTGGCGTTCGATCGCTACGCGGCGATCGACGACATCACGTCGATTGCGGGCAAGGACCTGATCATCGAGAAGCGCGGCGACGGCCACACCGTCATCTCGTTCGAGTACGAGAAGCGCATCCCGCTGTTCGGGCCGGCGTCGCTGGTGATCGAGTACCGGGGCAGCGCCCAGTGACGGGGGGCATTGCGTGAGTCTCGACGACCTGCAGCGACAACTCGGGCATCGCTTTGCCGATGCTTCGTTGCTGCGGCAGGCCCTGACGCATCGCAGCCACGGGCAGCCGAACAACGAGCGTCTGGAATTCCTCGGTGATTCGGTACTGAACTGCGTCGTCGCGGCGATGCTCTATCGCCATTTCGGGCGCATCGACGAGGGTGATCTCTCCCGGCTGCGCGCCAACCTGGTCAAGCAGCAGTCGCTGTACGAGATCGCACAGCGCCTTGGCCTGAGCCAGTACCTGCTGCTGGGCGAAGGGGAGTTGAAGAGCGGTGGCTTTCGCCGACCCTCGATCCTCGGCGATACGCTCGAGGCGCTCGTCGGCGCGGTGTTCCTCGACGCGGGTTTCGAGGCGGCCCAATCGGTGATCGTTGCGCTCTACCGTCCGGTGCTCGGGACGGTGGACCCGCGCACCCTCGGCAAGGACGCCAAGACGCTGCTGCAGGAATACCTGCAGGGCAAGAAGCTGCCGTTGCCGGTCTATGCGGTGGTGGCCACCCACGGCGCGGCGCACAGCCAGATGTTCGAGGTCGAGTGCGCGATCCCGAAACTGAAGATCCAGGTGCTGGGCAGCGGCGCCAGCCGGCGCGCGGCCGAGCAGGCGGCCGCGCGACGCGCGCTCGACGCTGCGCAGGCACTGGTGCCGGCGGCCAGCCGCCGGCCGCGCGCGCCGCGCGGCGCCCGGGCGGCCGCCGCCGACGAACCCGCCGGCCTTGCACCGCCCCCGGCGGCCAGCCTCGAGGACCCGCGTCCGGCACATGCCGCCTGAGCGGCGGGTCGCGATGTTCCGCTGCGGCCATGTCGCGATCGTCGGTCGCCCCAATGTCGGGAAGTCGACGCTGCTGAACCGGCTGGTTGGACAGAAGCTGTCGATCACCTCCGATCGACCGCAGACCACTCGTCACCGCATCGTCGGCGTGGTCACGCGCCCCGATGCGCAACTGCTGTTCCTCGACAGCCCGGGCTACCAGACGCGCGCCGGGGGGGCGCTCGCGCGCGTGCTGAACCGTACCGCGCTGCAGGTGGCCCAGGACGCCGACGTGGTGGTGCTGCTGTGCGACGCCCGCCGCTGGGCTGCGGCCGACGCGCAGATCGCACGACGGCTGCCGACCGACCGTCCGGTGCTGCTGGCGCTGAACAAGATCGACGCGGTGGCCGACAAGGCGCGGCTGATGGCACTGGTCGAGCAGGCCCGCCGCGTGCGCGAGTTCGACGAAGTGGTGCCGATCAGTGCGCGCACCGGCCGCCAGGTCGACTTGCTGCTCGACTTGTGCGCGGCGCGCCTGCCGGAGGGGCCGGCGCGTTACGAGGCCGATGCGCTCACCGATCGCAGCGAACGCTTTCTCGCGGCCGAGTTGATCCGCGAGAAACTGTTTCGCCAGCTCGGCGACGAGTTGCCTTATGCGAGCACCGTGGAGATCGAGCGCTTCGAGGAAACGGCGAAACTGCGCCGCGTGCACGCGGCGATCCTGCTGGATCGCGAAAGCCAGAAACCGATCGTGCTGGGCGTGCGCGGCGAGCGGATCAAGCGCATCGCCACCGAGGCACGGCTCGACCTGGAGAAGCTGTTCGGCACCCGGGTATACCTCGAACTGTTCGTCAAGGTGAAGTCCGGCTGGGCGGCCAGCGAGCAGAGCCTGCGGACCTATGGCTACGAGTAGGACGCCAGAGCCGGCCTGGCTGCTGCACGCGACGCCGTACCGCGAAACCAGCCTGGTCGTCGACCTGTTCACCCGCGAGCACGGGCGCATTGCGGCGGTCGCCAAGGGGGCCAAGCGTCCGCGTTCGGCGCTGCGCGCGGTGTTGCTGCAGTTCCAGCCGCTGCTGGTGGCCTGGTCCGGGCGGCGCGAGCTGCGCACGCTCACCGGCGTCGAGTGGACCGGCGGCCAGGCGGCGCCGCAGGGCGACGCGCTGCTGTGCGCGTTCTACCTGAACGAACTGCTGATGCGCCTGCTCGCACGCGAGGATCCGCATCCGCCGCTGTTCGACGCGTACGGCGAGGCGATCGCGCGGCTCGCCGAAGGCTCGGTCCTGGACGAGACGCTGCGCCGCTTCGAGTGGCAATTGTTGCGCGAGATCGGCTACGCGCCCGACCTTGCTCACGATGCCGCCGGCAGGCCGATCGAGGCCGGCCGGCGCTATCGCTGGAGTCCGTCGGACGGTTTCGTGGTCGAGGACCCTGCCGGCGCGAGCAACGGCGAGGCGACGATCAGCGGTGCGACGCTCGGTGAGCTGGCGACAGGGCGATTCGGGTCCCACGCGGGCCGGCAGCAGGCAAAATACCTGATGCGCGCGATCCTCTCGCACCACCTGGACGGTGCGCCACTGAACACCCGGCAGATCCTGGTCGACCTGCAGAAGCTCTGAGTCACCGCCTTCCCGTCACAGTCCGGAACCGCCCGTCATGATCGAACTCGGCGTCAACATCGACCACGTCGCCACCGTGCGGCAGGCACGCCGCACCCACGAACCCGACCCGGTCTGGGCAGCGGTGGAGGCGCACCTCGGCGGCGCCGACGGCATCACGGTGCACCTGCGCGAAGACCGCCGTCACATCCAGGATGCGGACGTGCGGCGGCTGCGCGAGCTCACACACATCAAGCTGAACCTCGAAATGGCGGCCACCGACGAGATGGTCGGCATCGCGTTGCAGCTGCGTCCCGAAATGGCGATGCTGGTGCCCGAAGGGCGCCACGAGATCACCACGGAGGGTGGGCTGGACATCGTCTCGCAGGCGGCGCGCCTTGCGCAGGTGGTGGCGAGGCTGGCCGACGCGGGCATCGTCACCAGTGTCTTCATCGACGCCGAGCGGCGCCAGGTCGAGGCCGCCGCACGCATCGGTGCGCGCGTCTGCGAATTGCACACCGGCCCCTACGCGCACGCCTTTCACCTGCAGGGCCGCGACGCCCAGGGTGCCCCGGTGCTCGCCGAACTGGCGCGGCTGCGCGAAGCGGGCGAGGCGATCCGTGCGCTGGGCATGCGCTTCAACGCCGGCCATGCGCTGAATTATTTCAACGTGCAACCGGTGGCTGCGCTCGCCGGCGTGCGCGAACTGCACATCGGCCACGCGATCGTCTCGCGCGCGCTGTTCACCGGCATGCGCGAGGCCGTGCGCGAAATGAAGCGGCTGATCCGCGAGGGCGCCGCACGGCCAGCCGGATGATCTACGGCATCGGCACCGACATCGTGATCGTCGAACGGGTCCAGGGCCTGGTCGATCGTTACGGCGAGCGCTTCGCGCGGCGCGTGCTCGGGCCCGACGAGCTCGCCGAATACACCCGTCGCCTCGGCAAGGCCGGCCACGGCAACGGCTACGCCACGCGCTATCTCGCCAAGCGCTTCGCCGCCAAGGAGGCGTTCTCCAAGGCGCTGGGGCTGGGGCTGCGGGCGCCGATGACCCTGCAGTCGCTGCAGGTGCTCAACGACGCGCGCGGCCGGCCGGTGGCGCGTGCGCGCAACGAACTCGAACCGTACCTGCGCGGGCGCAGACTGATTGCGCACGTCTCGCTGTCGGACGAGGTCGACAGTGCGGTGGCCTTCGTGATCCTCGAGCAGGAGCGGCATTGATGGCGCAGGCGATGGCGCAAGACGGACCCGCGGTGGCGGGTGAGCGCACGAGGCAACCGCGCGGTCCGGTGGTGCTCGACGTGCAGGCGACGGAACTCGACGCTGCCGGGCGCGAACGGCTGATGCATCCGCTGGTGGGCGGCGTGATCCTGTTCGCGCGCAATTACGAGTCGCGCAGGCAGCTTGCCGGCCTGTGCGACGAGATCCACGCGCTGCGGCGCTCCAGGCTGCTGATCTGCGTCGACCACGAAGGCGGGCGGGTGCAGCGCTTCCAGAACGGCTTCACGCGGCTGGCGCCGATGCGCGAACTCGGAGAACTGTGGGATCGCGACGTGCTCGGTGCCTGCCGGCGCGCCACCGAAGTCGGCCATACGATCGGCAGCGAGTTGCGCGAAGTCGGGGTCGACCTCAGCTTCACGCCGGTGCTCGATCTCGACTGGGGGCGCTCGAAGGTGATCGGCAACCGTGCGCTGCACGCCGACCCGCGCGTCGTGGCGATGCTCGCGCGATGCCTCGCGCACGGCCTGCTGCTGGCCGGCATGGCCAATTGTGGCAAGCACTTTCCCGGGCACGGCTGGGCGCAGGCCGATTCGCACGTCGCGCTGCCCACCGACGAGCGCGACCTCGACACGCTGCTGGGCGCCGACGCCGCGCCCTACGGCTGGCTGGGCGCCGCGCTGCTGTCGGTGATGCCGGCGCACGTGGTCTACCCGCAGGTCGATGCATTGCCAGCCGGTTTCTCGCGGCGCTGGCTGCGCGACATCCTGCGTCGCAGGCTCGGCTTCCAGGGGTTGATCTTCAGCGACGACCTGACCATGGAGGGCGCCGCGGTGGCGGGCGACATCGTCGCGCGCGCGCGGACGGCACTCGCTGCCGGCTGCGACATGGTGCTGGTGTGCAACCGTCCGGACCTGGCCGATCGGCTGCTCGACGGGCTCGACTGGAGCCCGTCAGCGCATTTCGCGCAGCGGCTGAAGGCGCTGTTTCGCCGCTGAGCGCGGGGTGCAGATGTCCCGAGGCGACGATCCGCGGCAGCCTGGCGCGCAGCCCGCCGGGCCGGATGCGGCGCCCCCGCAGCCGGCGGAGCCAGCGCCGTTCGACCTGCGCGACTTCCTCGCACGCCTGCCGAACCGCCCCGGCGTCTACCGGATGATCGGCGCCGCCGACGCGGTGCTCTACGTCGGCAAGGCGCGCGACCTCAAGAAGCGCGTGTCCTCGTACTTCACGCGCAGTCAGCAAAGCCCGCGCATCGCGCACATGCTCGGGCGCGTCGAGCGGGTCGAGATCACGGTCACGCGCTCGGAGGCCGAGGCGCTGCTGCTCGAGAACAACCTGATCAAGACGGCGGCACCGCGCTACAACATCCTGTTCCGCGACGACAAGTCGTATCCCTTTCTGAAGCTGACCGGTCACGCGTTTCCACGCGTCGTCTATTACCGCGGCGCGGTCGACCGGCGTAATCGCTACTTCGGTCCCTATCCGAATGCGTGGTCGGTGCGCGAGGCGATCCAGGCGCTGCAGAAGGTGTTCCGGCTGCGCACCTGCGAGGACTCGGTGTTCGCCAACCGTTCGCGCCCCTGCCTGCTGTACCAGATCGGCCGCTGCAGTGCCCCGTGCGTGGGCCTGGTGGACGCGCGCGCGTACGCCGCGGACGTCGATGCCGCGGCCCGCTTCCTGCAGGGTGGCCATCGCGAAGTGCTGGCGCAGATCGAGGCGGCGATGCACACCGCGGCGGCCGAACTGCGCTTCGAGGAAGCCGCGCAGCTGCGCGATCGGCTCGGCGCACTGGCGCGGATGCAGTCGCGCCAGTCGATGGAGGCGGGGCACGACGTGGATGCCGACATCATCGCCGCGGTGGTGCGTGGCGGGCGCGCCTGCGTGAACCTGGCGATGGTGCGCGGTGGCCGTCACCTGGGCGACAAGGCGAGTTTTCCGCTGCACGCAACCGAGGGCGGCGTGGCGGCCACGCCGGCCGAGATCGTCGAGGCGTTCGTTGCGCAGCACTACGACGGCGTGCCGGTGCCGCCGGTACTGGTCGTCGACGGACCGGCCCCCGACGAGACGCTGCTCGAATGGCTGCAGCAGCAGGCTGGCCATCCGGTGCAGTGGATCCGCCAGCCACAGGGCATGCGCCGCGAGTGGCTCGACCTCGCCCGGCAGAATGCGCAGCTGGCGATCGCGCGGCTGCTCTCGGAAGAGGGCTCGCAGAAGGCGCGCACCCGCGAACTGGCGCGCACGCTCGGGCTGGATGACGGTGGCGACCTCGACCGGCTGCGCATCGAGTGCTTCGACGCCAGCCACACGATGGGCGAAGCGACGCAGGCCTCGTGCGTCGTCTACCAGCACCACGCGATGCAGCGCGGCGAGTATCGCCGTTTCAACATCGAAGGCATCGTCGGCGGCGACGATCCGGCGGCGATGCGCCAGGTGCTCGCGCGCCGCTACACGGACGTGACGCTGCCCGACGTCGTGCTGATCGACGGCGGGCAGGCCCAGGTCGGCGCGGCCCGGCAGGTGTTCGAGGAACTCGGGGCCGACCTGTCGGCGCTGGTGGGCGTGGCCAAGGGCGAGGGTCGCAAGGTCGGGCTGGAGACGCTCGTGTTCGCCGACGGCAGGGCGCCGATCACCCCCGGGCGCGACTCGGCGGCGTTGATGCTGGTCGCGCAGATCCGCGACGAAGCCCATCGCTTCGCGATCACCGGCATGCGTGCGCGTCGCGCGAAGGCGCGCAAGGGTTCGCGGCTCGACGAGATCGATGGCGTCGGGCCGAAGCGGCGCCAGCGCCTGCTGGCGCGTTTCGGAGGGCTGCGTGGCATCATGGCGGCAAGCGTCGACGATCTCGCCTCGGTGGAGGGTGTTTCGCGCGCGCTTGCCGAAGAAATCTACCGACGACTGCACTGATGCCGGTGCGGATGCGGCCGAAGCACCCGGGCCGCGGCCTCCGGTCTGGACCATGCCCTGGAACCTCCCGACGCTGCTCACGTGGACGCGCGTGCTCGCCATCCCGCTGCTGGTGGCCGTGTTCTTCCTGCCGGTGCCGCCGTTCACGCAAAATCTGCTGGCCACCGTACTGTTCGTCGCTGCCGCGATCACCGACTGGCTCGACGGCTGGCTCGCGCGGCGCTGGGGCCAGACCTCGGCGTTCGGTGCCTTCCTCGATCCGGTGGCCGACAAGCTGATCGTCTGCGTCGCACTGGTGATGCTGGTCGACCTGGGCCGCGTCGACGTGATCGTCGCGGCGATCATCGTCGGGCGCGAATTGACGATCTCGGCGCTGCGCGAATGGATGGCGCAGATGGGCGCGCGCGCCAGCGTCGCGGTCCATTCCATCGGCAAGTTCAAGACCGGGGCGCAACTGGTCGCCATCCCGATGCTGCTCTACGACGCGCGCCTCGACGGGTTGTTCCACACGCGCGTGCCGGGCACCTGGCTGATCTGGGTTGCCGCGGTCCTGACGGTGTGGTCGATGTTCTATTACCTGCGCCGCGCCTGGCCGGTGCTGCGCGACGGCGGCCGCCACGGCGGGCATGACCGGGATCCCGGGTAGCATCGCACCCCGGTCCGGGTTGTTGCGGTGCCGGTTTCTCATGGTTTGACTCGGCGTATCGGCGAGCTATAATCGACAGCTTTCGCCGCGCGGGAGTAGCTCAGTTGGTAGAGCGCAACCTTGCCAAGGTTGAGGTCGCGAGTTCGAGACTCGTCTCCCGCTCCAGTTCCTGAAGGGAAGCCGGCGCTTCCCTTTTTCGTTCACGGCTGCGCGGATTCCTTCCGGCGCAGCATGCGCACCCGGCGGGGTGGCAGAGTGGTTATGCAGCGGCCTGCAAAGCCGTGTACGCCGGTTCGATTCCGACCTCCGCCTCCATCGACTGTTGCCGACCGTTCGCGAGGTGACCGCGATTGCGGTATAAATCCGTTCGGCCGATGCCGCGGCGTCCGCGCGCCGACCCGGGGGAAACACCACAGGAGGTTCCATGCGCCGATTCGTCCGATCGATGATCCCAGCCGGTCTTGCGCTGTTCGGTGCGTGCTGCACCGTCGCGTTCGCGCAAGGGGCCAATCCCTACAATGGCACCTGGGCGCTGCAACTCGAGACGCCCCAGCGTCTTGCCGTACAGGGCAGCGTCGAGGTCAAGGACGAAGGGGGCGCCTACAAGACGGTGTCACATGACCGGCGCGACGCGTGCGCCGGCCGCGAGGCACCGATCGTGGTTCGCGCGGCCACTCCCGAGCAATTGACGTTTCGCGTCATGCGCTCCACCGTGCTTGCCGGGTGCCCTGACTTCCAGGTCCAGATGAAGCGGGTCGACGACACGCGCCTGGAGGGTGCGCTGGGCAATGGCTGGAAAGCGCAGATGACGCGGCAGTGACGGCGTCGTTGCCGGGCTCGCGCCATGAACGCGCACTTTCCGCACCTGCTCGCTCCACTCGACCTGGGCTTCACCACGCTTCGCAACCGCGTGCTGATGGGGTCGATGCACACGGGCATCGAAGACATCGGCAACGCCCACGAGCGCCTGGCGGCGTTCTACGCGGCGCGCGCCAGGGGCGGCGTCGGACTGATCGTCACCGGCGGCTTCGCACCGAACCAGGACAGCATCGTGATGCGCGGCGCGTCGATCCTGGACAACGAGACCGAGGCGCACAGGCACCGCGTGATCACGCAGGCGGTGCACGAGCACGGCGGCAGGATCTGTGTGCAGATCCTGCACACGGGTCGCTACGCCTACACGAAGCAGCCGGTGGCGCCGTCGGCGATCAAGGCGCCGATCAACCCGGCCACGCCGCGCGAGATGACCGAGGCCGACATCGCGCGGACGATCGCCGATTTTGCGCAGTGCGCGGCGATGGCCCGGCTCGCCGGCTACGACGGCGTGGAGATCATGGGCTCGGAGGGCTACCTGATCAACGAGTTCATCGCGCCGCGCACCAACCACCGCACCGACCGCTGGGGCGGTGCGTTCGGGAACCGGATCCGCTTCGGACTCGAAGTGCTGCGCGCGATACGCGAGCGCGTCGGACGCGAGTTCATCGTCATCTACCGCGTCTCGATGCTCGATCTGGTCGACGACGGCAGCACCTGGGACGAAGTGGTGGCGTTCGCCACGGCGCTCGAACAGGGCGGCGTGGACATCATCAACACCGGCATCGGCTGGCACGAGGCGCGCATTCCGACGATCATGACGGGCGTGCCGCGCGCCGCCTTCACCGCGGTGACGCGCCGGTTGATGGGGCACGTCAAGGTGCCGCTGGTCACGTCGAACCGCATCAACGACCCGCAGGTCGCCGAAGACGTCCTTGCGCGCGGCGACGCCGACATGGTGTCGATGGCGCGCCCGTTCCTCGCCGACGCCGACTTCGTCGCCAAGGCGGCTGCCGGTCGTGCCGACACGATCAACACCTGCATCGCCTGCAACCAGGCCTGCCTCGACCACATCTTCTCGATGCAGGTGGCGTCGTGCCTGGTCAATCCGTTCGCCTGTCACGAACTCGACGTAAAGGTCGAACCGGCGGTTGCGACGAAGAAGGTGGCCGTGGTCGGCGCGGGCCCTGCCGGGATGACCGCCGCGACGCTGCTCGCCGAGCGCGGCCACCGCGTCACGCTGTTCGACGCGGCCGGCGCGATCGGCGGCCAGTTCAATTACGCGCGACGCATTCCCGGCAAGGAGGAGTTCGGCGAGACCCTGCGCTACTACCGCAGCCGGCTGAACGACCTGGGTGTCGGGCTGCAACTGGGTCGGCGCGTCGGGGCGGCGGATCTTTCCGGCTTCGAGCACGTGGTCGTGGCTACCGGCGTCGTGCCGCGCACGCCGCAGATTCCGGGCATCGGCCATCCGAAGGTGATGGGCTACGGCGACGCGATCGAAGGGCGCAGACCGGTGGGCGCGAAGGTGGCGCTGATCGGCGCCGGCGGGATCGGGTTCGACGTCGCCGAACTGCTGACGCACGCCGACGCGGGCGGCGAACTCGCCACCTATCGTCGGGAGTGGGGCATCGACATCGACTACACCGGGAATCGCGGCGGCCTGGGCGAACCCGCACCGCCGGCCTCGCCGCGCGAAGTGTGGCTGCTGCAGCGCAAGGCGACCAGACTCGGCGAGGGGCTGGCGAAGACCACCGGTTGGGCGCGCCGCCTGCTGCTGCAAAAGCGCGGCGTGCACATGATCGGTGGCTGTCGCTACCTGCGGATCGACGACGCTGGCCTGCATCTGCGGGTCGGCGACGACGAGCGCGTGCTCGACGTCGACAACGTGGTCATCTGCGCGGGCCAGGAACCGCAGCGCGAACTGGTGGCCGGGCTGGAGGCGGCGGGACTGCCGTACACGCTGATCGGAGGTGCCGACGTGGCCGCCGAACTGGACGCCAAGCGGGCGATCTGGCAGGCGGCGGAATTCGCGGTCGAGTTCTGATCTGCGAGCGTCGCTCAGCGCCGCGAGCCGGCGCGCTGCCTGCGAGTATCTGGACAGCGCGGCGCCGTTGAGCACATGGCGCCGCACTTCGCGTGTGTCGGCATCCTGCGCGATGGCTGGCAGCGACGGGCACGCCAGTGCCGCGGCCAGGGGCAGCGATGCGCGAGCCATCCGACGATTCATTGGCACGATGAACTCCCTGCCGTCCACGCCAGCCGGGAGGGCCGATTGTGGACGGACTCCGGGAGCGGCTCGGGCACGCACCCGTCACGCACCGTTTACACTCTCGCCCAGCGCGTTGCCCGGATGGCGAAACTGGTAGACGCAGCGGGCTTAAAACCCGCAGGCCCGAACAAGGCCGTGCCGGTTCGATTCCGGCTCCGGGCACCACAGGATTCTGGCGGGGATGGCACGTCACCGGCTCCCGAGTCGACCGCGCACGGCTGCTGCGAACCCGCGCAGGACTGCCAGTCGATGTCGCTGTCGGGTCGGGAGGTGCCTCGCGCCCTGGTGCCGAACAGCCAGGCACAGACGATCGCGTCGGCGTGCGTGACGAAGCAGCCACGCAGCCTCTCGATGACGCTCGGGTATCCATCCGGGAAGCCCACCGCAGAACCGGGCGGGCGGTTACAGCCGGATCCAGCCGCGCCGCGCCGCGTGGTGCGCGAGCATGCCGAACAGCACCGCCAGCCCGGCGTGCCAGATCGCGATGCCGGCCGTCGCCAGGACGACGAAGCGCTCGGCCTTCTCGCCGCCGGTGGCGCGGCTGCCCAGCGCGAGTTGAAGCCCGGCCAGGAACAGGATGCTGCCGAGCACGGCGGGCGGCACCAGCGCGAACAGCAGCGCGACCGCATCGGCAAAGAGCAGGCCGATCACGAGGATCGTGGCGCCGAAGATCACCGGTGCGCGACCGCTGCGCGCGCCGAAGCGCCACTGTGCGGCCATGCCGCCGGCGCCGTGGCACAGCGGGATGCCGCCCATGGCACTGGAGGCGAGGTTCATCAGGCCGGTGGACAGCGCGACTGCACGCTCGCTCGTGGGGCGATCGGGAAAGCGCTGGTTGTTCTCGTCGACGATCGCGAACAGGGCATTGCCGAACGTCAGCGGCAGTTGCGGCAGCGCGAGCAGCAGCAAGCCGAGTTCCAGCGCACGCCACGACAACTGCGGCCAAGCGAACGAGGGCAGCGTCAGCGCGGGCACCAGGCGCGCTGCGTCGAACGCGTCGACGCGGCCTGCGAGCACGCTGGTGATGGCGCCGCCGAACAGCAGCAGCAGCATCGTGGGCATCCCGGGACGTGACAGCAGGATCATCGCGAGCGCCAGTGTCAGTGTCGACGCCATCGGCGTCGCCGACATCGTGCGCAGCCCTTCGAGCATGAAGGCGAAGCCCAGCCCCATGACGACGCCGAGCATCGCCTCGCGCGGCACCAGCGCGCTCAGCCGTGCGGCCAGGCCGGTGAGGCCGAGCGCGAGCCAGACGAGTGCGGTGCACAGGCCGGCGGCGACGGCCACCTGCGGGGTCATTCCCACGCCAGACCCCGCGTAGACGATCACCGAGGCACCGATCAGTTTCATCGGCTGCACCGGAAACGGCGTGCGGTACCACAGGCCTGCGGCGATCGACGCCAGGCCGATCGGCACCAGGACCCCCGCCGGCGCCATGCCGAGCACGCCCAGGTACGCAGTGACGAAAGGAATCAGCACGCCGAGGTCGCCGAACGCACCGGAGGTTTCGGCGAGCCACGAAGTGCGCCGCGGGCCTTCGACGTCGGTGGACCCGATCCGCGCAGCGTCCGCGACGGCCGCCGGGTCGGCAGTGACAGGCGGCGCTTGGGCAGGCTTCATCGGTCCTGGTCGAGCAGCGGCCGCAGCGCCGGCCAGACGTTGTCGAGCAGTCGCGGTTGTGCCTTCTCGTTGGGGTGGATCCGGTCGGGCTGGAACAGTTCGGGACGGTCGGCGACGCCGTCGAGGAAGAACGCCAGCAGCGACGCCTTTTCGCGCTCGGCCACGCGGCGAAACAGCGCGGCGAAGGCGTCGGCGTAAGGCCGTCCATAGTTCGGCGGCACCTGCATGCCCAGCAGCAGCGCACGCGCGCCGCTGACACGCGTCGCGCGCGCAATGTTCGCGAGATTGGCTTCGGTGGCCGACAGGTCGAGGCCGCGCAGCGCGTCGTTGCCGCCGAGTTCGATCACGACGATCGCCGGACGGTGCCGTTCGAGCAGGGGCGCGATGCGGCTGTCGCCCCCGGCGGTGGTCTCGCCGCTGATGCTCGCGTTGACCACCTGCCACGGCGGGCGGCGCGCTGCCAGGCGCTGCGCGAGCAATTCGACCCAGCCCGCGCCGCGGCGCAGCCCGTATTCGGCCGACAGGCTGTCGCCGAGCACCAGCAGCGTGCGCGCGGCAACGCCGGGGCGCGAGGCGGCCCGGCCGAGTGCCGGCAGGCCCGCCGCGGCGGTACCGCCCACCAGCCAACGCAACAGCGCGCGTCGAGCGGATTCGCCGGCAGATGCGTTCGCAGCCAACAACCCGGACAGGGCGGGCAGGGCCGGGCGAAACCACGAGGTCGACACGGCGGATGGTTCCGGCCGTACGGGGTTGGACAGGCAAGCGCGATCAGGCATGGGACCGATTATCGCCTCGCGGGCCAGCCTGCGCGGGGGCAACGCGGCCAACTACCGGTAGACTCGGGCGGTTCGCGAGCAGGATCGCGGGCCCCTGCGAGACGCGGCGACTGGCGGATCGCCCCGGGAGCGCAGACGGTCGTGCCCAATGAAACCCGGAATCCACCTGGAATGGACGCAATCCTCGTCGAGCATCTGAGCAAGCGCGTCAGGGATGCGGACGGCTGGCTCACGATCCTCGACGATCTGTCGTTTCGTGTCGCACCCGGCGAGACGGTGGCCATCGTGGGCGCCTCGGGCTCGGGCAAGTCGACGCTGCTGGGCCTGTTGGCGGGCCTCGATCTGCCGAGCGAGGGCACGGTGACGATGTTCGGCGAGTCGCTGTTCGCGCTGGACGAGGACGCGCGCGCCGCCTGGCGCGCACGCAATCTCGGGTTTGTCTTCCAGTCGTTCCAGCTGCTGCCCCAGATGACCGCGCTCGAGAACGTGATGCTGCCGCTCGAGCTGGTTGCAGCGCGCGGCGCGCGCGAGCGCGCACGTGTGCTGCTCGGGCGGGTCGGCCTGGAAGAGCGGTTGAGCCACTACCCGAAGACGCTCTCCGGCGGCGAGCAACAACGCGTGGCGCTGGCGCGCGCCTTCGCTCCGGCGCCCCGGCTGCTGTTCGCCGACGAGCCCACCGGCAGCCTGGACGCCGCCACCGGCGCCCGGATCATCGATCTGCTGTTCGAGCTCAATCGCGAAGCCGGTGCGACGCTGGTCCTCGTGACGCACGACCCGGCGCTGGCCGACCGCTGCGGCCAGCGACTGGCGCTGCATGCCGGGCGACTGGAAGCGGACGTCGTGGCCTGAAAACTCCGGCATGCGCGTCGTGCGCAGCTGCGGCGTCGCCGCCGTGCGCGCGGCCCGGGCGCGCGTGGCCCAGGCGTCCGGGGCTCAGGCGCGCGCCTCGCGGATGCGCGCAAGCAGGCTGCGCAGGTCGGATGCAAGGTCGGCAGGCAGTTCATGCGTCGGGTCGAGCAGCGGTTCGATGTCGCTCGCGAGCAATTTGCCGAGTTCGACGCCCCACTGGTCGAAGGAATCGATGTCCCAGAGCCAGCCGAGCGCCGCCGTCTTGTGCTCGTAGAGGGCAAGCAGGGCGCCGAAGCGCTCGGGGTCGAGGTGGTCGAGCAGAATCAGGCTCGACGGCCGGTTGCCCGGGCAGGCGCGATGCGCCGCCAGCCAGGCGGCCGCCTCGGTGTCGCCGGCGGCACGCTCTTGTGTCCCGTGCGCCGTCGAAGCGTTTTCGTTGCCCGAGCGCCCGTGCAGCAGCGCCTCGCGTTGCCCCAGCGCGTTGGCGAGCAGGGCATCGCCACGGCCCTCGGGATCGGGGTTCGATGGCACGACGACGATGAACTCGACCGGATGCGCCCGGGTGCCCTGGTGCAGCGCCTGGAAGAACGAATGCTGGACGTCGGTTCCGGGCCCGCCCCAGACCACCGGCGCTGTCGGCCAGTTCACCGGCAGGCCATCGCGGCCGACGCGCTTGCCGTTGCTCTCCATCTGCAACTGCTGCAACCAGGCCGTGAGACTGCGCAGTGCGTCGCTGTAGGGCACGACGACTTCGGTCGCGCCCGGCAAGGCCAGCGTGTTCCACAGCGACACCAGTGCCAGCAGCACCGGGGCATTGGCGGCCAGCGGCGCCTCGGCGAAGTGCCGGTCCATCGCGTGCGCGCCGGCGAGCATGGCGCGAAACGCCTGCGGACCCGCCGACAGCATCGCCGGCAGTCCGATCGCCGACCACAGCGAATAGCGACCGCCGACCCAGTCGCGGAACGGGAACACCGATTCGGGCGCCAGACCGAAAGCGCTCGCGGCCTCCAGGTTCGCGGTGATGCCGACCAGGTGGTGGCGAAGATCGGCGTGCCCGATGCCGCAGGCGGCGAACCAGTGGCGCAGCGCCTGTGCGTTGCGCGCGGTCTCCAGCGTGTGCCAGGACTTGGAGGCGACGATTGCCAGCGTGCTCGCGGGATCGAGCCCCTTGACCGCGCGTTCGAAAGCGCGCGGATCGACGTTCGACAGGTAGCGGATGTCCAGCCGCGGATGGGCGTGATCGATCAGCGCCTCGCAGGCAAGCTGCGGACCGAGATGCGAGCCGCCGATGCCGATGTGCAGCACGTGGCTGATCGGCTGACCGGTTGCGCCACGCCAGGCGCCGCTGCGCACCGCTTCGGAAAACCGGGCCATCCGGTCGAGGGTCGCGGCCACCTCGGCAGCGATGCGGTCGTCAGCGGCAGCGCCGGGCGGGGCACGCAGCGCCACGTGCAGCGCCGGCCGTCCCTCGGTGAAGTTCACCGCCTCACCGGCGTACATCGCATCGCGACGCGCAGCGAGCGACGACGCCTCGGCCAGCCCGAGCAACGCATCGAGTGCGGCGTCGGGCAGGCGGTGCCGGGTGAGGTCGAGGTGCAGGCCCGCTGCGTCCAGGCTGAGTCGCCGCGCGCGCGCGGGTGCGTCGCGCAGCAGCGACGCGATGTCGACTTCGCCCGATGCGCGTGCCTGCCGCGTGACTTCGCGCCAGGCTTCCACACGTCGATCGTTGCCCATCCTGGCTCCTCGCATCGTGTCTCGTCATTCAGGCAGCGGGTTCGCGCAGTGCCGCGCGGATCCACTGTGGCAGTTCGGCGGCCGACAACCCTTCGGCGTGACCGTGCGCCGCCTCGAAGCGCATGCCGGCACGCCCATGCAGCCACGCGGCCCGGCAGGCGGCTTCCGCGGCATCGTACCGCTGCGCGAGCAGCGCCGCGATCATGCCCGCGAGCACATCGCCGGTGCCCGCGCTGGCCAGCGCCGGACTGCCCGCGCCGACGATCCGCCAGTCGCCATCGGGACTGGCGACGATGCTGCCGGCGCCCTTGAGCAGCGCAACCATCCGGTAACGCTGTGCGAGTGCGAGCGCCGCCGCCAGGCGGTCGGCCTGGACCTGCGCGGCATCGCTGCCGAGCAGGCGCGAGGCTTCCAGCGGATGCGGCGTCATCACGCAGCGCGTCGGCGCCGAGACCGGCTGCGCGGCAAGCAGCGACGGGTCGGCCGCGATCAGGTTCAGGGCGTCGGCGTCCAGCACCAGCGCCGGGGCTGTCGATAGCGCGCCAGCGAGTCGCTGACGTGCGAGCACCGAGTCGCCCAGCCCGCAACCGATGGCCACCGCGTCGAAGGCGCTGAAATCGGGCTCGGCATGCGCCGTCATCAACTGCGGCTGGCCGGGGTCGAACGGCTCGGCGTCGGGCGCGCCGACAAAGACCTTGCCGGCGCCCAGCGCCTGTGCGCCGCGCCCCGCCAGCAGCGCCGCGCCGCGCATGCCGCGCGCGCCACCGTAGGCGAGCACCGTGCCGAAGCTGCCCTTGTGGCTGTCACGTGTGCGCGGGCGCGACATCGCCGCGGCGTTGTCCGCATCGAACAATCGGCCGATGGCCTGGCCGGCCTGGCCGGCGAACACGTCACGCTCGGCCTCGAGGCCGAGCGCGGCCACTTCGAGCGAGCCGACGTGATCGAGCGCGGCACCGGTGTGCAGGCCGGGCTTGTCGGCGATCATCGTCACGGTCACGCATGCGCGCATCGCGCAGCCGGCCGCGCCGCCGACGATCGCCCCGGCATCGGCGTCGAGACCGCTGGGTACATCCACCGCCACGACCGGCAGCGCCGCCCGGGTGATCGCGTCGCAGAACCGTCGCGCCTCGCCGGCGAGCGGCCGGTCGAGGCCGATGCCGAACAGCCCGTCGATGACGATCGGCGCGGCCGTGAGGCGTTCGGCCAGCCGGTCGGGCACGTCGACAGGCAATCCCGCCGCCTGCGCGGTGCACCAGGCCCCGGCGGCATCGCCGGACGACGGCGGCCCGGGCCGCAGCGCCACCGCGCTGCAGGCGTAGCCGCGCTCGCGCAGCAGCACCGCCGCAAGCAGCGCATCGCCGCCGTTGTTGCCCGGTCCGATCAGCGCCAGCACGGGTCGCCCCGGCGTCAGCGTGCGCGCCAGGCGCGCGGTAGCCGCAGCCACCGCTGCAGCCGCGCGCATCATCAGCGTGCCCGGCGGCAGCGCCGCGAGCGCCGCCGCTTCGAGGCGGCGCAGCGAGCGGGTGGGAAAGAGCGCGGACATCGTGACAACGATAGCGCAGATGCCGCAGGTGCCGATCGCGCGAAGGTGGGTGCCGGCTTCAGCCGATCGCGCGCATCTGCTGCGGCAGCCAGGTGGCCAGGTCCGGCAACAGGTAGATCAGCAATACCGCCACCACCATCAGCGCGAACATCGGCGCCGACTGGCGCGCGATCCAGGGCAGTTGTCGTCCGGTCATGCCCTGGATCACGAACAGGTTGAAGCCCACCGGCGGCGTGATCTGCGCCATCTCGACCACCAGCACGACGAACACGCCGAACCACAGCAGGTCGATGCCGGCGGCCTGCACCGTGGGCAGGATCACGCCCATCGTCAGCACGACCATCGAGATGCCGTCGAGAAAACACCCCAGCACGATGTAGAACAGCGCCAGCGCGATGATCAGCTGGAAGCGCGACAGGCCGAGGGTGGCGATCCATTCCGCCAGGTGGCGCGGCAACCCGATGTAGCCCATCGCCAGCGTGAGAAAGGCCGCCCCGGCCAGGATCAGCGCGATCATGCAATAGAGCCGCGTGGCACCGAGCAGCGACTCGACGAACGTGCGCCGGTCGAGCGAGCTCTGCGCGGCCGACAACAGCAGTGCGCCGACCACCCCGATCGCCGCTGCCTCGGTGGCGGTGGCGATCCCCGCGTAGATCGCGCCGAGCACCGCGGCGATCAGCAGGACCACCGGGATCAGGCTGCGCGAGGCCCACAGCTTCGCGCGCAGGTCCAGCGCCTGCTCGGCCGGCGGCACGCGCGCATGGTTGAACAGCGCCCACGCGATGACGTAGCCCATGAAGAGCAGCGCGAGCAGGATGCCGGGCAGCACGCCGGCCACGAACAACTGGGCGATCGACACGTCGGCGCTCACGCCGTAGACGATCATGATGATCGATGGCGGGATCAGCAGGCCCAGCGTGCCCGCACCGGCCAGCGTGCCGACCACGATGCCTTCGGGGTAGCCGCGCCGCGCCAGTTCGGGCAGCGTCATCTTGCCGATCGTGGCACAGGTGGCCGCCGACGAGCCGGAGACGGCGGCGAAGATCGCGCAGCCGATGATGTTGGTGTGCAGCAGGCGCCCGGGAAGCCGGTTCATCCACGGCGCGAGCCCCTGGAACATGTCGGCCGACAGCCGCGTGCGAAACAGGATCTCCCCCATCCAGACGAACAGCGGCAACGCGGTCAGCGTCCAGCTGGAGGCGGCGCCCCAGATCGTCACCGCCATCGCGTCGCCGGCCGGTCGCGACGAGAACAGCTCCATCGCGATCCAGGCCACGCCCGACAGCGCCAGGCCGATCCAGACCCCGCTGCCCAGCAGTGCGAACAGGGCCACGACCAGCAGCACGGTGACGGCGAGCTCGCTCATTCGACGTGCGGCATTCCGGCCGCAGGTGTGACGCCACGACGGCCACGCAATTCGCAGACCAGCTCGTCGACGAAGGCCACCAGCAGGATCAGCGTGCCCACGACCATCGACAGCTGCGGCAGCCACAGCGGCGTGGCGTCGCTGGCCGTGGAGATGTCGTTGAAGAGGTACGACTGCCAGGCCAGGCGCACGCTGTAGAACGCGAGCAACCCGGCCAGCAGCAGCGCCACGCCCAGCGCCCAGCGTTCGAGTGCACGCCGCATGCGCGGACCGCCCGCGCCGAGCAGCAGGGTCACGCGGATGTGCTCGTTGCGCTTGAGCGTGTGCGCAAGCGACAGGAAGCCGGCCCCTGCCATCAGGTAGCCGGCATACGCGTCGGTGCCGGGAAGATAGAAACCGAACTGGCGCCCGGCGATCGCGACCAGCACCATCGCAAGCAGCCCGACCATGAACGCCGCCGCGATCCACGCGGCGACGTCGTAGAGGCGGTCGAGCGCCGCGCGCATCACATCTTGCCGTACGCGTCCAGGATCGCCTTGCCCTCGGTGCCGGTCTTCTTCAGCCAGTCGTCGACCAGTGCGTCTCCGACCTTCCGGAACTCGGCGGTCATCCGCGCCGACGGCGGCAGCACCTGCATGCCGTTCTTTTTCAGCTGGTCGAGGTACCAGACGGTCTTTTCCTCGGAGCTCTTCCAGCCGCGCGTCTCGGCGGCAGCGCCGGCCCCGAGCAGCGCGCTCTGTGTGGCCCTGTCGAGTGCGTCGAAGGCTTTCTGGTTCACGATCACCGCGTTCTTCGGCAGCCAGGCCTGCGTGTCGTAGAAGTACTTGATGTGCTCGTAGGCCTTGGTGTCGTAACCGGTGGAGCCGGAGGTGATGAACGATTCGACCGCGCCGGTGGCCATGGCCTGCGACAACTCGGCGGCCTGGATGGTGACCGGCTGCGCACCGAACATCTCGGCGATCTTCGCAGTGGCCGCGTTGTAGGAGCGGAACTTCACGCCCTTCAGGTCGCTCGCGGCGTCGAGCGCCTTCTTCGAATACAGGCCCTGCGGCGGCCAGGCCACCGTGTAGAGCAATTTCATGCCCTGCGAGGCGAGCAGTCTGTCGAGCGCCGGGCGCGCTGCGCGGTCGAGTTTGCGGGCGGCCTCGTAACTGGTGGCCAGGAACGGCAGCACGTCGACGCCATACAGCGGGTTCTCGTTGGAGAAGTTCGACAGCAGCACTTCGCCGATCTGCGCCTGGTTGCCCTGCACCGCGCGCTTGATCTCCGGCGCCTTGAACAGCGACGCGTTGGCGTGGATCGTGATCTTCAGCTTGCCGCCGGTGGCCCTGTCGACGTCGGCGGCGAACTGCACCAGGTTCTCGGTGTGGAAGTTGCTGGCCGGGTAGGCCGCAGGCAGGTCCCACTTGACCTGGGCGAAGGCAGTGCCCGCCGAAACGGCGAGTAGCAGGGACAGGAATCGGCTGGGTTTCATCGGACCTCCGTGACGGTGGATGGGCGGACGATGTGCAAGACGACGACGGCGGGCGCGAAGGGCGACCCGGCGCGGCCTGCCGGGCTTGAAGCTTAGGATCGATAAAGATAAATTGTCAACGTTTTATGAACGTTTCGGAGGTGTGCATGGCCAGCAGACCGCGCGGCGCACGATCCGGCGCGGCACCCGTGCCCGTGCCCATGCCCGGGGCGCCACTGCGCATCCTGTCCTCGGCACACCTGGCCGACGGCGACTGGGGCGAGCTGTCCGAGTTCGAATTCGGGTTGATCGTGGCGACGCACGCGTTCGATCGCTGGGCGGTGCGCTGCATGGCCGCCGCCGGCATGCCCGACCTGACGATCACCGACGTGCTGGTCTTGCATCACGTGCATCATCGCGGCAAGGGCAAGAAGCTCGCCGACATCTGCTTCACGCTGAACTACGAGGACGCACACGTGGTCGCCTACGCGCTGCGCAAGCTCACCGGCCTGGGCCTGGTGCGCGGCGAGAAGAGCGGCAAGGAGGTGTTGCACTCGACCACGCCGGCCGGCGCTGCGCTGGCGGCGCGCTATCGCGCGGTGCGCGACCGCTGTCTGGTGGCGAGCGTGCCTGATCGGCTCGGCAGCCTGCCGGGCGGTGCCGGACGCGAGCGTGACGCACGCGGTGACGAACGCTCCGAACTCGCACACCTGGCGCGGATGCTGCGTACGCTGTCGGGGCTCTACGACCAGGCCGCGCGCGCCGCGGCTTCGCTGTGATGATCGCCGACCGCAGACCCGTTCGATGAACGCCTGGCAATTCTGGATCGACCGCGGCGGCACCTTCACCGACATCGTCGCGCGCCGCCCCGATGGCACGCTGGCCAGTGCCAAGCTGCTGTCGGAGAACCCGGAGCGCTACGAGGACGCCGCGGTCGAAGGCATCCGCCGGCTGCTCGGACTGGCGCCCGGCGAGCCGATCGCCGCCGCGCAGGTCGACGTGGTGAAGATGGGCACCACGGTGGCCACCAATGCGCTGCTCGAGCGCAGCGGCGAACCGCTGGTGCTGGCCATCACGCGCGGCTTTCGCGATGCACTGCGCATCGCCTACCAGAATCGGCCGAAACTCTTCGAGCGCCGCATCGTGCTGCCGGAGATGCTCTACCGCGAGGTGATCGGGATCGACGAGCGGATCGGCGCCGACGGGGCGGTGGTGCGCGCGCTCGACGAAGCCGCCACGCGCGCCGCGCTGCAGCGCGCGTTCGACACCGGGTTGCGCGCGGTCGCGATCGTGCTGATGCACGGCTACCGCTACCCGGAGCACGAACGGCGCGTCGCGGCGATCGCGCGCGAGACCGGCTTCACGCAGGTTTCGGTGTCGCACGAAGTCTCGGCGCTGGTGCGCTTCGTGTCACGCGGCGACACCACCGTGGTCGACGCCTACCTGTCGCCGGTGCTGCGCCGCTACGTCGCGCGCGTCGCCGCGGCGATGCCGGGAGTGCGGCTGCAGTTCATGCAGTCCAGCGGCGGGCTCACGGACGCGCACGCGTTCCAGGGCAAGGACTCGATCCTCTCGGGGCCGGCCGGCGGGATCGTCGGCATGGCGCGGGTGAGCGCGGCCGCAGGATTCGACCGGGTGATCGGTTTCGACATGGGTGGCACCTCGACCGACGTGTCGCACTACGCGGGCGAGTTCGAGCGCGAATTCGAGACGCTGGTGGCCGGGGTGCGCATGCGCGCGCCGATGATGAACATCCACACGGTGGCCGCCGGCGGCGGATCGATCCTGCATTTCGACGGGGCACGGATGCGCGTCGGCCCCGATTCGGCCGGCGCCGACCCGGGGCCGGCCTGCTACCGGCGCGGTGGTCCGCTCACCGTGACCGACGCCAACGTGATGCTCGGCAAGCTGCAACCGGCGTTCTTTCCGGCCGTGTTCGGGCCCGGCGGCGACCAGTCGCTCGACGTCGACGTGGTGCGCGAGCGCTTCGCGGCACTGGCCGCGCGCATCGGCGAGCACACCGGACGTGTGATGGGCGCCGAAGAGGTGGCCCAGGGTTTCGTCGACATCGCGGTGGCCAACATGGCCAACGCGATCAAGAAGATCTCGGTGCAGCGCGGTTACGACGTTACGTGCTATGCGCTCACCACCTTCGGTGGCGCCGGCGGGCAGCACGCCTGCGCGGTAGCCGACGCGCTTGCGATGCCGCGGGTACTCGCACACCCGCTGGCGGGGGTGCTGTCGGCCTACGGCATGGGGCTGGCCGAGCAGGTCGCGATGCGCGAGTGTTCGATCGAGCGGCGCCTCGACCCGGAGGGCGTCTTCGAGGCGCGGCGCGCGCTGGAGCGGCTCGAAGCACAGGCGCGCGCCGAACTGATCGCGCAGGGCGAGCGCGCGCAGGCGCTGCGCGTGCGCCACCGTCTGCACCTGCGTTACGAAGGCACCGACACGGCGTTGCCGGTCGATGCGGCCGATGAGGCGACGATGCGCAGCTGCTTCGAGACGGCCTACCGGCAGCGCTTCGCATTCCTGATGCCTGGGCGGCCGCTGGTGATCGAGTCGGTGGTCGTCGAGGCGCTCGGCGAGGTGGTCGCTGAGGTGGTCAGTGAATCGGGGCACGGTGTGACGCTCGCCCCGGCCGCACGGCGCGACGGGCCGCTCGAGCCGCAGGCGCGCGTGTCCGTGTTCACGCAAGGCGCCTGGCGCGACACGCCGCTCTACCTGCGCGAGCGGATGATCGCCGGCGACGTCGTCGACGGTCCGGCCGTGATCGCCGAGGCCACCGCGACCACCGTCGTCGAACCCGGCTGGCGCGCAACGACGAGCGTACGCGCCGACCTGGTGCTCGAGCGCCACCTGCCGCGGCCACGGCGCGTGGCGGTGGGCACCGACGCCGACCCGGTGATGCTCGAGATCTTCAACAATCTGTTCATGTCGATCGCCGAACAGATGGGCTATCGGCTGCAGAACACCGCGCACTCGGTGAACATCAAGGAGCGGCTCGATTTCTCCTGCGCAGTGTTCGATCGCGACGGCAACCTGGTGGCCAATGCCCCGCACATGCCGGTGCACCTGGGCTCGATGGGCGCGAGCGTGCGCGCGGTGATCGACGCGCATGACGGCGTTCACGCCGCAGCGCAGGCACGGGGGTACGCCGCTGCGCCGCTCGAACCCGGCGATGTCTACGTGCTCAACGATCCCTATGCCGGCGGCACGCACCTGCCCGACGTCACCGTCATCACGCCGGTGTTCGATGCGGCGGGCGCCGAGATCCTGTTCTACGTGGGCTCGCGCGGCCACCACGCGGACATCGGTGGCACCACGCCGGGCTCGATGCCGCCGGAGAGCACGCACATCGACGAGGAGGGCGTGCTGCTGACCGACTTCGCGCTGGTGCGCGCCGGACGCCTGCGCGAAACCGAATTGCGCGAGGCGCTGGCCTCGGCACCTCATCCGGCGCGCAATCCCGACCAGAACCTGGCCGATCTGCGCGCGCAGGTGGCCGCCAACGAGAAGGGCCGCGAGGAACTGCTGAAAATGGTGCGCCACTTCGGGCTGGACGTGGTGCGCGCATACATGGGCCACGTGCAGGACAACGCCGAGGCCTCGGTGCGAAGGGTGATCGGCGCGCTGAAGGACGGGGCCTTCGAGCTGCCGCTGGACAACGGCGCGGTGATCCGGGTGTGCATCACGGTGGATCACGCCCAACGCTCGGCGCGAATCGACTTCGGCGGCACCTCGGCGCAGCAGCCGAACAACTTCAACGCGCCGCACGCAGTGACGATGGCGGCGGTGCTCTACGTGTTCCGCACGCTGGTCGACGACGAGATCCCGATGAACGCCGGCTGCCTGAAGCCGATCGAGGTGATCGTGCCCGAAGGCTCGATGCTCAATCCTCGCTACCCGGCGGCGGTGGTGGCCGGCAACGTCGAGACCTCGCAGTGCATCACCAGCGCCCTGTACGGCGCGCTCGGCGTGATGGCCTCGGGGGCGCCGACGATGAGCAACTTCACCTTCGGCAACGCGCGCTACCAGTACTACGAGACGATTTCGGGCGGCTCGGGTGCGGGCGGCGTGTTCGACGACGAGGGTCGGCTCTGCGACGGCTTCGACGGCACCTCGCTGGTGCAGACCCACATGACCAATTCGCGGCTCACCGACCCCGAGATTCTCGAAGCGCGCTTTCCGGTGCGGCTGGAGAGTTACGAGATCCGCGCGGGCTCGGGTGGAGCCGGACGCTGGCGCGGCGGCGACGGCGGCGTGCGGCGCATCCGCTTCCTCGAGCCGATGACTGCGTCGATCCTCGCCAACGGCCGCGTGCACCCGGCGTTCGGCGCCGCCGGCGGCCAGCCCGGGGCGCCCGGGGCCGACTACGTGGTGCGCGCCGACGGGCGCGTCGAGCGGCTGCGCCACGCCGATCGCGCGGAACTCGCCGCCGGCGACCTGTTCGTCGTCGAGACCCCCGGCGGCGGAGGGTTCGGTGCCCCCTGAGGACCTATAATCGAAGGTTCACGCGGCGCGTGCGGCTGCCAGTGCGGCCGTACGGCGCAGTGCGCGACTTACCTGGACCGCGACCGCCTCATGCCCGCGTACCTGATGCTTGCCGGACCGCCTGCGTTGTCCGGATTTCGTCTCGGGCGACTGCTCGGGCAGTTGCGCCGCATCGACGTGCGTGCGGTCGGCCTCGACGCGCACTTCGTCTACGCGCTCTGGAGCGACGAGCCGCTGTCGGTCGACGCGCAGGCACGGCTCGCGGCGCTGCTCGACGTGCCGGCCGAGGCGCGGGCGCCCGACGGACAGCCGATCTGGGTGATGCCGCGCCTGGGCACCGTTTCGCCCTGGGCCAGCAAAGCCACCGACATCGTGCGCAACTGCGGCATCGCCGGCGTGCGACGCGTCGAGCGCGGCATCGAGTTCCGGATCGAGGCCCGCAGTGGCCTGCTGGCCGGGCTGGTCGGCACCACGCGCTTCGAACCTGCGGAAATGGCAGCGCTGGCCACTGCGCTGCATGACCGGATGACCGAAACCGCGCTGCTCGAAGCGCCCGAGCCCGCGGCGCTGTTCGCACCGCTGCCGGGCGAGCCGATGCGGGCGATCGCCATCGGTCGCGACGGGCGGGCGGCGCTCGAGGCGGCCGATCGCGCGCTCGGCCTGGCGTTGTCGGCCGACGAGATCGACTACCTGCTCGAGGCCTTCGTGCGCGCCGGCCGCGATCCGACCGACGTCGAGCTGATGATGTTCGCGCAGGCCAACTCCGAGCACTGCCGCCACAAGATCTTCAACGCGAGCTGGACGATCGACGGGGCGCCGCGCGACGAGACGCTGTTCGGCATGATCCGCAGCACGCATGCGGCGCACCCGGCGGGCACCGTGGTCGCGTATGCCGACAATGCGGCGATCCTCGAAGGCGGGCCGGCGCAACGCTTCCATCCGGTGCCATCGGCCAACGGTTTGTATCGGCCCGCCGGGCGGCTCACGCACGCGCTGCTCAAGGTCGAGACGCACAACCATCCGACCGCGATTTCGCCGTTTCCGGGCGCCGCCACCGGGGCGGGCGGCGAGATCCGCGACGAGAGTGCCACCGGCCGCGGCGCGCGGCCGCGGTACGGTCTCACCGGCTTCACCGTCTCGAACCTGCGCATCGGGGGCTTCGAGCAACCGTGGGAGAATGCGCGCGACGTGATCGGACCCGTCGATCCGCAGGCGGGCGAACCCGCGCCCTACGGCCTGCCGTCGCGCATCGCCACGCCGCTGCAGATCATGATCGAAGGGCCGATCGGCGGCGCGGCGTTCAACAACGAATTCGGCCGCCCGAACCTGCTCGGTTATTTCCGCACCTACGAGCAGAACGTCGGGGGCACGCTTCGCGGCTATCACAAGCCGATCATGATCGCCGGCGGCGTGGGCAGCGTCGATGCCGTGCACGCCGCGAAGCTCGACCTGCCGCCGGGCACGCTGCTGCTGCAGCTGGGGGGGCCGGCGATGCGCATCGGCGTGGGGGGCGGGGCCGCCTCGAGCATGGGCGCCGGCAGCAACACCGCGGAACTCGACTTCGATTCGGTGCAGCGTGGCAACCCCGAGATGCAGCGGCGCGCGCAGGAAGTGCTCGATCGCTGCTGGGCAATGCACGAAGACAATCCGCTGCTGTCGATCCACGACGTGGGAGCGGGCGGGCTGTCGAACGCGTTTCCCGAACTGGTCCACGGAGCGGGCCGCTCGGGGCATTTCGACCTCGACAAGGTGCCGCTCGAAGCCTCGGGGTTGTCGCCCGCCGAGATCTGGTGCAACGAGTCGCAGGAGCGCTACGTGCTCGCGATCGCGCCCGGGAGGCTCGCCACCTTCGACCATCTGTGCCGCCGGGAGCGCTGTCCGTACGCGGTGGTGGGGCAGGTGAGTGACGACCGGCAACTGGTGGTCGAGGCGAGTGCGGCCGACGGCGCGCGGCTGCGCCCGGTGGACATGCCGATCGACGTGCTGCTGGGCAAGCCGCCGCGCATGCATCGTGACGGGCAGCGGCGCGCGCGCGCGCTGCCGCCGGTGGTGGCGGCGGGTCTCGATCTCGCCGAGGTGGCCGCCCGCGTGTTGCGCCTGCCGGCCGTGGCGAGCAAGGCTTTCCTGGTCACGATCGGCGACCGCAGCGTCGGCGGCCTGAGCGCGCGCGACCAGATGGTCGGGCCGTGGCAGGTGCCGGTGGCCGACTGCGCGGTCGGCCTGGTCGACTACGACGGATACCGCGGCGATGCGCTGGCGATCGGCGAGCGCACGCCGCTGGCGGTGATCGATCCACGCGCCGCCTCGCGGATGGCCGTGGCCGAGGCAGTGACCAACATCGCCGCGGCGCCGATCGCGTCGATCGACCAGATCAAGCTGTCGGCCAACTGGATGGCCGCCTGCGGCGATCCGTCCGAGGATGCCGATCTCTTCGACGCGGTCGAGGCCTGCACGGTGCTGTGCCGTCGGCTCGGCCTGTCGATCCCGGTGGGCAAGGATTCGCTATCGATGCGCACCGTCTGGCAGGAGCGCGTGCACGGCCGGCTCGCCGAGACCACGCTCGACAAGCAGGTGCTCGCGCCCACCTCGCTGATCGTGACCGCGTTCGCACCGGTGGCCGACGCGCGACGCGTGCTCACGCCGCAGCTGGCGCGCGGCGTCGACTCGGTGCTGATCCTCATCGATCTCGGCATGGGGCGCCGGCGGCTCGGCGGCTCGGCGCTCGCGCAGGTGACACAGCAGGTGGGCAACGCCGCGCCCGACCTCGACGATCCCGAGGCGCTGGCGCGCTTCTTCGCGGTGATCCAGCGCCTGAACGCCGAAGGCCGGCTGCTCGCCTACCACGACCGTTCCGACGGCGGGCTGTTCGCCACCGTCTGCGAGATGGCCTTCGCGGGGCGCTGCGGGGTGGCGGTGAACCTCGACCTGCTGACGATCGACCCGAATGCCGAAGACTGGGGCGACTACAAAATCCGCCCCGACCAGGTCGCGGTGCAGCGCGACGAAATCACGTTCGAGGCGCTGTTCAACGAAGAACCCGGCGCGGTGGTGCAGGTGCGCGCGGCCGATCGCGACGCGGTGCTGGCGGTCCTGCGCGAGGCCGGGTTGTCGAAGCACTCGCATGTGATCGGCAAACCGCAGGCCGGGGAGACGATCGAGTTCCATCGCGACGCGAAGCGCGTCTATGGCGCCTCGCGCGCGACGCTCGAGCAGGCCTGGAGCGAGACCAGTCACCGCATCGCCGTACTGCGCGACCATCCCGAGTGCGCCGCCGAGGAATTCGAACGCATCGCGCGCACCGACGATCCCGGCCTGCACCTGAAGCTCGGCTTCGATCCGGGCGAGGACATCGCCGCGCCGTACGTGGCGCGTGGCGCGCGCCCGCGCGTGGCGGTGCTGCGCGAGCAGGGCGTGAACAGCCAGATCGAAATGGCAGCGGCGTTCCATCGCGCCGGGTTCGACGCGTTCGACGTTCACATGACCGACCTCGCCGAGGGGCGCCACAAGCTGGCCGAGTTCCGCGGGCTGGTCGTCTGCGGCGGCTTCTCGTACGGCGACGTGCTCGGCGCGGGCAGCGGCTGGGCGCGCTCGATCCTGTTCAACGCCGCAATGGCCGAACAGTTCGCGCTGTTCTTCGGCCGCGCCGACACGTTCACGCTGGGCGTGTGCAACGGCTGCCAGATGATGTCGCAACTGAAGGCGATCATCCCGGGCGCGGCGCACTGGCCGCGCTTCCTGCGCAACCGCTCCGAGCAGTACGAGGCGCGCCTGACGATGGTGGAAGTGCTGGAGTCGCCGTCGGTGCTGTTCGCCGGCATGGCGGGCAGCCGCATGCCGATCGTGGTCGCGCACGGCGAGGGGCGCGCGGACTTCGACTCCGGCGAGCAGCAGCGCCACGCCGGTGCGGCGCTGCGTTTCGTCGACAACGACGGCTCGCCGGCGCTCGCGTATCCGGCCAACCCGAATGGCTCGGCCGACGGCCTGGCCGGTTTCACCAGCGCCGACGGGCGCGCAACCATCCTGATGCCACATCCGGAACGGGTATTCCGCTCGGTGCAGATGAGCTGGCGCGACCCCTCGCTCGGCGAGGATTCGCCGTGGATGCGCCTGTTCCGCAACGCTCGCGCCTGGGTCGGTTGACCCGATGCTGTCCACCGTCAACGTCACGATGCAGTTCGGGGCGAAGCCCCTGTTCGAGAACGTTTCCGTCAAGTTCGGCGAGGGCAACCGCTACGGCCTGATCGGGGCCAACGGCTCGGGCAAGTCCACCTTCATGAAGATCCTCGCCGGCGACCTCGAGCCCAGCTCGGGGCAGGTGATGCTCGACGCGAACGAGCGGCTCGGCACGCTGCGCCAGGACCAGTTCGCGTTCGAAGACCGGCGGGTGCTCGACGTGGTGATGATGGGCCACCACGAGATGTGGCAGGCGATGAGCGAGCGCGACGCCATCTACGCCGACCCGCAGGCGAGCGAAGACGACTACATGCGCGCGGCCGAGCTCGAAGCGCGCTATGCCGAGTTCGGCGGCTACACCGCCGAGGCGCGCGCCGGCGAGCTGCTGCTCGGGCTGGGTATTCCGGCGGCGCAGCACGGCGGGCCGATGCGCGAGGTCGCGCCAGGCTGGAAGCTGCGCGTGCTGCTGGCGCAGGCGCTGTTCGCCGACCCCGACGTGCTGCTGCTCGACGAGCCGACCAACAACCTGGACATCGACACCATCCGCTGGCTGGAGCACGTGCTCGACGTGCGCAATTCGACGATGGTGATCATTTCGCACGACCGGCACTTCCTGAACTCGGTGTGCACGCACATGGCCGACCTCGACTACGGCGAACTGCGCGTCTACCCGGGCAACTACGACGACTACATGCTCGCCTCGGCGCAGGCGCGCCAGCGCCAGCTCGCGGCCGGCGAGCGCGCGAAGGAGCGCATCGCCGAACTCCAGGAGTTCGTCCAGCGCTTCGCGGCCAACAAGGCCAGGGGGCGGCAGGCGACGTCGCGCCAGAAGCTGATCGCCAGGATCCGCGCCGAGACGGTCGAGGTGAAGCCCTCGTCGCGCCAGAACCCCTACATCCGCTTCGAGCAGGCCCGGGCGATGCACCGGCTGGCGGTGGAAGTCGAGGGGCTCGAGTTCCGCTACGAAGGCGCGCAGCAACCGGTGTTCAGCGGTTTTTCGACGATCGTCGAGGCCGGCGACAAGGTGGCGATCGTCGGCGCCAACGGCGCGGGCAAGACGACGCTGCTGCGCTGCCTCGCAGGCGCGGTGCCGGGCGGCCTGGCGCCCACGCGCGGCACGGTCCGGTGGTCGGAGAACGCCGACATCGGCTACATGGCGCAGGACGTGCATCCCGATTTCGAAAGCGACGACACGCTCACCGGGTGGATCGGCCGCTACACGAAGGCCGGCGACGACGACCAGACGGTGCGCGGCGTGCTCGGGCGCCTGCTGTTCCCGGGTGACGAGGTGCGCAAGCCGGTGCGCGTGCTCTCGGGCGGTGAAAAGCACCGGATGAGCTTCGGCCGGCTGATGCTCGGCCGCCACAACGTGCTGATGCTCGACGAGCCCACCAACCACCTCGACATGGAGTCGATCGAGTCGCTGCAGCTGGCGCTGGAGAAGTTCGCCGGCACGCTGTTCGTCGTCTCGCACGACCGCCAGTTCGTCGACGCCGTCGCCACCCGGGTGATCGAGGTGCGCACGGGCGGCGTCATCGTCGACTATCGCGGCGACTACGAGCGCTACCTGGCGAGCCAGGGGATCGAGTAGGGTTCGTCGTGTGAACAGGTCCTGGCGGAGGGAGCGGGCTTGGCGCGGCTGCTGGTGATCGAGGACGATCCGGAGATCGGCGCCAACGTCTGCGACTTCCTGCGCCAGCGTGGCCACGATCCGGACTGGGCCCCGGACGGCTACGTCGGGCTGGCACTTGCCGCGAGCCAGGCGCCCGAACTCGTGGTGCTCGACCTGAACCTGCCGCGCATGGACGGATTGACCTGGTGCCGGCGCTACCGCGAGGAACTGGACGGGCGGGCACCCGTCATCATGCTGACCGCGCGTGATGCGCTCGACGACCGTCTGGCCGGGTTCGGCGCGGGCGCCGACGACTACCTCGTCAAACCGTTCGCGCTGGCCGAACTCGCAGTACGGGTCGAGGCGCTGCTGCGGCGTGCGCAAGGCCGTGCGCTCGGCGGCGTGCTGCGCCAGGGGCGCCTCGAGATCGATCGCGATGCGCGCTGCGTGCGCGTCGATGGTGCGCCGGTGCGCCTGCCGCCCAAACCCTACCGGCTGGTCGAACTGCTCGCCGATCGCGCCGGAAAGGTTTTCACACACGAAGAGCTGGAACGCGCGATCTGGGGCGACGAGACGTTTCGTTCCGAGGCGCTGCGCACGCTGGTGGCGGCCACGCGGCGCCTGTTCGTGCAGACCGGTTGCGGGCTCGATCCGATCGAGACGCTGCACGGCCACGGTTACCGGTTGCGCGCCCGATGAGCGCGTGGATGCGGCGTTCGCCGCGGCGCCCGTCGCTGCGCCACCAGCTCGCCTGGAGCTTCGCCGCGCTCGCACTGGCGGTGGCGTTCGCGCAGGCTGCGCTGGTCTGGTTCACCGGCTACCGGGCCGAAGAAGCGATCATCGACGACATCACCGCCGAGCAGCTGCGCCTGAGCATCGCCCAGTATCGTCGCGATCCGGCACTGGCCCAGCCGAACACGCCCGACATGCGGCTGTACGTCGCGGCCGACGGCGATCGCTCGGTGCTGCCCGAATTCCTGCGCAGCCTTCCGCAGGCGGCTGGCAGCCACGAGCTGTTTCCAGGCGGGGGCATCGAGTATCACGTCGCGGTCGCCCGCGACGGCGGGCACTGGTTCTACCTGGCCTACGACGTCGCCGAGCACGACCGCAGGCAGCAAAACGTGCTGGCGGTGCTCGCCGCTTCGGTGCCGGCGATCGCGCTGCTCGTGCTGGTCGTGGGCAGCGGGCTCGCACGACGGCTCACCGGAGACCTCGAGCGCCTGTCGCTCGCGGTGCGCGGCGAATCGGCTTGCGGCCGTGGCACGGAACTGGCCGCCCTCGCGCGCCACGCGGAATCGGCCGACCTCGCGATGGCCCTCGACGACCAGCGGCACCGCCTCGATGCGGCGCTGGTGCGCGAGCGCGCGTTCTCGGCGGCCGCCAGCCACGAGTTGCGCACGCCGCTGATGCGTGCCGGCAGTACGCTCGAACTGCTGCGCGCCACCCGTCTCGACGAACAGCAGCGCCTACGCGTCGAGCAACTCGGGGCGAGCCTCACCGAGATCACCATGCTCACGGCCGGCCTGCTGCGCGTGGCGCGCGGCGGCACGCGGGATGCGGGCGCAGCGATCGACCTGCGCGCACTCGCCACCGACGTTGCGGCGCACCTCGAGGCGGAGGCGCGTGCCCGTTCGATCGTGGTGTCGACGCAAGGGCCACCGGGCGTCAACGTCATCGGAGATCGCGACGCGCTGTGGATCGTTCTGGTGAACCTGCTGCGCAATGCGCTTCGCCACAGCGGTGGTGCCCGGGTGAGGGTCGACTGGGGGGACGGGGCGCTCACGATCTCGGACGATGGTCGGGGTTTCGACGCCGGACGGGCTTCCGACGCACGCCGGCCCGGCGTGGGCAGCACCGACGACCGCGCAGGCGACGGCGAAGGCGGTCACGGCCTGGGCTTGAGCATCGTCGAGCGCATCTGCGAGGCCGCAGCCTGGCGGCTTGCGCTCGACAGTGTCCCGGGCCGGGGCACGCGGGCGACCATCACGATCGCCCAGGTGCGCGAACCCGGCGACGAACGTTCCGGCTGAGGGCCGCCGAGGGCCTGCGCTCACGAATTCCTCACATCTCCGACGTGTCGGCCTCACGGCCGGGCAGGCAGGCTGTGCCGTGTGCCCGACCGATCTTCTTCGATGGTTCGTCTCGTTCGCTGTTGTCGCACCCGGCGACGAATGCCGCGACGGTGTGGTTTGTCACCTCGTGGTGCGCCGCCACTGCGCTGCGCGTTGCCCTGGCCGCACTGCGCTGGGACGAACTCGATCACGACGCCGCTGCACTGCCCGGCGCATTCGCGTACGGGGCGCTCGTCGATGCGGCGCTGGCCGCTGCCACAGCGTTGCTCGTGCTCGCGTTCGGCGCGTCGACGCACTTCGCGCCGCGCGAGCGCGTACGACGCCGGATCCGGCGCGCGCTCGGGTTCGCGCTCGCCGCCGGTGCCGCCGCGGCGGCATCGGCCCGCAGCCTGCGCGCCCATGTGCGCAACCAGGAACCTGCACGCAACGGTCCGGCCACTTTCGCCGCGGCGGTGCGCGACAACGAACTGTCGTTCCGGCGCTTCTACGCCACCCTTGACGACGGTCGCGTGCGCCAGCTCGCCGGCGACTGGCCGCGCCCGCGATCTGTGGCGATGCCTGTTCCCGCGAACGGGAGGCCGATGAACGCGCAACGCCCGCATCACGTCGTGATCGTTCAGGTCGGGAGCCTGAGCGCCGCCTTCCTCGGCGTATTCGGCAACCCCAAAGACCTCACGCCGAAGCTCGACCACCTCGCGCGCGAAGGCGTGCTGTTCATGCAGCTCTACGCGACCGGCACGCGCACCGTGCGCGGACTCGAGGCGCTGTCGGCGGCACTGCCGCCGCTGCCCGGCCAGGCACGGGTGCATCGGCCCGGCAACGCCAACCTGGTCACGCTCGGTGCGGTACTGCGGGAGCAGGGGTTCGAGTCCAGCTTCCTGTACGGCGGCTACGGGTACTTCGACAACATGAATGCGTACTTCGGCGCCAACGGCTATCGGGTGCGAGATCGCCACGACATTCCGTCCGGGCGCATCGGTTTCGCCAACATCCGGGGCATTGCCGACGAATACCTGTTCGACGACGCGCTCGCGCGGATGGATCGCGCCACGTCCGCCGGTGGGCGCCAGTGGCTGCACCTGACGACGACGTCGAATCATCGACCGCACACCTGGCCGCAGGGTCGGATCGACGTTGCTTCGGGGAGCGGCCGCGAGGGCGCAGTCCGGTACACCGACTGGGCGATCGGCCGCTTCATCGAGCAGGCGCGCACGCATCCGTGGTTCGACGAGACGTTGTTCGTGATCGTCGCCGACCACTGCGCCTCGGTGGCAGGCAAGACGCGCCTGCCACCGTCCCACTTCGGGCCCACGGTGCAGGAGCGCGCCTGGATCGCCAACTACCAGGAGATCGGAAAGCTCACGCACGGCGAGCCCGGCAGCCTCGACCTGGTGGTGCTGGCGCCGATGCGCCGCGTCGCGCAATACCGTGTCGATCCCGATGGAGTCGCCCGACGGGTGCCGGTGGACGCCGTCAGGGCGGCGGGGGCCATCGCCGACTACCAGCTGGCCGATGACCTGATCCAGTCGGGGCGTGATCGCGCGGTGCCGGCCGGCGCGCTGCGCGTCGCGAGTGGCGTCGTCGCAGACGGCGACGGCGGGCAGCCGGGCCAATGGATTCATTGACCCGGGTCGACAAGGCGATGCACAGGGTGATGGACAGGACGACGCCCGTTCCGAAGCGGGTCACTGGCCACCGCCGCCCGCTGCTGGCCGTCTGGACCCTGGCGCTCTGGCTGGCGGTGGCCGGCAACCTGCCCCTGTGGGCCAGGGTCGCCACGCTGGGCGGTTCGGGTTCGCAGCAACTGGCGCTCTTCGGCGGGTTGGGCTTGATGGTGGCGGGCGGCATGGCGGCGCTGCTGTCGCTCGCCGCCTGGCCGCGCGTGTTTCGCACGGTGGGGAGCGTGCTGGCGCTGGTGAGCGCCCTGAACAGCTACTTCATGCTGCAGTATGGCGTGGTGATCGACCACGGCATGCTCGCCAACGTCGCACAGACCGACCTGCGCGAAGTGCGCGACCTGCTCTCCTGGCCGCTGCTGCTCACCGTGCTCGTCGTGGCCGGCCCGCCGACCTGGTGGATCTGGCACCGGCCGCTTGCGCGCCGCGGCTGGCTGCCGCAGTGCGGGCGAAACGCGCTCGGGATGGTCGGCGGCCTCGCTCTGGTGACGCTCGCGGCGCTGCTCGCGTTCCAGGATCTCGCCTCGCTGATGCGCAACGACCGGTCGTTGCGCTACATGATCAGTCCGCTGAACACGGTCTACGCTGCCACGCGGCTGGCAGCCGATCAGCTTCAGGACGAGCGCCGCGAATGGCTCGCCACCGGCGAGGATGCGCGGTCGGGCCCGAGTTACGGCTCGCAGCGACGTCCGCCACTGCTGCTGGTGGTGGTGGGCGAAACCGCGCGCGCACGGAATTTCGGACTCAACGGCTATCGACGCGCGACCACGCCGGCGCTCGCCCGCTGGCAGGCAACGCAGGGACTGGTCAATTTCACGCAGGTCGAGTCCTGCGGCACCAGCACGCAGGTGTCGCTACCGTGCATGTTCTCGCCGCTTGCGCGCGCGCAGGGCGGCGATCGCAGCACCGACCGCGAGAACCTGCTCGACGTACTGCAGCGGGCCGGCCTGGCCGTGCTGTGGATCGACAACCAGGCTGGCTGCAAGGGCGTGTGCGCGCGCGTGCCGACCGTGAGCACGACCGCCCTGGGCATCCCGGACCTGTGCGACGGCGGCGAGTGCTTCGACGAGGTGATGTTGCACGACCTCGACCAGCGGATCGCTGCACTGGACGCGCAGCGCCGCGCGCGCGGCGTGGTCGTGGTGATGCACCAGATGGGCAGCCACGGACCGGCCTATTTCCGGCGCGCGCCACCGGGGCGAAAACCGTTCCAGCCCGAATGCGCGAGCAACACGTTGTCGGACTGCACGCCCGAGGCGCTGCGCAATGCGTACGACAACACGATCGCCTACACCGATCACTTCCTCGACCTGGCGCTGCAGTGGCTGAAAGCGCGCGCCGACGCCGGCGCCTGGGACAGCGGCCTGGTCTACGTGTCCGACCACGGCGAGTCCCTCGGGGAGAACGGCCTGTACCTGCACGGGATGGCACGGGCGCTCGCCCCGCGCGAGCAGACGCACGTGCCGATGGTGATGTGGCTGTCTTCCGGCCTTCTGGGGCGCAGCGGGCTGGATGGCGCATGCCTGCGCGCGCACGCCGGGGACGCGATCTCGCACGATCACCTGTTCCACACCGTACTCGGCCTGATGGACATCGGGACGGGCGTCTACGATCGCACGCTCGACGCGCTGGCACCCTGCGCGGCGCGCCGGCTGGTGCAGACGCCACAGCGACCGGCGTCGTGAGAGCTGCCGCGGCTCAGGCCGACGGTACGAAGTCGGGGTCGTCCTGGTGCTTGCGCTCGAAGCGCAGGAAGTCGTAGTAGCCGCACTTGCTGCCGTTCGGGTACTGCCGGCACACCGCAGGGCGCGCCGCATAGATGGTGCAGCGGCGCGCATCGGTGTCGAAGAAGCGGCAGATCGATCCGTAGACCTCGTCCTTGCGGTGGCGCAGGATCCGCTCGTCGCTGTCTTCGTCCCGGTAGCGCCGCGTGAAGCGCTTCTCCGCCTCGGCCACCGACACGCCGAAGTGCCTGGCCAGGCGGGCGAGGTCGGCGCGCTTCACTTCGATGCGCGGATAGCTGCAGCAGTAGCCCGGGCACTTCGAGCAGTCGTAGGTGATCCGGGTCGGCTTGGCGGCGGGCATGTCGTGTGGATCAGCGGGTTGCGTGGGGGAGCGCAAGTGTAGCGTGCCCGGAGGAGGGCAGCGTCTCTGCGGCCGCGAGGGCCTCTAACGGCGCAGAACCCGCTCGCGCTCGGGAAACGCGCGATGGTTGCCGTGAAACGCGTTGCACGGCGCAGAACGCGCGGAATTCGAGCAGCCGTACCGGGCATCGTTGTGCCGGGCAACTGCGTGCGGGGCGACCGTTGGGCGAGGCGACCGTTGGGCGGGGAATCATTGTGCCGTGCAGCGCCGCCGCAGCATCCGCCTGACGAAGCGCGTCGGATCGAGCGCGCGCAGCAGGTCGGCTTCCAGCGGCAGCGGGTCGCCTTCGACGAGCGCGGGCAACAGCTCCGCGGCGAGCGCAGCCCACAGCAGCCCGCGCGAGCCGAACGCGAAGGCGCCGTACAGCCCGGGCGCACGCGGCACCGGCAGCCGATCGTTGCGTAGCAGTTCCGCAGCCGCCCGCAGTGCGGCCGTTTCGTCTGCGAGTGCGCCGATCACCGGCATCCGGTCGGCGCTCGTGAAACGATGGCCCACCGGGCCCGATCGGGCACCCGCGAGCCAGGCGTTCGCGTCGCCGCCGATCATGTGCGCCAGCCGGTGCAGGTTGGCGGCGTCGACCTGGCGCGAGGGTGCGAGCGAGTCGCCATCGTCGTAGCTGGACCCCGCGAGGATTGCGTCGCCGAGCGGCGCGGCATAGGCGGTCCCGCTCAACACGGTGCGCAGTGCGCCGACCTGAGTGCGTCCGATCAGGGTCGCCTGGCCGCGCACGCGCCGCAGCGCGAGCGAAGTGCTCCCCGCCAGCCGCGCAGCGTCGCCGGCGTTGGCCAGGACCGCGATTGCGGCGGTGCCCAGCGCACGACCGTCCGGGGCGCGGGCCAGCCATCCGCCGCAGGTGGGTTCGACGGTCGTGACCGAAGCGCCGGTGCGCAGGATGACCCCGGGAGTGGATAGCCAGGCCTGCACCGGAAATGCCGGATCGAGCGCATCGCAGCCGGGCAGCCACAGTGCGCCGTGCGGCAGGCGCAGGCCGGCAGCGTCCGACGCTTCGGCAGACGTCAGCGGCCGTACGAACGAAGCAGGGAAGCCAAGGCGCGCGAGCATCGCCGCGCGACGCGCGGCTTCGCGCTCGCCGCCGTCCACCAGCAGCTTGCCGAGCGGCGCACGCTGCGGCATTGCGGCGTCGCGCACCCGCCACGCGAGCGCTGCACGGCTCAGACGCGCGAGCGGATTGTCGTCCGGCGACAGGTGCAGGTGATCGGCGCACAGCGGTTGTGCCGATCCCCCGCGAAGCGGCGCGCCCGCGGCCTCGAACACGGTGACCTGCCAGCCACGACGCGCCAGGCCGGCGGCCGACGCCGCGCCCGCCAGCCCTGCGCCGACCACCAGCGCGCGGCGTGCCGACCAGCGCGGCAGCGGCTCGGGCGCTGGCGCGCCGCGCCAGCGAGGGGCGTGGCGGGCGCGCAGGCGATGGCGCTTGCCGCCGTGGCCCGCCACACGCTCGACCTCGAAGCCTGCCGCGGCGAGCGCCTCGCGCACCGCGCCGGCGGCCGACCAGGTCGCCAGCGTGGCGCCCGGACGCGCGAGACGGCCCAGCGTGCGCAGCAGCGCCGGCTCCCACATGTGCGGATTGCGCGTCGGCGCGAAGCCATCGAGGAAGAACGCGTCGGCGCCCAGCCGCAGCTTCGGCACCAGCGTGCGTGCATCACCGAAGCACAGCGTGAGCGTGGCCGCGTCGGCTTCGAAGGCCACGCGGTGCATCCCCGGCAGCGCCGCCGGCCACTGTGCGAGCAGTCGTCGTACGTCGGCCGGCGCCGCACCGAACGCACCAAGCGCATCGAGCGCGCGCCCCAGGTCGTCCGGGCACAGCGGATGGGCTTCGACCGAAAAGAAGTGCAGGCGCGCTGACGGGTCGCGGCGCTCGCGCCAGGCCTCGAGCGTCGCGAGGAAGTTCACTCCCGGCCCGAAGCCGAGTTCGAGCACGGTGAAGGAGGCACCGGACGACTCCCGGGCCGCTTCGTCCCAGCGCTGCGGCAGCGCGCATCCCTCGACGAAGACCGCGCGGGCCTCTGCCCACGCCCCCGCGCGGCTGCGGAACACGTCGCCGTAGAGCGTGCTCAGCGGCGTGCCCGACTCGTCGAAGACCAGCGGCGGATGGGGAGCGATGGCGGGCATGGGGCGGTCGATCGCGCGCAGCCGATAGGTTACAGTGCAGGCGTCAGGGACAAGGGCGAAGCAGATGATCAGGGCTCACTGGCAGGATCGCATCGAGGTGGCGCTGGGCCTGTGGCTGGTGGCGTCGCCGTTCGTGCTCGGTGTCACGCGCCAGCCGGCCGCCTGGTCGGCGATGCTCGCTGGCGTGGCCGTCGTCACGCTGGCGGTCGAGGCCTTCTACTACCCCGAAATCGTCGAGGAATGGGGCAACCTGGCCGTGGGCGTCGGGTTGGCCGCGTCGCCCTGGCTGTTCGGCTACGACGACGAGCGCATCGCGATGATCAACGCGCTCGCCTGCGGCGTCGCGATCGCCGCGCTGTCGTTCTGGACTGCCGAGGACATCCAGCGCGAGCAGCGCGACGTCCACTGAAGCGGAATCGCGCCAGGTGCCGATGAGCGCCCCCGCGCGCCTGGCGCGCTGGCTCGACGAGAACGTCGTTGCCCTGGGCCGCGACATGCGGCTGTCGTACCTGCCGCCGCTGATGGTCTACATGGCGGCCGGCATCTCCGGACTCACGGCGATCGTCGGCACCTTCTTCGTCAAGGAATACCTCGGCCTGTCGGCCGAGTTCCTGGCCGCGCTCGGCTTCTGGGCCGGCCTGCCCTGGGCGCTGAAGATGCCGCTGGGCCACCTGGTCGACCTGATGTGGCGCTACAAGGCCTGGCTCGTCTGGCTCGGCGCTTCGTTGATCGCCGCCAGCCTGCTGATCATGATCGCGCTGCTCGCCGATCCGCGGGCGATGGCCACGGTGATGCGCATCGAAGCCTGGTACGTGCTGTCCGCACTGCTCGCGCCGATCGGCTACGTGACCCAGGACGTGGTCGCCGACGCGATGACCGTCGAGGCGGTGCCGCATCACGACGAAGCCGGCCAGCCGATCGGCGACGAGCGGCGGCGCTCGATGCACACCACGATGCAGACCCTCGGTCGCGTGGCGATCATCGGCGGCGGCGTGCTGGTGGCGCTGGCCAACGTGTTCCTGCTGCGCGGTGCGGGCGCGCTGCCCGAGGCGCAGAAAGTCGCGGTCTACGTGCTGGTGCACCAGCTGGCGCTGCTGATCCCGGTGGTGTCGGTGGCCGGTGTGGTGTTCGCTGCGTGGTTGCGCCGGCGCGCCGGCCGCCGGCTGCGTGCCCAGGGTCTCGATGCGGCCGCGATCGCGGCGCGGCTCGATGTCCACCCCCAACGTCCGCCGGTGAACGGGTGGGTGCTTGGCGGCGGACTGGCGTTCGCCGTGATCTCGATCACCGTCGGCCTGGGCGATTTCCCGTGGAACGAGGAATTGATCTTCGGCGCATCGATGGCGATCGTCGTCGCGCTGATGTGGCGGCTGCTGCGCGAACTCGCGCCGCAGGCGCGCGCGACGCTGCTCGGCACCGCGCTGGTGGTGTTCGTGTTCCGCGCCACGCCGACGGCCGGCGCCGGCCAGACGTGGTGGATGATCGACGAACTCGGCTTCGACCAGCAGTTCCTGTCGGTGCTCTCGGTGATCGGCAGCGCGCTCACGCTGGCGGGCCTGTTCGTTTTCAGGCGGTTCATGGCCGAGCGCTCGATCTACTACATCGTCGGCTTCCTCACGGTGATCGGCATGCTGCTGATGCTGCCGATCGTCGGCATGTTCTACGGGCTGCACCACTGGAGCGCCGCGCACACCGGCGGCCTGGTCGATGCACGCTTCATCGCGCTGGTGGACACCGCGATCGAGTCGCCGCTGGGCCAGATCGCGATGGTGCCGATGCTCGCCTGGATCGCCAACTCGGCGCCCGGGAAACTGAAGGCAACCTATTTCGCGGTGATGGCCTCGTTCACCAATCTGGCGCTGTCGGCCTCGCAACTGGGTACCAAGTGGCTGAACAAGGCCTTCGTGGTCACGCGCGAGGTGAAGGATCCGACGAGCGGGGTGATCTCGGTGCCGGCCGACTACAGCGAGCTCGGCGAGCTGATGCTGCTGGTGCTGCTGATCGCGCTCGTCGCGCCACTGGCGACGATCGCGCTGGTGCGCCTGGCCCGGCTGCGCAGCGCCTGAACGTCCAGCCATACGCGGGCTGCGCGCGCAGTCCGCGGTGCCGACGCGAACCGCGCGGATAGAATCGGACGATGCGTGCCCTTGCGCGACCGGCCGCACGCGCGCCGGCCGTCATCGCCTTCCTGCTGTGCTCGATCGTCGCCCACCTCGTCGCGTTGCGCGGTGCGAGCGTGTCGGGCTGGCTCGCGCCGCCGCCGCGCGAATCGGCGCAGGTGACGGTCGAGCTGATCGTGCCGGCACCGCCAGCGGCTGCGCCGCCCGTCGCCTCTGCCGCCGCACCGGCCCGACCGAAGCCGGCGCCGCGTGCGCGGCCGCGCGCGACGCCGCGCGCCGTGCCGGCGCCGGCCGAAGCTGCCGCAGCGGCGCCTGTGGTGATGGCCCCCGCGGCGTCGTTCGCCGACTCGGATCCGTTCGGTGCGATGCTCGACCTGGCGGACGGCGACGCATTGCCGGCCGGTGCCACCGACGCTGCCGCGCAGGACGATGCCGCAGCGACCACCGGGTCGCCGACGGGCGCCTCGCCGGGCGCCGCGACGCCCGCGCAGCACGCCGACGAACAGGGCGTGGCGGTGGCCGCAGCCGCCGCGACGACCACGCCGGCTGCGCCCCTGGCCGAAGCGCCGATCGTGGTGACACCGCAATCGGGCACGGTGCACTACCGGGTGCACTACGGCGACCCGCTGGACGGCAACGTCGTGGCGACGCTCGAGCAGTCGTTCGAGATCGGCCCGCAGCACTACCGGCTGCACAGCGAGGGCAGGGCGCAGGGCCTGGTCTCGTGGTTCTATCGCGGCTCGCTGGTGCAGGACAGTGTCGGTACCGTGTCGGCGGCGGGTCTGGCTCCATCGAACTATCACGAGCGTCGCGGCGACCGCCCGCCGCGCTCGGCGACGATCGACACCGTGCAGGGCGAGGTGATCTTCGGGTCGGGCCGGCGCCGGGAAGCGCCGCAGGGCGTCCAGGACCGGCTGTCGGTGGTGGTACAACTGGCGCTGCTGCGGCAGTCGCGCCCGGCGCAGTTCGAGCCGGGTGCGACGATCCGCCTGTCGATGCTCGGCAATTCGAGCGTCGAACCGGTGGACTGGTCCGTGATCGGCGAAGAGACGGTGAACACCGACGCGGGCGCCGTGCGTGCGCTGCGCCTGAATCGCCCCGGCGCGGGCGACGATCCGGCGATCGACGTCTGGCTCGCGCTGGACGAGCGCATCGTGCCGGTGCGCATGCGCGTCACCGAGCGCAGCGGACGCGCGCTCGACCAGGTGCTGGCATCGCAGTGAGCATGCGCGTGCCGTGGACACGCGCGCAGTGACGTGCCGCTGACGCACCCGGCGAATACGCTATCCTGCGCTTCATGACACGCGTATTCCACCGCACGCTCGGGCGCAGGTATCCGGTCGCCGTCTCGGGTAGCGGCGCGGTGCTGCGCGACGCCGACGGGAAGGCTTACCTCGACGCATCGGGCGGCGCGGCCGTCTCCTGCCTCGGCCATGGCCATCCCGACGTGGTCGCCGCGATGCACGCGCAGATCGACCGGCTCGCCTACGCCCACACCAGCTTCTTCACGACCGAGGTCGCCGAACAGTTGGCCGACACGCTGGTGGCCGACGCGCCCGAGGGCATCGGACAGGTGTACTTCGTCTCCGGCGGGTCCGAGGCGATCGAGGCGGCGCTGAAGATGGCGCGCCAGTATTTCGTGGAGATCGGGCAACCCGAGCGGCGGCACTTCATCGCGCGTCGCCAGAGCTATCACGGCAACACGCTGGGCGCGCTGGCGGTCGGCGGCAACGCCTGGCGCCGCGCGCAGTTCGCGCCGTTGCTGATCGACGTTGCACACGTCGCGCCCTGCTACGAATACCGCGACCGCGGTGCCGACGAGACGCCCGAAGCCTACGGCCGGCGCCTGGTGGCCGAACTGGCGGCCGAGATCGAGCGGCTCGGGCCGGGCAACGTGATCGCGTTCGTCGCCGAGACGGTGGGCGGCGCGACCTCCGGCGCGCTGACCCCGGTGCCTGGCTACCTGCGCGGCGTGCGCGAACTGTGCGACCGCCACGGCATCCTGCTGATCCTCGACGAGGTGATGTGCGGCATGGGCCGCACCGGCACGCTGCACGCCTGCGAGCAGGAAGGGGTGTCGCCCGACCTGATGACGATCGCCAAGGGCCTGGGCGGCGGCTACCAGCCGATCGGGGCGGTGCTGGTGCAGCAGCGCATCGTCGATGCATTCGCGCGCGGCACCGGCTTCTTCCAGCACGGCCACACCTACCTGGGCCACGCGGTGGCGTGCGCGGCTGCGCTGGCGGTGCAGCAGGTGATCCGTCGCGACCGGCTGCTCGACGCCTGCGTGCAGCACGGCGAAGAGCTGCGCGAGGCCCTGACCGGGCGTTTCGGCGCGCATCCGCACGTCGGCGACATCCGCGGCCGGGGCCTGTTTCGCGCGATCGAGCTGGTGACCGATCGCGCGACGAAGGCGCCGTTCGACCCGTCGCTGAAGCTGCACGCGCGCATCAGGCAGGAGGCGATGGCGCGCGGCCTGATGGTCTACCCGATGGGCGGGACGATCGACGGACGGCTCGGCGATCACGTGCTGCTCGCTCCGCCGTTCATCGTCACGCCGCAGGAAGTCGGGCAGATCGTCGAGCGCCTGGGCGAGGCGGTCGACGCGTCGATCGCTGCGCTGGCGCCCGCGGCACGCTGACCCGCGCCGGCCCGGGGCTTGCCGCGCCACCCGGGCCGCCGCTGCACGTCGGGGTGTTCCCGACTTGCCTCGCGCGGCCCAATCAGCATAATGGCGCCGTCTCAACGGCACGAATCCAAGGAGTCGCACGAATGAGCAAGATCCTGAAGGCTGCGCGGCTCGCCGCGATCGTCGGTGCTGCACTGTCGGGCGCCGCGTTCACGACGCCGGTCGCGGCGCAGAGCAAGTTCATCACCATCGGCACCGGCGGCGTCACCGGCGTCTACTACGCGGCGGGCGGCGCGATCTGCCGGCTGGTCAACAAGGACCGCGCGAAGCACGGCATCCGCTGCTCGGTGGAGTCCACCGGCGGCTCGGTGTTCAACGTGAACACGATCAAGGCCGGCGAGCTCGACCTCGGCTTCGCGCAATCCGACGTGCAGTACAACGCGCTGAAGGGCGTCGGCCAGTTCAAGGACGCAGGCCCCTACGCCGACGAGCGCGCGGTGTTCTCGGTGCACCCCGAACCGTTCACCGTCGTCGCGCGCAAGGAAGCCAACATCAAGACGTTCGCCGACTTCAAGGGCAAGCGCTTCAACGTCGGCAACCCCGGATCGGGCACGCGCTCGTCGATGGAAGAGCTGCTGGTGGCCCTGGGCTGGAAGCTCGGCGACTTCGGCCTGGCCGCCGAGCTGAAGGCCGACGAGCACGGGCCGGCGCTGTGCGACGGCAAGATCGACGGCTTCTTCTACGCGGTCGGCCATCCGTCGGCGAACATCCAGGACCCGACGACCTCGTGCGGCGCGAAGCTCGTCTCCCTCACCGGCCCGGCGATCGACAAGCTGCTCGCCGACAAGCCGTACTACGCGAAGGCCACGATCCCCGGCGGCCTGTACCCGAACAACCCGCAGCCGACCGAAACCTACGGCGTGCTCGCCACGGTGGTCGCCTCGGCGAAGACGCCGGCCGACACGGTCTACCAGGTGGTGAAGGCGGTGTTCGACAACTTCGACGAGTTCAGGAAGCTGCACCCGGCGCTGGCCAGCCTGAAGCCGGAGAACATGGCGAAGGACGGCCTGTCGGCGCCGCTGCACGAAGGGGCGCTGCGGTACTACAAGGAAAAGGGCTGGGTGAACTGAGCGCCCGGGGCGCAAGCCTGAGCCGACGTTTCGACAAAGCGGGCCCGCGGCCCGCTTTTTCGTGACGCGCCGCCCGCGAGGCGATCACGAGGCGATCGATCGGGAGATCCGCATGAGCCAGAGCGGCAGGCCTTCGGCCGAACTGCAGCAGCTCGTCGCCGACGTCGACACCGGCGGGCGCGCCGCCTCGGGCTTCTCCGGCGCGGTGATCAGCGTGGTCGCGATCGCCTGGTCGCTGTGGCAGCTCTGGTACGCCTCGCCGCTGCCGTTCTCGCTCGGCTTCGGCCTGCTCAACGACACCGAGGCGCGCGCGCTTCACGTGGCCCTGGCGCTGTTCCTCGGTTTCCTCGCGTACCCCGGCTCGCGCCGGCGCGGCGTGCGCTACCGCGTCCCCGTCAGCGACTGGCTGATGGCTTTCGCCGCGGCCTTCGCCGGCGCCTACCTGCTGCTCTTCTACAACGAACTTGCCACCCGCCCGGGCGTGCCGATCACGCAGGACATCGTGGTCGCCACCGTCGGCATGGTGCTGCTGCTCGAAGCCACGCGCCGCGCCGTCGGCCTGCCGATGACGATCCTCGCGCTGGTGTTCCTCGCGTACATCTTCCTCGGCCCGTGGCTGCCCGACGTCGTGTCGCACAAGGGTGCATCGCTCGAGCGGATGATTTCGCACATGTGGCTGACCACCGAGGGAGTCTACGGCGTCGCGCTCGGCGTGTCGGTGTCGTTCATCTTCATCTACGTGCTGTTCGGCTCGCTGCTCGATCGCGCGGGCGCAGGCAACTACATGATGCAGGTGGCGTTCGCCGCGCTCGGCCACCTGCGCGGCGGCCCCGCGAAAGTCGCGGTCGTCTCGTCGGGGTTGAACGGCCTGATTTCGGGCTCGTCGGTGTCGAACGTCGTCTCGGGCGGCATCTTCACGATCCCGCTGATGAAGAAGGCCGGCTACGGCGGCGTCAAGGCCGGCGCGATCGAGACCGCCTCGTCGGTCAACGGCCAGATCATGCCGCCGGTGATGGGCGCCGCCGCCTTCCTGATGGTGGAGTACGTCGGCATTCCGTATTCGGACATCGTCAAGCACGCATTCCTGCCCGCGCTGATCTCGTACATTGCACTGTTCTACATCGTGCACCTCGAGGCGCTCAAGCTCGGCATGAACCCGAGCGCGGCGCGCCGGCCGCGCAGCATGCGCGAGCGTGCGCTCGGCTGGGGCTTCGGACTGAGCGGCACGATCGTCGTGTGCGCGCTGGTCTACTGGATCGCGCTCGGCGCGCAGCAACTGTTCGGCGCCAACGCGATCTGGATCACCGGCGGGCTGCTGCTCGTCACGCACGTGGCATTGCTGCGGGACGCCGCGCGCAATCCCGATCTGCCGCAGGACATCGACATCGACAACCCGGTTCTGCCCGACACCTGGCCGACGGTGCGCGCGGGGCTGCACTTCCTGGTCCCGATCGGTGTGCTGATCTGGTGCCTGATGATCGAGCAATTGTCGCCGGCGCTGAGCGCGTTCTGGGCGACAGCGACGCTGATCGCGTTGATGCTCACCCAGCGGCCGATCCTGGCGTTCTTTCGCGGTACCGGCAAGCTCGACGCCTGGCGCACCGGCGTGCGCGAAGTCGTCCGGGGGCTGAACGACGGGGCGCGCAACATGATCGGCATCGGCATTGCGACCGCCACCGCCGGGATCATCGTCGGCGGCATCACGCTCACCGGGCTGGGCTTCCGGATGACCGACTTCGTCGAGGTGGTCTCGCAGGGCAACGTGATCGTGATGCTGCTGTTCACGGCATTCGTCTGTCTGGTGCTCGGCCTGGGCGTTCCGACCACCGCCAACTACATCCTCGTCGCGTCACTGATGGCGCCGGTGATCGTCGAGCTCGGCGCACAGAACGGCCTGATCATCCCGCTGATCGCGGTGCACCTGTTCGTCTTCTATTACGGGATCATGGGCGACATCACGCCGCCGGTGGGGCTCGCGACCTTCGCCGCTGCAGCGATCTCGGGCGAGGATCCGATCCAGACCGGGATCCAGGGGTCGCTCTACGCGCTGCGCACGGTCGTGCTGCCCTTTGTGTTCGTCTTCAACCCGGCGCTGCTGCTGATCGACGTGCACGGCTGGTGGGAAGTCGCGCTGGTGGCGTTTGCGGCGATCGTCGCGTCGCTCACCTTCGCGGCCGCGACGATGGCGTGGTTTCGCGTACGCTGCCGCTGGTGGGAGGTCCTGGCACTGCTGGTGGCCACCTTCGCGCTGTTTCGCCCCGATTACTTCATCGACCGGATCGCCGCTCCTCATTTCGAGGTGCCCGCCGCGCGCATCTTCGACGTCGCGAAGAACCTCGGTCCGGGTGACCGACTGGCGCTGGTCATCCGCGGCACCAGTCTCGAGGGTGACGAAGTGCGCAAGACCGTCGGCGTGCAACTGCGCGGCGAGCCCGGCGACGGCCGCAGGCGCCTGGAGGAGGCGGGGCTCACGGTCACCGCAGTCGGCGACCAGGTACAGATCGCCAACGTGCGCTTCGGCAGCCGCGCGAAAAGGAACGGCTTCGAGATCGGCTGGACCGTGGGCGGCGTGCTCGTGCCGACCGAGCGGCCGTCGATGCACTGGGTCTACATCCCGGCGCTGCTGCTGGTGGCGCTGCTCTGGTGGGGGCAGGGCCGGCGGATGCCTCGACCGGAACCGATCCAGCCGGCATAGGCGGCGAGATCGACGTTGCCGCCGCTGACGACGATGCCCACGCGTCGGCCGCGCCAACCGGGCGCCGCGGCGAACGCGCCGGCGGCAGCGAGGCACCCGGTGGGCTCGACCACCATCTTCATCCGCTCGGCGAAAAAGCGCATCGCCTGCACCAGCTCCCGGTCGGCGACGGTGAGCACGTCGCGCACCCGCTCGCGGATGACCGGAAAAGTCAGCTCGCCCAGATGCGTGGTCATCGCGCCGTCGGCGATCGTCCTGGGCACCGCGATGGTCACGATGCGGCCCGCGCGCAGCGACTGTCGGCCGTCGTCGCCCGCCTCGGGTTCCACACCGTAGACCGCGCAGTCCGGTGCCATCTGCCGCGCCGCGAGTGCGCAGCCCGCGAGCAGCCCGCCACCGCCCAGGCAGACGAACAGTGCGTCGAGTGCGCCCACCTCCTCGAACAACTCGAGCGCCGCAGTGCCCTGGCCGGCGATCACGTCGGTGTGGTCGTACGGAGGGATCAGCGTGGCGCCGCGTTCGCGGGCGATGCGGCGTGTGAGCGCCTCGCGATCCTCGGTGAAGCGGTCGTAGGCGACGATCTCGCCGCCGTAGTCGCGGGTGGCAGCGAGCTTGGCGGCTGGCGCATCCGAGGGCATCACGATCGTCGCCGTCACGCCGAGTTCGCGCGCCGCCAGTGCGATCGCCTGTGCGTGATTGCCCGACGAGAACGTGACCACGCCCGCGCGCTGTTGCGTCGGCGACAGCCTGGCGATCGCGTTGAACGCGCCGCGGAACTTGAACGCCCCCGTCCGCTGGAAGTTCTCGCACTTGAAGAAGAGCGACGCGCCGGCGCGCGCGTCGGCGGTGGCCGAGCGCAGCACCGGCGTGCGGTTCGCGTGGCCACGCAGCCGCTCGGCGGCGGCCTGGACGTCGACGAAAGCGGGCAGGGACATGGCGTGGCGCGAAGAGCAGGCGGGCGTGCGCGGGGGCGAGCGCTACAGGAGCAGTCTGGCCAGGTTGGTGCACAGCAGCGCGACCGCTGCCACGAACAGCGCACCCAGTGCCACCTGCTGATAAGTGCGTTCGCTTGCATGCCGGAACAGCCACGCACCGAACACGCCTCCGCCGAAGAACACCGGGACGAGGTATGCCGCGCTGCTCGCGCCGTCGAAGCCCAGCAGGCCGAAGAGCAGCATCGAGCCGACCGCGGCCAGCTGCGCGACCCCCGACACGACGATCAGGTCGGCACGCTTGTGCCGCGCCGGCTCGCGTCCGGCGAGGATGTACAGCACCAGCGGTGGCCCGCCGATCGAACCGAAGCCGGTCAGGAACCCCGACATCACGCCGGCTGCGGTCTCCCCGCGCCTGCCGCGTGGCAGCGGCACGGCTGTTCCGCGCCACATGAGTCCGGCCATCGCGACGACCGCCGCGCTGATCGCCAGGTTGCTCACGAGCGGGTCCAGTTCGCGCAACGCATAGTGCCCCGCGGGAATCGCGACGAGCGCCGACAGACCCATCGTCACCAGACGGTCTCGGGTGGTGTGTGCCAGGCTCGACGGCACCAGCATCAGTGTCGCCAGGGCCTCGAGCAGGGTGCCGATCGCCACGGCCGGGACCGGTCCCATCGTGAGCCCCAGGACCGGCACGAGCAGCAACGACGAGCCGAAGCCCGAGAAGCCCCGCAGGAGTCCGGCCGCAAGGGTGAACGCCAGGATCACCGCGATCTGGATCCCCCCGAGGCCCGCAAACCCCGTCATGTCGTCCGGCAAGCCGGGCTTCAGGCGTCGGTGCGTTCGGAAGCCCGGACGCGAATGCGCGCAGCCATCGCCTGCAGCGCCTCGAACGGCGGGTCGCGGCGCGGCCAGCCGAGCGTGACCGCGTCGCCCTGGCGCCGCGGCAGCACGTGCAGGTGCAGGTGTGCCACCGTCTGCCAGCCGGCGACACGGTTGGCCTGCAGGAGGGTCACGCCGTCGGCGGCGAACTCGCGTTCCACCGCGATCGCAATGCGGCGCGCTGCGCGCATCAGCGCCGCGGCCGTCTCTTCGTCGGCGTCCATCAGCGTTTCGTAGGGGCGGATCGACGCCACGATCACGTGCCCGTCGTTGACCTGGCCCGCGTCCATGAACGCGAACACGCGCCCGTCTTCGTAGACGCGCGCGCACGGCAGTTCGCCGGAGTGCAATTTCTCGAAAATCGTCGGCATCATCGGGCTCCCGGGCTGCAACAATACCCGTACTGGAAGAATACCCGAGCGACGATCCCTACAATTTCGGGATGACGCCTCCACCTCCGCCTCCCGCCCGCCTCTCCGTCCCGAAAGAAAAACTGAAGTTCGTCCTGCTCGAGGGCATCCACGCCACGGCCCTCGAGACCCTTCGCGCCGGCGGTTACACCCACGTCGAAACGTACCGGCAGTCGCTGTCGGGTGACGAACTGCTGCACGCGATCGGGGGGGCGCACTTCGTGGGCATCCGCTCGCGCACGCAGCTCACCGAAAGCGTGATCGCCGCGGCGCCCCGGCTCAACGCGATCGGCTGCTTCTGCATCGGCACCAACCAGGTCGACCTCGGGGCGGCCGCACGCCGCGGCATCCCGGTGTTCAACGCGCCGTTCTCCAACACCCGCAGCGTCGCCGAACTGGTGCTGGGCGAGATCATCATGCTGATGCGCGGCATTCCGGCGAAGAACGCGAAGCTGCATCGCAATGGCTGGGAGAAGAGTGCGGCCGGCTCGTTCGAGGTGCGCGGCAAGACGCTGGGCATCGTCGGCTACGGCCACATCGGCACGCAGACCGGCATCCTGGCCGAGCAGCTCGGCATGTCGGTGCTGTTCCACGACATCGAGAAGAAGCTGCCGCTGGGCAACGCGCGGCAGGCCGCTTCGCTCGACGCGCTGCTCGCCGAATCCGACGTGGTCACGCTGCATGTGCCGGCCACTGCGGCCACGAAGAACATGATCACCGTGGCGCAGCTGGCGAAGATGAAGCGCGGCGCCCACCTGATCAACGCCTCGCGCGGCAACGTGATCGACATCGACGCGCTGGCCGCCGCGCTCGAAAGCGGGCATCTGCGCGGTGCCGCGATCGACGTGTTCCCGGTGGAACCGAAGGGTAACGAGGGCGTGTTCGAGTCGCCGCTCACGCGCTTCGACAACGTGATCCTCACGCCGCACATCGGCGGCTCCACCTCGGAAGCGCAGGCGAACATCGGCGGCGAGGTGGCCGCGAAGCTGCTGCGCTACAGCGACAACGGCTCCACCGTCACCGCGGTGAACTTTCCCGAGGTGTCGCTGCCCGAGCACACCGGCAAGTGCCGCCTGCTGCACATCCATCGCAACGTACCGGGTATCATCGCGCGCATCAACGAGCGCTTCTCGCGCGCCGGCATCAACATCGCCGCCCAGTACCTGCAGACCGACGCGCTGCTGGGCTACGTGGTGATCGACGTCGACGCGGCGGCCAGCCAGGTCGCGCTCGACGAGATCAGCGCGATCGACGGAACGATCCGCTGCCGCATCCTGTACTGACTTCCCGGACCGAAATGGACGAATTGCAGTTGAAGCGACCGGGCAAGGCGGCCGCGCCGCCCGCGGTGCCGGCGTTTGCGTTGTGGCAGCTGGGGTTCCGGCCGTTCTACCTGCTGGCGAGCATCTTCGCGGTGCTCAGCGTCGGCCTGTGGACACTGCAGTACTCGGGCTGGCTGGGCGGCGCCTTGCTGAAGGGGCCGCTGTGGCACGGCCACGAGATGCTGTTCGGCTACACGGTGGCGGTGATCGCCGGGTTCCTGCTCACTGCCGTGCGCAACTGGACCGGCCTGCCCACGCCCGACGGGGCACCGCTGGCCGCACTGGCAGCGTTGTGGGTGGCCGGGCGCATTCTCGTGCTCACGCCCTGGAGCCTGGCCGCCGCGCTGGTCGACGCCGCCTTCCCGTTCGCGGTCGCCGCGGCGATCGCCCGGCCGATCGTGCGTTCGCGCAACCGGCGCAACTACTTCTTCGTCGTGCTGCTCGCGCTGCTCGGCGTGATCACGCTGGCCGCGCACGCGGCGCTGAACGGGGTCATCGACGTGGCGCCGCGTTTCGCGCTGCAGCTGGCGCTCGACGTCGTGCTGTTCGTCATGACGGTGATGGCCGGGCGCGTCGTGCCGATGTTCACCAACAACGGCGTGCCGGGCACCAATGCCACGCGCCGCCCGTGGATCGAGCGGCTGGCACTCGGATCGATCATTGCGCTGTTCCTCGCCGACCACGTGCCGGCGATGCCGGCACTGGCCGGGGTGGTGGCGCTGGTCGCGGCGATCGTGCACGCGGCGCGGCTGGCGTTGTGGCAGGGCTGGCGCACGCTGCGCACGCCACTGGTGTGGGTGCTGCACCTGGCGTACGCCTGGATCGTGGTTCACCTGCTGCTGCGCGCACTGGCCGCCGCCGGGTGGGTGGCCGAACCACTGGCGTTGCATGCGCTCACGGTGGGCGCGATCGGTGGCCTCACCATCGGCATGATCACGCGCACCGCACGCGGGCACACCGCGCGCCCGCTGAAGGCCGACGGCTACGAGACCACCGCCTACCTGCTGGTGT